>Ga0116227_10000064_pt1 | contig 175410 bp, 151 predicted proteins | sample S1TSphgellanicum_FD_89693 | JGI IMG/M metagenome (GOLD analysis project Ga0116227, IMG submission 89693) | Host-associated microbial communities from peat moss isolated from Minnesota, USA - S1T2_Fb - Sphagnum magellanicum MG | ecosystem: Host-associated > Plants > Peat moss > Unclassified...
ATGTAAGGTCATTATTAATGTTCCGCATAACGATTTAGCTTTAATTATATAAAGCTAATTCTGTTACCGAATTACTTAACCTTTACAATTGCGAGGTACGAAGCAATCGCGAACTTGAAGAGCTACTCTGCTTATTCGCGATTGCTTCGTACCTCGCAAAGACAATTGGAAATTTAATTGGCCGCAACCAGACTCTTCTCCCTCTTAAACAACAGCACCGCCGATATCAGTGTAGCGAAAATACCCAAAGCGGCAATCATCAGGGCGGTGAAAATAAAGTTAGTTAAAGGATTTTGATAGGCTTTAGTATTGGCTTCAAGCTGTTTGGCTTTAATGGCAAATTCGGCAGGGGGGAGGGTTTTGCGGTAAGCTTCCAAATCGTGTCGGGCAATCTGTTTATAAAAATCGGGCTCTATCCAGGTCACAAATACAGTCTCTACTATCCCGAACGCGATAGCGGGAATGATAACGATTAACAAACCAATTTTAATAGCCTCTAAAAAACCAAGTGCGCCGTTATTTTCTTTATCCCGATAGTAGCGAATTCCGAAATAAACAAAAAGCAACGGACATAACAGGTTTACCCAACCAATATAACCCTGTACCTCGTGCGATGGATTGAACAGCGCAATCACTATGTAGATGCCAATAAATATCAGCAGTTCGGCAAGGCCGGCGTAAACTCCGTAGCGTAAAACGATTTTTTTCATGATGTTTTGTCGATTTAATTGATGATTGATTTCGGCACAAATAAAGTAAAGAGATATCGTTTTTTGCTTACACTAAAGTAGCATAACACGCTGATAATGAAAAATACAACTTTAGTAGTATTGGCTTCGCGTCATTGTGCTTCGCTGTCATTATGCTAAGCGTCATTAGGGCATTACGCTACGCTGTCATTTGCTTTGCATCCAGGAGTTGTACACGTCAGCTTTTTAAAGGCCTATTACACAATCCCTCAAAAAAATAGCCCCTCGCTTTCGCGAAGAGCTATCTGATTATATGGGAACAGTTTTGTTTAGAAACCTAAACCAATGGTAAAGCCACGCAAGGTGCCACTTACAGTTGCGCCGGCAGTTGCTGCGCCGGTCGTTAGGTTTATGGTATAAACTTTTGTAACGCCGCCAACAGTCAGCAAGGCATAGCCTGTGCCACTGGTGCCGCCAATGTCAAAGCCATTTGATGCGGTTGCCATAACACCCAGCGGACCAACATCAACAAGGGTACCATTATTAGGTGGATCTTGTTTGTAAAGGCGACCGGCTACTGCATCAATGTCAAACAACGTAGTGCTGGTTGCACCTGCAAAATTGTTGGTATAAGCTGCAGCAGAAACAGACGCAGTTACCGGTGTGATGCTGCCGTCAACCGCGGCAATCAAACCGTCGTTAGGATTTAAGCGCAGGTTTTGGCCGCTATTGCTGATCACGCGGATACGATCTACCGTTGGGTTAAAGTCAAAACCGAAATCGGTACCGGCCAACAACGTAGTGAATGCCGAAGTACCAACTACCGCTGCCACGCCCGACGAAGCATTAATTGTATACAACCTGCTGGTACTTCCTAAAGCGTAAAGCTGTCCGTTAACCGGTCGAAAATCGATGCCTAAAATATTTTCGCCGGTTTGCAGGCCTGTAATAGGCTTAGTTACCGGGGTCGGATTTATAGGGTTAAAAATAACCAATTCGTTATTGGTGCTCACCGCATAAGCAACAGGTTCGGTAGGGATAGCAATACCGATAATGGTACTTGTAAATTCTTTGATAATTTTAGTAGCGTTACCTGTTGATATATCGATGCTGAACAGGTTAGTTTTGCCGCCGGTTTTTAAAGCTGCAATAATTGCTGTCCCATCAGGGCTGATGTCAAAATCGCCGGCTGTTTCAACATCATAGGTAAGGGAGCCTACTTCCACCAGTTTCCCATCGTTTGGCGGGTCTTGTTTGTAAAGTTTATCGGTAACCGGGTCAATAACAAAAAGGGTAGTAGCAGTTACGCCCGCTCTGTTTGATGTATAGGCCGCCGCGCTAACGCTGGCACCCGCAACACCGTTGATAACGCCGTCTGTAGCGGCAACCGCACCGGTTTCAGGGTTGAGGCGCAGGTTTTGCCCTGTCGATGTGATCAGGCGCAAACGGTCTACGGTAGGGTTAAAATCAATTGACACAGTAGTGCCGGTAATGGCAGGCGTAAATGCCGCTGTACCAATAGCCAGCGCGGCACCGGTCTGTAAGTTAATAGTATAAATACGGCTGGTACTGCCCACACCGTAAAGCTGACCGGTTGCCGGGCGAAAATCGATACTCATTATCGTTTCGCCGGTTTGCAGGCCGGTAATTGTTGTTGTTTTAGTAACTGATGATACGTTTTTTGCATTCAGCGTAAGCAATATGTTGTTGGTACTTAAGGCGTAAAAAGTAAGATCGGGGCCAGTAATGGTAGTTTCTACCGGAGCCACTGGCTCTGTAGTATTACTTTTTTTGCAAGATGTGGATATGATGATAGTAGCGGCCAGGCACAGCATGCCCATCCTGTTTATAACAGTGTTGTAAGTTTTCATGAGATGGATTTTGATTTACAATAAATAATTGGCAGCGGGTATGCTGCCTGTTTAAATAATTATTGAAGCAAAATCGGGGGGAGGGCCTGCTATTTCAAAATAGCCGGGAGATTGATAATAGTTTGTAAAGGCCGTAGCGTGTACTACAGCGGTACTCCATAAAACATCGATAGCATGATAACCGTTTACGTCCAGATATTCGTAAGGTTTTTTTGAAGGCGAGTCATCATTAGCCGTTTTTTCAATCCGGTCATCGTCCGTTTCAAGCGCTGAGGTTATCTCTTTATAAGCCGCTTTTACCATTACGTAAACAGGAGTAACTACTTTGCACCCGGTAAAAAATATCAGCAACAAACCAAAAAGGCTGCGCAGATAAAATGATCGGGTGGATACTGTAGTTATCACTTATGGTTATAATGTAAATGTTTTGTTCATGTACGAAAGGATTTTGATTGCGGATTTAAAAACTTTCATTTTGCGATAAGAATTACAGGCGTCGCAGACGCAAAACCTAATCCGCACTCGTTATAAACGAGCGCGAGTTAAGCGCGAGTTCAGCTAAGTTTTAATAATGACAGCGAAGCGTAATGACCCAATGACGCCGAAAGCGTAATGACGCGAAGCATAATGACATTATCCCCGCATAAACGGATTGAAGTTCCTTGTCCCTACTTCCATACCGGCGGCGCGACAAACCGTCTTATCGCCAAACTTGAAGTTGATCTTATCCATAGCCTGGTAAAGCTTTACGCGTTCTTCGGTGTCTTCAAACAGGTTAATCTGGTAACTCCCGGTACAAAGGTTGCTTAAACGTACGCCAATCAGGCGGATAGGCCTGTGTCCGTTCCAGGCTTTTTTCAGGAGGTTTTTAACGCCCGGCAGCAGGATATGTTCGGCAGCGGTCAGGGAGATTTTTTCTTGTACGGTGTGAGTTTCAAAATTGGCAAAGCGGATTTTGATAGCCACGCAACCGGCTACTTTATTTTCGCGGCGCAGTTTGCCGGCCAGTTCTTCGGTCATGGAGATCAGGATGGTCTCGATACTTTTAGGTTCCAGCACGTTGGTATCAAAAGTGTGCTCGGTAGAAATAGATTTACGATCGTGATGGGGGACGATCTCGCTGTGATCTATCCCATGGGCTTTTTCATAGATGTAGGTCCCCGCTTTGCCAAATACGGTTTCCAGGAACTTGATGTTCACTTTTTGCAGATCACCTATTTTTTCGATACCGTAGCTGTACAATTTCTGGCAGGTTTTTTCGCCCAGCATTGGGATGCGTTTAATGGGTAATGGTGCCAGAAATTCACGCTCCTTGCCATGCGGTACAAATAATTGTCCGTTGGGCTTAGCCAGCGTGGTAGCCATTTTAGATACGGTTTTGCCTGATGATAGTCCAAACGATATGGGCAATCTTGTTTGTTTAATGATCTTTTGGCGCAGCTCTCCGGCAAATTTATAGCAATCATAAAAGCGGTCCATCCCCGTAAGGTCTATATAAAACTCGTCGACCGATGTTTTCTGAAATAACGGGACGGTATCCTGTATGATCTGCGTGACCTCGCGCGATGCTTCGCCATAACGGCCATGTGTACCGCGTACAATAGTGGCATGGGGGCAAAGCTTCATGGCCTGTTTCATGGGCATAGCCGAGTGGATCCCGAACTTACGGGCCTCGTAACTACAAGCCGCCACTACACCACGGTCGGCCGAGCCGCCAATGAGTACCGGGATGCCAATCAGGGACGGATCAAACTTCCGTTCCACAGATACGAAGAAGGTATCCAAATCAATATGAACAATATTCCGTTTGAGTTCCACTTCACAAAAATGTGAAAATATTTTGTATTTTACTAAAAATATTAGCAATTTTATTGCCCCGATAAAAAGGTATTTGATATGGAAAGCTACACCGACTACATGATGCTGATTGCACCGCCCAAAAATGTAATGTATGATATTGGCCGTTACAAACGCGCGTCGGCCCGGGTTATCGGTGACTTTCCGGGACTAAATTCACCCGCACATATTACTATTAATCAAAAGCATCGGTGCAAACCTTATGATGCGCGTCACGGGATAAGCCAGATAGGAGATAAGCTGGGCTTATTAACTCCGGCAAATTTGCAGGTGAGCAATTTTAAATACTTTGATCATGGCCCATCGGGGTTTACCATTTACGCCTGTGTAATTATGAACGAAGCCACTCAACGTTGGTTTAAAGGCTTGCAAGCAGCGATGGGGGTTATTAATAAAACCAGTATCCCGCATATAACGGTAGTGAAAAACCTATCGCCTGATAATTTCAGGATCCTGTGGCCCAAATTCCAGGCCTGTAAATTTCAATGCAGTTTCTGGGCTGAAAAACTGACGGTATTGGAGCGGGAAACCTATGCCGAAAAAGCCCGCTGGGCCATTTATAAAGAATTTAAGTTTGGCGAAAAGCTAATGCAGTATTAATCATAAAAACTATAGTCATGGAGTTTAACAAGGTTTATTCGTTCATTATTTCACCATCTGATGAAGTAATCGCAAAGATTAAAGGTTTGAAAGCGTTATGCAATCAATTGATCGGTAATTTTAAAGCGGAACATTCTAAAGCACACATTACCGTATCTGTACCTTATCCCGAAAATCCAGGCGTTATGGTTAACCGTTGTCGCCGCTGGATGCAGGATTTAGCTTACGTGCCCAGTTATATTATATCTATTAATAACTTTGGTTACTTCGAAAACTCCTCTGGGTATGTGATTTACGCCAAAATCGCGTTGGATGATTTTGCTAACAACTGGTTCAGATCGTTAAAAACAAACTTTGATAACGAGAAAAGTTTTATGCCGCATATCACTATTGCCCGTAATCTTACTCAAAACCAATTTGCCGAACTTTGGCCTTATTTTAACGCGATGCCCTACCAAAAATCTTTCCAGGTGGATAGTGTGCTGATACTGGAAAACGAGATAGTTAAAACCGGTCCGGATCAGGTATTTAAAAAGATCGCATTAGGCCCGCCAAATATTTTGCCACGCCTGCCGTGGACGTTGTTTGATAATGTGTGAGGAACTCAATCAACGATCCTTTATGGCTGGCTATGACGAGTTTTACCACGGGTGTCATGCTGAGCTTAGTCGAAGCATGGTGGGCAGGCCTTTCCGCACCAGTCTTCGACTACGCTCTGACTGACAGCCATCTTCCTTTCGTTGTTGCTTATCAAAGTTCGGTCGGATTTGAAACTTTCTATGACGAGTTCGATGGTTTATGTTTACTCCATCGATGCCTGCACCAACTGCTCAATATTAAACTTGCGCATGCCCATAAAGGCTTGTACCGTTTTACCTGCTTTGGTTGGATCGCTCATCAATTTACCGAGTACAGTCGGGATGATTTGCCAGGATACCCCGAATTTGTCAACCAGCCAGCCGCAACGGCTTTCTTTACCGCTTTCAGTGAGCTTATCCCAATAATGGTCTACAGCTTCCTGCGTTTCGCAGTAAACGGTAAGTGAAATACCTTCGGTAAAGGTAAAGCTGTGAGCATGGGCGCTTTCCATCAGCATAAACTTGCGACCATTAAGCGTGATCTGTGCGTGTTTTACTTTACCTTCTTCATCGGGCTGTTCATTACCTCCGTAACGCAAAACACCATCTACAGACGAACTCCTGAAAATCGAACTGTAGTGAGCAATGGCTTCATCTACACGACCGTATTGCGCACCTGTAAACATTAAACAAGGCGTAATCTTTTGACCGATATCCTCTGGTTTATGCACCCCAATTTGCCAGGAGATATTAAATTTATCACTCAACCAGCCATATTTTTCACTCCATGTATATCGATCTGCCGCCATCATTACGGTACCGTCTTTACTGAAAGCATCCCAAACGCGATCAAATTCTTCCACGCTATTGCAACTGTAATACAGCGAGATAGAGGGATTCGGTTGATACATCGGTCCGCCATTTAGCAAAGTAATACTTTGGCCAGACACATTAATCTCAGTAACCACGGGCGATTGCGCCGTTATTTTGGCATCGGCTAAAACCGAGCAGTACAGTCGGCCGGCTTCGGGTGCCTGTCCGTTATACCAAAGGCAGAGTGCAATTTTTTCTTCCATTGTTTTATGACTTATAAGACAAACATAGGCAAAGACCGCATCCTAAAATAGAACAAAACCGACACTATTTGTCAGCATCTTTAGCGCCTAATCCATTCCTAAGATAGGTGCCCGGATTAACATTAGTAAACTCTTTAAACGAACGGATAAAATGGCTCTGATCGGCGAAACCATTCTGGTAGGCTACATCGGCCAATTTATTAAATCCCATCGTCCGTAATTGCGAGAAGGACATTTCGAACTGGCAAATGCGCCGATATTGATTGGGTGTAACGCCAACATATTTTTTAAAGATACGCTGAAATGACCGTTCGTTAAGGGATAAATCGTTCTGGATTTTTAGTAAGATTTCAGGCTCGTTATGGTTCATTAATTCATCCGTAGCAAATTTAATGATCTCGCAGTTACGTTTGTTTTTGTTGATGTGTTTGATGATCCAATGATTCAAGGCCTGTAGCTTGGCAGTTAAAGGATCGATATTATCTGCAGGAATTTCCGGACCCTTTTGTAAAGCAACCGGCTGTTGCATTAAATTTTTTGCTGAAACATTGAAAATGCAGGGCATTACAAAAGGCAAAAAGAAAAACACGATAACGGTTGCCGAATCATTTGCAGTTAAAATTTCGGCAGGTGGAGATTTTGCAAAAAGGCTTAATTGCGTAGTATGTTCTATGCCAATTGTATCCCGCTCGGTCCGCCATACCAACGCGGGCATACCGCCTGTAAATAGAGGCACTTTAGCTTGTTTTGCTTGCGCAGTACCATCAATAACCAATATCGTTTTAACGTAGGCTGCTAAAAGCGGATGCGGTTGCTGGTACCAATAATTCATTTTTGACTCGCGGGTTTAAAACAAATATCCTCTATTTCAGGGCAATAAAAAAGCCCCTATAAAGGGGCTTGATATTTTGATGGACGCTCAATTAGTGTCTGTAAACACGACGGTACGGGCGATGTGCAACTACCACTCTGTGGTGGTAAGGGCGATGCACAATAACCGGACGACGATATGGGCGACGTACTACAACGGTGCGGTGAGCCATTGGTCTGTGTACGATAACTGTACGGTGAGGGGCCGGTCTGCCGCCTATGGTTGCACTAACATGTACTTGTGCTTTTGCTGCGTTAACGCTTAACATGGTTACCAGCGCTACTATTGCTATTTTTAAAGTTTTCATGATTTCTATTATTTTAATTTCTATAGGTTGAACTATCTGAAAGGTTAATAGTTTAGTGGAATTTGCCTTCGTCACGTAGATTGTTACAATAGGACTTGTTTTAAAACTAAATACTTAGTAGGTTTGGGTGTGGATAAGCTAAACCAAATCAGCCTGTCGTTTAAATGCCCCAAAGCGTTTAACGAATTGCAACCTTGCGAGGGCGGCTGGTATTGCAACGGCTGCGATAAATTGGTGCATGATCTGCGCGGAAAATCAGAAGTGGAGATGCTGGATCTCATCGCCGCCAATAATTATAAACTATGCGGATTGTTTGAAGCCGACCGGATCCGTGTTAATCCCGCCTTATCTAAATGGCGTAAATGGGCCGCTGCGGCTGTGCTTACCTTAGGTTTTACGGGCTTGCATCAGACTTTGCTTGCTCAGAAATTATCTAAAGAAGATTCGGTTACCCTGGCCGGAAAAAGCGGTGCATCTAATCCATCATTAAGCAATGAACAGAACGAGATTTTCGGTACGGTTGAAACTAATGCCGAATTCCCCGGCGGGTTGGAAAAATTATACCAATTTTTAACGGCTAATCTTCCGAAATTTGAATCTGTAAAACCACAAAAGGCATTTTTTACCTTTACGGTTGAGACAGATGGCAGCCTTACAAATATTAAAGTGCTCCGCAGTCCGTTTAGCGATAAAATTAACAGTCAGATTATCAACATGTTTAAAAAGTCGCCACCCTGGCGGCCGGGTACGCAGCTTGGCAAGATTGTGCGCCAGCAATATACTATGCCGGTAACACTTTAATGGGGAAGGGCTTATGTCAACCCGCAGTAATTTGCCTGCGGCAAATTCACGCTTGTAAATCATAACCACTATCTTTGCGGCATCTTAAAAACACCCATCTATGCTTAAAGGATTTTTTAATACCCCGCAGCCCGTTAACGAACCTGTTTTAAACTACGGTCCGCGCAGTGTGGAACGTGCCGCTTTAAAACAAGCTTTAGAAGCCGGTCGCGCACAAGTGAGCGACATCCCGATGTACATTGGCGGTGAGGAAGTACGCACCGGCAATACCGGCGAAATACGCCCTCCGCATGATCATAAACACCTGCTGGCTAATTATCACATCGGCGATAAGCAACAAATAAACGATGCTATTGATGCTGCCTTAGCTGCGAAAGCCGACTGGGAAAATTTAGCCTGGGAACAGCGTGCCGCTATATTTTTAAAAGCTGCCGATCTGTTATCCGGTCCGTACCGTGCTAAAATGAATGCAGCTACTATGCTGGGCCAAAGTAAAAATGCTTACCAGGCCGAGATTGATTCGGCATGCGAGTTTATAGACTTTTTGCGCTTCAACGTGCACTATATGACGGAGATTTACGCGCAACAGCCACCGGTATCGCCTAAGGGCATCTGGAATAGGGTAGAGCAACGCCCGTTAGAAGGTTTCGTATTCGCGCTTACGCCGTTTAACTTTACGGCTATTGCGGGTAACCTGCCGGCATCTGCCGCTATGATGGGTAACGTGGTGGTTTGGAAACCTGCTGATACTCAAATTTATGCAGCCAATGTATTAATGCAACTGTTTAACGAAGCAGGCGTCCCTCCGGGTGTTATTAACCTGATCTACGCTGATGGCCCTACCGTTGGTGATATCATCTTTAAACATCCTGATTTTGCAGGTATCCACTTCACCGGATCGACAGGGGTATTCCAGGAGATCTGGAAAACCATCGGGCAAAATATCCACCTATATAAAACTTACCCGCGTATTGTCGGTGAAACCGGCGGTAAGGATTTTGTATTAGTTCACCCAAGTGCCGATGCTGAGGTAAGCGCTGTTGCTTTGGTGCGTGGCGCTTTTGAATACCAGGGACAGAAATGCTCTGCAGCTTCAAGGGCTTATGTTCCTGCATCGTTATGGCCTGCCATTAGCGAGCGTATGAAAAAAGACATCGCAAGCATTAAAGTTGGCCCTGTTGAAGATTTCGAAAACTTTGTTAACGCAGTGATCACTGAACGCTCGTTTGATAAACTGGCTAAATATATCGATGAAGCCAAAGCTGATTCGTCGGTTGAGATTGTTGCTGGTGGTGCTTATGATAAAAGCCAAGGCTGGTTTATCGACCCAACAGTAATCAAAGTAAACGATCCGTATTACGTAACCATGTGCGAGGAATTGTTCGGCCCCGTATTAACCATTTACGTGTACGAGGACGATCAGTTTAGCGAAGTGATAGACATTGTAGATAAAACATCCATCTACGCACTTACAGGCTCTATTATAGCGCAAGATCGTTACGCCATTGCAGAGGCTACCCAACGCTTACGCAATGCTGCGGGTAACTTCTACATTAACGATAAACCAACCGGAGCGGTAGTTGGTCAACAACCATTTGGTGGCGCACGCGGCTCGGGTACTAACGATAAAGCAGGTTCTGCACTTAACCTGCTGCGCTGGGTATCGCCACGTACTATCAAAGAAACATTCGACCCACCGAAGGATTATAAATATCCGTTTTTAGAGAAGGAGTTGTAAGAAGTCCGGAAGTCGGAAAGACGGGAAGTCCGGAAGATAGAAATAGCGAAGGCGTTCATGGATTATGAACGCCTTCGCTGTTTCTATTAAACTTGTCATTGCGAGGTACGAAGCAATCGCGGATAAGCAGAGCTGCTATTCAAGTTCGCGATTGCTTCGTACCTCGCAATTGACAAGTGGTTAACTTAAGAGCTACACACTAAACCTAAACACATCCTCCAGATCTTTGCTGTTATGGCTGCTTATTTTCAGGTCGGTGATCTGGCCGGTGGCTATGCTGTAAACCCAACCGTGTACGCTCAGTTCCTGGCCATTTTCCCAGGCGTTTTGTACAATTGATGTTTTGCACAGGTTATGTACGTTCTCAATTACATTATATTCAACCAGGCGGTTACCACGCTCGGTCGAATCTTCAATAGCGTCCAGTTCGGTTGCATGCAGGCGGTAAACATCTTTAATATGGCGCAGCCAGTTATCTATCAACCCAAATTGTTTATTACCCATGGCGGCTAATACACCACCGCAGCCATAGTGGCCGGTAACTATTACGTGTTTTACTTTCAACACGTTAACAGCATAATCCAGTACCGATAACATACTCATGTCTGTATGGATCACCATGTTGGCTATGTTACGGTGAACAAAAATTTCGCCCGGCGATGTGTTGGTGATCTGGTTGGCGGGTACGCGGCTATCGGCACAGCCAATCCATAAAACCGGCGGAGCCTGCCCTGCGGCTAACTTGTTAAAAAACTCAGGATCGCCGGCCAATGCGTTGGCAACAAATTGTTCATTCCCGGCCAGCAGGCTTTCGTAGCTGATATGGCTGGTGTCATGCATGTGTTGTTTACTCATAGTAGTACAAATGTAGGTGAGGATAATTTATTTACCTATTATTTTTTTGCTTCGTTTAACAAATCGTCAATGATATAAGCGATGTCTAAAAACTTTAGAGCCAGGGTGTTTATTTGATGTTCTATGCTATCATCCAAAACAACCCAACCCTCCATCAGCGTAAGCGGACCGTAATTTACACTAACGTTAGGCCAGTTCGATTGATGCGCTTTAAATCTTTCCCTGAAAGCCTGCGCAAAGTCGCGACTTTTAATTTTGTATCCTTTTAGTTCGCGCATTTTTAGTGCGTGGATGTTGTAGTAAATTTTGCTTTCGCGGATAGGTTCATCACTTACCCAAACCGAAAAGAAAATAGATTCGCTGAATGGTCTCGCGCTTGAATCCTGATTAAGCCAGGCCGGATTTTGAATTTTTAGTACAACGGAATCTAACCAGATTCCCACCTTCAAATCCAGACTTTTTTGTCTAAACAAATCCAGATCTAATCCGGCCAAACTGTTCTGAAATTTGGAAAGATAGTAGCCTGTATCCATCACGATTTTGAAAATGTAAAAAGCTTCATCATTTTATGCAGGGCAAGCGGCGATAGATCGTAATACAGGATGGTCAGTAAAATCAGTGGAATCACGTAAAAGATCCTGAAATCATACACATCAAAGAAATAACCACCCGCCACGCCACCTATAAAATAGAACGTAAGAATAGTTAAACGGACAATGATCTTATTCTTCACCGTTTCGCCGGCGTTAACTTTTGGGTGCAGCAGTTCGGCCAGGTCCGAACCAAGGTCAGTAAATAAGCCGGTTAGGTGCGATGTTTTAATCAACCCACCCGATATATTGGATACCAAACTGTTTTGCAAACCCATGGCAAATAACAGTATGCCGATAATCATTTCGCGCTCAAATTGCGAATCGGAGTAAAAATGATATCCGTAAACCGCTACAAAAAACAGCACGACAATCTCAATGATCATAGGGATAGAGTGCGCTTTATAACGGCTGCTATCCTCCATGCTTTTAATGATGAAGTTGGATACAAAAGCACCTGCCAAAAACATCAGCAGCCATACGGCAAATACGATAATCTCGGCAAAGTTTTGCTCTACAATATGCTTGGCCAAATTGGCCACATGCCCTGTAATGTTTGATGTAAAAGCCAGAAATGCCACTACACCTGCAACATTGGTAACGCCCGAAACAAAAGCGGTAGAGGAGGCGAGGAGCAAGTTCTCTTTAAGGGTACGATTATCTTTAGCCTGGCGTAACATATCTTTTTATAGTTTAAAATGGTGCAACGCAAATACAGGGTTGATGTTTTGTTATTTCTGATTAGTCTCCAACGATATGGGCACTACATACTGCACGCGTACAATGTGTTTATTTTGAACACCCGGCTTCCATTTGCCCGATGTTAGTTTTATTACGCGGAGCGCTTCTTTATTTAAATCGGCATTTAGTCCTTTTAAGATATTATAATGACTCAATTGGCCATCTTTCTCCACTACAAAAGTGATGAAAATCTTACCGGTTAAGTCTTTAGATGTAGCCGGCCACTTTAAATTTTGAGTGACGAATTTATAAAACGCTTCAATACCGCCTGGGTATTCCGGGTTATGTTCGGCAACGGTAAATATCGGGTCGTCGGTGTTATTTTCCGGGATCACTTTAGTTTGGGCGTTAACCGCGCCTGCAAATAATAGAAAAATAATGATCAGGTAGGTTTTCATATTATTCATCTTGCAAGGTAAAGGCTATTGGGATGGTGTATTGCATGCGCACCGGTTTGTTATTAATAATGGCCGGTTTCCATTTTGGCGAAACTTTCAGTACACGGATACTCTCATTATTAATGTGCCGGGAAACGCCGCGTAAGATCTCGAAGTTACCCAGCGAACCATCTTTTTCTACCACAAAAGCTATAATTACTCTTCCCTGTACATTGTTTTCCCGCTCTTCCACAGGGTATTGGATATTATCCGACAGGAACTTGTAAAATTTGTCCATGCCGCCCGGAAACTGAGGGTCTTTATCGGCCTTGGTATAAATGGTATTGTCTTCGCGATTACATCCGGCAAAAAAGATTACCGGCAATAAAAATGCGATCAGGATAAGGTATTTCTTCATATGATTTAACTATCGGTCGTCTAACTGAAAATTGACTAATATGGTACATTGTTGTTTTATAGGCGAGCCCTTAGCCGTAGCCGGGATCCATTTCTTCGAGTTTTTCATCAGTCGGATGGCCTCGGCGTCAGTTTCAGGTGTTAGTGGTTTAGAGATCTTAAAATCGGTGAGACTGCCGTCTTTCTCAACAATAAAACTTACGTAAACTTTCCCGCTAATGTTATCCTCGCGGGCGCGGGCCGGGTAAATCAGCGAGATATTAAGGTAACGGTTTAACTCCGGCAACCCGCCCGGATATTGTGCCGGAATCTCTGCAGGAGCAAATGGCGTTTTAGCAGTATCCGTTAAAAGAAAATTCAGCGGCAATGTATATCTTGACCGCACGGCAACGCCGCCTCTCTGTCCCGGCGACCATGTAGGCCCGCTGCTTAACACACGCAGAGCTTCGGTATCCATCTCAGGCGACACGCCTTTGGCTATAGTGAGGTTAGATAAATTGCCTTCTTTTTCAACGGTGAAACTCACAAACACACGGCCCTGTAAATTGGCCTTGCGTGCGCTTTCGGGGTAAATCAAATTAACATGCAGGTATTGGGCTAAGCCCGCCGGCCCGCCCGGGAATGCTGCATTTTTATCTACTCTGGTATAAACTGTGGTATCCTGCGCGGGAACCGTGGATATTGTTTGTGCTTTTAAATACGCAACAGGTATTAAGAATGTAATAATGATGAGGCGTATTTTCATTAGAATTATCTTACTATTTACCTAATGTAAAAGAGATTGGCACCGTGTAATAAGTGCGCACAGGATGTCCGCTCAATAAACCTGGTTCCCATTTTGGCGAAAGCTCTAATGCACGTACAGCCTCCTTGTCAATATCATCACTTAAACTCTTAAGGATTTTGAAAGTGCTTAAACTGCCATCTTTTTCCACCACAAACATCACGAAAACTTTTCCCTGGATGTTTTTTTCGCGGGCTGCGGATGGATAACGCAGTGTATGAGCCAAAAACTTGTAAAACTCCATAACGCCGCCGGGGTATGCAGGGTTTTGGTCTACTTTGGTATGAATTTCTTCTGTTGAAGCTTTGCTAATTGAGTCCTTACTTTGTGCTTTAGCAAAAACAACAGTCAACGATAAAGTGATAATGATTAGATATTTTTTCATGAAGTAAATATCATAATTGTACCGGAATAGTCACTATAAATTTTTGTCTGATACCATGCCCGTTTTGTTTCGCCGGCTGCCATTTTTTCGATTCCCTGATCAGGCGTAGCAATTCGGCATCTATCTCGGGCAGTATCGGCTTTTCAATTTTTACATCGGTTAAGGTGCCTTCGGGTTCTATGGTAAAAGATGCGCTTACTTTTCCCTGCAAACCTTTGGCTTTAGCCGGATACTTTATATTGTTACCCAGGTAACTGTAAAAATCATTAATCCCGCCCGGATAATTTGCTGAAACGGTTGGGGATTTTCCCGGTGCTGCTGTCTCAGCCTCTGTGTTTTCATAGTCCATCGACAGGAAATATTGTTGTCTTACCACGTGTCCCCGCATTTTGGCGGGTTTCCATTTCGGCGCCAGCTTAATAGCGTTTATAAAAGCGTTATTAACTGCCGGACTAAAACCTTGTAAAACTTTACAATCAGACAGGCTACCATCTTTCTCGATTATAAAACTGATATTCAGGTCGCCTTTAATATTGGTTTTCCCTCTATCAGGATAGCTTAAATGTCCGGCTATAAATTTTGAAAATGCGGCTGTGCCGCCCGGATAAGCGGCAGGCACATCAACCCGAACATAAATAGTGGTATCTGTTACCGCAGATTTTTGTTGAGTCAGCCCGATTACCGGGAGCAGGCCTAATAGAACAAATGCGTAATACCTTTTCATTGATCACTTACTTCGCGTCGGCTAAACTAAATTTTACAGGTACAGTAAATTTTTGTCTTACCGGCATTTTGTCTTTCCCAAGCGCAGGGTTCCAGGCGCGCGAGTTGCTTATTAATCGCACCGCTTCAGCATCCGTCTCGGTCGATAATGATTTTTGAACCCTTACGCTGGTGATAAAACCTTCTTTTTCAACGATGAAGGTGATGTATACCGTGCCTTCAACTTTATCAGCTTTGGTTTTCGCCGGATATTTTAATTTTTTGGCCAGGTAGGCATAAAATTCAGGCATACCACCCGGATAATCGGCCGGTTTCTCGTGCGGCGGCATTACCTCGGCCAAAGTATCAGTATTAATGCTAAAGGTAATAGGAATCGACATTTCCTGCCTCACCGGCTGCCCTCCATTTTTAGCCGGCGCCCAGCGGAATGCATCGGCCATCACACGGATAGCTTCGGCATTAACATCGGGTGATAATCCCCTTAATATATGCAAGTTAGATATACTTCCTTTTTTTTCGATGATAAATCCCAAATAAACCTTGCCCTGTAGGTTAGCGTTGCGTGCGCTTAACGGGTAAATAATCTTTTCGCCAAAATATTTATAAAGAGCTGGTAAGCCTCCGGGATATTCGGCGGGCACTTCCACATCCGCTGCGGTGTAAATGGTGGTGTCTTTTTTGGCCGCGTCTTTGTTTTGCGCCTGAGCAGCTATGGTTGCAATTAATAATGCGATGATAAGCAGGGGTTTCTTCATGACATTGGTTTAAAACGGAGGTGTTAAATTGTGCAATAAATATATATAAAAAAAGGAGCCTTTTTTCAAAGGCCCCTCTCACTGATTATTGATTTTGGTATGAAACTATTTAGTGCGCCGCTACGGCTTCGGGCTGGCTAACTTTGTAAACATAGCCCAGTTCTTCGGGGCTGTTGCTGGTTACGTTTAAATCTTTAACCAAACCTGTTTTTAAATCAATTACCCAACCGTGTACTTCAAGGTCGGTACGCTCTTTCCATGCATTTTGAATGATGGTGGTTTTGCAAACGTTGTAAACCTGCTCGGTCACGTTCAGCTCAACCAGGCGATTTACTTTGGTTTCGTGATCGGTAATGCGATCTAATTCGTGCGCATGTAAACGGTATACGTCTTTAATGTTACGTAACCAGTTGTCAATCAGGCCAAACTGTTTGTTGGTTAAAGCAGCTGCCACACCGCCGCAGCCGTAGTGACCGGCAACAATAACGTGTTTTACCTTCAATACGTTCACGGCATAATCCAACACGCTTAGCATGTTCATATCAGAGTGAACGCATACGTTAGCAATGTTGCGGTGTACAAATACTTCGCCGGGTTTAGTGCCGGTTACCTCATTTGCAGGCACGCGACTGTCTGAACAGCCAATCCATAACACCTCCGGACTTTGGCCTTTAGCCAGGTTGGTAAAGTAATCTACATCGGCTGTAGTCTGTTTCTTTACCCAGTCGCGGTTGCCTTGCAGCAGGGAGTTGTAGCCGGTGCTTAACGTTAATTTATTGCTTGCGGTATCAACTGCTATATTTCCGTTTTTTTGATTTTTTGTAGTTTCCATAATGTATTAAATAGTTGGGTTTTCGTAGATCAGTTCTTTCAGTTTGGGCACAGTATAGCCCTGTTTAATGTTAATGAGTTCCACTATAATGCCTTTAGTGTAGGCGTTATGTTTGTAGTTAAAAATGGTTTCCAACACGTCCTGATCAATATAACGTGAGCTTGAACCATCGATAATTACGGTCGATTCTTTAGGTAAGCCGGTCAGCATTACCTGTATAGCCGCCTTGTTCAGGAAGGAAACTTCCTCGGCCAGGCGAATGCGGAAGATGTTTTTATCACCATTTTTTTCGATATGATAGAAGTATGGGTTGTTCATGTTAGTACGCAGGATGTAGAAAACGCCCACCAGCATACCTATACCCACGCCAATCAGTAAATCGGTTAGCACCACGGCCACAATCGTCACCACAAATGGGATAAACTGATTTAAGCCTTTAGCCCACAGGTGCTTGAAAAGCGAGATGCGCGCCAGTTTGTAACCCGTCATTAACAGGATAGCAGCTAAGCACGACAATGGGATCAGATTGATCAGCTTAGGGATAGCTAATAATGCAACTAACAGCAGCAGACCGTGTACAACCGCGCTGGTTTTAGTCCGCGCACCGGCATTAACGTTGGCCGATGATCGTACAATAACCGCAGTCATTGGTAAACCGCCTAACAGGCCACTTACAATATTACCGACACCCTGCGCCCATAACTCGCGGTTGGTAGGAGAGATGCGTTTGATCGGGTCGATCTTATCTACAGCTTCCAGGCTTAATAAAGTCTCTAAGCTGGCTACAATGGCAATGGTGAATGCAGTAATCCAAACCTGTTTGTTACCAATGGTGCTGAAATCAGCCATTTTAAACAATCCAAAAAACTCAGACGAGCTGTTTACAATGGGGATGTGCACAAATTGCTTTTCGCGTAAACTTAAACCAGTGCTGCCGAAAGCAAAGCTTAAAGCTATACCGGTTAATACTACTACAAGAGCTGCAGGTATACCAGCCAGTTTTTTAATCTTAGGCCAGATGAGCATAATGCCAATGGAAACCGCGGCAATGATCACCGCCCCATAGTTTATTTTACGGAGCGCGCTAAAAATTCCCGAGAAACTATTTTCATGGTCATCCTGTGTAAAAGCTTCATCGCCCACAAAATCAGCATCGTAGCCAACTGCATGCGGGAATTGCTTCATGATCAGGATAATCCCGATGGCCGCCAGCATCCCTTCAATTACTGCAGATGGGAAATAGTTGCCAATTGTTCCGGCTTTTACTAATCCTAAAATAATTTGGAAAACCCCGGCCAGTACAATGCTCATTAAAAAAGCCTCGTAATTACCAAGTGTAGTAATGGCGTGTAACACAATGGTAGTTAAACCGGCAGCGGGCCCGGCAACGCTTAGTTGCGATCCGCTTAGCGAACCAACCACTATACCACCGATAATCCCGGTTAAAACACCCGCAAAAAGCGGCGCGCCCGATGCCAGCGCTATGCCCAAACAAAGCGGCAAAGCCACCAAAAACACTACTATACTTGCCGGAAGGTCTCTTTTTAAATTTTTGGCCAAAAAATATTTACCCAGGTTTAAGCCACCTGCAGCAATCCCATGTTGCTCCATAAAAAATGCAAATCGAAAAAAATGAAATAATAAATGAATAGGTTATACAGCCGGGCCAGATATGGTCCGGTTTACATTCATTTATGCGTTGGGCGGCGGGGTAGGGACTACGGGATGATAGGTTTGCACAAACAAGGAATGTTCCCGGTTATGCAAAATGTTGTTCTCGATTAAAATAGGTGTAAGCGTGTAACAGTGGATCACCAGATCTTTGTCCTCGTCAAAAAACTTTTTGTCTTTAAACGCGTCCTTATCGGTGCTGTCTTTTTCGTTTTTGCCTTCCAGCTCCAACTGTAAGATTACGGCGCTAACTACCTTATTGTTACTGAATGCTAAAAAAAGGGGCGCAACCGAAATGCCCATCTTCATCATAAAGATGCCGATGAACAACAAGCTGATCCAAATATGTGATTTTCCCTTTTTCAACAGCGTAAAGATAATCAAACGAAGCTAAACCCGAAAGAGTATAAGTTAAGGTTTTGTAATTTTTACTCACCCGCCCATCGCTTCGCTGGAGCTCCCTCTCTTCGCCTTCGGCGGAAAGAGGGGTGTTATGTTGTGAATAATGCTCTTGCCCTCTTTTTGCGCAGCAAAGAGAGGGCCGACCAGCGAAGCGTTGTCGGGGTGAGTTTTAATTGCTAATTTTAACCCAACAGAAATAAAACCGAATTGGAGAAAAAAATACAAAACCTGCTGAAAAAGCGCGAACACGCACTTTTGGGCGGCGGACAAGCCCGGATAGATAGTCAACATAAAAAAGGCAAACTGACAGCGCGCGAGCGGCTGCATTTCCTGATGGATGAAGGTTCGTTCCAGGAGATTGGGATGCTGGTTGCCCACCGCAGTACCGATTTCGGGATGGAAAAAGAGCATTACCCGGGAGATGGCGTGGTTACTGGTTACGGTACTATCAACGGAAGACTTACCTACGTGTTCTCTCAGGATTTTACCGTGTTCGGCGGGTCGCTGTCTGAAACCCATGCCGAAAAGATCTGTAAGCTGATGGATATGGCCATGAAAAATGGTGCGCCGCTGATTGGTTTAAACGACTCGGGCGGTGCACGCATCCAGGAGGGTGTAGTTTCACTTGGCGGCTATGCCGATATCTTTTACCGCAACACTACGGCATCGGGCGTTATACCGCAGCTATCGGCCATTATGGGCCCTTGCGCGGGTGGTGCGGTTTACTCGCCGGCTATTACCGATTTTATTTTGATGGTAGAGAATACTTCATATATGTTTGTCACCGGTCCTAACGTGGTAAAAACGGTAACGCACGAGATTGTCACATCGGAAGAACTGGGTGGCGCGATGACGCATGCCACCAAATCGGGTGTAACGCATTTTGCCTGCGCTAACGAGATTGCCGCCATACAGCATATTAAGCAATTGCTAAGCTACATGCCGCAAAACTGCGAGGAACGCGCACCGGCTGTACCATACGAGGGTGGTAACGAAATGCGCCCATCATTAGATACCTTTTTACCTGAGATAGCTACCCAGCCTTACGATATCCGCGATATCATTATCGAGGTGATAGATGCTGACTCGTTTTTAGAAGTGCATAAAGAATTTGCCGGGAACATTGTGGTTGGTTTCGCCCGTTTGGCGGGTCGCAGCATAGGTATTGTAGCCAACCAGCCGGCCGTTTTAGCGGGCGTGTTAGATATTGATGCATCAACCAAAGCCGCGCGCTTTGTTCGCTTTTGCGATAGCTTTAATATCCCACTTTTGGTGTTCGAAGACGTACCCGGATTTTTACCCGGTACCGATCAGGAGTGGAACGCCATTATCACCAACGGCGCTAAATTACTTTATGCATTTTGTGAAGCTACTGTGCCAAGGATCACCGTAATTACCCGCAAAGCTTATGGCGGCGCTTACGATGTAATGAACTCCAAACACATTGGCGCTGATATGAATTTTGCCTGGCCATCGGCCGAGATTGCGGTGATGGGAGCGAAGGGTGCGGCCGAGATTATCTTTAAACGGGAGATTAGTCAGGCCGAAGATCCGGAAGCTAAATGGAAAGAGATGGAGCAAATTTACTCAGATAAGTTTGCCAACCCTTACCGGGCAGCCGAACGCGGTTTTATAGATGATGTAATAGAACCAGCCGAAACCCGTATCAAACTCATCCACGCCTTTAAAATGCTGGAAAATAAGGTGGTGAATTTGCCGAGGAAGAAGCATGGGAATATACCGTTGTAATTTAGAAATAAAAGATCGGCTGTATTAAGTATGAAATTAACCGAGCAAAAACCAGCGGCGGATAGGATATTAATTACCTATTGCGCAATTTGTTTGATCTTGTTTATATGTTATGCTTCTGCATTGTTACCCTATAATTTCTTAATTAAGGTAGCATCTGCATTTTTCTTTTTAAGTTCATTTCTGCTGATATTTCTTAATCATAAGCCTTTGAGAAATGGCTTGATTTACTGCATCTGGTTGACTGTCAGTATCGCGCAAGTCGGATTATCGATAATTTTAAAAGGCAAACCTGAATTTGCCGCTTCGAATATTATAGTTATTGGAACCTTACGCGGATTATTTGTCTATTTGGTTTTATATCAGGTGTTTAGGCAATGTTATCTGCTTTATCATAAAAAGGAATTAGAATTGGGGCAAAAGAGTACAGATACATCCATTGATATTTTGGCCACCCCAGTAATAATGATGAGTGTTATAATAGTTATTGCCGCAGCTTAAATATTCAAGATAAATATCTAACTCAACGTATATTCAAACGGCTTCTTACAATCATGGCAATGGCCTTTTACTATCGGGTTATTGTATTCTTTGTAAGCGCCAATGCTACCTACGGCTACCAACGGTAACGAGAATAGATAATAACCTACTACACCGGTAGCGGCTACTATTAATAAACCAACGCCAATAATAGCTGCGCCTAAGCCCAGCATAATTTGTGTGGTTTTGCTAAAGCGGCGAACTTTGTGGCTTTGGCAGTGCGGGCAATGTATTTGATCTTTCATGGCGATGATGTTTCCAAAACAAAGGCAAATATAGTACCAGTCGATTTTTAATCGCACAGGTTGTTTTTCAGGGCTTTAAGTGATATTATGTCGTACTACTTGGATTTAACAGTGTATAGTTTTGTATGCAAATCAGTTAAGCTTATTTTAACTAATTTAACCAATTAACGATTCATTAATGAAAGCCTACCTATTTGGATGGAACCCGACCAAATTCCCCTGGGAAGATCTGCCTAAGGATAAACAGAAACTTGAGCAGACCGGAGAACTGGAAGATAATTGGAGCGTGGCCAGTCACAAAACCATCGAAATTGGCGACAGGGCCTACGTAGTAAGAGTGGGTGTCGACCCGAAAGGAATTTTTGCATCCGGATATATCAGCACTAAACCCTATCATGCTTATCGTAATGGTCGCTCGTATTTCAGGATTGGGATTGCTATTGATACTCTGCTCGATCCTAATAGCGAACAGATCTTAAGTTTAGAGATCCTGAAAACAGGCAACCTCGCCGCCCAAACATGGACACCGCAAGCTTCCGGCATTTCTATTAAACCCGAACTGGTTGACGAATTGGAAGGGCTTTGGCAATCCTTTCTGCACGATAAGGATTAACCTAATTACTTTTGGCCCATTCTTTTATTAAGGCTTTTGCTTCCCGCTCGGGCATGATATTAGGCATGCGCGAAATTTTGGAGGCCCCCCTCGTCGAATCGGGCGTATTATACACCGCAGTAAGGTAATTAGGCGAAAGTGGCATATAAGTCACCTTTTGATAACTTAAAGTAATAGATTCTTTAATCTCGCCTTCGGTAGTTTTTATGTAACGCGGACCGGAAAAGGTTTCCTGTTCACCAATCCACTCAAAAGTTTTACCATGCTGTTTAAACGCGATATTCTTAGATGAATTTTGCTGAGTAATATGCAGCATGGCATCATAATTATGACCTTTACCTTCTAAGATAATTTTAGCCGAATCTGCTATCGGCGTAAAACCAAGAGAATCTCGCAGATGCTGTGCCGCAGCAATCGCTTTTAAATATGGTGTTAATTGGCGTTTATCCAGGGTAGTAGTAGCCGAACTACAGCCATAAATTAATAACGATATAAAGCCGAATATGAGTAATTTGCGCAACGGTTTAGTCATACTTCTAAGATAGGGAAACCTATTTCCAAATTCAAAATAAATCGACTAAAAAAATAGTTTAAAACGAAGGTGATAAGAATAACCGAGTTTAAAATAGTGGGTCTTGTCGATTATCCAAAAAGAAGTGTACTATAATTTGGTTGGTGGTAACCTCATAAAACATAGAGCAATTTTTATGGACAACACACCTACGTAAATTGACATCATTTTTCACTGATTCGAAAATAAACGGAGATGTCTTATTCAAATCAATTCGCTGCAAAACCAGGTTTTCAAAAATTGTTGAATGTTTCTCGCCCCACCTGTTATTTATCTGCTCCTGTATACTAAAAAACGTTTCTATAGCCCTGTCCGAATAAATTACTTCGTAAATCATTTACTCGAAGATAATTTTTTTAAAAACTCCTCATGAGTAATAAAATGACCTGCTTTAATTTGTTCTCTACTTTTTTCAATTTCAGCCATGACAAAATCGGGAATTTCCTCTTCGTCTTTAAAAAAAGGTATGTGTTGTTCTTCTAAAAAGGTTGTTATTAATTTTTCCTGTTCAGCGTTGGGGTTTATCACATAAGTGCTCATACACAAATTTAAATAATTTAAATGGAGATATAAATACAGACTTCTATGTCTCTAATTTTATTATTTTCAGCTTAATTTGCGACGAAATATGATCATGTCTATTGCCAATATATTAATTTATATCGTTCTGATTTTTGGCGTTATTGCCAGTTACGCTGCCAAAAAGCTAACGCTGCCGGGTGCAATCACAGGCGGGTTGGTCGGCTTTTTTATTTATCAGGGCGCTGGTTACACAGGTATAATTATGTTGGCGCTATTTTTTGTAGTGGGCAGTTGGGCCACCAACTGGCAAATTAAATCAAAAGCTGAAATAGGCGTTGCCGAGCAACGGAAAGGCAGGCGTACCGCCGGGCAGGTATTGGCTAACGGAGGTGCCGCTGCCATATTGGGAGTATTAGCATGGTATATGCAATCGCAGGCTTTAATGTTTCAGCTAATGGTAGCCGGGAGTTTATCTGCTGCGACTGCCGATACTTTATCATCAGAATTAGGTACAATTTACGGCAAACGCTTTTATAATGTACTCAGCTTTAAAGCAGATCAACGTGGCTTGGATGGTGTAATCAGCTTAGAGGGAACGCTGATTGGCATTGTCGGAGCTGCTCTAATTGCTTTGGTTTATACGATGGGTTTCGGCTGGAGCAGAAATTTCTTTTTGATCATCCTCGCGGGGTTTACCGGTAACCTCACCGATTCGGTATTAGGCGCAACACTCGAGCGGAAACAAGTTATAGGTAATAACCTGGTTAATTTTCTGAATACCGCTGTTGGAGCGATAGTTTGCCTGTTGCTGTCGATTATTTAATCGCGACTATTCGGCATCGTCAGCATCTTCAAATTTTTTCAGTAAATCACCCAGAGCTGCAATGTTCTTTGCTTTAACTTCGTCCTGATCTTTTTTCTCATGCAGCATAAAATCGGGTAATTCTTCAGTGTAATAAATAATGTCCTCGGCTTCTAAAAAGTCGATAAGCCTTTTTTCTTCTTCGGCAGTTGGGTGGATGATGTATTTCATGATTGTATTTACTTACTACAAATTTACCAAAATAGATATACGTTTTACTTAAAATACCCCTTTAAGGGTGATTGATTAAACAGCAAGCTTGCCCGATATTGTAAATATGATCGCAACCACCCAAACACAGCCTGCAAACCCTTCAATCACCAAAGTTGATCCGCTTATCCAGATAGCGCTCATCTTATTAGCAATCAGCTGGATAGGGGTAGGGATACAGCACTTTATGTACCTGAAATTTGTCGGCACGCTGGTGCCGGTTTACATGCCGTTCAAATTGTTTTGGGCCGGGCTAACCGGCGGGGCTATGATATTGGCAGGCTTGGCCTTCGCCACTCGTTATAAAATTTCGGTAACGGCAATTCTGTTAACCATTATGATGGGTGTATTCATCCTGATGATCCACATCCCCAAACTATTAACCGACTGGCACAATATCATGACCTGGACAAGGTTTGTGCAGGACGTTGCAATTGCAGCCACGGCGCTAATGCTTATAGCTCGAAATAATACATTCGTAATTGGGCGATATGTTTATGCTACGGCGATCTTAATATTAGGAGTAGGTCACTTCGCTCACCCGGTATTTATTACGGGGCAAGCGCCGGCTTATCTATCACCAGTTACTTTATTTGATAATATTATCGGTACTATGATGGTGGTAGTGGCTGTTGGTATGGTGTTGCACAAGTATGCCGTACAATCTGCGATAACATTAGGATTGTTATTACTTGTACTGTCCGTGTTGAATTATGTACCTGGCTTAATCAGCAATGTCCATAACCCTATGTTATGGACACCGCTTTTGTTGGAGTTGGCTATAGCAGCCGGGGCTTTTGTGGTGGCAGGGGAGGGGAATGGATATTCCGAAAATTAGCAGGATGCGAAATTAGTTTATTAAAGTAGTTACTATTCTATTTTAAAAATATCGGATCCTGCCGATTATCCCAAAAAAAGAGAATCTCAATTCGGGTTAGACTAATCTCGTAAATCATAGAGCAGTTTTTATGCACGAAAGCATTTCTAACTTTCTCGTTTCCTGCAATTGCCTTAAATATTAGCGGGCTCGTGCTAATGATATCTATCACCTGATATACTCGTTTACGGAACTTAAATACCTCGCGTTCACCAAACCTTGCATGTATTTGCAAACCTATAGCCTCAAATGTTCATCCGCTCTGTCAGAAAAAACTACCTCGAATTTCATTCAGCAGGGTATTTTTTCTTAAAATCATCATAAGTAATAAATCGCCCTGCTTTTATATCCTCCCTGCCTTTTTCAATTCCTTCTAATACGTGTGGTGGTAAAAGTTCATCGTTGTCCTTAACAAACGAAATATCCAAGGCTTCTAAAAAAGCTGTCACAATCTTTTCCTGTTCACCAGTGGGGGTAATTACAAACGTACTCATATTCAAATATACAAAATGCCCCTAATTTATTTACCAAAACAACAAAAGCCACTCTTTTGCAAGAATGGCTTTTTGTCTTGAATCTTGATTTTAACGTCTTGATTCTAAAATATCGGATCTTCCGGTACTATCACACTTTGATCTCAACTTCAACACCGCTTGGCAATTCAAGCTTCATTAAAGCATCAACAGTTTTTGAGTTTGAACTGTAGATGTCCAGTAAGCGTTTGTAAGAGCACAGTTGGAACTGCTCGCGTGCTTTTTTGTTTACGTGCGGAGAACGTAATACAGTGAAAATTTTCTTTTCAGTTGGCAACGGAAGCGGTCCGCTAACTACAGCGCCTGTAGGCTTTACTGTTTTTACGATCTTCTCAGCTGATTTATCAACCAGGTTGTAATCGTACGATTTTAATTTAATTCTGATTCTTTGGCTCATTTTGTTTTTTTTGTAATCAGCTATAAGAGCTATTAATTATAGTTGATTGGGTTGATTATGTTTATTAAGTTGATTGAGTTACCGATGAGCAAACTACTCATCACTCACTCAATCAACTAAATCACTAATTCTTAGTTATTACCGGCAGCTTTTCTACCTTTTGCTTTGGCAACTACTTCGTCCTGTACGTTACGTGGCGCTTCAGCATAATGATCAAACTCCATGGTTGAAGTAGCACGGCCTGAAGTGATAGTACGTAACTGAGTTACATAACCAAACATTTCAGAAAGTGGTACAGTAGCTTTAATTACCTGTGCACCAGCGCGTGAATCCATACCCAAAAGCTGGCCACGACGACGGTTCATGTCACCGATAACATCACCCATGTTTTCTTCAGGGGTTAAGATCTCGATTTTCATGATCGGCTCTAACAATACCGGTTTACATTTTGGCAATGCCTCGCGGTAAGCCATCTTAGCAGCTAACTCGAAAGATAGCGCATCTGAATCGACTGCGTGGAATGAACCATCAATCAAACGTACTTTTAATCCGGTTAGTGGGTAACCTGCAAGTACACCATTTGCCAATGAAGCTTCGAAGCCTTTTTGTACAGATGGGATAAACTCACGAGGGATTGAACCACCAGAGATTTCGTTAACGAAAGTTAAACCTTCTTTACCTTCATCGTTAGGTGATAATACAACCTGGATATCAGCAAATTTACCACGACCACCGGTTTGTTTCTTATAAGTTTCGCGGTGTTGTATACTACCTGTAATTGCTTCTTTAAAAGCAACCTGTGGTGCGCCCTGGTTAACCTCTACTTTAAACTCACGTTTTAAGCGGTCCATGATGATATCTAAGTGAAGCTCGCCCATACCTGAAATTACAGTTTGGCCGGTCTCTTCGTCAGAGTTTACACGGAAGGTTGGATCTTCTTCAGATAATTTACCTAAAGCCATACCCAATTTATCAACGTCAGCCTGAGTTTTAGGCTCGATAGCTAAACCGATAACCGGCTCAGGGAAGTTCATCGACTCTAACACGATCGGGTGTTTCTCATCGCAAAGGGTATCACCTGTTTTAATATCTTTAAAGCCTACTACCGCAGCAATATCACCTGCACCCACGTTAGGGATAGGGTTTTGCTTGTTAGCGTGCATTTGGAAGATACGAGAGATACGCTCTTTGTTATCTGAACGCATGTTGTGTACATAAGAACCAGCCTCTAAGTTACCTGAGTATACACGGATAAAGCACAAACGACCAACAAACGGGTCAGTTGCAATTTTAAACGCTAAAGCTGCAAATGGTTCTTTTTCTGACGGTTGACGAATGATTTCTTCGCCGGTATCAGGGTTAGTACCCACAATGCCTTCAACATCCATAGGCGAAGGAAGTAACTCCATCACGTAATCAAGCATGGTTTGTACACCTTTGTTTTTGAAAGATGAACCGCAAGTCATCGGAACGATTTTGGCATCTAAAACAGCTTTACGTAAAGCGTCCAATACTTCGCGCTCAGTGATGGTTTCAGGGGCATCAAAGAATTTCTCCATTAACGACTCATCGTACTCAGCTACCGATTCAAGTAATTTTTCTCTCCACTCAGTTGCCTCTTCCAGCATATCGTCAGGGATAGGTACTTCGGTAAAGGTCATACCTTTATCGTGCTCATTCCAAACAATACCACGGAAGTTGATCAAATCAACCACACCTTTAAAGTTCTCTTCAGCGCCAATTGGTAATTGCAATGGTACGGCGTTGCTGCCTAACATAGTTTTTACCTGTTTAACAACTTTCAAAAAGTCGGCACCACTACGGTCCATTTTGTTAACGAAACCGATACGGGCAACGCTGTAGTTGTTAGCAAGTCTCCAGTTAGTTTCAGATTGAGGCTCAACACCATCAACCGCGCTAAATAAAAACACCAAACCATCTAATACACGTAAGCTACGGTTTACCTCAACGGTAAAATCCACGTGGCCCGGGGTATCAATAATGTTGATATGGTAGTTTTGGTTCCTGTATTTCCAGTTTACAGTAGTAGCAGCCGATGTAATGGTGATACCACGTTCCTGCTCCTGTGCCATCCAGTCCATGGTAGCTGCACCTTCGTGCACCTCGCCAATTTTGTGGCTAACACCAGAGTAATAAAGGATACGCTCGGTAGTAGTAGTTTTACCGGCATCAATGTGAGCGGCAATACCAATATTTCTTGTAAATCTTAAGTCTCTTGACATGTTATTATTTTTTGATTTCACCGATGTCGAAAATGATTTCACCGATTTTATCAGTGTTATCCTCAATCATCGGTGAAATCTTATTTTTTAATCGGTGTAATCCTTTTAATTTTAGAAACGGAAGTGTGAGAACGCCTTGTTAGCTTCCGCCATTTTGTGCGTATCTTCTTTCTTCTTAACTGCAGCACCCTCGCCTTTAGCAGCAGAGATGATTTCAGCAGCTAATTTCTCCATCATGGTTTTTTCACCACGACGACGTGCATAGCTGATCAGCCATTTCATACCTAAAGCTACCTTACGCTCCGGACGAACCTCGGTAGGTACCTGGAAGTTAGCACCACCAACACGGCGACTTTTTACTTCTACAGCAGGCATTACGTTATTTAAAGCTTTTTTCCAGGTATCTAACCCGTTTTCGCTTGTTTTTTTCTCAACTATCTCAACAGCGTTGTAGAAAATGCTGTACGCGGTAGATTTTTTGCCATCATACATCATATTATTAACAAACCTGGTTACCAAAACATCATTGAATTTTGGATCAGGAAGAAGGATTCGTTTTTTTGGTTTTGACTTTCTCATTGTATACTATCCTCCTTTAATTATTTCTTTTTACCTTTTGTTGGCGCTGCGGCTACCTGACCCGGTTTAGGGCGTTTAGTACCGTATTTAGAACGACGTTGGTTACGACCGGCTACACCAGAAGTATCTAACGCACCACGGATAATGTGGTAACGTACACCTGGTAAATCTTTAACACGACCACCGCGGATTAACACGATTGAGTGCTCTTGCAGGTTGTGACCTTCACCAGGGATGTAAGCGTTTACTTCTTTACCGTTGGTTAAGCGCACACGGGCAACTTTACGCATTGCTGAGTTTGGTTTTTTAGGGGTAGTGGTGTACACACGGGTGCACACGCCTCTTCGCTGTGGACAGCTGTCCAACGCTGGTGACTTACTCTTGTCAACCAGAGCTACTCTACCTTTTCTAACTAATTGCTGAATAGTAGGCATTCTTCCTTTTTTTGTTAACTGTTTTTAATCCCTTTAAACCCACCAACACGGCGGGCACTTTTCGGGACTGCAAAAGTAGAAAGATTATTCGTGATTTTCAAGTAGAGGGGTAAATATTTTTGCGTTAAGGTTGATTAGGTTTATCGAGTTGATTAAGTGAATGTTAAGTTGATGTTTTTGGGCTTGAAAAGCAGCCGTGTAATTGCGGGCAATAAGCAATCGTAAATCTGCTACAACTGTCATCGATGAAATCATCCTTCAATCTGTGAAATCAACAATCAAGTAAATGATCGTTCAGTATTCCATGGCGGCCACCAGCCCCGTGTTCCACTCATACTACACAAGGCCTTAGCCACAATGGCCGGTATCCGCTATACCCGGGTTTAGGTTGAAATGTCAAAATCAGAATTTGCAGGATTATGTAAATTCTAAAATCCTGCAAATTCTGGTTCTGATTCCTACATCGGCGGCGCAGGCGCACCCGGTGGTTTCGGTGGTGCTGCAGGCCTTGCCGCCCCGCAACCGGTAACTAAAGCAGCAGATATGGCTCCAAGCAATATCATGCTTATCAATCTCTTTTTCATATCGGTGATGTTTTTATTACAGATATAATAAGAGGTGGTAAAGAATTGTTTTGCCTTAAGCCTGATAAAATAGTTATTGTTTGTTGAGTTTAATCAACAATTCCTGTACAACTACCTGTTCATTCGGGCCTAAAATCTAACGTTGGAAGTTTGGTATTGTCAGCCTTTTGTCAGGTAGGCGATAGAATTTCAGGATTTGTAAAAGTCGTTTGTCATGCAAATGACAAATTGTCGCTAAATATTTTTTCAAGATGCTAAGAAGGCATAGATAAATAGAATTGATGTTGGTAACATAGAAAATTATTGCTTTTAACGATAATTGATTGAAAAGATCACCTGTTTTTGGAATTTCTAATCGAAAAAAGCCACAAAAATCTGGTAGTCGTTTAAAATCTGAACTATTTCAACACGTTTTTTAGGATTTTATCAAAATCAAGATTTATCAATTTTAATCCGGGCGATTTTAAAAATCATCATCTAAAAATAAAAAATATTATTTGGTATTAGTTAAGTTCTTTTTTTGATTTTTTGAAAATGCTGAAACTGTAAATCAACGTTTTTAACCAAAAATTGCCGACAGCTACTGCTTTATTTTTATGGCATATTTTATGCCGCCTTGGGTATGACAGTGCATGTGTTGCATTGTGTCAGATATCAATTTATTACAAAATATAAAAACTCAAAGATCATGATCGTATTAGAATTTGCCCTGATGTTAACTTTAATTTTAGCTCCACTTTTTACTCCAAAAAAATTCGCTAAAAATTAATCAGCAGGAATGCTTATGTGAACGAAAGAATGGGTTGCCAACGCTGCCCATTTTTTTTGTGCCTATTTTTTATCGGCCAGGCATACCATTTACGGTTTTGCGCCGTATATAGCTTAGCCAATGCAGCGGGAATTTCTCTAAAAAAATCACATCTTTAAAGCCGTGATTAAAAAAGGAGCGTTGCTTTCTTTAAAAATGTGTTATAAGCCCTACGTTAAAGTTATTTTCGGGAAAGATAGTCTGCTGTTTAAAATGCTGGTTTTATTGGCATTTGGCATTTTAACGGCTACACAAGTTAACGCGCAAACAAAATACACCATTAGCGGCACCATTAAAGATAGCCAAACCGGCGAAACTTTAATCGGAGCCACCGTCAGCACGGCTGAGCTACCGCAAACCGGTGTAGCCAGTAACGATTATGGTTTTTACTCGCTAAGTTTGCCAGCAGGCAATTACACCCTGCGTATTAGTTACATTGGGTACAAAACTATCACTACCCCAATTACGCTTCAAAAAAACACGGTGATAAACCAGGCGCTTACTATAGATAACGAGCTGCGGGAAGTAGTAATTAGCAGCAGCCGGGGAGCGTCTGAAAATATTACCAACCCGCAAATGGGCGTGAGTAAACTGGATGCCCAGCAAATAAACAATGTGCCCGTGCTTTTGGGCGAAAAAGACATCCTGAAAACCATCCAATTATTGCCCGGCGTAAAATCAACCGGCGATGCTAATTCCGGGATCTATATCCGTGGTGGTGGATCCGACCAAAATTTGGTACTGCTGGATGGCGCCCAGGTTTATAATGCTACGCACTTGTTTGGCTTTTTCTCCATCTTTAATTCAGATGCGATAAAGGATGTGAGCTTGTATAAGGGCGGGATGCCGGCATCGTATGGTGGCAGGCTCTCATCAGTGTTGGATATTAAGATGGATGAGGGGAATAATCAGAATTATGCTTTTCAAGGCGGAGTAGGCCTAATCTCCTCGCGCATTAAAGCCGAGGGGCCGATTGTAAAAGGTAAAAGCTCATTTATGATCAGCGCCCGCCGTACCTATGCCGATCTTTTCCTGAAGCTATCAGGCGATAGTGATTTGCGGGGGAGCAATCTTTATTTTTATGATCTGAACACCAAGATCAATTATCAGCTAAACGATAAAAATACGCTGTATCTTTCTGCTTATTATGGTAAGGATGTTATTGGCTTGAAAGATAATTTCAGCACCGATTGGGGGAACACCACAGCAGCCTTACGGTGGAATCATATTTATAGCAGCAAACTATTTGCCAATACATCGCTGGTTTATACTAACTATAACTATAGCATCAATAACTATAATCAGAACAATAATTTCAATGTCGCATCGCGTATAAAGGATATCAGTTTCAAAACTGATTTTACCTGGTTTGCGGGCAGTCGTAACAAATTCAACTTTGGGTTTGATCTAACGGATCATCACATCACTCCCGGCAATATCAATTCACAACCAAACTCCGCCTACAATTCAACTAAAATTGAAGAACGTAACGCGCATGAAGCAGCTTTATACATCGCCGACGAGTTTAAGATCAGTAAAAAACTGAATATCGTGTATGGCGCCCGATTGGATTGGTTTAACCTGCGTGGCCCGGGCGTATTTTACACTTACGATAAGAACGGAAATATCAATAGTACATCAAAGTATGATTCAGGTAGCAGCGTAACCGATTATTTAAACCTGCAACCTCGTTTTACGGCCAATTATACGTTGAATGACGATAACGCTATAAAAGCATCGTACAACCGCAATGCCCAAAACATCCACTTGCTGTCAAACTCTACTGCGGCTTTGCCTACCGATATTTATGTGATGAGTAGCAACAACGTTAAATCGGGCATTGCCGATCAGGTTTCGCTTGGATACTATAAAAATCTGCAGCAAAACACTTACGAGCTATCGGCCGAAGTTTATTATAAATGGTTAAGTAACCAAATAGATTATAAAAACAACGCTCAGTTGCTGGCTAATGACAATGTAGAATCGGATTTGATTTATGGTAAAGGACGATCGTACGGGTTGGAACTATTTTTTAAGAAAAAGTACGGGCGCTTGAATGGTTGGATCGGCTACACGCTTTCGCGCACGGAACGCCGGTTTGATGGGGTTAACGATGGCAACTATTTCCCGGCCAGGTATGATCGTACGCACGATATATCCGTAGTAGGTGTTTATCAATTAAAAAAGCGCGTAACTTTATCAATGGTATTTGTATACGGCACGGGTAACGCGGTAACTTTTCCTGATGGCAAATACAAAGTTGGTGGGGTCACAAGCTATTATTATTCGGCCCGTAACGGGTACAGATTGCCCGCCGATCACCGGATGGATGTGGGGGTAACTCTGGACGGGAAACAGCATCCCAAATTCCACTCATCGTGGACGTTTGGCGTTTATAACGTATATAATCACAGAAATCCATATAGCGTAGTGTTTCGGGATACCAATACCAATCCACCGCATACCGAGGCGGTGGAAACCAGTTTGTTTGGCATTATACCATCAGCAACCTGGAACTTTAAATTTTAAATGATATGCATTCTATAGTAAAAATACTTGCTTGCTCTTTGATGTTGCTGCTACTTGCAGGATGCGAGCGCGTTATAGATGTAGATATCAAGCCTAATTCAACCAAATTGGTTATTGAAGGTAACATTACCAACCTAACGGGGGCGCAAACCGTCAGCATTTCTAAAACAGTGCCTTATAGCGATGCAAACGTTTACCCGCCTGTTTCAGGCGCAACTGTACTGGTAAGCAATGTAAACGGGACTTATACCTTTAAAGAGACCCAGCCTGGTCAATACACCAATAGCTCCATAAGGGGGCGGCCGGGACAGGAAATTTTATTGAAAGTTACCATCGATAATCAAAACTACACCGCATCGGCTATTATGCCGCAACAGGTATCGCTCGATTCGTTAGGTATCAGTGATGTAACTTTAGGTACCAAAACCATAAAAACGGTATCCGTTTATTACCAGGATCCCGTAAGTGTTATCAACTCGTACAGGTTTGTGATGTCGGTAAACGGTATATTAGTGAAGCAGATCTTTACTATAAATGATGAAATTACCAACGGCCGACCAGTAAACAGCCTGCTTTATCAAACAGATATCACCTTAAAAACCGGCGATAGGGTAGATGTAGAAATGCAGTGTATAGATCCCTTTGTTTATGATTATTGGTACAGTCTAAGCAAACAGGGCGGTAATGGTCCTAACAATTCGGCAACACCATCAAACCCCATCACCAATCTTAAGGGCGACGCCTTAGGTTATTTCAGTGCACATACCGTGCAGAAGAAAAGTATTGTGATTCTGTAAGGAAGTCCATGGTCGATGGCCCATAGTCCATGGCAGGAAAAAGCGTAGTTTTTTAAAACAACAATCCAAGGATCATATTCTTCACTATGGACTATGGACTATGGACTATGGACTATGGACTATGGACTATGGACTATGGACTATGGACTATGGACTATGGACTATTTTCTCGCCAGTAAATCTCTGATCTCGGTCAATAAAACTTCTTCTTTACTTGGTGCAGGCGGGGCGGATGGGGCCGCTTCTTCTTCTTTCTTTAAGGCATTAAGGCCTTTTATAATTACAAATAAGGCTACGGCTACTATTAAAAATGAAATACACTGCGATAAGAAATTACCGTATTTAATGGCTGTGCCGGGTATTACCAGTTCTGCCAAATTGGTAAGGTGAGCGGCTTTAAGTGCCGGAGTAAGGATGGCGGGGGTAATAATGTCGTCAACTAAGGAGCTAACTATCTTACCAAAGGCGCCACCAATAACAACGGCAACGGCCAAATCAACTACATTACCTTTAATTGCAAACTCTTTAAATTCTTTAATAAATCCCATAAGGTCGAAATTTTTATTTTTCAGCTAATAAATTATACTATAAATGAAGTTACAGCATTAATTATATAAAACTGCAAACAATTTATTGTTTTGTGACTTTCAACAAATATTCTGCCGCTTTTATGTTCAATTTAATTGATGTAATTTTGGCCTTATCTATATATGTTAAAGCAAAACCTTCAACAGAAACTATTACAGAAGCTATCGCCTCAGCAAATACAGTTTATTAAACTGCTGCAGGTGCCTACGGTATCATTAGATACGCGTATTAAGGAAGAATTGGAAGAGAATCCCGCGCTGGAAGATCTTAGTTTAACCAACATGAACGAACCAGAGGAACAGTACCCGGATCGCGACCCCGATGAGGATAACTATTCTGGCGATGATGAGGGCAGTTCAGATGAATTTAACATTGATGATTACCTGCAGGAGGATAATATAAATGATTACGGTTCACGATACGATCAAAACGGGGATGATGATGATGAAAATAAAGAGATCCCCATCGCTATACAAAGCTCTTTCTTTGAAAATCTGCAAGCTCAGTTAGATCTGTTGCCACTGTCGGATAAAGATTTTCGTATCGGGCAGCAAATCATCGGTAGTTTGGATGATGATGGTTACCTGCGCAGGCCTTTAACCTCATTAACGGATGATCTGGCTTTCTCGCAAAACGTAATGGCCGAAGATGAGGAAGTGGAGGAGATGCTGAAAGTAATTCAGACCTTTGACCCGGCCGGTGTTGGCGCACGCACTTTACAGGAGTGTTTGCTGATACAACTGCGTAAAAAGGAGTTTGACCCGATCATTAAAAAAGCCATTAACGTAGTAGAGCATTACCTGGACGAGTTTACCCGCAAGCATTACGATAAGCTGGAGAAATCGTTAAATATGACATCGGATGAGTTACGTGCCGTGGTAAATGAGATTTTAAAACTTAATCCCAAACCGGGCGATAGTAACGAGGTAAACACCAAGCAAATGCAGGTGATCCCCGATTTTCATATCAGCAATAACGATGGTACTTTAATACTGACGCTTAATGCCAAAAACGCACCTGAACTGCGTGTAAGCCGATCGTACCAGGATATGTTTGAGCATTACGATAAGGCATCGCAGAAAGACAAAAAGCTGAAAGAAGCTGTGCAGTTTGTAAAGCAGAAGCTTGATTCGGCTAAGTGGTTTATTGATGCCATTAAGCAGCGCCAGCAAACCTTACTGAAGACCATGAATGCCATTATGCATTATCAATACGATTTCTTTTTAACCGGCGATGAGAAAAACCTGCGACCGATGATCCTTAAAGATATCGCTGATAAAATAGGGATGGATATTTCAACGGTATCGCGGGTAGCTAACTCTAAATATGTACAAACTGAGCATGGTACCTTCCTGCTTAAATCTTTCTTCTCTGAAGCTATCCAAACCGAAAGCGGCGAAGAGGTTTCTAACAAAGAGGTGAAGAAAATATTGGAAGAACACATCGGTAACGAAGATAAACATCATCCACTGGCCGATGAAAGACTAACCGAAATCTTAAAAGAAGCAGGTTATAATATTGCCCGCCGTACCGTAGCCAAATACCGCGAACAAATGAATATTCCGGTAGCCAGGTTAAGGAAGGAATTGTAGAAGAGTCCGAAAGACCGGAAGTCGGAAAAGTCCGAAAATATCTGTAAAAGCAAGAAAGCCGCTCTATTTAATTAGAGCGGCTTTGTTATTTCTTATCGTTTAAACTTCCGGACTTTTCCGTCTTTCGGACTTCCTCAAGTGCCTACCAACCGTGTTGCGGATTTCTTACTTTGTATTTGTTGTTTAACAGAATGCCTATCACAATCTCGTGCGTGCCGTTACTAACTGTTTTAAGGGCCGAGGTGGTAAAATCGTACGAATAACCTACGTTGATAGAGCTATTGATATTAATACCCGCTAAAGCGCCGAATGAGTCGTCTTTACGGTACGATCCTCCCAGCCAGAAGATATCCTGAAAGCCCATTTTTAAGTTTAAATCGAAAGTGGTAGGCACCGGCTGTATTACTTTTACCAATACCGATGGCATTAGCGATACATCATCGTTAAGTGGTAATTTTACACCCGCGGTGAAAAAATAATGCGGAACAGTTTGGCTTTGGGTAATACTTGAATTAGTATTGAAGTATAAGTTTTGTTTTAATAATTGCTGTACCGAAGCGCCGATAAAATAATCGCCTGAGTAGGCCCATAAACCAACCGATAAATCGGGTTTCCACTGACTGTTATCTCCGTTTGATATCGCCGGGTCAAGCGCAGTTTCCAGCGTAATCTCCGATGTATTTAAGCTGATGTGGTTTAAACCCGCGGCAACACCAACAGCTAAATTTAGTTTTTCGGTAAGGCCCAAATGATAGGCGTAACTTAAATTCATGTTGGTTTGTGTGATAGGGCCTGTTTTGTCGGACACCATCATAAAACCTAACCCGTGGTGAGGCTCAGATGCGCGATACTCTTGCAGGTACGAGCGGCTATATGGGTCAACCCCGCCACCGCCTGGCATACCTGTAGCGCTTTGGGATATAAATTTATCGCCAAGGGGCGTATTTACCGTGATATAACTGGTAACAGGGGCGCCCTGCAAACCTGTCCACTGGCTGCGGTAACCAGCCTTTAAATCGGCATAGTTTTCTATCCCGGTCACTGCCGGGTTAAGCAGATAACTGTTAAATACGTATTGCGTGTATTGTGGACGTTGTTGGGTATAACCAACCTGCACAGCAGCAAAAATCACCACACAAAAAAGTAAAAGTCTTTTCATTTATTTGTCAGCCTACCCGGTAATAATGTTATTCCCCGATATTGTTCTTGTTTTTCTGGTTTACGGTGCAATGGTTGGTTTTGGTCCGGTAATTACACCTTTGGTAAAAGCTCAGTCCCAAAAATGGCCTGAACGTATGACGAAGATAATCTTTATCACAATCTGTTGTATATACTCAACCGTCAATTTCAATAAAATTTAAAAAATATTATTGCGTTTGCCGGCACAGTTAACGCTTATTGCACATATAACGGCAAGGCCTGATATATATTATTGCTGATTAATGTAACTGCCAGGAGACATTTACCTGATAATGGTTACACTGCCCGATAAGGCTTTACGCCCATGTTTGGGGTTAATAATATAGTAATAGGTGCCGGTAGGTAAAGGCTGGCCTTTATAGTTACCATCCCAGGCTGCGCTATATCCGTTAGATAAAAAAAGCTGGCTACCCGAGCGGTCGTAAATCTCTACTGTTGCACCATCGTACGTTTCAAGGTATTTAATCTCCCATTTGTCGTTAACGCCATCGCCATTAGGGGTGAAGGTGTTGGGTACGACAGGTAATTTCAAAACGTTCACCGTAATTTTTGATGAAGCCGTACAACCGTTGACCGATGTAGCCGTAAGCATATAGGTTGTTGTATTAGTAGGCGAGGCGGTAGGATATAATACATCATCGTGATCAAGACCGATAGCTTTATTTCCGTTCATCAGCGTCCATTTATAAGTTAATGGTTGTGGACTGGCGGCGGCGCCACTTAATTTGATATCGCCACCTTCAAGCAACGTAACATCGGCCCCGGCGTAAACTTTTGGTGTTGGATAAACCGTTACCGCTACGGTAGTGGTATAGCCGCAGGTGTTATTATCTGTAAAAGTATAATTCAACGTAAAGGTGCCAGGCCCCGCTTTGGCCGGGTTAAATGTTCCATCGGCCGATACTCCTGTACCGCTAAAAACTCCTGTCCCGGTAAAGCCATTTAAATTGGTTTGAATTTTAAAAGGATCTTGTTCCTGGCAAACCGGGCTGGGTGCTGTAACAGTAATTAAAGGGTTAGGTCTTACGGTAATAGTTTGAACCGCACTCACCGCCGTGCACGAAAGTGATGAGCCGCTGTATGCGATCATCCTTAACTGATATGTTTTAGTTTGACCGGCTACATTATTAATACCATAGTTGTGTTTAAAGATCGCACCTTCAATGGCAGCCGTACCAGTGTAAAGCGTGAAATTATTTTGATCGCCGGCCCAATCCCAAAACATTTTTACCTGTGTTATCCGGCCAAAGCCTACGTGCGCTTTATTGGTAATCAAAACATCATCAACACTGCAAAAGGCAGTACCGCCGCTTACCGTATTGAAATTGGCCGTCGGCGCCGAACCATTCACGGTAAAATCTTTTTGTGCCGAAACAAATTCACAGCCATATTTAGAAGTTACCGTTAAGGTGATTTTATAAACGCCAGCCGCGCTGTAATGATGCTGCGGATCTTTAGCTGTCGAGGTATTAGGATTAGCTGCATTGGCATTAGCATCGCCAAAATTCCATAGATAGGTAAATGCTGTTTCGGTATGGTCGGCAATGCTGCTTTTATCGTAAAATTTCACATAATCATCCAGGCAGGCATCGGGCAAAGTAAAATCAACAATAGGTAGAGGATTTATGGTGATGCTTTTTTGCAGGATAGCGCTTTCACATCCGCTTATAGTTACCACCTTTAGCTTAATTGTATAAGTGCCTGTGTTTGTAAAAGTGTGGGTAAATGCATTTTTACTACTATAGGTTTCAGGCGTCGAGCCGTCGCCAAAATCCCAGATCCATTTGCTGATAGCGCTTTCTGCCGATGTAGAAGCATCGGTAAACACAACCGGCTTTTTCTCGCACAAGGGGCTGGCCGGGAAAATAAACGCTGCTATTGGGCTTGCTGTAATATGGATTTTTTGGGAGTAAGTAGTTTGAGAGCAGCCGTTATTACCAGTGACAGTCAGGGTTACATTATGATCACCGGGTGTGGCGAAAGCATGCGTAGGATTTTGAATATCAGCTGTAGTGTTGTTATCATCGAAATTCCAGTGCCAGGCCGTAGCTGCTGTTTTAGTGGCATCGGTTTGGTCGGTGAAGACTATCGGATCGTTCGGGCATGCCGTTGTTGGGGCCGTAAATTTGGCTAAGCCGGTTACAACATAATCCTTGGTAATGGTTACTGCGCAGCCATCGCTCGTGGTTACCGTTAAGGAAATATGGTAGGTACCTGCCGCGGTAAATTGATGTATGGTCGAAGCTCCGGTTGCCGGTGTAAGAGTTTTACCTGCCTGGGTATCGTTAAAATCCCAAAGATAAGTGAATGTTTTACCGGCTATGGCAGGTGTGGCATCATTAAACTGCGCAGTTGAATTAACAAGGCAAACCGTTGGCAAGGTAAAATTAACCTGTGGCGATGGATTGACTACGATGGTTTTAATCAGTGTATTTGTGCAGCCCGCGACGGTAGTAATGGTTAATTTAATATCGTAAGTACCGGCAATAGCGAATGCGTGTGTAAAGGGCGTCTTATCGATTTTAGAAACAGCGGCTGTACCATCGCCAAAGTCCCAGGTCCATTTAGTGATCGTTCCTTCGGTGGTGGTTGATTGATCTGTAAATAAAATATCCTGTTTGGCGCAATCTAACTTGCCGTAATCAAAAGCCGGTACCGGCAAAGGGGAGATATGAACTGTTTGTATGGCTGATGTAGAACTACATCCATTATCGTTTATGATAGTTAAAGTCACCGGGAAATCACCGGTTTTAGTATACGTATGTTTAGAATTATCATCGGTAGATGTAGCGCCATCTCCAAATTTCCAAAGCCATGATTTTATCCGCGTGTTTTTATTGGCCGATTTATCGGTGAAAGTGGTTTCGGCCCCTAAACAATTATCTGTTTTAATGAAATCAGCCACCGGGAAATCGCTGATATTAAAATCAAACTGAATATCCCGACTCGATCCGCATTCGTCATCAATTGGGTTAAATACAGTGGCCACCACAGAATAATCTCCGGGTTTGGTATAAGTTACCGATCCCGCATACTCATAGGTGTAAAGTGTTTCGGTTCCCTTCATCGTAGTGCTTTTTATAACAGGGGCAGCATCAACAATAGGAGGGGTGCCATCTTTCAAATCCCATTTAATGTTGGTGGTTTTGTAAGGCAGCGTCATCCGCAGTTTATAAACATTGTTAATACAGCCCGATGTGGTGGTTTCACTTACCGTTCCGTTGGTGTTTTGCAGAGCGATATTTTCGTTCAGATTCACCAGGTTAGTACCCGCCGCATAACCGTATGATTCTGTCGCGCCGAAACCATAGGCAATGGCGTTAAAGGGCGAAGTCGCTTTAATATTGTGAGTGCCCGCTGCCGTCCCGGTGGTTAGCGGAGATTGCGGGCCTGAACTTACCGCTATTTGTGCGTACGAATAAGCCGGGTTGCCATTTACCGGTTTAAATGATGAACTGTAAGAAACATCATCTAACGTAAAGGTAGGTACGGCGCTGGTAAGCAGTACGATATTGATGTAGCTGTTTAAGATTTTGTAGTAGCCGGTAGAATAAAGCGTAACATGATCGAGCCCCTGCTCAATTGGCGAAAGGTAGATCATCTCCGGATCGCCGCCACCGGGTTCGGCAGCAGTAGTAGTAGGATTACACTTATTTTGATTTTGAGTAGCTGTATACTGCACCACCTGTATCGGCTTATCTGCGGATATTACGTTGGTGGCCGTTGTGCCAGTGGTGCTAAACTCGTAATACAAACCGTTGGTAAAGGCTGTGTTAGCGATAGTGTTTCCATTTAGCGAAACGTTGGTATTAGGGTCGCTTAAAACAATGCGATATACATCGTAATTGCGGCTTTTCAGTGGTACGGTAACGTAATTTTTCCCCCAGGTAGATGTGGGGTAAACCTGCTGAAAAAGGTTATCAGAACTAAGTGATTGCGAATTGGCATCGTTGGCTGAGTTAAAACAACCGATACCAATTTTACTGCTGCCAGAAAATACCGCGATTTTTTTGCAGGCACCGGTTGTTGATACCGAATGAATTTTGGTGCCGGTTAAATCAGTCGCCGATAGGCCCTGGTATAATTCACCTTTGTTTAAGCTGATAACGAACGGAGCTCCTGCCGCCTTACCGCTTACTAATTTGGCGCTGGGTACAATCTCTACCTGAGTATCATCTTCGGTAGCGATGACTGCAAAGGTGGAATAAGACGGATTGCTTGTGCCGGAATTGGATAATTGGGTGTAATTGAGCGAAATGTAATTTTTGCCCATGGTATTTACGGGAAGCAGCAAAGTAGCGCCGGATACGGATGAGGCATAAATGTGCGCATAAACAGCTATAGGTTTTAGCGCAACAATGTGAATACCTTTTTTAAATTGGCCTTCGGTACCTAAAAATTGGCTGGCGGGGATGGTAACAAAAGTAACGGTGTTGGGGGTAACGTTGTAGGGAATGGAAGCAGTGCCATCTGTAAAGCTGACTGTGCCTGAAGTGGCCACGTCTGATGTGATGTAAAGGATCATCTGGCTGCCTGTACTTCCGGTGGTGCCGGCAATGTGATCCATGTAGCAGGTCCAAAACTCGGTACCTTTGCTGGATGTAGATTGCGCAATAACTGTTGTTACCGGCAAAATAAAAAATAGCAGTACAAATAGAACGCCTTTAATCGCTTTCAACTCATCAATAGTATTAATCGGTATGCACCAGCTGTTTAGGGAAAGCTAATGCATTATCAAAAATACATAAATGACTATGATAAAAGGAACTGCGCCCGAAAAATATTTTTATTAATTTTTAGCAAGGTTACTCAACTCCAGATTGGCCAGCCTGAGTTTGTGAGCCAGATCTTTATTCTCTTTACGAAGATTGTATAACTCAAGTGCGTTTTCAATGTACATTTTCAACTCATCATCCTGCCATGGCTTAACCAGGTATTTGTAAACCTGGCCGCGGTTAATGGCGCCCATAACGGCGTTAATATCCGAAAATCCGGTCAGCAAAATGCGTATGGTATCAGGGTAAATGGGTAGGATCGACTCCAGGAACTCTATACCGGTTTCGCCGGGCATACGCTGATCTGTGATTATAACGCCAATTTCTTCGGCCTCTAATATCTTACGTCCTTCTTTTGCACTTTGCGCTGTATGGATATTAAAATAACGTCTAAACGCTGCTTTAAAGCTGTTCAGGTTATTTACTTCATCATCAACGTATAATATACCTATCTGCATTGTGGGTTGTTTCGGGGGCTAATACCAATAGTTTTAAACGAAATTAATTGATTGTGGGTTACTAATCCTAAATTTTTTATGTAAAATTATTGCTGATATATCTATTTGACCGCTAAATGAGAAAACTGATTGCGACTATAGCTTTGCTGTTGCCTTGCATTTTTGTGTATGGAGTTGATACGCTTAGGGTTGCCAATAATCAATCGGTAATGCTTAATAAGCGGTATTTCAGCCAGTTGGAAGATGATTCGGGCGACAAAAAGATCGAGGATATCATTGCGAGTAAGGATTTTCACACTACAACAACGTCGTTACCGTTTATAAATTATGTTAACTCGGCATTGTGGATAAAATTTACACTTCATAACAAAACAACTGAGCCTTATCTGCCGGTAAGCATCGGGTCGAGCGTAATAGATGGGTTTGACCTTTATATTGCCGGTAATAATGGAAATATCACACATTTAACCGCCGTACGCGACGCGGCTGCAGATAGCAAGATAAAAAAAGTAAACAGGGTGATCAATTGCCCAGTATTGCCAGATTCGGTCTGTACGGTATACCTGTGCATTAAATCGAACGACTCGATGGCCATACCCATCAAAATTCAAAGTGCCGATTTGTATGTTAGCAATAACATTACCGACAATTTGACCATCGGTTTTTTTATGGGCATTGTGGTGATAATGGTGCTTTATAACCTGATGCTTTATTTGATTGTAAAAGATATAAGCTATTTATTTTATGTGTTTTACATTGTTTTTTTAGGTTTAACACAATGGCTTAACCGCGGGCTTGGCGCCGATACTTTCCAGGTAGATAAATCTCTTTTAAATGATTATCTGATCCCGCTTTCGCGGATATTTTTCTGGTACTCTATTTTACTTTTTGTGCATGAGTTTTTGCAGTTAAAGCAAAACAAAGAAAAGAAATCTCACCGTTATTATTATTTGCTTTACCTGTTTATTAGCTTGCCGCTGATATTTGTATTGCTGAAGCAGACTACCGTAGCTTATCAATTAATTACCTTAGCGGCATTAATTAATTCGCTTGTTTTAATATACATCGGTGTAAGCCTTTATTTACGGGGATTTAAACCGGCCAAGTTTTTTATGATGGGTTGGGGCTTGTTCTTGATCACCGTTGTAGTTTCTATAGCAAGAAACAAAGGCCTGATTACTTACACTAATTTTACGGCCAATTTAATTCTTTACAGTTCGGCATTCGAGTTGATCATGTTCTCGGTAGCGCTGGCCGACCGTATTAATTTTTATCGTAAGCAAAATACCGAAGCACAGGGCGTGGCCTTAGCTATAGCCCGCGAGAACGAGCGCCTGATCACCGGGCAAAACTTTATCCTGGAAAATAAGGTGAAGGAACGCACGCTTGAACTGATAGAGAGTAACCAAAGCTTATCGGTGACTATAGAAAATTTAAAATCGGCACAGATGCAGCTGATTGATACCGAAAAGATGGCCTCGCTGGGGCAACTAACCGCCGGGATAGCACACGAAATTAATAACCCCATTAACTTTGTGAGCGCTAACATTAAGCCCCTGCGTATGGATTTTGTTGAGATCTTCAGGCTGCTGGAACTCTATAGGCAATTAGATACGGACCCTGCGAATGTGGAGCTACATGAGCAGGCGATGAATTATGCCAGGCAAATTGATGTAGATTTTCTAAAGGCTGAAATAGGAACTCTATTAGATGGCATTGAAGAAGGGGCTAACCGTACAACTGAAATAGTTCAGGGGTTACGTACGTTCAGCCGGACTGACGAATCGATACTGAAACCTACGGATATTAACCGGTCCATATTAACCACGCTTGTTTTATTACGCAGTACCATCCCTTACGAGATAGAGATTCAACCGATATTAAATAAATTACCATTATTGAATTGTTATCCCGGTAAGGTAAATCAGGTGCTGGTTAATCTTATCAATAATAGTATTCAGGCTATTAACGCCAAGCCAGTCCATCATAACGAACATATTTCGATAACCACCAACGATAACCCCGAAAATATCACCATCGAGATTACCGACACAGGTATTGGCATGACCGACGAGGTAAGGCAACACATTTTCGACCCATTTTATACCACTAAAGATATTGGGGAAGGGACAGGTTTAGGTCTGTCCATTGTGTTCGGGATTATCGAGAAGCATAAGGGGCATATCGATGTTAAATCAGTTCCAGGTCAGGGCAGCACCTTTACGGTGATTTTACCCAAGGGATTGCAGTAGTTAATATCGTAGAATGAATTTTAGCCACTTAATGAACTAAACAAAACTTACGAAGTTTTTGAAACTTCGTAAGTCTGATCTGAAAATATCTTATTCAACAAAAAAGGCGCTTATCGCGCCTTTCTGTATTTATTGGTATTGAATATAGTTTGGTTGTGGTTTGTATTTCAAAACCTCTTCAGGCGTCAGCATATGGTTTGGCGCTTTTTTGATATCGTTTTTATAGAACAGTTTGAAACCTGTAAACTGTACCGGCTCGTTATGGATAAAGTATCTCCAGGTACCGGCTTTCAGTTCTGGCTCGCCCCAACCATCCATATCCATTACTACCTGTACTTCAGGGCGTAATTTGATGTTTGGCGTATTAGTTACCATCTTTTTAGTAAAACGGTGAACGATTAAAATTTTTGGCGGCAAGCTGTTTTTCTTTACCAGATCGGCCAGGTAGCCTGATACGTAATTAACGTCATCAGCATCGTAAGTGCCAATTTTTTTACCCGGCTTAGAACCGTCTTTCATCGAGAACTCAGGGTCCATTCCAAAATGTACGTTTGGTTTTTTTAAGTATGGTTCAAGTAAAGGTAATTCAGCACGGATATTGCTCAATGCAACCTGCACATCTAAAAATACCAGCGCATTTATTTTTTTAGCCAATACTAATACACTGTCAATTTGTTTAAATGGCATGCGGTAACGGTATTTGCCATCTTTTCCACCATCGCCCTGGGCTACTACACAGATGTAATGCAGCGCTGGTTGTACCGGAGTTTTAGGATCGGCTTTTTCCCAGTGTTTAACTTCGCCTTTTAGCTTGGCGAGCATTTCGGTCGGAGGCAATTCGCCTAAAATGCCCATTTTTTTAGAATATAAATTACCGTAATAAGCTACGATACGTTTAAACGGTAATATAGCGCCAGGCAGCGGATATGGCTGTTTTTTTACCGGCCAATGGCCTGATGTATCGCCGTTGATCATACGTTTGTTCAACGAATCGTAAAGGGCTTTATCAAGGGGTGGGTATGATACTTTAGTATTGGTATCTGCAGGTGCACCGGCGGCAGCGGCAGCTTCGGTTGGCGGCGCGGCAGCGGCGGTCTTTTCACTTTTCTTTGGGCCTTCTTTGCAGCTTGAGAATAGGGTTAAGGTTGCGAGCAATAAAGGTGCAAACATAAGTGTATTTCTAAATTTCATATATAGTGATTACTGATTTTGTGAATATCCGGGTCCCCGCAAAATAACACCATTTCTGATTCCATTATGCTTAAAGTTATCAACAATTAACTTACCGTTAACTAATACGTATTTAAAGCCTTTAGAATAGGCGTGAGGGTGCGCATAGGTTGATTCATCGTTGACGGTGGCGGCATCAAATATCACCACATCTGCAAACATCCCCGGCTGTAATAAACCACGCCCGGCCAGCTTAAATTTTTGTGCCGGCAGCGAGGTCATTTTACGCACAGCATCTTCTAACCTTAACGTTTTTTCTTCGCGTACGTAATGGCCTAATACCCGTGCATTACTACCGTATCCACGTGGGTGCGGTACGCCTGCCCCAAACAACCGGATACCGGAATCAGATGCTACCATTGTCAGCGGATATTGCATGATATTTTTTACATCATCCTCATTCATGCCGTGAAAAACCATGGCGGCGGGGCCTAACTGGGTAATATCCAAAATAGTCTCAATCTCGTTAGGGATGGTCGGTTTTCTTCCTTTTTCGATATTGATCTGCATAATGCTTTTGCCATTAAGACTGCTATCGGCATCGACATGCGCTACAACGGCGTAATCAAAATGATCGCGCTGGCGGCGTTTCATATCAACGATCATCTCTTTAACTGCTTTTTGATGGATCGCAGGATCTTTTAATCGCTTCAAAACTGAATCACGGCCGCCATCCAGCAGCCAATCGGGCAGGAGCACGTTTAGCGTAGTGCTGCTGGCTGTGTAAGGATATTGATCGACCGTAACCTCTAAACCTTCGGCGCGGGCTTTTTCTACCATTGCAATCATTTCGCCGCTGCGGTTCCAATTGGGTTTGCCTACTTTAAAGTGCGAGATCTCTACCGGCATATTGGCTTGCCTTCCCACATCAATAGCTTCGGCAACAGCTTCAAAAACCTTATCGCTTTCGTTACGGATATGCGAGGTATAAACACCTTTATATTTAGCTGATGCTTGGGCCAGCGCCACAACTTCGGGCGTTTTTGAATACAGGCCAGGTAAATAGATCAGCCCGGTTGAGAAACCGACGGCGCCATCGCGCATACCTTGTTCTACAATATCCTGCATTTTTTTAAGCTGATCAGCAGTTGGGGTAACATTGGCCTCGCCTAAAACAGCCCGGCGCACATCGTTATGGCCAATAAGCGTGCCTACGTTTACCGATAGCTTGATACTATCCAGTGTTTTAAAATACTTTTTGATGTCCACTTCAGAACTACCGCAGTTCCCCGTAATCACCGTTGTTACGCCGTCGTAAATAAAGTTATCGGCGGTTGGGGTTTTCTTTTCGTCTCCTTCTATGTGGGTATGCACATCTATAAAGCCGGGAGCGACAATTAAACCGCTGGCGTCTATATCTTTTTGGGCCTTGCTTTTAGATAGATCGCCAATGGTAACTACTTTATCATTCTTAATAGCTACATCGCCATAAAACCAGGGATTGCCCGCGCCATCGATGATTTTTCCGTTGCGGATAATGATATCGTATTGCTGAGCCTTGCCTGCAAATGGCAATAAGAAAAGTAGCAGAAGGCAATAGAGTAAACGCATCCGGTAAAATTTAAACCACAAAGTACACAGAGATTTTCACAAAGAACACAAAGACAGCCAAACAGTTTTAAAGGCGCTATTTATGCTGTTTTAAAGAACTTTCCAAATACACCCAACGGCAATTTAACGCCCGATGTAGCTTGCAGATAAAGCTCTCCAATTTCTAAGTTCTGAACTTTTGGGAACGAACTGCGGATCAAGTTTTCTACTATAACAGATGAAAAACCTAATGAATAGGTATTCAGGATTAGAAAATGCTCCTGGGGATCGAGCAGTTGAACCACGTCGGTCATCATTTCCAGGATATGATCTTCTAACTTCCATTTCTCGCCGTTAGGGCCGTGACCGTAGGCTGGCGGATCAAGGATAATGCCGTTGTATTTTTTGCCGCGTTTTAGTTCACGCTTTACAAATTTTAAAGCATCTTCAACCATCCAACGGATATTGGTTAAGCCGGATAGCTCCTGATTTTCGTTAGCCCAGGTAACTACCTGTTTAATAGAATCTACGTGAGTGGTATCGGCACCTGCCGCACGTGCCATTAAAGATGCACCGCCTGTGTAGGCAAACAGGTTCAGCACCTTAGGCTCCGGCGTTTTAAATTTTTTGATGTTTTGCGAGATGTAATCCCAGTTTACAGCCTGCTCGGGGAATATGCCTACGTGCTTAAACGAGGTCATTGCCAGTCTGAATTTGATGGCAGCATCGTTGTTTTTATACTCGATATGCCAGCGGTCTGGCGTGGCCGGATTTTTCTTAACCCACTCGCCTGAGGTAGCCGAGCGACCTTTAAACCTGATATGATGCAGTTTTTGCCACTCGCTGGTAGGCATTTGTTTAGCCCAAACGGCCTGTGGTTCAGGGCGTATTAATATGACATTGCCAAAGCGCTCCAGTTTTTCAAAGTCGCCGCAATCAATCAGTTCGTAATCTTTCCAGTGCGTAGGAGTGAGGAGTTGGATCATGCTTTTTATTAGTCCGGAAGTCGGGAAAGTCCGAAAGACCGGAGGATGATCTGCAAAGGTAATAATCTCAGCCTAATGTTAAGGAATGTTAAAAATCAGGACTTAATAAAATAATGTTTTGGTTGTTAGGTTATATAGGCTCAAATCTGCTTATCATGGAGAAAAACATCAATCCTGTTGCTATACATGCGTTTTGCTGGCTGATACTTATATTGTTCAGTTTATCGGCAGGCCTTTAATATTAAACTTAAATATCTTCCGGACTTTCCGACTTTCGGTCTTCCTGACTATCAGCCTACAACTTACTTTTAGCTGCCCGCATAAATTTGCTGGCAAATACAAAATCGTTTAGTTCCTGGTTATCGGTATGCGCAATTTCTTTGTTGCTGCCTTCCCACCATTTTTTGCCCTGGTGTAAAAAGATGATGTGATCACCGATACCCATTACAGAGTTCATATCATGGGTAACAATTACGGTTGTAATTTTATATTCTTCAGTCAGTTCGGCAATTAACTCATCAATCAGGATACTTGTTTTAGGGTCGAGGCCGGAGTTGGGCTCATCCACAAACAAATACTTGGGTTGCATGGATATAGCGCGGGCAATACCCACCCGCTTTTTCATCCCGCCCGAAAGCTCGGAAGGGAAGAGTTTGTTTTTATCTTTCAGGTTTACCCGTTCAAGGCAAAAATTGGCTCGGTCGCGTTTTTCGGATAAGCTTTGATCGGTAAACAAGTTAAGCGGAAACATAATGTTTTCCTCAACCGTCATCGAATCAAACAAAGCGGAGTTTTGGAACAGCATACCAATCTCTTTACGGATAGGCACGCGTTCTTCAAAATTCATGTGAGTGAATTCCTGGTTATCGAACAGCACTGTGCCTTTAGTTGGTTCGTGCAGGCCGACGATACATTTTAATAAAGTGGTTTTGCCTGAGCCTGAACCACCGATGATCAGGTTATTCTGTCCAGGCTTAAATTGGGCGCTGATGCCTTTTAAAACCTCGTTCTCGCCAAAGGTTTTATATACGTCTTTGATCTCTATCATAACAGTAAACTTGAGACCATTAAGTCGGCAAATAAAATCATTATACAACTGTAAACCACGCCACGCGTAGCCGACTGACCAACCTCTAAAGCGCCACCTTCGGTATAAAAACCGTTGTACGAGCAAATCGAAGTAATCAAGAATCCGTATACCACGGCCTTCACGGCGCAAACAGTAACAATAACTGAGTTAAAACCATCTTGCAAACCAGCTATGTATTCGGTAGGGGCTATGCTGCCGGTAACTATACATGCAATATAACCACCGGTTAAACCTAATATAACGGATATGATAACCAATAACGGTACCATTGAGATACCGGCAATAATCTTCGGTGCAATTAGATACCCCGGAGCGTTTACCCCCATAATTTCTAAAGCGTCAATTTGTTCGGTTACGCGCATGGTACCAATTTCCGATGCCATACTGGAACCCACACGACCTGCTAACACCAGCGCTGATATGGTAGGGCTGAATTCCAAAATAGTAGAATCGCGAGAGATACTACCCGCAATACTTTTAGGTACCAGTGGACTGGCCAACTGAAACGCCACCTGTATGGTAGCCACCGCGCCGATAAATACCGAAATAATGCAGATAATGCCCAAAGAGCCAACCCCAACCGAAACCATTTCGCGCATGACGGCATTCCAGTACACAATAAATTTTTCGGGCTTTTTAAAGCTTAGGCGCAGTAGTAATATGTATTTGCCGAGGGCTGTAAACATGTTTTATTTTAAGGATAGATTAGTTTAAACTAATAGTTTTTAAATATAAGCTTTAATGATGGGCAAAATAGGCTTATTTTTAAAAAATGTAAAGCCCGCCGTGGCATTATAAGCAACGTTTTAACATAATTGTTTGCGGCGGAAATAAAAACATTACAACAAAATGAAATCAGCACTAATAACAGGCGCCACCCGGGGTATGGGCCGCGCTATTGCCATAGCATTTGCAATAGAAGGTATAAACCTGGCTATCTGTAGTCGTAATGCCGAAGAATTATCGGAATTTAAACAAGAATTACAAAGTTTAAACCCGTCTGTAAAGATCCTGACCGTAAAAGCTGACATCAGCGTAAAAGCCGATGTGATCAACTTCGCTAAGCAAGCCGAAGATGAATTTGGTACGCCCGAAGTTATTGTCAACAATGCCGGTATTTATATCCCCTCAAGTATATTAGATGATAGTGAAGATGCCTTTACGAAGCTGATGAACACCAACCTGATGCCGGCTTATGAGCTGTACCGATACTTTGGTAAAAAGTTGATAGATAGCAAAAAAGGTCATGTTTTTAACATCTGCTCGTCCGCTTCAATAAATCCTGTTGTAGAAGCTGGTATGTATAGTGTAACAAAGTTTGGGTTGCTGGGTCTTAATAAGGTAATGAGGTTAGAATTACAGCAATATGGTGTTAAAGTTACCGCGGTTATACCGGGGTCTACGCTCACATCATCATGGGACGGGGTAGCCGTTGACAGCGCTAAATTTATTATGCCTGAAGATATCGCAGCAGCAATAATAAGCGCCCACAAAATGAGCCCCGGCGCTAATGTTGAAGAGATCACCATAAAACCTGTATTTGGCCAGTTATAGTAAAGATTTATCACTCAATTAAAAACTACAATCATGGACAAGAAATTATATCGCGACGACTTACACAAAAACATTGGTGGTGTATGCGCCGGTTTAGCAGAGTATTTTGGAATAGATGTTTCCCTGGTGCGTTTGGCTTTTTTGCTTACGCTGATTTTAAAGGGCGGCGGTTTATTAATTTATATCATTCTTTGGATAGTATTGCCTAAGAAGCCGTATGCTATTCCAAATTTCAATCAAAACATTAACGTGGATTATACCGTTCCGCCGATGGCTGATCCAAACCAGCCCATCCCGCCGGTATTCACCGAAAGGGTAAAAAAACATTCAACTGCGTCGGTTATCGGCGGTGCGATACTGATCATCATAGGCGGCTGCTTTTTGCTGGATGAATTTGATATCATCCCCGACGTAGATTTTGAACATTTCTGGCCCCTAATTTTAATCGGTATTGGTTTAGTTGTATTATTTACCGGTAAAGATAAAAAACCCTGGGAAGACGCTAACTGGAACAAAAAAGAAACGGTTAAAGACTTTAACACCGAACAACCAACTAACGATAATAATACAACCACTTTATAACAACAACCATCATGAGACACGATAAACTTGTACCGGGCACGATATTGATCTCGCTCGGCGTTATATTCCTGCTGCAAAGCTTTGGCGTAATCCATATTCACTTTTGGAACATTATTCGCCTGTGGCCTATATTTATAGTAATAGCTGGTATCAATTTAATCTTTGCCAATAACCGTACACCGCTGGCTACAGCTTTAAAAATTGGCGTGGTAGTAATTGGTTTGCTGGTATTAGTATTCGGCCGGTTCGACCGCGATCGCGGCTGGAGAAGTTTCCCGCATTTCAGCTATCGCGATGATAAAAATGATGATGACAGCGATATCGACTTTAATTTTGACGACGACGATGATGATAAAGCCGACGCCGGCAGTAAAGTTGGGCAAAGTCAGTTTCACGAGCCGCTTGCGCCTAACACTCAAATTGCCAAACTGAACATCAGCGGAGGCGGTACCAGCTATAATTTAAGCGATACTACCGGTCAGCTTTTTGAGGCGGTTACTCAAAGGCATTTAATTAACTACATGCTTACGCATACCACTCAGGATTCGCTTCACACGCTGAACTTTAAAATGGCCAACGGTAAAGGCCACTTTAACTTCGGCAAAAAAAGCGAGACGGTTACCTTTAAATTGAACACTACTCCAATCTGGGATTTTGATATCCAGACCGGCGCAACCGAAATGAATTTCGATTTAACCAAATTTAAGGTGCGTAACCTGGATTTAAACGGTGGTGCAGCTGCCTTCAAGTTAAAATTAGGTCAACCTTTAGAAACCACTACCATAGATGTATCAACCGGTGCGGCCAGTGTGAAAATAGCTATTCCTAAAGATGCAGCTTGTAAAATCACTACCGACTCGGGCCTGTCGTCAAAAGATTTTAGCGGCTTTAACAAAATCAGCGATGACCATTACGAAACCCCGGGTTTCGCGACAGCAAAAAATAAGATCCTGATCACGTTTGATGGTGGGGTATCTGATTTTACCGTAACACGTTATTAAAGCAGTTGGCAGTTTAATTTAGCAGTTTGCTTCTGCTGAGCTGTTTAACAATGCCAACTTAAAACCGACAACTTATGTTAGGCTTACGAAGTTTTCGAAACTTCGTAAGTCTTTTTGTATATTGTTAGTGCAAACTACTAACTAAAAACTGCACACTTGGATTACATCTTAGTTATTAACGGCAAACCCGATGGTCCATTCACAGTGGAGGAATTGAAGCAAAAACGCATCAAACCAACTGATTTTGTGCGGACCGATGACATGGACGACTACAAAGAAGCCCATGAATTGCCTGAATTGCGCGAGTTATTCGGTTTCCGTAAGCAGATTATTTCACCCCAATACTTTGGCACCTTTGATCAGCGGGCTACCGCCTGTATTATCGATTGGTTTATCATTTCGGCCGTCTTTGTTGTTTTGACGTTCATTGTAGTGGCCTTAACCGGTAACGTCATCGCCCGTGCACTGATCAGCGGTAGCCTGTTGGTTGTCATCCCGACGGCTTATTTTATTTACCATGTGATAATGGAATGCTCAGCCAAACAAGGCACTTATGGCAAGCAAATTTTAAAAATCAGGGTGACTGATCTGGAAGGAAACCGCATCACCGCAAGTAAGGCTATCACCCGTAATTTGGCGAAAGTGCTTTCTATCTTAACGTTATTTATCGGCTACCTCACCGCTTATTTCAATAAAAAGCAGCAATGCCTGCACGATATGATAGCTGAAACTCTGATTGTGAAAGACAGACTGAATTATTAATTTATTCAATCCATCTATCAATAATTAATTGTTAAAATGTGTTAAATATCTACGAATTATTCGTAGATTGGTGTCGTTCATTTATATTTGATCTGTAATTACAATCGTATCCCTAATTTAAACACACTGAAAACGATCACAAGTCATGAAAAAACAAATACTTACATTATCGCTGGCTTTATCAGCAGCGTTTGCAGCCGTAGCCCAAAAGTCTGAAATGGCTAAAGCCGTAGTTCACTATAAATTTTCGCACATACGCGATACCACTGCTAAGGATAAGCCTTATACGGAAAACATGATCCTTTTCCTTGGTCAAACCGCCAGTGTTTACAAAAGCTATGATAAAAAGCTGCAGGATGAAATGATGCGCAAAAACCTGGAGCAACAATTGGCTCAACAAGGTGGAATGGGGAATGTAAACATCAAAGCGCCGAGTGGTTTTAAACCAACTAACCGTAACGAGATATTTCTGTATCCTGCCCAAAATAAGATGGTTAGGAAAGAAAATATGATGATGACAACCTACCTGATAGAAGAACCGGCACCTGCTATTGCCTGGAAAATTACAGCAGATACGGCCAGCTTTGGTACGCTGCATTGCCAAAAAGCAACCGGCCATTTATTAGGTCGCGATTATACAGCCTGGTTTTGTCCGGATGTGCCTTTTCATGCCGGGCCATGGAAATTAAACGGTTTACCGGGTTTAATTGTTGAAGCTTACGATACCAAAAAAGAAGTTATATTTAAGTTTGATGGCATGGAGGAAGTGGTAGCAAACGCTAAACCAGCTACTGACACCCCGCCAGTAGCGCAACCTGGAATGGGTGGCGGCATGATGCGGACAATGAACTTTGGCGGCGATGCCCCGGGTACCGACCCTAATTTGATTGCTTTACCAACTACCGCTGTAAAAGCATCGGCTAAGGAGTATGCCGGTTTGCAGGAAGCGTTTAAGAAAGATCCGGAAGGGTTTATGAAATCGCAAATGGCAGGCCAGGGTATGACATTTAGTAGTGGCAGCGCAGGTGGCGGTATGACCTTCACCGGTGGCGGTGCGGCCCCTGGCGGAGGCGGTGATCAACGCCGGATGGTGGTAATGAACGGTTCGCCCGTGGGGGCGGTTAACACAATCAATAATCCTTTAGAACTCCCTGAAAAGAAATAATGAGAACCCTATATAAAGGGTTGGGAGTATTCATAGTATGGATGCTGCTGACCGTGCTATGCCATGCTCAAAGTATTAAAGGCAATGTTTTAGATAGCTTGGGCAAACCGGTTACCTACGCCAGCGTAAACCTTAAAAGCGGTAACTTAATTATTGCTTACACCACCAGCGGCGACAAAGGTGCATTCACGCTGAATATACCTGCCGATGCTGATAAAACCAAACTGCAACTGGAAGTTAGCTGCATTGGCTTTAAAAAAGAAGCGCGGGCGGTGAGCGGCTTAACTACGCCATATGTATTCAAACTATCAGGCAGCAGTAACCAGTTGCAAACGGTCACTATTAAAGATAAAAATCCGCGCCTGCGGGTAAGCGGCGATACCATTAGTTATAAGGTATCCGAGTTTAGCAGTCCGCAGGACAGGGTGATTGGTGATGTAATAAAAAAGCTACCGGGTATCGATGTGGATAAAAATGGTAAGATCAGCTATAACGGTAAGGGCATCTCCAATCTATACATCGGCGGCGATAATTTGTTGGATGATAAATACAACATTGCCACCAGCAGCATCCCCAACGGAGTGGTTGATCAGGTGCAGGTGATGGAGAATCATCAACCCATAAAAATGCTGAAAGACAAAGTGGTGAGTGATGACGTTGCCCTGAACTTAACCTTTAAAAAAGATGCTAAGATCCAACTGGTAGGCCAGGAGACCGTAGGAGCAGGGCTGCCCGGCAACTACTACGGCGAACTGAACGCTATGGCCTTTAAAGATAAATACAAAGCTATCAATTACATTAAAGGGAATAACGTCGGGTTGGATGTTAGTAATGATCTGATCTCGCATAACTTTTCGTCCAGCGGCGATTCACCAAGCACGCTGTTATCCTTAGGTACAGCCGGTGATCCCGATCTACCGCGCAACCGTTACCTGCTGAACAAATCGGGCCTGATCAATTTAAATAACCTGGTGAACGTAAAAAAGGAAGTTCAGTTGCGTGCCAATTTATCGTACTATCACGACGACCAGCGCCAGGACTACAGCAAGTCAACCACCATTACCGACCCTACCGGGACGGTAAATTACACCGAGACGCAACGTAATAATCGCCGTCCCGATGTATTGCATGGGCAGTTATTATTAAACGTAAACAAATCCAACTATTATTTAAATAATAGTTTCGTTACCGATTATAGCCATAATACAGGTGTATCGGGTTTAATCACCAGTGGTGTGCCTTTGAACCAGGTTTTCAAAGATAATTTATTGAACATCAGTAATGATTTCAATATCATGAAAACGCTGAAGAATAATAGAATTCTGGAGTTTTACAGCAACCTGAGTCACAGCACCGAGCCGGAGAATTTGATTATCGACCCGAACTGGAACCCGAAGGATTTTAATAACAACGTTAACTATAGCTATCTGACCCAAAACGCCAATATCCCTAACTGGTCCACTAATAACTATGTATCATACCGGATTCCAAGCAATGGCGGCATTACGCAAAGCTACAGGGCGGGTATCAGCGCCATCAATCAAACCTTCTCATCCGATTTAACGGTGACGCAGTTAAACGGCACAAACGTTTTGTTTAGCGATGGTAACAACACCGCAAAAAATAATCTGGATTGGAAACGTAATAAACTTTATACTGAAGCTGCATTTGATTATCCCGGACAAAAATGGAAAGTTAACGTAACCCTGCCATTAAGCGCTTTGGAAACCAAGTATAAAGACAATCTTTATAATCTGGATAAAGAGGTGAATCGCCTGTATTTCGATCCGCGTGCATCTGTGAAGTTCCAAAGTGGGGTTGAGAACTATTTTACAGCTGCCTATAATTATCGTAACAGCATAGGTAATATTCAGGATGTGTACCGCGGTTATATTTTAACCAACTATCGCAGTTTAAACGCCAATAATGCCGACCTGGCCGAACGTCAGGCGCAGTCGGCCAGTCTGGGCTTCAATTTCCGTAAGGCAATTACGTTGTTCTTTTTTAGCTTGAATGCGGCTTATTCGCATACTTATTCCAATACAATCGCGTCGAGCATTATTACCGCTACAGGTACACAGCGCACAGTATTACCTTTTGATAATAAGGTAGATTCATGGAATTTTACTGGGAACACCAGTAAGTACTCGTTCGATTTGAAGACTACTTTTAGCGCGGGTTTAGGGTATTCTACAGCCAAGTTGAACCAATTGCAAAACGGATTGACGCTGCCTTTTAACACCATCACCAAATCAACTAATATAGGTTTGGATACCAAGGTGAGCAGCAAAGTTAATTTCAATTACAGGGCATCGTACTCGCAAACGACCAGTAAATCAACCAATGGCGCTACAGGACTCGCTAACGATAGTAAGTTTGAGCGGTTGATCCAGTCTGCATCGTTATATTATAATCCGTTAAGCAACCTGTTTACCAATATCTCCGGCGATCATTACTACACCCATCAACCCGGTAACAGCGATTTGAAATACATTTTTGCCGATGCATCCCTTCGCTATAAATTCAAAAAAGCTAAGCTGGATCTGGAAGTAACTGCACAAAATCTGTTCAACACCCAAAACTATACCGCGCTTTATTTATCTGCGAACGTATACACCTCAAGCACCTACACCATCCCCGGCCGGATAGTGCTGGCGAAAGTGATGTTTACTTTGTAGTCCCCCTAACCCTTGAAGGGGAAATAGAAATACCCATAAAAAAAAGTGGCCTGATCACAACCGATCAGGCCACTTTTTAATTTCGACTAATGACTAATGACTAATGACTAATGACTAATGACTAATGACTAATGACTATCAAGCGGTTTAAGGACCCGTTGTTCGGCCGGCAAGGTTTTAAATACGCCATAGCACGAATCTATATAAGCCATTAAATTGAAACGTGGCGAAATATAGGTAGCTACCGATGGCACATAGTTCATTTTAAAACCCTCTAACTCGTCCGGTTTTAAAGGGAGGTAATTAGCCAAATTTTTAGGACTGAAGACTTTGTCGATATCTTGCCGGACAGCTTCCGTATACTCTTTTTGAGCATCAGCCTGCCGTTTACGTTCGCCGCCTTTGGATGAGAATACCCTGAACGCTACGCCGCCCTTGTAAAAGCCTCGTTCATCGCGCTGATAAACAACTGTTTGGTTATGGAATTCCGGCGTGCCGCCCTTAACAAGACCTACGTTAACGCCGGTTATGGTATTTACCTTTACTTCCTTCAGCATTTCACTTTTAGGCTCCATTAGTATTTCCTTAACGCCGAGGTCTGTTACGTACAGTGTATCGTTTTGATAGGCAAAACTGGTCAGTACCAATAGATCGTTCAGCTTGGCTTTAATGCTAAATGCTCCAGCCGCATCCGTAACAGTACTTTGTTTAGTGCTTAAATTTTGCACCTTCACATTTGGCAGTGGTACCCGGGTTCTGTTTTCAAGCACTTTTATTTTTAAGGTTTGCTGGGCAAAACTGGCAGTGCAAAATAATATGAACAAGCTAAGAAATAATAGTCGGCGATGCATGCCTAAAGATAGGCAGCTTGTTCATTTTACAAAAACGGAAAATGTTAAAATTTGGTTAAATGAATTTAAGACTCGTTAGCGAGTAAAAGCAACTCGGTAATGATTGACTTGCTGAACCTAAAAGATTTAGCTTCTAATAACCCGATAACTGGTTTAATTGCAGGGATAATATCTTTTTGCTTAGCTAATAACAATATTTTAAGCGTCCCTGTAATTGTAAGGCCTAATTCAATTGCCACTTTTCGGCCTTTCTTTTCGTCTATGATAACAAGCGCGTTTTCGAAAGATAATACTAATGTTAAGGCACTTGCTTCCCCGGGATCTAATACTAAGTCAAGTTCTTTTAAATTACTTATCTGGTGAATTAAAAACCAATCCGGTAAGGATGATCCAAACTCATCGGCTATTATTTCAGTAATATGGATGTTTAAAAAAAGCCGCTGTAAGAGATAAAGATGGTCAATGTTATCAAGTGCAATCAAACAACTTGCATCAGCAATTACAACTTTATCCATCAAATACCGGATCTTAAATCGTCGGTGGTTTCATTAAAAACAGATATACCATATTTTCCAACTCTTTCAATAAACTGTCTCTTGGAAATGCCTATGAATGAAGCAGCTTGCCCCGACGTAATTATTCCTCTATCAAATAATATGGCTGCCACAGCCATTTTCACTTCGAGTTCATCAGTTTCTTCAGGTACATCTATGGTGAGCGTTTTCATAATACTATAAAGTTAAGTATTGTATTCGCATTAATCAAAGCCAATTATCAGCTTACATCCGCTCGGGTACGTTAATACCTAACAGGCCCATACCCACTTTAATGATATTGGCTGATGCCGTTGACAACTGCAAACGGAAACGTTTTAAAGTCTCATCCTCTGCTTGAAGGATCGACTTCTCGTGATAAAACTTGTTAAACGCTTTAGCTAACTCGTAAACGTAATTAGCAATTGTAGCTGGGTTATAACCGGCAGCTGCAATTTGTACGGTTTCCGGGTATTTAGTCAGCGTGATGATCAAATCACGTTCAACCGCTGACAATTCAGTCAATGGCATAATATCCTCTAACGCCAGTTCAGCACGACTAATTACTGAACGGATCCGCGCATGCGTATACTGAATAAAAGGCCCGGTGTGTCCCTGGAAATCTACCGATTCGTTAGGGTCGAATAACAGGCGTTTTTTTGGATCCACCTTTAGCAGGAAATATTTCAAAGCGCCCATGCCAATAGTATAGTAAAGTTCCATCTTCTCATCTTCGCCAAAACTATCTACTTTACCTAAGGCTTCGGTATGTTGTTTAGCGGTATCTTTCATCTCACGGATCAGATCGTCGGCATCAACCACCGTACCCTCACGAGATTTCATTTTGCCGGAAGGCAGATCGACCATTCCATAAGATAAGTGATATAAACCCTTAGCCCAGCTTTTGCCTAATTTATCCAGTATCAGGAACAATACTTTAAAGTGATAATCCTGTTCGTTACCCACCACGTAAATCGATTCATCCATTTGGAAATCGTTGTACTTGAGTTGGGCGGTGCCTAAATCCTGAGTGATATATACGGAAGTACCATCCGCCCGGCGTACTAATTTTTGATCGAGGCCATCTTCAGTCAGATCTATCCAAACCGAACCATCTTCTTTTTGAAAGAAAACGCCTTTTGCCAGGCCTTCTTCAACAATATCCTTACCTAAAAGATAGGTGTTCGATTCATAATAAAATTTATCAAAATCAACCCCAAGGGCTTTATAAGTTTTGTCGAAACCAGCATATACCCAAGTGTTCATGGTCGTCCACAAGTCTATAACTTCTTTATCACCTGCTTCCCATTTTTGCAGCATTTGTTGGGCCTCGATAATCAGCGGAGCGTTCTTTTTCGCCTCATCTTCAGTTTGACCGGTAGTTTTTAGCTCATCTATCTGCTTCTTATATTCTTTATCAAAAATCACATAGTATTTACCCACCAAGTGGTCACCTTTTAAACCTGCACTTTCAGGTGTTTCGCCATCGCCGAATAGCTGCCAGGCTAACATTGATTTACAGATATGGATTCCCCTGTCGTTCACCAGATTGGCTTTAACCACATCATAACCCGCTGCGGCTAAAATCTGCGCTACCGAATAGCCCAACAGGTTATTACGCACGTGACCCAGGTGTAAAGGCTTGTTAGTGTTTGGCGATGAATACTCCACCATTACTTTTTTGCCGTTAGGTTCCGCAACGGTATGGTCGGCAGGGAGTACGTGGTTATAAAATTGGTTTAACCAGTAAGCATCGGATATAGATAAATTAAGGAAGCCCTTGATCACATTAAAGCCAGATACTTCAGCCAATTCGTTTTGCAGGAACTCGCCAATATCAGTCCCGGTTTGCTCGGGCGATTTACGGGAAACCTTGGTGAACGGGAAAGTAACTATGGTAACCTGTCCTTCAAACTCCTTGCGGGTTTCCTGCAGGCTGATATTGGCCGGGGTTAAATCGGCCTGGTATAAGTGTTTTAATGCTTTAAGAGTAGCGTCAATAATAAAATCCATCGGGCAAAATTAATCAAAAAGGAGAGATTAGAGATTAGTTAATTGGAGATTAGTTTTTTAACGCTTCTCAATTGAAGTTTCGCCGGAAAGATAACCGATATAATAAATTGATAGGTAATTGAGTTTATGGCCGGTATTACTTTTTAAGGCTATCGATAATCATACCTACGGTTTTCAACACCTGGTCAAGATTATTTGGCGTATTAGTCACCTTAGCTATCATTACGCCGCCTTCAATCAGGGCGATGATGGAAAGCGCCGTCTGTTCAAAATCGATATCGCTTTTAAATTCGCCTGCGCTGATGCCGGCTTTAATCAAATTCATGATACCGTTACGCCAGCTTTGTATGGCGTTAGCTGCCTTAGCCCGTAATGGTGGATTGGTATCGTCGGCTTCTATAGCGGTATTTAATATCGGGCAACCGCCTTTTACAAAACCTGTAGAGGGCCGGTTGAAACTGTGGTACACGTTGGCATAAACCATCAGTTTATCATGATAAGTTTTGCAACGGGCAATCTCATCGGTAATGGTTTTTTTGATGATGCCGTGGTTATGATCGAATGCGGCCAAGGCAACTTCTTCTTTATTCTCGAAATTGCCGTAAATGCTGCCTTTGGTAAGGCCTGTAGCCTCGGTCAGGTCAGACATGGAGGTGCCTTCGTACCCTTTGGTATTAAAAATAGGGGCAGTGGTTTCAATAATAAACTTCCGCGTGCGTTCGGCTTTCGACAATGTTTTGTCCATAATGTAAAAATACCATTTAGTATTGATTTGGCAAAGCTCCCAATCCCTCCGTTTAACAGAGGGATTGGGAGTATGCTTTATTTATTTAAAACATTGAAAGCTTCTTCAGGCGCGGTACGGGTAAGGCCGTAAACGTAAGCCGTATTGCCGGTATGGATTTCATAGACATCATTTTCAAAAGCGTTCAGCAAGCTATCGGCTACCTCAGATGGAGGAATACCGTTGCTGCCACCAATCGCGCTCGAAAATTCGGTATCAACCAGCGGTGGCATCAGTTCAAATACTTTAACATTACCAATTTTGCCCAATGCGTACCTTAACGATTGCGTGTACGAGTGTAAAGCAGCTTTACTTGCGCTGTAAGTCACAATTGAACTACTGGGAACAAAAGCTACAATTGATGACACGTTGACTATAGCTGCTTCGCTCTGCGCTTTTAAAAGCGGCAATAATTGCTCGTTAAGGCTAATGATAGACAGGTAGTTGGTTTGCAATTCCTCCAACGCTTTAGCGGCTAAATCGGTAACCTCATTTAAATCGTAATAAAAAGCATTGCCCGCATTGTTGATCAGGATATCCAGCTTGCCGAATTGGGTTTGGAGATGATCTTTCAGACGCGCAATATCTTCCGTTTTGGTAACATCGGCTGCAATGTAATGCAGGCCGGGCAAGGTGTCTGAAGCTTTTTTCAATTTATCTTCGGTACGACCGGTAATAATCACCGTGTTGTTTTTAGCTACCAATTGTTTGGCAATTTCGAAACCTATGCCCGAACCACCACCGGTGATCAGGACTGTTTTGTTGTTGATATTCATTTTGTTATATGATTTATGATGTTTTTAAAATTCAGTTATTAATGATCAGACACGATAACTGCAGGACCTTTCCGTTGCGAGCGGATCACGAAAAGCAACAGGGGTAGCGTAGCGGCGAATAGTAGCCCGATCAATAGGAAAGCATCGAGGTAACTCATCAAAGAAGACTGTTTTACCACCGATAGGTCTATTAAACCCATAGCCTTGTGTTTAGCATCTAACAGGTTGAAACCCTTTTGTTGAAAGTAATTGGTGTAGCCGTTTAATCTGCTGGTAGCAGCCGGGTTGGTGGCTGTGATGTTAGTGATCAGATCAACCCGATGCGATGCGTACCTGCGGGCGGTGTAGGTATTTACAATTGAGATCCCGAACGAGCCGCCCAATTGCCGCATCATATTATTTAAGGCCGCTCCCTGCGGGATATCTTTTGGTTGGAGTGATGATACTGCTAAGGATGTTAACGGTACCGTTAAGCAGGCCATTCCAATTGCCCTATAAATTAAATTGAGACTAATTGTAGATGCAGATACCTCGGTATTAATCTGGCTCATGCTCCAGTTAAAGTACATGAACATCACAAACCCAAAACCGATAATGTAAACCGGCGGAACACCACCTTGCAATAGTTTCCCTGAAAACATCAGCGCGAAGAGGGCCAGAATAGCGCCGGGCAGCAGCAGCATGCCGCTTTCGGTAGGGGTAAAGCCTAATAAACGCTGTGCAATTACCGGGGTTAAAAATATAGAGGTAAACATCCCTATCCCGGTAACAAAAGTCAACACGGCGGCAATGCTCAACGTCTTGCTTTTTAATACTCTTAAATTAACGACCGGGTTGGGCACATATAACTCCCAGAAAATAAACCCGACTAATGATACCACCGCAACGATGGTAAACACAATGATATACCCGGTAGCAAACCAATCTTCGGTTTGTCCGCGTTCCAAAACGGTTTGCAGTGTGCTCACGCCAATGCTGAGCAAAGCAATTCCTATCCAGTCTACAGCTGCAACTTTGGGTTTAATAGGCGGCTCTATAAGCAGGAAATAGCAGGAAACGGCGGCAATAATGCCCAACGGTATATTGATATAAAAGATCCACGGCCACGAGTAATTTTCGGTGATGAAACCGCCAAGGGTTGGGCCTATAGTGGGGCCGATGAAGATACCAATCCCAAACAGGGCTGCCGCCATGCTTTGCTTTTCTTTAGGGAACAGTTCAAACATTACCGCTTGCGATACAGAGAGTAGCGCGCCGCCACCTAAGCCTTGCAAAAATCGAAAAAATACCAACACCCAAATGTTATCGGCATTACCGCACATGAACGAACAAAACGTAAATAGGATGATAGAACCGATATAGTAATTGCGCCTGCCCAGATTGCCGGTTAGGAAGCTGGTTATAGGAATGATGATTACGTTAGCAATGGCGTAGGATGTGATTACCCAGCTGGTATCTTCAATAGTAGCGCCTAAGTTTCCGCTCATGTGCGACAGGGCTACGTTTACGATAGATATGTCTATCAGCTCCATAATGGCCGCGCTGATAACGGTTAAGATGAGGAGGTTTCTGGTGAGTGAGTTCATTGTTTTAATAAATACCAATTGGTATATTTATATTCAAAAATAAAACCGGATTGCTGGTTGATTTAAATTTGATACAATGATAGATATTATGATATACCAAATGGTATAATTTATGTCATAAATTTACAGGCACAAAAAAAGGAGATACGTCATGCATCTCCTTTCCTCAATAAATTGAAATAAAGGTTTTATTGAATTTTGTATCGATAAACAAAACGGCCAATGTTGCCGTCTTTATCAATCCCCTCAACCACTGCACGATAGGTACCGGGTCCGGTAGCATCTGCGTTATTAAATTGAAGTACCGCGTTGCCTGTAAGTTTATCGGTTGCCACTTTAGGGTTCCAGTAAATTGTGCTGCGTAAATCGGCACTGCCGCTTTGCGGTTTGGTTAAATCGTATTTAGGGGAATAAAACTCTTTAACGTTTGCATAACCGCGGGCGTTTATTTTAGCAATGTAACCAGGGATGATCATTTTTTGCAGATCGGCAAGGGTGATTTTCTGTCCTTTAGGTGCTTTCTTTTTGTTGATAACCAATACGCCATCCGTGCCATTACGCTGGTTAATACCGCTTAAACCGTCTTTTAAAAATAACTCAACAGATTCTACATCATTCGCATCAAAAGTCTGCAGGAAACTCATATCGGCCTCCAGGCCATCTATGTAAATGTCAACCGGTTTTTTATTACCCGCGTTGTAATTACGCGTAACGTAAAAGAAATTATCCACATAGGTCATTCCTAACGCCATACCTGCCAGGCAACTTACAAAATTAGTACATCCCTTAAAACGCGAGCCGTCGATCAAATGATCAGCCATTGGTGGCAACCCGGTTAATGATGGATGCGATAAGTGCCCTGCCGGTTTAGTATAATTGGCGCTGCGAATAACAACCTCGTTTAACTGGCGCGACATGTTGAAGATCTTTTTACTGTTATCCATATACGGGCGCATAGCGCTATCTATGTTCAGGCGTTCATCTGGCAGGTTAACTATGCGGGTAGCGCCTGGCGTACGTTGCGGATCAATCATCAGCATCAAGCTATTGGAATTTACGTTGTCGCGCGCACTGATCTGAATTTCGGCCGAATCGCTGGCCATCACATTCTCAAACCTGAACTGACCTTCTGCATTGGTGGTAGTTGTCATAGCGGTACTGCGGTCGCTCATAGTTAAACGCAGGTTACCTTTAAAAATAGGCAAACCAGTGTTGTTACGTAGCGTTCCGCTGATTACCAGGCCCTCTTCAGGCATATTAGGTATTTTAGGCGCACGTCCGGCCAATACATCACGGAAAGAGAAGCGACGGTAACCCTGGGTCATCATCAATACGTCCAGATCGGCAGCTGTTTTCTCGTCTTTATGGACAAAGTAGTAGTTAGGCTTTTCTATGTAACCTTTTAAATCAGAGGTGAGCAGCAGATTGGTTAAAATCGTCGTTTCGGCATCCTCATCAACCGGAACTTTGCGCTCATCAATTACCGATACCGATAAATTAGCTTCGGCAGGGGTTACGCCATTTTTTGCCGATACCGTTAGTTTTACCGGTTGCCTGCGGCTGTATTGTGGTTTATCGCTGGTCATGTTCAGGTTCATCAGGTCTTTACCCATGTTAAATACCATGCGCTCGCTTATCGGGTAACCGTTAGAGCCGAATAGCGTTAACTGGATAGTACCCGACTGGAATTTTGTTTTAGGGATGCTGGCCAAATAAAGCTGCTTATCAATCTGCGACATAGCAGCGTAACGGATAAACCCGCCCGACTGCGCTATCACATAAAAGCTTTTATTTTGATTGGCTTTAAAATAAGCTTCGGATGTTGCTACCCTAATGCTTAGGTTTTCATCGTTATTCCCGGTAACGGTTAAGGCAATACCGCTGGTTTGGATTTTTGGCAGATCATAACTGCCCTGTGTACCATCGGCAAACGTAACAGCGGCTTTATAGGTTTTACCGGCTTCGGGGATGAAGGTAAAAACACCCATCCCTAAATGTTGCGAGGTAAAGGTACCAGCTGTTTGCCCCGCGTTGTCGGTAATAGTTCCTTTAACATCTATGCCCAAACCATCAGCTTTAATAGCTTTCAGCGCAATTTTGGCCTCTAAACCGGCTATCAATTGGCCACCTTCGGGGAAAAACTGAAGATCTTTGTTGGGCGCTGCCGATTTTAACGAAAACGTGCTGGTATAGCTTTTGGCGTCATTGTCCAATACGGTAAATAAAGTTGCCCCACTTAGGGTGATAGAAGGAGTAGGGGGCAGGCTCACCGTCATGTAACCGTTAGCATCCGTAGTCCCTTTGCCTTTGCCAATATCTTCGTGGCCCGATTCCATTCGCCAGCTTACTTTCTTATCGGCATAAGGCTTACCCGAACCGTCTTTAAACTGTATCCGTGCGCTCACCGTTGGCTGAGTACCCGCCGTTGTATTATATTTAATGTTGGTTTGTATATCGCCAGTAGCTGCATTACCTATGGTAATAACCTTGGTAAACAGGTACGATGCATCAAAATTCATCATCCAGTTAGTATAGGCCCTCAACCGATAATTACCCTGGCGAAAAGTTGCACGCGGTAAAGCGATCATACCCGGCGCTACCCCATTTACCAGGGGGAGTTTAAGCGAGGTGGTTAAGGAATCCTGATCGTTATACAGATCTACATAGGCTATTTTGCTTAGTTGCGATGGCAGGTGAATATCAACCGTGGCATAAACTTTAAACCAAATGGTATCGCCGGCGGCGTAGTAAGGCTTATCAAAATGCACGTAAATTTTCTCGATTGGGTAATCGTTAGAATACTTTACAGACTTGGTTAATATGGTATTTAAGCTCACCGTATCGCGCTGGGCAAAAGCCGAAGCACAGGCAAAAAATAAAAACAACAGTGCGAAAAAAAATCTCTTATAGATCATGGGGTAATAGCAGCTTTGAAGGGCCGAAAGATAGCGTTAATTAAACTTCAACGTAAAATAAGCCATTTTATTTAACATTTTTTTACAATTGAGATTAGGCCGGGGGCATTCCTTACTTCTTGCCCATCAGCCTGATGATTACTTCGCTGGTATGTGGTATGCCTAATGTTGTGCCTGGCGTTGCCTTTAAATAAGCTTTCATATAACCCTCTATCAACTTTTTAACAATAGCCGGATAAGTTTCAGAGAAAGGAGATTCTAAAGGGACCATGTATTTTCCGTAACTCATCTCTCCCTTTTCGTTTACATAAATGGTGAAATAATAGCTGAAATCATCATAGGCTTTGTTAACGGTGATGTCGTACTCGGGCGAAAGGTAATCTATCGGCGGGGAGTCGGTGGTTTGCTTTTCGTTTTCAGACCGGTCGTCGTTAATCACTTTAACAACCTTTACCATTGGTGTTTTACTGGTAATCTGCGCTACTTGCCGCGCCGCGAATGCCTTTGCCGGATTTTTACGCGCTTGTTCGGTAAGTTTTTTTACTAATAAAGTATCCTTGTGGGATGCTGTTTGCATGCTTAAAGGATCGCGATGCAGTACGTTTTTGATATAGTCATCGGCATACAAGGTCATGTATACGTCCGAATTTTCGTTATCTATCACCTTATCGCTTACCCTAAGCACCTGGAAAATGATACTGTCTTTACTGGCTTTCTTCAATCGTAAATAAGCCCAGGCAATGTTAAATACCGAATCATGATCAAGGATCAGCGGTGTATTAACGAACATCTTCCGTTTGGGATTATAGATGTTGGCCGAATCTTCAGACACGAACGATAAGCGCCAATTAGGCTCCAGCATGTAACCTTTTTCGGTAATGGAATAGCCTGTGCTGAAATACCTGTGTACCTCTGTATAGCGGATGTTTTGCAGGTGTTTAAGCGATGCCGGTATTTTCTTTTTTACTACGGGTGCCGGTTTGGGTTGTTCGCAAGCTGCAAACAGCAGGCAGCAAATCAGGAACAAAAGCAGCAATCTGTATCTTTTATCGGGGTAATTCATGGTGTTGGGCGAAGATAAATAAACCCCCGTAAATTTAAACTAAAGAATTGGGTAATGAATGTGTTACTCCGTGGGCTTATCCTTCATCGCTTTTTTAATAATCTGCAGCTCCTGTTCGTCCGGCAAATGCAGGTAAACATCTTTTTGCGGGAAAGGGATTTCGATACCGGCTTCGTTAAGGGTATTGTAAATATCGGTTAGTACTTTGCTTTTAAGCTGTAACCAAAAACCAATATCCGCAGCCCAAAACAACATCCGGAAATCAACTGAATTTTCGCTGAGGTTATGTAAGAAAACTAAGGGCGGTGGGTCGGTCATAATATCTTCCCGGTTGCTTAGTATTTTAGTTAGGATGCCTTTTACTTGCTCAATATCAGACCCATAAGCAACACCGATGATCAATTCAACCCGGCGATTATCGTTGCTCAGCGTCCAGTTGATTACGTGTCGGGCTATTAGATCGCCATTGGGGATAATCACTTCTGCGCCATCTGCCGTTGCAATTCGGCTTGACCGGATACCGATATCTGTGATCCGGCCTGAGCGGTTATCCACTTCAATTAAATCGCCAACCTGTACAGGTTTTTCAAAGGCCAGTATTAAACCCGACACCAAGTTGTTTACTATATTTTGCAGACCAAAACCAATGCCTATACCAAAGGCGCTGATAATAATGGTAATCTTATCCATCGGGAAACCGGATGCAGCCACTGCAATGATAAACCCAACGGCAAAAATGCCAATCTTGATGATCAGTATAGATGTACGGGTTTTGCGTTTAAACAATGCTTCCTTTTTGTGCTGATCAGCAAAATCATACAAATAACTAATTACCCTGGCCAATACCGACGATAGCCATATCACCGCCACAAAAATAACTACGCTGCCTATGGTAAGCGCGGTACCAGTGTTGCCAATCTGGTGCGATTGGGTGAGGAAATCTTTAACGTATTCAAATACCAGGTCCTCGATACTTAAATTCTGCGTAAGCATAATCAGCCATATGGCAACAGCTATGATGTTTAAAATGCTGCGTAGCTTTTTTTGCAGGATTTTAAAATCGATATACGAACTGATGCCATCGTTACTCTTATTGGCTTCCAGTTGCAGGAAAAGGCTCTCCATTAAAATCTGAACCATTAAATATAAGCCCAACGCCAACCATAGGTTGTACACAGCAATAATTCCAATGATTTTTGCCATGCTAAACCGGCCGAATATATTGCAAATGATGGAGGCGATTTGCAGTCCGATAAATACCCGCAAAATATTGCGGGTATAGGGCAGGTATTGATCGGGCGCCTCTTTAACATTTTTTAAGAAGTTAAAACCAACCCAGGACGATAAAGCGGCAAGTACCAACACGGCAACCCTATCTGCGTTAGCAACCTCTATAAACAAGTTGCTGGCACTATAAACCAGCGTGATCCAAAACAGGGGATGCAGGAAACTGAAAGATTGTGTCCGATCTGTTTTTTTGACAAGATAAAGCACGGTCAACACCATCAGTAAAAAGATGCTTTCTAAAAATACTACCGGTGGGTGATCGTAAAAATTGGGTGCTATAACTGTCGTCACCAATAAGGCCGCGGCGAGCGGATAACGGGCTATGTAGGTGGTTTGGTTTAAAATATCGCGTGGTAAATCTTTTACTGATAATACCTTACGCCGGTTAAACAAAATCCATATAAAAAACAGGATAAATAAAAGCAGACTGCACAAATGGATAAAAGCATCCCTGCTCACCATAAAGCTAAGTAACTTGCTGTTCATGGCAATGGTGGCTGCAAGTGCCGTTTGGAATGTACTGCCCGGAGTAGGGGCCATCTCCCAGATGTAATTATTCTCGCACGATAGGGCCCGGATGCCAAAATTATGGATGTTAAGGTCTATCTGGTCCTTGTCATCCAATATAGCGATATAAACCGCCGCAACCCGGTTTTGAAGCAGGCCAACGCGTAACAATAGCTTTTTATTCAAAGCATCTAACTCATGCCATTTTTGCTCGATACTGATTTTCTTTTGTCTGAAAGTTGCCTGTAAGGTGCTGTCGCCGGGTAATACTTTTAACAGGGAATCTTTTTGCATCAGCTGCAACTCCTTTTGCGTTTGGATAAGTTTGGAGTTCATTTCCGATAACTTATCCTGCCACTCGTCTAACTGATCATCGCTGCGGGTTAGCAAATCGCGGATGGTATACAGGTAACGCAACGTGCTCGATCTGTCGTTATCAATTAAGTTTTTGATAGTGACCAGACGTTTCTCAAATCGGGGTAGCTGCTGGCTAATATCCAGCGTATCCAGTCCGCGGGTAAAGTTGTTTTTGATTTGATTGAAGTTGCTGTTATAATACTCAACCTTTTGCAAGAAACTATTTATAGAGGTATCAGATCGTTTGAATGTCCGCATCAGCGAATCGCGTTTCAGAATCGTTTTACGCAACGAATCGCGAACAGAAATGCTTCGTTTGGATTTTACCTGCCCGATAGCACCGTCAGCGATGAATAAAAGCAGGATAACGATAAACGTTGTTAAATAAGCAAATGGGGTATTGTGGCGGGGCTGAATCATGATATTGCAGATGGGTAACACCTAAAATAGCAAATCGTTTTGTTTATAATTAACTAAACTATTGGTTTGTATTGTTGTGGATAAAATTGGTATGTTTAACTAATTATTAAAACCAAACTTATGAAACCTTTCACGCTTGTCACCGCCTTGTTGCTTATGGCTGCATCGGTCGGCGCCCAAACTTTAAATATCCCCAAAGGCAAAACTTTCGAGATTACGGCTACCAACAAACAAACAGGAACGTTTAACCAGGACACTAAAAGTACTTACAGTTTTAAATCATTAGGCAAAAATGCAGACGGCGATAACGTGCTGGAAGTTAAACTGGTGCATGCCTATATTTACGATGCAAGCCAAAAAAAGACTTTACTAAATACAGATTCGGTGCGCAATGCCGAATTTAATTCTACCGAGACCTTAAGGCCATTGGCCTTACTTAATAAGCCTTTTAAGGTAACTGTAAATACCAAAGGGGAGGTGGTGAAAATTGACGGCGTAGAGCAAACGATGCGACAGGTATTAACAAGCTGGCAAATTCAACCTGATTATATTGAGCAGGAAATAGGCAACGTGAAAAGCGGATTTAATATAGGCATAGGCCAGCTCTTTTTTAAACAACCTGTTGCTGCTATTGCCGCCAAAACGCCTGACAATAGCGCGAAGAAAGCCACTGAAGTGCCTTTTAAAATGATTAGCAATGTTAACGGAACGGTAACCATGCAGTCGTCATCAAAATCAGACTTGGGCACGTACGATAGCAAATACAGTTTAGATGCCAAAACAGGTTTGATAAAACGCAGTGTAACATCTGAAGATGCGCATTCTAAAGCATCGGCCGAAGCCAATACCGGCGGAGCAATGGTTATTAAGAATATGTCGACGCTTGCAATGACCGATCTGCGGGTGCGTAAACCGGTAGATACGGCCTGGATAAACATGGCTAATAGGTTTGGAAGCTGGAGCGATTATCTAAAAAAAGGCTCGAAACCCGACTCGGTTAAACTTTATTGGTTGGTCAAACATCCCGATCCTCGTTTTAAAGAAGATCCCCTATATGTAAGCACAATTTTAAGCGCAATCCAATCAATCCGGGGCGACAAATCATACCTGATTTACGATAGTCTTTTAGCCAAAACGCCCGATAAATTGTTAGCGGGGCGTTATTCGCATTTGCATAATAAGTTGCACGAATCGCGTAAACAAGGCCCCGAAGCTTTATACGCTACTGCAAAATATGCAGCAAAAGCCAGCGCTTTCCCTCATTGGGTGCAGGATTCTTATTCGCAGGGGTTTCTTGATTATGATAACGACGATAGTGAACGAGCCGAACGGATGGCAAAAGATTATCAATCGCTGCAGTATTTAATTGACCAGAAAGATAAGGATCTTAATGACATCATCACGCCGATGTATATATGGGCAATAGCCAAGCAGAAAAAAGGCGATTTGGAAAATATGATGCAGGCGGCCAAAGCACTAAAAGGGTTGGACGATAAGCACATGAAAGCAGGAAATGGCGCACGCTATTCCTTGCTTGTTTATAAAATGCTTGCCGAAGCCGGGCAGCCCACTGCAGCAAATGATTTGCTGGAAGCAACAATTCAAAAACTGGAACAATCTACCGCCGATACATTAAATGTTCTGCGCTTTCAGGATCAGAATATGCTGGCTGGTGCCTATTATTTAAAATACCAGGCATTAGATAAGACGGCTAATCCTGAAGCTGTAAAATATCTGGCCATGGCCGCTAAGTACTCGCCACGGACATCTAAAGAAAAAGCTTACGAGAGTTTTTACGACAGGGTATTTTTAAATACTAAGGAAAGCTATCGCGATATGTTTATCGATAAGATGTTGAAGACCGGCAACGAGGAAGAAGCCCTGAAAATGTTTGTTGAGCATGTAACAGCCATGCCCGATAATATTAAACAGATGCAGGAACTCTACACCAAAAAATTCCCCGACAGGGATTTTAAGACTTTCTTTAACGATAAGATTGTTAGTCAGTGGGAAAATGCGCCGACTTTTAATTTGAAAAATGTTGATGGCAGTAAGCATGATCTTGCAGACTACAAAGGCAAATGGCTGGTGCTTGATTTTTGGGGAACCTGGTGCGGCCCCTGCTGCGAGGAGCTGCCAACCGTAAATAAATTTAGCCAGCAGGTAAAAGCCGGCGATTATAAAAATGTGAACTTTTTAAGCGTATCCTGCTATGATAAAGAAGAAAAATTAAAATTGTTTTTAACCGAAAATAAGTATAGTTTGCCTGTGGCGGTATCTGATGGAAAGATTCAGCAGGATTATAAGATTAAAGGCTATCCGTCGAAAATCATCATATCGCCCGAAGGTAAAATGATCAATGTTGATTTCGGTAAAGACTGGCAGTCGGTTATCAAAAATTTTAGCCAGATGTAATAATGAGATATCTTGTTTTATTGTTGTTTTGCGGGGTTGTTTGCCATGCCTCGGCTCAAAGTAAATTGCCGGTAATTAAAGCTACATCAAAAAGCGTTTCAATACGTGACGGTGACTTTTTTGATAAGAACATGTGGTCGTTATCGCCATCAGCCCGACCGGATGTATACACTGCGGACCGGAGCCGCAAGCCAAAATGGGTAGTATTTTATACCGATATAGATTCAATAAGAGTTAAAGTAACACCCGGCTCAAAATTCAACTTTGTGGTGCTGCTGAACGGTAAAGACACCTGCTTTACCCGGATAGATAGCGCCATCCCGGTTGAGCAGGAAAGAATGGTGAGAAACGATACTATTCCGTTCACGCTAACATCCTACAATGCCATTGCTATTAAAGCATTGGTTAACGGAACAGATTCGGTAGTTATGCACTTTGATTTAAGTTCGTTCGATTTCCATTTAACGCGGGAGGGTATTTTGAACAAAACCCATTTGCTCAAAAATCAACCCGATGCTTTGGCCGGTAAAGTTGCGCCGAACTATAACAGGTTAGCTCCTGTTGAAAGAGTACAGATGGGCAGCGCTGTTTGGATCACACCGCCGTTGTCGGTAACCAATTTGGCCGCACACGAAATGGATGGTCGTGTTGGCTGGAATATGTTTGAAGGTAAAAAAGTAGAACTGAATTATGATACCAACCAAATCATTGTCAGTTCATATTTGCCGAAGGACAGAAAAGGGTATGTAAAAGCTAAATTGGGATTTGGTCGCACGTTCCCGTACATTAAAGGAGACTTCCCAATAAGTGAGGGTCATTATGAAGGTAATTTTGCAATGGATAACGGATCGGAATTGGCCATGATTTTAGATAGTGTTTGGGTAGCTAAAAAGAATTTTCCGATTGATTTTAAGCCGCTTAAAACTACAGTAATTCATGATGCAACCGGTAAAAAGTATGAAACGCGAACAGTTATGTTTCCCGCATTCGCGCTAAACGGGTTTAAGCAAACCAACATCCCTGCGCTGATTGCAAGCAACCGGATCAACCCTTCGGACTACGAAATGAATTTTTTAGGGAACGATCTGCTCAAACGCTTCAATATGATCATCGATTTTAAAAACGATGAGATTTACCTGAAGCCCAATCATCTTTGGGATGTGAAGTATAAGGGTTGAAACATCTATTAAATAAAATTGTCATTTCGAACGTAGAGAGAAATCTTATAAAAGCGATGAATCTACGCGTATAAGATTTTTTCCCTTCGGTCAAGAAACTGTTCTCCCAATGGTCGAAATGACAAAAACTCTACGCAATAATATTTTCTATTGCCAACCGGTAAGAATCCAACCCGAAACCCGCAATAACACCTTTACAACTTGCGGCGATCATAGAAGTATGTCTGAATTCTTCGCGTTTATGAACGTTGGAGATATGTACCTCTATAACCGTAGTATTAATGGCGGCAATGGCATCAGCTATAGCGATAGAAGTGTGCGTATAAGCTCCTGCATTAAATACAATGCCATCGTAGCTGAAACCAATCTCGTGCAGTTTATTAATTAATTCGCCCTCTACATTGCTTTGATAATAGCTAATTTCGTGGGCGGGAAAACGGGCTTTCAGAGTTTCAAGGTAAGTATTGAAATCGCTGTCGCCATAAATAGACTTCTCCCTAACCCCTAACAGGTTTAAATTGGGGCCATTTATAATTTGTATTTTCATTGATCCAAACTTAAAAATAAAAAATCAATTGGACTGGCAGTCGGCAATAAAAGGTTTTAAGGCCTACTTGAAGTTGGAGAAATCGCTTTCGGCAAATAGCATTATGGCTTACGAGCGCGATATCGAAAAACTGTACCAGTTCAGCGAAACGCAAAACCCTGCACTGCAACCCGATAAAATTACCCTTGCCGATTTGCGGGCCTTTATAGTTTGGGTGATTGAACTGGGCATGATCCCTACATCGCAAGCCAGAATAATTTCGGGCATCAAAGCGTTTTATAAATATCTGCTGATGGAGGATCTGATAAAAAAAAATCCATCTGAATTACTGGAAGCCCCTAAAACCAGCCGTAAACTGCCCGATATCCTGACTATTGTTGATATTGATAATTTGCTCGACGCAATTGATCTCTCCACACCGGAAGGTCCGCGCAATAAAGCCATTATCGAAGTTTTGTTCAGTTGTGGCCTGCGGGTGTCTGAATTAACTACCCTGAAAATTTCTAACCTGTATCTGGATATCGATTTTATAAAAGTAACGGGTAAGGGCAATAAAGAGAGACTGATCCCAATAGGTAGTCATGCTAAAAAAGCGCTGAAAATTTATATGGAAGAAGTGCGGGTGCATATCTCTATCAAGAAGGGAGAAGATGATTACGTATTCCTGAACAGGAGAGGGGCGCATTTAACCCGCGAAATGATCTTTACCATCATCAAACGCCTGGCAGCAATTACGGGTTATAATAAGCAAATTGGCCCGCACTCGTTCCGCCATGCATTTGCCACCAGTCTGATAGAAGGCGGTGCCGACTTGCGTGCCGTTCAGGAATTATTAGGCCATGAAAGCATCACCACTACAGAAATTTACACCCATTTAGATAGGGAGTATCTGCGCAGCACCATTATCGATTTCCATCCAAGAAGTTAGACTTTCATAGGCTTTACTTTACCGGCACCCAATCATCTGTGCGGAATGGCGGTGCAGGCAATCCATCCTTACTGTATAAGTTGCCGGGCGTATTGTCCACCCAATTATATCTTACGGCAACTGGGTTTGCTATGCCGTCTGCACTAATCTCTACCTTGTCGCCTACAATCACGGCTTTGGCCCAAACAAATTTATGGTCATCACCTGCAATGCCGAAGCCTTTTAGTTCATCGTTGCTCCAGGTAATGGTGCTGCCATCACCTACGGCACTACCTGTTGCAAGTCCTTTGTTTACCTCTTTAAAGCTGAGGATGATTTTATTGCCCTCTACCTTCATTGATTTATAAACCGGGCCTACGTATATCACATTACGGCCGTAAACCAGTTTCTGAGCCACCAGCGCCAACCTGTTTCCCGGGTCCAGTTTATTGGTGGGGTGCACGTCGTTAGTTTCGCCTACATCGGTAATCACGGCCATGCCGGTGTTTTTTAATTCAAGCGTTTTTTGCTGACCTTCGCGTACCCACGGCCAAAAGCCTTGCGATGCTGCAGTAGGGGCAGCGTGGAAATTCGGCAATTGAACATACAGGAACGGAAAATCGCCCTGGTTCCATAGCTTACGCCAATTGCTGATCATCCTTGGGAACAGGTTTTTATAATCAACCGCATCCTCAAAATTATCCCCGTTCGATTCTCCCTGATACCATAACACACCCTTAATGCCATAACCTACCAAAGGCGCAATTACGCCGTTATAGCAACCCATCGGTGTTTGATAACCTCCATCAGGTTCACCCGGAGCTTTGGGTGCCGGGCGCGATGGTTTTGGTCGGGGAGGAGCGGTTTGGCCACTGGCTTTAGCAGCTAATACATCAGCATCCCATTTCTTCACTGCGGCGTTAAAATCGTTACCTACTTCGGTATTCCATGTTTTCAGGCTGTCCTGATAAGTCGTGCGGCGTTGCGAATAGGTAGCACTGGCCTGTGCGAAATTATCAACCAGTTTTTGATGAAGATCCAGGTATTTGGTATAGGCCGGGCTTTCCTTTAAACCGTCCTCACTAATCCAGGCTTGTACGGGTGTGCCGCCGCGGTAACTGCCGATCATCCCCAATGGCACTCCTTCAGATTTACGGATCTGTTGCGCGAAATAATAGGCAACCGCCGAAAAACCATGCCAGGCAAACTACGGATCGGCCAAAAGCTTAGATGAGCAAACCATCCATTTACCGTTAGGTGATTCGGCTGAAGTTTTGCCCACTTCGGCAAGCGGCTGTAATGATAAAGCCATCGGTACGTAAAAGAAATGGATCTGCTCGTCGGTAGCTTTAGGGATAGCATCAGCGCCATGTTTTTCAGTCTGGATACCAAACTCCATGTTCGATTGACCTGAAGCCAGCCAAAGATCGCCAATTTAAAATATTAGTCAGCGTTATATTGCTTTTGTCACTTTTAATAATCATTTGGTAAGGACCACCAGCCTTGTACGAATTTAACTTGATCAGCCATTTACCATCGGCCCCGGTAGTAGTTTTAAAGGTCTTGCCCATAAAATTTACCTGCACTATTTCGCCAACATCGGCCTTGCCATAAACAGGCACTTTTATGTTGCGTTGCAGTACCATGTTATCGCCAATCAGGGCAGGGGAGCTTTATTTCGGCAAACAGGTTATTTGAAGCTACAACGGTAATAAGTAAGCATATAAAAATTAACGATAACGGTTTTCTCATAATGTTGGTGATAGTGCAGGATATCAATTGGTTTACGTTACTAAGTAAGTGAAAATTTGCCATTAAACCATAATTGATACAGCGTTAGTTTGCAGCGAAATAAATGATTTTAGAGGGTTTTATTAAAGGGGATTTTAAACCAAATAGTCTATTACAAGTCCAAGCAATAAGGTTAATTTTAGTAGGGAGGAAGCTTACTGATGCTGGCCCATGGTGCGATCCATTTTGGCGCACAACATAGTTACAAAAAAAAGCCGCTATAAATGATGAAATCGTTAACTAAAAAACAAAAAAACGTTATAATTGCAAAAAAAAGAACCATGAAATTAAAAATCAGCACACTGTTATTTACAATCGCTCTTACAGCGTTTTCGGCTGTAAATTATAATGCGTCTGCTCAAACCAAACCTAAAGCTGGTGCAAAAAAAGCTCCTGCTAAAGCTGGTGCAGGCAGCGCTGCAGATATTGCAGCCGGTAAAGCCCTGATCTCAACTTCAGATTGCTTAACCTGCCATAAACTGGATGTTAAAATTGTTGGCCCTGCGTACAAAGACGTAGCTGCCAAATACAAACCAACCGACGAGAACGTTGCTATGCTGGCTAAAAAAGTAATTGAAGGCGGCAGCGGTAACTGGGGCCCGGTTGCTATGTCTCCGCACCCTAACCTGGCTACTGCCGATGTGAAAAAAATGGTGAAGTACGTACTTTCCGTTAAATAACATCAAAAAACCGTCCTAAATTATTGAGCATCAACCAATTTAAATGAAACTATTATCTGGAATAAGATCAGTAAACTTTAAAAACATCAAAGCAGCTGGATCAATCAAAATTACAGGCAGCGCATTACTACTAAGTATTGCGCTGTTCCTGCATAATAGCGTGTCTGCGCAATCGATTGCACAAGTAACTGGCAGTGTGCAGAATACCAAAAACGAAACCATTCCCGGCGCATCGGTTTACCTGCTAAACACCAACTTTGCCACCGCGACCGACAAAAGCGGCGCGTTCACGTTTAAAAACGTAAGAAACGGAAAATACAGCATACAGGTAAGCGCTGTAGGGTACGCAACTACTGTTAAAGCTATCAGCATCACCGGCCCTGTCGATAAGATCAGCATCAGTCTTGCTGAAGCTGGCAGTCAATTGGATGAAGTTGTAGTTAGCGCGCAAAAAAGTGATGAAAATCCGCAGACGCTTCCTATAAGTGTATCTGCATTGTCGGCTACTAAGGTAACCGACTATAAAATTTGGAACACTAAAGACATCACCGCCATTGTGCCTAACTTATATTCGGCTAATCCCGGTGATAATCGTAACGTTACCGGTATTCGTGGTATTGTTACCACGTCATACGATCCGGCTGTGGCTACATACATCGATGGTGTTAACCAATTTGGTTTGGATACCTATATTGCCCAGTTAGAAGATATTGAGCGTATTGAGGTATTGCGTGGCCCACAGGGAACCCTTTATGGCCGTAATGCGATGGGCGGTGTGATCAACATCATTACTAAACAGCCAACAAACGATGTACATGGTTTTGCCCAGGTTGATTATGGAAATATCGGCCAGCAACGTTATAGCTTAGGTGTACGCGGACCACTGATTAAGGATAAGTTATTTTTAGGCGTATCTGGTATTTACAGCCAGTTAGATGGTTTTTACATCAACAAATACACTAATAGCAAGTTTGATAAGCAACACAGCTTTATGGGTAATTATTACCTGAAGTATCTGGCTACCGATCGTTTATCATTCACCCTGAATGTGAAGAATGTAGAAAATCGTAATGATGGCTCATTCGCGTTGGCGGGTAATCCAACCGCTGCTTTAGCTACTCCTTATGTTGTTAATCAAAATGCCGGTACTACGTTGATGGATAATATCTTTAACTCATCATTATCAGTTAAATACAGCGGAAGCGCGTTCAACTTTAGCTCGCAAACAGCTTACCAAACTAATTACCGTTATTACAACACGCCTATCGACGGTGATTTTTCTCCGCTTGATGCCGTGACTATTGTAAACAACTACGGTAAGGACTACAATAACGTAAAGGTATTAACCCAGGAGGTTAAATTCAGTTCTCCGGCATCGTCAACTTCGGCAATTAAATGGGTTGGCGGTTTGTATGGATTTTATAACGACAACCCGGTAAAACAGGGTACTCACTTCGGTGCTGATGGTCCGCTTTTGGGTGCGCCGTTCCCTAATTTCACCAGCATTGCTACTAACAAAACCAAAAGTTTGGGCGCAGCGGCATTTGGTCAGGGTACTTACTCTGTAACGTCTGATTTAGATGTGATTGTAGGTTTGCGTTATGATTATGAGCACGTAAAACAGAACGTATTAGGCGAGTTTCAAATGGATGGACAACCATCATCTGTAAGCCGTCCGGATACCTCAGCCAAAGCAAACTTTAAGGCTTTTTCGCCAAAAGCAGGTTTGGCTTACCGTGTTAACGGAAATCATAATCTGTTTGCTACCTACAGTCGCGGTTTCCGTGCTGGTGGTTTAAGTGATTTGGGTTCAGACCCAAGTCAGCCGCCTTTGTACGCTTACAATCCCGAAAGTAGTAACAACTTTGAAGTAGGTAGCAAAAATACATTTGCTAACGGCCGTGTTCGTGCCAACGTAACTGTGTTTTATACTACAGTAAACAATGCGCAAGTGCCTACTTTAGTATTGCCTGCGGCGATCACCATTGTACAAAATGCCGGTAAATTAGAAAGCAAAGGCGCCGAGTTAGAGTTAGCCATAAACGTTGTAAAAGGTTTAGAACTTGATTATAACGCCGGTTATACCGATGCTAAATACAAAACATTATTACTGGCTTCCAACGGATCGACAGTAGACCTAAACGGTAACCGCCAGGTATTTACGCCGAAGGTAACTTCAATGCTGGGTCTAACTTACGGCCATAAAGTGGGTCAGGTTAACTTATCTGCCCATGGAGACTGGCGTTATTTAGGCGAGCAGTATTTTGATCTGGCTAACCAGATTAAACAAGGTTCATACCACCTGATTAACGGAAGGGTAGGCGCATCATATAAAAATGTCGACCTGTTTTTCTGGGGAGCTAATCTGTTTAACAAACGCTATATCGATTACGCGTACGATTTCGGCGCATCGCACTTAGGTAACCCACGTACCATAGGAGTTAGTTTAAGAGGGAACTTTTAAACGATAGCTTTAATAATTTTGAGCCCCGTGTAGCGAAAGTTGCACGGGGCTTTTTTGACCGCTGATTTAAATGATTTTTTTGATTCCATTGATTATGGCGTATGCATCTCACCCCGAAATAGGTTGACACTTTAAACCATGATGCTGTGTAGGTTAATATAGAACATGCAGCTACCTCTTATCATCTTTTATCGACAATCAGCGAAATCAAAAAAATCATTCTAATCAGCGGTTCAGACAAACAAAAAAGGCCGCCATTGCGGCAGCCTTAGGGGGAACAAACTTATTGTACTGAATACCTTTTAATTAATCCGATCAGGACGATCCATAATCAGCGAAATCAAAAAAATCATCCAAAAATCAGCGGTCAATTCCTCACCACCTTATAAACGGCGCACTTAGTATTGCCCGGCCCAGTATCCGGATTAGTCATCACGTATAACTCGCCGCTCTCATCCTCGCTGATGCCGGTGATTTTTTGGCCTGGAGCGATGTTGTTTAACTTAATATCACCGCGTACCCAATTAGCGCCCGATTTTTGCAGATACCAAACCGGACCTGTCCAGTCGGTAAAGAAATATTTGCTTTTTAAGGCAGGCAACGCCTTACCATTATAAACAAAACCGCCCATAATTGATACTCCTTCCTTGTGCGGATATTCGTGGATAGGCATGGTAATTCCGTCAATCTTGCAACCGGTTTCCGGTGTATTGGTAAAGTTGTGGCAGTGCGTACCCTCAACCACGCGCCAGCCGTAATTAGCGCCTTTGGTTACGATGTCAACTTCTTCCCACAGGTCTTGACCAACTTCGCCCGCAAATAATTGTTTGGTGGCTTTGTCGAACGAGAAGCGGTAAGGGTTACGGAAACCATAAGCCCAGATCTCCGGTTTTACATCCGGCTTACCTACAAATGGATTATCTTTAGGCACGGTATAAGTAGAATCGCTGTTAATATCGATACGTAAGATCTTACCTAACAGGGTATTCATATTTTGACCGTTACCAATTTCGCCGTGCTTATCATGCTGACCGCCGCCATCGCCTAACGAAATGTACAAATAGCCATCAGGGCCAAATTTAACACAGCCACCATCGTGATTGCCATCAGGCTTATCAAAAGTGATAATCACGCGACCGCTGTTCGCATCAACCGGGCCTGAAGCAGGGAGGGTATATTCTGCTACCACATCGGTATGATCGATACGGACTCCGGGTTTTGGAGTAGGGCGTGGGCGACTGTAGAAAACATAAAACTTACGGTTGGTTTTAAACTGCGGGTGCAGGGCAATGCCAAGTAAGCCGCGTTCTTCGTAACCGTTATGAACCTCAACCATTTTGCTTTTTAAATCAAGAATAGGTTCGGGGCTTACTTTGCCATTTTTTAACGATAAAATCTTGCCGTTTTGTTGTAAAATCCAGGTTTCGCCATTGCCGGGGAAAGCCAGATCGGTCAAAGCTTCCAGGCTATCCGCCATTTTTTGCGCTTTAAGGGTAATCAACGCTGGGGCAGCTGTTTTTGGAACAGGTTTGTTTCGATGTACTTTGTATGATGATAGTAAGCCGGCCCCTATAGTTAAACCGCCAAGCACCAGCAGTGTGCTTAATGCGTTGGGTTGTTTTATCGAAAAATTACTAAGGATGTTTTTATTCATAATTGTGATATTTTGTATGATATATGCTTGTTAATAGCCAAAAGTGAACCATAGCGTGCCATTGATTGGTTCGCCGCTTAGATGATATTTTTGACTTTGCGGCCCCATTGATTTTGCGGCCTGAAACTTGGTGCCAATAGCGCTGATCCCATTAAGGAAACCGATATTGCCATCCGGGAACGGCGGTTCAACGTTGTTGTTTTTAAGCGCGTCCATCTCCCTTGCAGGTTTATACATTTGAAGGTACATGTTTTTGTTATCGGTGTAAACCGTGAAAGGAGCCTCCTTGGTTTCGATAGTTGCCCAATAAACTTCTGAGTGATATCCTTTAAACTCAGGATAGCCCCAGTTTTCGCCGGTGATGGTATTGTTATAATCCTTATGCCACACACCAAATTGTTGACCCGGTACCCGGTTTTTCCAGGTACGATATGGGCCGCGACCCATCCATTTCATTCCGGTTACTTTCTCTTCCGGATAATTGAAAGTGATTCCCATGAAATCTACATCGCCGGTTTGGGTGTAGGTATAATCAAGCTTAGCTGGTTGTCCCGGTGCGAATGTCCATTTCATATGTAGGGTTGCTGCACCCTCATAATTAGCTTCAACCACGTAATGATCGCTGCCCAGGGCCTTGTGCGAAAAATCTTTCAAAGTAGTATTTACGCCTGCCAGTATTGGTCCATTTGATAAGGAAACTTCCGATTTTGATGTCACCACTTTTTCGATATACCCGGTAGCTTTATCAAAAAAGTATTGAATATTATCGCATTTAACAACCACTTCGTTACCTGTTTCGGTTGCTGTAGCAGTTAATCCAGCAGTTTTTTGCATGGGCTTAACAATTGTAGCCGGCGATTTAATAGCCCAGGTCCAGGTAAATAATTCTTCGCCATGCGGGCCATAGGCTGTTAGGTAAAGTACATCGTTTTTAGCCCAGCCGGCCGGTAATTTTAAATCAAGGGTACCTGTTGTCCATGGGGCTAATTCAAGCGGGGCAGGGGCTCCCGTTGCGGTGATTACTTTCTTGTTAAGACCTGTTATCGAAGGTGAAGTCGCCAACTGCCATTTAAACTTGCATTGGCTTAATTTGGTGAAGCTATACCTGTTTTCTACCTGTAATTTGCCGTTGAAGGTTTTATCTATTGGCTGTGCGTTAATGTACACTGGCGACCAGATCTCCTTCACTGTGTAAAAACTTGCTTCCTTTTCGCGATGCGGACCTAAAATACCGTCTGGAGCGCGGTTACCGGTACCATCGTAGGTGTTGTTTTTATCGGTACGGATAACAGACTCATCAACAAAAGCCCAAATGAAACCACCGCCAATGTGTGGGTATTTGATCATCGCACCCCAAAAATCTTCCAGCGCAGCGCCTGCTCCGCCATCGTACAAACCGTGCATAAACTCGGTCGGCATAAAAATATCTTTATTAGCCGTGATGGTTTTAGTGATAGCGTTATAATCAGGGTAGTGATGGGTATCTACATTATTAAATAATTCCCATGGATGCAAAACAGTGCGCTTTTGCGGATCGTACCAGGCGTAATCTTTATCCAGATCACGATTAAAGCCACCCTCGTTGCCGTTATCCCAAAACAGGATAGAGGGGTGGTTTACATCGCGGATCACCATTTCTTTAATCAATTTACGACCGACGATTGTGTCGTATTTGGCCTGCCAGCCGGTCAGTTCATCCAACACATAAATACCTAACGAATCGCAAACGTTCAAAAAGTCCTGATCGGGAGGGTAGTGTGACATGCGCACTGCGTTATTGTTCATCTCTTTCATCAGCTTCACATCCTTAACCTGTAAACCGTAGTTCAGCGCCCTGCCGGTTTCGGGCCAAAAACTATGGCGGCAGGTACCTTTTAATACGGTTTTAGCGCCGTTTACATAAAGGCCATCACCGGGGCGCACCTCAACCGTACGGAAGCCGAATTTTTGTTTGATGCGATGTACTGCGCCTTGTTTGTTTTTAATAGCAACTACAAGCTGATAAAGATTAGGATACTCATCACTCCACAATAAAGGTTTGGTGATGTTGTTTTTAAGTTCAGCATGATCTGCAGATGCGTCAGCTGTAACGGAGAATAGCTTGCCAACTGGTTCGCCACTTAGCTTTTGTACCTGTGCTTCAATAGTTTCACCGGCTTTAAGATTGCTGGCGTAAACATCTGCCTGGATAGAGCCGTCGGCCTTAGCATTGATAGCGATATGATCGATAAAAGTATCGGGAACAATCTCCAGGTAAACCGGGCGGAAGATCCCTCCAAACACCCAAAAATCGCTGCGGTTACGTTCTGCATCATTTACCGATTTTTGTGCTGACATTTTATCTACCGTAACCTCCAGTAAATTTTTGTCATTAGCCTTTAAAAGGTCGGTTATGTCATACTTAAAACGATAAAAACTTCCCTGATGAATTGGGCCGGCGTGCTTGCCGTTTATCATCACTTTGGTATCCGTCATCGATCCTTCAAAAACGATGAAGACACGTTTGCCGGTCCGCTCAGGAGTGGGGAATTCATATTTATAAAGTCCCTGTTCGCTGGCTTTATCTTTATCGCCACCATAATTATAAGCGCCAAATCCCTGCAATTCCCAGTTTGATGGGACGGCTATTTTTGTCCATTTACCGCTGTTACGTCCGGCGGTGCAAAAGAAATCCCATTGCACGGTATGATCGCTGCCCGTACCCGACAAATATTTAACGATGGTACCCTGCGCAAATAAACCGGCAGAAGCGAGAAGCAGTACTAAAAGAGATAGCGTTTTTTTCATATTTTAAGGCTGAGAACAAATGATATTGGTAAGCAAGAATAGAAACTATCTGTCTCTAAAAAAAACAATTAGCTTATTAAAGTTATGCAAACGTTCCCGAAATCGATTTACTAAACCTTTAAAATTGTTGCAGTGCCGATGTTATTGCAGTATCAAAATCTTTACAAAATACATAGGCCGGGCAATGGAAATTATTTATAGTTTTAGTCGCATCAATTTTTAAAACGGAGGCATAAATAAGGCGATTGAAATTGTTAATTGCAGCAGGTTGAAGCGATTTAATATATTTAAAACAAATAATTAAATCTTCAACGGTTAGTTGTAACTTTCAAGTTAAATAAGAATATTTGTGCTTCCCCAATATTAAACCCGGGCAGCTTACTGCTCAAAAAACCAAAAAATGAAAATATACGCAATTGGTCTGTTGGCTGCCTTAGCCTTCACTCAACAAAGCGCCTCAGCGCAAAAACCAAACACCCTTACTAAAGCCGAAAAGAAAGCTGGCTGGAAACTACTTTTTGATGGTGAGACACTTAAAGGATGGCACAGCTTTAAAGCTGATACTGTTGGTAAAAAATGGAAAGTAAAAGACGGAATGATCTATTTTGATCAATCTGAAAAAGGACGTAAAACAGGCGGCGATTTAGTTACCGACGAAGAGTTTGAAAACTACGAGCTTAACCTGGAGTGGAAAGTAGAAAAAGGCAGTAACAGCGGTATCATCTTCGATATTCAAGAGTCTCCAAAATATGGCGCTACCTGGCAAACAGGCCCTGAAATGCAGGTATTGGATAACGTTGATGCTGACGATAACAAAAAGCAAAATCACTTAGCAGGTTGCTTGTACGATATGGCTGGCGATGCTACCGTATCTAAACCAAAACCTATCGGCGAGTGGAATAAAGTACGTTTAATTCAGGATAAAGGCCATTTAACTTTTTACCTGAACGATATCAAAACATTTGAAGGTACCATTGGCGATGACGAATGGAAAAAAATGATTGCCAACAGTAAATTCTCAAGCAAAGGGTTTGAAGATTTTGCTAAGATTGCTAAAGGCCACATCGCCGTTCAGGAGCACCCAGGATCAAGCAGCTGGAGAAATATCAAGATTAAGCAATTGTAATCCCCCAAAGCATTTTATCATTCTATACTATATTTACTCATAAACTATTAAAACTTACAATAATGAAAGAGAAAGAAGAAGAAAAAGCAGAAGGTACCACACGGAGAGATTTCGTGAAACAAGGTACTGTTGCTGCTGCCGCTTTCACTATCGTTCCACGCTTTGTCCTTGGTAAAGGGTACAGAGCGCCAAGCGATACGCTGTATTACGCCAGCGTTGGTTTGGGCGGTAAAGGTGCAAGCGATAATGCTGCCTTCGTTGCATCGGGTAAAGCTAAACCTCAATTTTTATGCGATGTTGATTCAGATTACGCTGCGAAGATTTTTAACAAATACCCTGATGCAAAAAGGTATGTTGACTTCCGCGAAATGTTTGACAAGGAAAGTAAAAACTTTGACGCAGTACACTGCGCAACTCCAGATCATACCCACGCTGTAGTAGCTACTGCAGCAATGGCATTAGGTAAACACGTTTACGTGCAAAAACCAATGGCGCATGATGTGTTCGAAGCACGTACGATGTCTGAAATGGGTAATAAATATAAAGTTATCACTCAAATGGGTAACCAGGGTTCATCAAGCGATGGCGTGCGCCAGATGATGGAATGGTACGAAGCCGGTTTAATTGGCGACGTTAAAGAAGTTTATTGCTGGACCGATCGCCCTATATGGCCTCAGGGTGCAGGTTTAAAATGGCCTACTCAATCTGCCACTCCGCCTTCAACCCTGAACTGGGACTTATGGCAAGGTACTGCCAAAGCAAAACCTTTCCCAATCGGTACAGATCAGCCGGGTGGTGTTAAAGTATTGCCTTTTAACTGGCGCGGCTGGTGGGATTACGGAACAGGTGTATTAGGTGATATGGGTGCGCATATTTTACATGCACCAATGAAGGTTTTAGGCCTGCAGTACGTATCATCGGTACAAACAAGTATTAGTGGTGGCGGATCTTTAGATACTGGTCCAAACTCTAACTACACAATTATGAAGTTCCCTAAAACTGCTAAAACAAAGGGACCGGTTACTGTACACTGGATGGATGGTGGTATGATACCTCCGCGTCCGGAAGAGTTAGACCCTACCGAGCCTTGGGGCAGAGGTGATGGCGGTATGCTATTTATTGGTACCAAAGGTAAAATGACAGCTGGTTGCTACGCGGCAAGAGCTCGTTTGCTACCTGCATCAAAAATGGACGATCTGAAAGTTAAAGAAAAATATCCACGTGTTAAAAACAGCACAGAAGGCCACTATGCACAATGGGTTGAAGCTTGCCTTGCTGGTTATGGTAACGCTAAAACAAGCTCTCCGTTTGAAGAGGCTGCTTTATTAACTGAAGCGATGTTAATGTGTAACCTGGCTATCAGAGGCGTTTACGCTCCTGCTGCTGATAACGCCCGCCGTTTCCCTGCACGTTATATTAATTTAGAATATGATGCGCCTAACATGAAAGTTACCAACGTTGACGAGGTTAACCAATTTGTGAAACGTACTTACCGTGACGGTTTCCACTTAAGTGGTATTTAATCACTGTTAATTTATAAATTAAAAGGAGGCCTTACAAAGGGCCTCCTTTTTTGTTTAACGCCTGTTTTTCTAAACAAAGTATTTATATTTAGCTAACCAATTACACCTATTATGAAAAAAGTTTACGTACTGCTATCGGCATTTACTTGTTTTGTGCTGACTGCCAACGCCCAAAAGTTTAACGGCGTTAATGTCGGCCTGAGCAATATCTTCCAATTATCTGATGCTAAAACCCGCTCCATCAGTCCGGAAAATTTTACCGGCGAAAAGGGCAAGGGCGGCATGGCTACTAAAGGTACCGGCCAGGGACCGGCGCGAGATCTGGGTCAGGGCTGGAAAATTAGTCCGAGCATAGATATTAAAGCACATACTACCTTTACCTTGGCCGAGATTAGCGAATCGGGTTCTATTCAGCATATCTGGATGACGCCGACTGGTAACTGGCGTTTTTCTATCCTGCGTTTTTATTGGGATGATGAAACCGAACCATCTGTAGAGGTGCCTGTAGGCGATTTCTTCGCGATGGGCTGGGGTAGATATGCACCAATAACTTCTCTACCTATAGTGGTAAATCCGGGCAGCGCTTTTAACTGCTACTGGCCAATGCCATTTCGTAAAAAATGTAAGATCACCATGGAGAACATCGACGACCGGGATACGCGTTTATACTATCAGATTGATTATACGCTGACTAAAGTGCCGGATGATGCCGCTTACTTTCATGCGCAATTTCGCAGGGTGAATCCAAATCCATACAAAAAAGACTATGTACTGGTTGATAGCATTAAAGGCAAAGGGCAGTACGTGGGTACCTATATGGCCTATGGTGCATTCAATAACGGCTGGTGGGGCGAAGGTGAAATTAAATTCTTTATGGATGGTGATACGCAATTCCCAACTATTGCCGGTACCGGTACCGAGGATTATTTCTGCGGATCGTACGATTTCCATACCAACAAACAAAACGATAAAGGCCAGTGGGTGAATGATTATGCTGAATTTTCCGGTCCATACACAGGCATGCCACAAGTGATTAAAGGCGATGGTAACTATAATGTAGGTCAGCGTTTTGGCTTGTACCGCTGGCACCTGACTGATCCTGTTCGTTTCGAGAACAGTTTAAAAGTAACCATTCAGGATTTAGGCTGGCGCGGCGATGGCCGTTACAAGCCGTTACAGGATGATATCGCTACTACGGTGTTCTGGTACCAGGCAGATCCGCATACGCATTTCCCTAAACTACCGGGAAAAGATTGGTTGGAGAATAGCTACCGGTAAAATTTATTGCACATATTTGCGTTTTGGGTGAGATAGTTTAGAGTAATGATTAAGATCCATAATTTTATACGGCGCTGTATTTTCGCAATTATTGATGTGTTTTACAACCCGTTTAAAAAGATAATGCCTTTGCAAACGTTCAGATATGCGGCGTGCGGCGGGGGTAATACCGTGTTTGATATTACCCTGTTTTCGGTATGTTATAACTTGATATTAAAGAAACAGCCGGTGTACTTGGGCTTTTACACGCTAAGCCCGCATATTGCTGCGTTGGCTATGTCGTTTAGTGTATCGTTTTGTACGGGTTTTTATCTGAACAGGTTTATTGTTTTTAAAGAGTCGGGTTTAAGTAAGCGGGCACAGTTGTCGCGGTTTTTGATATTGAATATCATTTGCATCTGTCTCAACTTTATCTTTATTAAAATATTTGTAGATTATTTGGGAATGTACCCGACGCCGTCTAAAATCGTCGCGACTATTATCATTGTGTTCTTTAGCTATTTCAGTCAAACCCACTTTTTCTTCAAAAAGAAAAAAGTGCAGGCTGATATTTAAAATATCAAACCAAAGCCGCTAATTGCTGATAAAGTGTTTAGCGGCTTTGGTTTTTTAATCAGCTATTTTCTGCCGAACTTTGGTGTTAATGAATTATTTAAAAAGAGTATTGAGATTTCTACCATCCTTACTCGTTGCTATACTATCTATATTTGCCTGCCAGGCAATTGCGCAACCGGGCAGCGGTACGCCCTCACGTAACGATCATATCTTTCCTGCTGCTACAGTCGCCAAATCTTATATTGATTATGATGCCCGCGGGTTTCTCATCAACGGCAAACGCACTTTCATTGTATCGGCAGGGATGGAGTATGCCCGTGTTCCCCGTGCGTTGTGGCGCGATAGGTTATTGAAATTTAAACGCGCCGGCTTCAACGCGGTAGAGATGTATACCTTTTGGAATTTTCATGAAGAAAAGGAGGGTCAGTTCAATTTCACAGGCGATCATGATTTGAATGCCTTTTTGCAACTAATAAAAAGTATGGATATGTACGCCATAGTGCGGGTAGGCCCATACTACTGCGGTGAATGGAACATGGGTGGATACCCAATTTGGCTGCGCTTTAAGCCGGGGATGCGGGTGCGGGAAGATAATCCTCAATTTTTGAGTGCGGTAGACAAGTACTTTGATAAACTGATCCCGATTGTAAGTAAAAATCAGATCAATCACGGTGGGGCCGTTATTATGGTCCAGTTAGAGAATGAGCATCGGGCTGCTTGGGGAACCATCACTCCCAATAATTATTTTAAGCACCTGATAACCAAAACTGCTTCGCTGGGTTTACAGGTACCTTATTTCTTTAGCGGATTGCATCCGGGAAATGATCCGGCATCGGAAGTGCAGAATTTTGATGATCCCGATAGACCAAACCCATGGTTCTCCACAGAATACTGGGGCGTATGGATCACCAATTACGGTCCGCAGGATCAGGATTCAACTATTTATGACAGGCGCACCTGGAAAATCATCGCTCATGGCGGCAACGGTTACAACGTTTACATGGCGCACGGCGGCACCAATTTCGATTATAATAATGACCGGGAGATGGCCGCATCGTACGATTATGGAGCAGCCGTTGGGCAGGCCGGAGATTTGCGACCCCTGTATTTCAGTTTTAAACGCGCTAATTGGTTTGCCCGGAGTTTCGAAAGTGTGCTGACAAATAGCGTCGGTAGTGACGAAAATAAGCCTTTAGTGTCCGACACTTCTATTAAAGTAACCTTGCGCAAAAGTCCGGCAGGTAGTATTGCTTTCATTGATAATCCAGATTCGGTGGCGAGAGCGTTTAAATTAAGCGCGCCGGTAGGGACGAGGGTAAAAGAAACAATTTCAGTTAAATTAGATGCCGGTCAAATTATTCCAGTTATCCAGGGCTATAAATTAACTCCTGAGGTAACAATTGATTGGTCGCCATCTTATATCTATCAAATCATCCCGCAAGGGAAAATAATTACTTTGGTTGTACAGGGAAAGGCGGGTTCTTTAGCTCAAATGTTTTTTAGTATCCGGGGTAATTCTGTGGTAGTACATGACGTGAAAAGTTTTAACGCTCCGCAGGGTTCAGGGCATGTAGATTTTAAATCGCTGATTTCTGCCACCGAGCCGGTAATGCATTCTTTTAAAACTTATGGTTGTACCGTACGAATTATTACGGTTAACGATGATTTGGCCAAACGTACCTGGGTAAATGAAAGCGATAGCAAGGATATCGTAATTGGCCCTGAGTATGCCGGAGAAGCATCGGTAAAAAATGGCCTTGTAAATTTGACAACCGAGCATCCACGGCTGGAAAAAAGCAGTTATCCTACCTGGATTTACAGCCCGGGAGATAAGTTGATCAAACTACCGCCCGAATCTTTTGCGTCTAAACATCAAACTATCGTAAAACCGGGTATCTGGCATGTAAAAGATGCATCGCAACCTTCTCAGCCCAACTTCGATGATACCAAATGGTTGAAAAGCCAACAACCTCTGCAGATGGGTGCCGATGGCGATATTACCGCCAACGCCTGGTATCGCACAAAAATTAAAGTGACCGAAACAGGTAACTATACCTTACAATTTGCCCACGCTCCCGAACACGGCGCCTTGTTTTTAGACGGTAAGCGTATTGATACCGCGGAGTTTTTCGAGAGTTCTATCAAGCTTAATTTGAAAGCTAACATCAATCATACATTGGCTATTTTTACCTCGCACACAGGGCGTAACAAGTTGATATTTAAGGTAGGAGTAATCGACACGCTGGATATGAAAGGTATTGCTGGGCCTGTTACTTTACAAAAGACGGGCACTGCAGATAAGCAGATAACGATTTTAAATTGGCGAATGAAAGGTGGTCCTGGCAATCCGTTTGAAGCGGTAGAGTGGAAGCCCCTAATTACAAATCAAACAAAAGTTCAAAAATTTTATAAAGCCACGTTAAACCTTCCGGTACAAAAAGGCTCTAAAACAATATGGCGGGTGAATACTACCAGCCTGAGTTACGGGTCGGTTTGGGTGAATGGACATAATTTGGGGAGGTATCCGGAGAAGATCAAAATCTGGGGGCATTACATTCCGGAGTGTTGGTTGAAGCCGGGTAAAAACGGCATCGTAATCTATGACGAGAACGGATTTAGTCCCGATAAAGTAAAGATTCAGGCAGAGGTGGAAGCCAGTCGCGACATTGAGATTTTACAATATAAAACGAAAGTGTTACAATAAATTCACCTGAAAATTGTTTAATTTGCAACAGAACTAAAATAAAAATAAATCAATTTAAAAAATAATGAAAAAGGTACTATTATCAGCAGTTTTATTGTTCACTATGGTGTTAACATCTTTCGCAGCAGATGTTGACGGAGTTTGGAAAGGTTTTGTGGAAGGTCAGTACAACTTAACTGTTACTTTAAAAACTGAAGCAGGAAAATTAACCGGTACTTTTCAATTGGTTGATAACAACCCTAAAAGCGAAAACCCTGATGATGCAGGTTACACTCCTTACGTAGCATCGCAAATGGGTAAAAACGCTATTACCGAAGGTAAAGTTGATGGTGATACCATAACTTTCACTACTACTTTCAACGGTAAACCAGTAGTTTATAAAGGTACTATTGCCGATGGTAAATTAGTATTAACTACCACTTTTGGTACACAGCCAGTTAAGCTGACTTTGAAACAAGCGCCAAAAGCTTAATCAGCTCATTATATTAATTTGAAAGGCTGTCCCGCTTGGCGCGACAGCCTTTTCTATTTTATAGAAGACCGTGTATTTGTTAAGTTTATATATTTTTCAGGTGAATTAAACGTTAATACTTAACACTGGTCTAAAACACAAATGTTTGTTATGAAGAAGTATTTGCTAATCCCTTTAATTGCGTTATTGTTTACAGCTAATATCGGTCACGCTGATAATGCTGACGTAAATGGTAAATGGACAGGCACTATTGCCCTGATCTATGATGTTACCGTATCTATGAAGCAGGAAGATGCAAAAGTGAATGGTGTGGTTAATACAGAAATAGGCGATATCCCCCTAAAAGAAGGCGTGGTAACCGGTAACGATGTTACCTTTAAGCCATTTACTTACAACGGTATGGCCGTTAAATATGTAAAAGGTAAAATTGATGGTGATAAAATGAATGTAACCGTAGGCTTTCAAAGCACCAGTTTTACGGGTACTTTGAAAAGGGTGAAGTAAAAGAGAAATAAAATATTGTAAAAAGCTCTGAGGGAAACTTCAGAGCTTTTGCGTTTACACACGGCGTCATTGCGAGGTTCCAACTCGGCTGTGATGGTCGAGGCGATAGTTAGGGCTTGTCGGTCTGAGCGTAGTCGAAGATTGGTGCGGAAAGCTGCCATCACGCTAAGCGATAGCATGGCAATCCCCGATAGGCAGAGCACCGCCCTGCTAAATGGGATTACCACGTCGCTGATAGAAGCTTCTCGTAATGACGAGAAGGTGAAAACAAAAACGGCCTCCTGATTTCAGGAGGCCGTTTTGAAGAATATCGATAACCTTATTTTTTATCGCTAAACACAATGCTGTTCAACAGCAACATCGGATCGGTTGGTTTGGCTTTGTCGTTTTTAAATACAAAGTACAAATCGTGCAGACCGGTGGTGTCTTTAATATCGGTATTTGTATAAACCGGTGTCTTAGGTTTTGTCTCAACCTGCTCAATCGATACCTGACCAACAACCGGACCGGTAGGGGCATCTAATCTAACCTCAATCGTTCCACCCGGATTGTTCTCCAGAGCAGTAGCATAGGCAAAGAATTGTATTTGCTGAATGCCTGTCATATCCAGCTTTTTAAAGCCGATATAACCGCCGTTACGGGCAACAACGTTAGTTGATCCATCCAAGCCGTTAACTTTAGCGCTGGCGCCTTTAATAATAGGTGCAGTGGCTGCAGTAACGTTAGGACTGCGTAGTACAATAGTAGTTTCGCTGGTTTGCTTAGGGATGGTTTTGTTGCCCTTATCGGTATAAGCAGCGCGAATAATGTGCGAACCTTTACCATTATCACCTTCCGGAATAACACCGTTGTAAGTGCCGTTAGCCGGTAAGGTATTGATGTTTTTATCAGTTACGTTTATGATATAATCAACAATGTTTTTAGCATCAGCCAAAGCTATACCGGGGTGGGCCGGCATGGCAATAGGTTTACCCCAACGGCCATTCTCGCCCGACATGATTGAATGTGGTAAACGTGCAATATCTTCGGGTTTGCCTTTGTATTTGGCAGAGATCTCGATAAACATAGGGGCAATGTTCGGCGCATCTACACTGTGGCAATTTTTACAATCAGATTTTGCCATGATGGCCTGTGCTACCGCAAATTTGGTAGAAGCATCAACACTTCGTTGTGCCTGGGTTAGTTCAGCCACATCAAAACCTTCAGAAGCATAATTGGTGCTGATAGAAACCTGATCGGCACTGATGCCTGAACCCAAGCTACCGTCTTCTTTATCATTAACAGTTACGCTGTAGCCAACCGGTTTACCAAAGTAGAACGAGCTGTTGCCCGCCAAATGGATACCTACAACAGGCGCTTCGTTACCGGCAATAATCTGTACCGATTTGCTGTTGCTTGCGCCTTTAGCATCGGTAACGGTTAAGGTAGCCTGGTAAACGCCGGCTTTAGTCAGCGTAATGCTTGGGTTAGCGCCCGGATACAATTTTGGTGCGCCACCTTTAGCAGCCACTTTCCAGCTGTATTTTAAAGCATCGCCATCAGCATCTTTAGTACCAGCCGATGATAAAGTAATTTTCAACGGAACGGTACCACCTTGTTTATCAGTTGATGCTACTACAATTGGTTTACGGTTACCCGCGTTGTATTCTATACGAACCAGTTTGGCGTTATCGCTCTTACCAAACCATACGCTGCCATACTCTAACAGGTACAGATCGCCCTCAGGGCCAAATTTCATAGCAATTGGCTCAATAGGGTGGTAGTCTGGTAAAAATTGCTCCATAGCGTCGTAATCGCCGTTAGCTTTCATTGATATCGACATAATCCAGCCGCGGGCCAAATCAGTAGCTAACCATTTACCTTCGTAATAAGCAGGCCAAGGGCGTTTAGCTGTAGGTGCAAAATCGCTGCGGTGATAGATTGGTCCGCCAACCGAACAACGGCTACCGCTACCCACCAATGGAAATTCAGTAGATACGGTGTAAGGATAATAAATAAACGGTGGCGCAACCGCAGGCAATTCTTTTAAACCGGTATTGTTAACCGATGTGTTGGTTGGTTTTAAAGGATCTTTTTTAGGACCAACTTCGCCATCCACATAGTTGAAAACAGGGAACGCAGCGTTGGGACCTACAAAGTAAGGCCAGCCAAAAAAGCCTGGTTTACGTGCCTGGTTCAACTCATCGTAACCTTTAGGGCCAACTTCGCTGTCTTCGGTAGCATCCGGACCGATATCGCCCCAGTATAACCAACCGGTTTTGCTGTCGATAGATGGTCCCCATGGGTTACGGTGACCCATGGTATAAATTTCAGGTTTGGTTTGTGCTGTACCTTTAGGGAACAGGTTACCTGCCGGAATAGTGTAGCTGCCATCCGCCTCAGGGTGGATGCGCAAGATTTTACCTAACAAGCTGTTAGTGTTAGCGGTACCACGTTGGTCATCCCAGTGCACACGGTTAGGGCGCTCATCTGTAGATGATGATACCGATGTACCTGTGTTGTTACCAACAGCAAGGTAAAGGTTGCCTTTTTTATCCCAGGTCATGCCGCCGCCGGTGTGGCAGCAAACTTCGCGCTGCGTTTCAAACGCCAGCATCACTTTTTCAGACCCGGCCACTAACTGGTCGTTCTCAAATTTCCAACGGGTAAGTTGAAACTGTTTTACGGTAGCATTTGAGTAGAAAGTGTATAGGAAATGATTTTTATCAAAATTAGGGTCAACAGTCAGGCCCAATAAACCTTCTTCGGCCTCAGTAACTGTACCGCGGGCACTGGTGTATTTGGTGTTAACCGGCAGGGTAGCTAAGGTTTTTACCAATTTAGTTATAGGGTCGTATAGCTTAACGGCGCCTTTACGCTCGCTGATGAAAACGCGGCCATCTTTCAATACTTCAAAACTGTTCGGTTCGTCCAAATCGCCGGGGTTGGTTAGCGATACGGGGGTAAAGCGGCTTTCGTCCGGTTTTTTAGGGACATCAAGCACAAAAGAAAACAACAGCACTGCTGAAATTAGCACCAGTACTGAAGATAATTTAAGTACGATTTTTTTACTTAACATATGTATTTAATAGGTTATCAGGCGGTAAATATAGCAATTACCGCCCAAGGGCTGAAACCGTTTTGACAGCCGGCTTGCAATTATTTTGTTGCAATCTCCACTTTACCGCCGTTCTTAAATAAGTCGTGCGATACAAAAATGTCTTTGCTCTCTTGGCCATCTACTTTTATACCTGTTAAGTCGCGGCCTTTGCCCGGTTTGCTAATCGTGATTAGCTTGCCGTTGCTGGTTTTCCATTTCACCTCATCAAACAACGGAACAGTCACCAGATATTTTGGGTCGGTTGCCGAGAACGGATACATGCCAAGCGAAGTGAATACAAACCAAGCCGACATTTCGCCCGCATCGTCCATACCGCTTAACTCAATACCACGCGGACCGATGCCGTAAAGATCGTTCATGATATGATCCAGGATCTTCTGTGTTTTCTCGGGCTTGCCAATGAAGGTATAGGCAAACGGAGCTTCATGATCTGGCTGATTACCCTGCGTGTACTGGCCGATAAATACTTCAATGTTACGGGCGATATATTTAGGATTCCACGGAAGTGTAAACAGCGAATCTAACTTAGCTTCAAACGGTTTTGCACCGCCGTATAATTGAATCAGTCCCGGCATATCATGCGGCGCGAAGAACGATACCTGCCAGGCATTAGCTTCGCGATACATATATTCGTAATAAGGATATTGCGGGTTAAATGGTTTGATAAATTCGCCATTTTCTAAACGGCCACGCATAAAGTTTACCGACTTATCGAACATGTTACGATAGTTTTTAGAGCGACCCATCAAAATACGGTAGTTAGCCGTATCGCCCAATTTCTTGGCAATCTGCGCAACCGAATAATCATCGTACGAATATTCTAAAGTTTTTGATACCCCGGCTTTGGCTTTGGTTTCGGTACGCGGATTAGGAACATCAGGGTCAGAAATATATCCTTTTGCGATATATTCGTCTACATAAGGGCGCGCCTTGCCGGTAAGATTAGCGTTACGCAATAAAATCTGATAAGTGCCTTTAATATCAAAATCATCAATACCGCGCAAATAAGCACCGGCTATTGAAGATGCACCGTGATCGCCGTGGAAGAAAGTAGGGATGAAGCCCGTTTTGTCGCCCACATCCTTCATCGATTTAATGACGTTGGTCGTTACTTTTGGAGTAACTAATCCTAACAGTACATCTTTGTTGCGATAGGTATCCCATAACGATGGTTCGGTGTAATAATCAAAATCTACCTTACCAAACTTGCGGTTGGCATCTTTATAATCGCCGTTGATGTCGCTGCGCAGAGCAGGCCATAAAAACGAACGGTAGAAGCAGGAATAAAGCATGGTTTTTTGCTTATCGGTACCGCCTTTTACTTGCACATGCGATAATAGATCTTCCCAGGTCACTGCAGCTGCTGCACGGATGGTTTCGAAAGATTTGTTGCCGATCTCCTTCTCCATGTTCTCCTTTGCATTGGCGCTGCTGACAAACGATAAGCCGATTTTTATTTCAACCGGCCCTTTGCTGCCATCGGCTAAATGAAGGATGGCGTAGCCTGTGTTCTGGCCTTCATCTTTAATATCAAGCTTGGCTATTTTTGTGTTCAACTGCGCGTAAAAGTAAACGCCTTCGCCGCCCTGGAAGCCTTCTACGGCATTGTCGCCGGCCTGCTTGATATTCCATGTATTGGGGCGACTTAATGCCTTAGACAGGTCGAAAAGGATTTGCCTATCAGCGCCATTTTTGTATTCATATTTATGGAAACCGGCGCGTAGGGTAGAGGTAAGGCTTACCTTAACTTTGTAATCATCTAAATAAACCTGGTAAAAGCCCGGTGCCGATGATTCTTTTTTATGCGAAAATCTGGAACCGAATTTGTCGCCTTCTTTATAGCCTGATAATGGCAAGATAGGGATGTTCCCCAAATTCCAATGCCCTTTGTTGGTATGGGTGAAGGCGACGATGCTGCTATCCTCGTACTCGTAACCCGCACCTGCCGGTTGGTACTTAGTCATAGGGCTCAGCTGCACCATAGCATTCGGTAAGGAACTGCCGGGGAATGTTAAACCCGACCATGGCCGCCAGTTTTTGGGCGCTACATAGCCTAAAATTTTAGGATCCATAACGGCTTCGGTACCCACAAAGGTGTTGACGTATTTAGATACGCCTTTGGTTTGAGCTTGCGTAGCAGTTGAAGCAAGTACAACTATTGCGATAGCATTAAAGCCCAGCCTGATTGTTTTGTAAAGGTTCATTTCAAATATAGATGGTTTAATTATTGGAAGCACCGGTCCGGGGTATGGCCAATTTGGCGTAACCAAGTTAAATTTATTTAACATATTCTTATTTAAATAATTGGTAATTGTTACAAATGGGGCTGCCGGAAACGATTCCGTGAAACCACTTTCAATTTGGGGAATTTTGCTGCATCGATTTAGCCATATCTCTTTATTTCAGAAAAATGATAACTTAGGGGCATCCAAAATCAAAAAACCAATTATGAAGAACCGTCGCGAATTTTTAAAAAACATGGGCGTAATGGCCGCAGGGTCAATGTTGGCGCCATCGCTGGCCTCTGCCTATAACTATAAAAAAGTGAGTAATGTAGGCGTTCAGTTATACACCTTCCGGGATGCTATGATGAAAGATGCCGCGGGTACGCTGAAGCAAATAGCTGCTTTAGGGATTAAACAAATCGAATCCGCATCGAGCGGAAAAGGTTTATACTACGGATTAAAACCTGCCGAGATCAAACAAATCTGCGCTGATTTAGGCATGACCGTACGCAGCTGCCATACCGGCATCGGCAAAAACTGGAGCGAAACCGTAGCACAGGCGGCCGAAGCAGGACAGGAGTATCTGATTTGCTCATCCTTACCGAGCTATGGGCAAACCGTCGATAATTATAAAAAGGTATCAGATATCTACAACAAAGCCGGAGAGGAAGCTAAAAAATCAGGTTTGAAATTCGGTTTCCATAACCACGCCGAGGAATTTGCGTCAGATGGCGGCGAAGTTTTGTTTGACGTAATGCTGGCCAATACCGATCCTAAACTGGTATGCTGGGAAATGGATTTAGGCTGGGTAATTACCGCCGGTAAAGATCCTTTCGATTATTTTAAAAGATATCCCGGTCGTTTCCCGCTTTGGCACCTGAAAGATATGAAAGACCATAAAAGCACCGAATTTGGCAAAGGCAATCTCCCGATAGTGGAGTTGTTGAAACACGCCAAAGACTCAGGCCTGAAATACTTTTTTGTGGAGCAGGAAGAATATACTGTTAACCCTTTTGAGGCGATGACAGAGAATATGGCTTATTTAGCTAAGCTGGATATTTAGAATTTTAAACAAACCCGTCATTGCGAGGAGCGATAGCGACGTGGCAATCTCCGGCAGGCAAAGCCGCTCTGCAGATCGGGGATAGCCACGCTGCGCTCGCTATGACGGAATAAATTCACCGTCACCCAACCCTCATAAAACTGCGTAAATATTAAATTTGGCGTTTATCAGTTTTATTTGTGTACCTTGCGCACTTTATAAATAACAATACAATACAATGAACGAAGGAACAGTAAAATTTTTCAATGTAACAAAAGGTTTCGGCTTTATCACCCCTAACGGCGGTGGCCAGGACGTATTTGTACATTCTTCAGGCCTTATCGATGAAATCCGTGAAAACGACAAAGTTAACTACGAAGTTGAAAACGGTAGAAAAGGCGTAAACGCAGTGAATGTAAAAGTTATCTAAGCATAATAATACCATTAAAATCGTTTAAAGCGTCCGGCCCAAAAGGCCGGACGCTTTTTTTTAACCAAAATTTAATAAACATTGTGGCTTGCCTTGTGTTAATCTATCATAAAACATTGAAAATAAAACATCATCCAATATGAAAGATCAAACAAAACTTATCGCAGCGCTTTTAGTGGGAGCGGCTGCCGGTGCAGCAATCAGCCTGCTTATTACATCTGAAAAAGGTACCGAGCTGCGTGGCGACATTGCAGATTACATCAACGATTTGGTTGAAAAATCGAAAGATAAAGCGCAACAAGCCGCAGACGATGCCCGTAAATACGGAAACAACGTAGTAAACCAGGCTAAATCAAAATACAGCGATCTGGCTCATAACGCTGCCGATTACAAAGATCAGGTGATTGATCAGGTACGTTCGGTAATTAACGATTATACCGATCAGGCTGCCGGCGCCGTTGAAACCGCAAAATCAAAAGTTAAATCTACTGCCGATAACGTTAACGGTTCGGTACAGAATTTATAATATCGCATCATCGATATAAACGCAAAAAGCACCTTGATTATCTGGGTGCTTTTTGCGTTTATAAGGATTTTGTCATTGCGAGGTACGAAGCAATCGCGAACTTGAAGAGCGGTTCTGCTTATCCGCGATTGCTTCGTACCTCGCAATGACAAAGTGGTTTTTGGTTTAATGATTAACCACCTCAAAATCCATATTAGGCATACCAATAGGTGCGCCCGGAGGCATAGACATTACCGGTGCCGGTTGGAATTTATTCGGATCTTTTTCAAATTCCTCGATCTGCGCAATGCCGAAATATAAAGCCGCTTTCTGTTTGCCTTCGGCAGATACTACTTTGCTACTCATCCATTCTTTAAGCTCTTTAACTTTCAGCAATGCTTCGCCGCGCACGTTTTCGCCGGTGCCGGTATCGGCGGCTAAGCCTAACAGTTTTTTCAGCATCAGGTTGTTTACCAGTATTTGCAGTTCGCCTTTGTAACCGGTTTGTAAAGGGGCTTTCCAGGTTAGATCGAGCATTTTATCTAACACGGCGAATAAGCCCGGCTGTTTGCTATCGCGGGCGTTAAATTCAATTAAACGGGCGCAGCGTTCGCTCATCAGCATATAATCCAGAGTTGTACCCGCTGCCGATTCAGCAGTTGCGATCGGGTCAAAAGTATTTCCTGTATTCCCGCTAAAAGTTTCCACGCTTGATGGATAACCCTCCGGACGCGGCGGGATCTTTTGGATCAGACCTTCAGGCAGGGCTAAAGCGTCAGGTGTAACTGTAGCCATTAGGGCATCAAATGCGCGCCATTGTTCGGCCGGGTCAACCATCTTGGTTGGTTCCTGTCCATCGTTTTTAAGAGCATGGGTAAAATATAAACCGCCGAGTGATTTGGCTACCGCCTCTAACTGGTAACGATGCAATAAATACATCGGCACCAAAACTTCCTCAATGGTAGACATCGGTGCGTTTTGCTGGATCGCCTTCTCAGAGAAGCCATCCAAAACATGCCTGCGGATCGTCATCAGTTTATTTAACTGATCGATTGGGTTGGCGCCATCTTCCCACTGGTTAGCCATAGGATGGGTGTTACCGCCAATATCAGGGATGTATTTATAACCATCGGCCAGGGTTTGTTTCATGATTTTATCCAAGGCGGCATTCTCATCGGCCGTGCCGAAATCTGAGTACCCCCAGATGATCGCCCTTTTATCCCAGGTGCCAATGCCTTTAGCGTAAGCTTCAGAGATATCAATGGTACCATCAGCTTTTAGATTGAAGCGCGGGAAAGGATAGTCCATTACCGAAGCACGTTCTTTAGGGCTGGCGGCAAAGTTATGAGTTAAGCCAAGCGTGTGGCCAATCTCATGTGCAGATAGCTGACGGATGCGCGCCAGCGCTATTTCTTCCATTTTTTTGCTGATGGGCTTACCATCTTCGTAAGGTTGTAATAAACCTTCGGCAATCAGGTAATCCTCACGATGACGGTCTGATCCCAGCGTTACTACGCCTTTGATGATCTCGCCGGTGCGTGGATCGGTATAAGATGATCCATAAGAGAAGGCCCGGTTAGGTGTGCCTGAACGGGTAACCCAATTCACCATGTTATAACGGATATCCATCGGGTCGGCGCCTTCAGGCAATTCTTTAACAATAAACGCGTTTTTGTAGCCTGCTGCTTCAAAAGCCTGGTTCCACCATGATCCGCCTTCAATCAAAGCCTTTTTAATGATAGGCTGTGCGCCGCGGTCTATGTAGTAAACAATCGGTTCAACCGGCTCACTCATAGCTGCCGATGGGTCCTTTTTAGCCAAACGGTGGCGTGGGATAAATTTCTTGGTGATCGGCTCGCTCATTGGCGCTGCAAAATCCATGTATTGGAAAGTGAAGAAGCCCGAGCGTGGATCGAACTTGCGCATTTTGTATCCCGGAGGAGGTAATTCGATAAATGCCTGGTGCTCGTTCAAGGTAACTGAAGTTGGGTCGGGAGCAATCCTGCCACCGCGACCGCCGCCACCGCCCGAACCGGCGAAAGTCAGCATCGCTTCAAACTCAGAGTTTTTTGGAAAGTTCTTAGTGTTATCGATAAACACAGCAGACCGGGTTTCATCTAAACGGAAACCACCACCTGCAGCGCCGCCACCTGCACCACCACGGCCACCGGCTGCCTGTGCAGTCCCCGGGTTACCACGACTACCGCCTAAGCCTTCGCCAATGTGCATTACGTCCCGAACGATGAACGGAGTGAAGTCTACCAATACCTTTTCACCTTCGATAGCCACAGGAGCGAAGGCGAATAGTACCGACTTGGCAAAGTTATGTTCAACTGCTTTAATCTCGTCAGGATTGCCGTTTACTGCGCGGTAGTTGGTAACCGGTTCTACTAAAAAGATTTTAGGGCCAACTTTAGTGAACTTAGTGATTACAGATGATGCTTGTCCGCGCTCGGCGCCGCCATTACCCACACCGTCAACAAGTGAACTGAAATAAAGAAATTCGGTATTGAATTTATCAATCTCCAGATAAACTTTACCACTTTTATCATCGTAATAAAAGTTAAAGTAACCGTCGTACTTTTTAAAGTTTTGGGTAACGGCCGAGATTGAAGTTGCCGGCCCTGCATTTGCACGGCCTTCGCCGCCGCCACCTTGCCTGTTCTGCGCCAGAGTGGGCGCGAGTAGGGCTGCCGAGAAATAAAATAGCAGTAAAGTTTTCTTCATGATTGTTTGTTTAGTTTGAGTTAACGAAATATTAAGAGAATTGCTAATAGCGTTACCGTAAATTTAACAATCATTTGCATTTATTAGTAGTTTTTTATAAAAGTGTTAAGTTTGTTACAACTTTAATGTTTGTGAATAACTGAGCCATTTAAAACAATTGTTGGAATATTACTTTTTTAAGTAAGAACGTTAATTTAAACCTAATACCTAATTTTGACTATCTACTAAATTATAACGACCTGTAATTACTATGTCTGTTGATATTTTACCACCGGTGCCTGCCAATGAAATGGAGCGCCTACATGCGTTGACCGATCTTGACCTGGATTATTCCGACTTGCAAAACAGTTTTAGCGAGTTAACAAAACTGGCTGCCAAGGTAGCCGGTGCAGATATTTCGATGATCAATTTGATTGATCTATACACGCAATGGACAGTTTCGCACTTTGGATTGGACATCGATCAGATGCCTCGCGAAGATTCGGTATGTCAGCACACAATTATGCAAAACGAGGCTTTTGAAGTTAACAATCTATCGGTTGATGATCGCTTTAAAGATAAATTTTATGTAACGGATAATCCAAATTTGCGATACTACTGGGGATTGCCTTTACAAACTACCAATGGCCTTAATATTGGCGCTCTTTGCGTATTGGATACAGAGAAAAGGGAGATCACACCGGAGAAATCGGAAATGTTAAAGATCATTGCCGGCGAAGTAGTAAACAGGTTAAAAGCCTTAAAAGCCATTGAGCAGTTAAAGCATAAAGTTAGCGAAGCTACTGAAAAGCAAAAACGGGTTGCACACGATATCCGCGGACCGGTTGGCGGTATTATCGGTCTTGCCCGGATTATTGCCGAGCAGGGCGAAGAAAATACGCTTGACGAGGTGTTAGAGTTTATAAGCCTGATTCAAAAAAGCGGTCACTCGATATTAGAACTGGCGGATGAAATTCTGAGCGCTGATACACCTAAAAAGGAAATTAAGTTGGGCAATGATCAGTTTAACCAGCTGGTGCTGAAAGAAAAATTAGAGAAATTATATACCCCGCAAGCGGTAAACAAGAAGATCAATTTTTCGGTAATAACCAATGCCGAAACTGAAACACTGGCGTTTTCAAAAAATAAACTGTTGCAAATCATCGGCAACCTGGTATCAAACTCTATGAAGTTTACACCTGTCAGCGGCAGCGTAACGGTTAAGTTATTGCTGAAGCTGAGAGAGTTTAATAACGAGCTGCATATTATTGTATCAGATACCGGCGTAGGTATGGACGAGGATAAGAAGGCCCAAATTTTGGCCGGTCAGGGTACATCGACAGATGGCACCGGTGGCGAAAATGGTTACGGCTTTGGTCTGGCGTTGGTAAAATATCTGATAGACGGCTTAAAAGGCAGTATGTCGATCACATCGATACCCGGTGAAGGAACATCTTTCGAGATTGTACTGCCGCAGCCGAAGCACTAATTAAGTCGTTTCACTTTTAGTCGAAGTGAGTTACCAATCACTACCACATCCGAAAATGCCATGGTAAATGCCCCTAACATGGGGCTCATGAAACCAAAGGCAGCCAGCGGAATAGCTACAATATTATAAGCAAATGCCCAAAACAGGTTTTGCTTAATAGTAGTGAGCGTATGTTTGCTGATCTGTAAAAAGAATAACAGGGAATTTAAATCGGTGTTCAGCAAAATAACCCTTGCCGACTGGATAGCAATGTGGCTGGCATCGTTCATGGATACGCCGACATCGGCTTTGGTAAGAGCGGGGGCATCGTTAATGCCATCGCCAATCATTATGGTTTTTCCCTTTTGTTTGTAAACGTCTATGATGGATAGTTTCTCGTCGGGCAGTTTTTCAGAATGGATTTTTTCGATACCTAATGCTTGCGCTACGGATTGACACCTGTCGGCTTTATCGCCGCTGAGTAACACCGGTTTTATGTTCAACTCTTTAAGTTTGGCAATCAAGTTTACTGCACCAGGTTTAATATCATCGCTGATGGCTATCTGCGCAAGCAATTGTTGATTTTTATACAGCGCCAGGTTATATTCGCTTACATCGTTAGTTTTAGATGCGCCGAGAAAGTAGTTATTCCCCTCTACATCACTGGCCCGCATGCCTAATCCTTTTTCTTCGCTTACCGTTTTAAGGATGGTTTTCTGTTTAGGCAATGCCTTCAGTTGTTCCACCAAAGAACGTGCAATGGGGTGATTAGAGCGCTCTTCTATAGCTGTGATGATACCACGTATGGTTTCGATAGATGTCTTGTCCTGCGGCTTGATATCCTTTAGTTTGAATTTGCCGGTAGTTAGGGTACCGGTCTTATCAAACACCACGTACTTGGTGTTGGCGACAGCTTCAATGGTGTCGCCGCCTTTTATCAATACCCCATTTTTAGCGGCCCGACCTAAGCCTACCATTACAGCCGTAGGCGTAGCCAGGCCCATGGCACAAGGGCAGGAAATTACCAGCACCGCAATGCCATGCATAATAGAATTTTGCAGCGTGCCGTGGAAAGCGTAATAGGTTAATCCGAAGGTTAAGACCGAAATCAAGATCACTGCCGGCACAAAAATACCGGCGACCTGATCTCCTAACTTTTGTATCGGCGGTTTAGCAGCCTGGGCTTTTTTCATCAGATCGATAATCTGCGAAAGCACCGAATTTGAACCTACTTTAGTCGCAATGATGCGGATATTACCCGACTGCAAAATAGTGCCGCCAATAACGCTGTCATATTTCTGCTTATCAACCGGGAGGCTTTCGCCCGTCAGCATCGATTCGTCTACGGAAGCTGTCCCCTCAATAATATCACCGTCGACAGGAATTTTATCACCAGTGTTTATTAACAGCGTATCGCCTGCTTTAACTTCTTGTGCGTTGATAATTTCTATAGTACCGTCAACTATCCGGCGGGCTTCTACCTGCTGAAATTTCACCAGATCTTTTACTGCCGATGTAGTTTGTGTTACCGAACGTTTTTCAAATAAATTACCTAATAACACCAGCGTAATAATGGTCGCACAGGTCTCGTAAAACTGGTACTGCTCGCCCATATTTTGTAGGGTACCGATCAGACTGTAAACAAAAGCCGCTGTAGAGCCGATGAAAATCAGCACATCCATATTAGGTACACCGCCCTTGATAGAATTAATGGCACTTTTACCAAAGTGTACGCAGCCTATGGCAAATACCGGCAAGCATAACAGCAACTGAGTGGTAGGATGGTGCAGCCAATGCCAGGGCAAAACCATGTGTAGCAGGAGCGGGGCGGTGAGTATGGCGCAGAAAATGAATTTATTCTCGACCTTTTGATAGAACTTTTCTTTATAATTTTCGATATCGTCTACCACGTGAAAGCCCAGACCTTCTATAGCGGAAATGATCTCGGGCATGGAAGTATCGCTGTTAGGCGAGAATTTAACTTCCTCGCCGGCAAAATCAACCAGGATATTTTGCAGGCCTTTCTTTTCCAATAATTTATGGATAGACATGGCACAGTTATTACAGTGCATCCCGGTAACGTTCAATTCCACTAACTCATTTGCCATGCAACAAATTTATTCAATAGTTTAGATTTGTTCTAAATACTTGAGTAAGCTTTGTGTCAATTTAAAATGGTTTATGCTTGTCACATCGTGCTGATATCGATGTCATTTAAATTATATTTGAATACCAATTAGTGCAAGCCTTTAAATCATCTGCTTATGAAAATCCTGTCGCTGTTTTTATTTCTTTTGATATCTGATTATAGTATCGCCCAGCAAAAACCGATGCTGACTGTAAGCGAAGTGAGCAAAATATTAGGCGAGCCTGTCAAACTGATGCGCGATACCTCAAGTACCCAAAACGGCGTATCGCAAAAAATACAGGAATTTATTGCCCTTAAAAAAGACGCGGTAAGTGGCAAAACAGGTAATTTATATTATATGATGGAGACTTACCCCAAAGCCGAACCCGCATCTAAATTATTGAACGAGTTTTTAGAAAGTAACCGCCGCGGCGGAGCTAAATCTGTTAGCGGTATTGGCGACGAAGCTTTTACGCATACCGATAATCAGAACTTTATGCTGATCATCGCCCGTAAAAAGAATGTATTGATCAGATTGAAAATCAATAAACTAACAAGCGTAGCATCAACAAGCGAATTAATAAAAGCTGCCAAACGTCTACTTGGCGACAAATAGTTTCAGAAGAACATCGGCCTTATGAAGAAAATACTCTTTTACCTTACCATGCTGCTTCCCTTAGGCAGCTTTGCGCAAAAAACGGTTAATCTAAAATCCCTTTTGCAGGATATGACCGATTACGATGCTGTAGCCAAATGGCCAGATCCGTTTTATAAAGAAATGCAGGCCAGTAGTTATGATCGTAAGTCGGTAGCGCCCAATCAACCCGGTTGGTTTGCCAATGATGACCGCTCGCAATATACCCGTGAGGAAATTACAGATGGCCGGAAGGAAAAAGTAATGCTTGATGTGGATGGGCCGGGCGCTGTCGTTCGTTTTTGGCTGACTACCTTTAAAAGAAATGGCAACATCCGCATCTATTTTGATGGGCAGACTACTCCTGAACTAATCATACCCGCTTATGATTTAATGAAAAGCGGCTTAGATTTAGGCAAAGCCTTACTACAACCGCACTCCAGTTACGAGCCGAAGGAGAAAGGTGGTAATACGCTGTGCTTACCCATGCCATATGCCAAGCATTGTAAGATAACTTTCGAGGATTTGGATAAGGATTTCCAGCCGCGGTATTACCAGGTTAATTATCGTACTTATCCCACAGGTACTAATGTAGAAACCTTTAAGTTGAACCAGGTGACCGAACTGAGAGATTTGGTAAACAGCACTAATGATAAACTGCTGAACCCGGACATTCAGCCATCAGGCGGAAACCTGCAAATAAAGGGAGCATTAGCAAACGGTAAAGAACAAACGCTTAATTTTAAAGGACCGGCAGCTATCCGAACTATAGAAATGCTGGTTGCTACAGATAGGCCGCAGGATTATGCTCAGGCTCTGCGCTCAATAATATTAAAGATCTCATTTGATGGGCAGGAAACGATTTGGTGCCCGGTAGGCGATATTTCGGGAAGCGGCGTAGGAGGGAAGGCCCTGCAAAGTTGGTACCGGGCGGTTGATGCGGAAGGAAAGATTACGCTGCGCTGGGTCATGCCTTTTAAAAAATCGGCTAAGGTTACATTGTTCAATACTGGTGAGGTAACTGCTGCCATATTATTAAAAGTAAACGCTACCAAATGGGCCTGGGATGCCAACAGCATGTATTTCCATGCCGACTGGAAGAATGAAGATAACGTGCCCATTAAGCAAAGCGAAAAAGATAAACCTGCCGATTGGGAGTTGATCGGCATAAAAGGCAAAGGTGTTTTTATCGGTGATGCTTTGGCGGTGTACAATCACAGCCATAAATGGTATGGCGAAGGTGATCAGAAATACTGGGTAGACGGCGAAACGTTCCCATCGGAATTTGGTACCGGTACTGAGGATTATTACAATACATCGTGGGCGCCGGTGGTGCTATATCAAACGCCTTTTGCCAATGCGCCGCGGGCGGATAATCCCGACTCGTACGGGTATAATACTTTTACCCGTACCCGCAATTTGGATGCTGTGCCGTTCACCAAATCATTTATTTATACGTTGGAAACGCTGGGATGGGAAAACAACTCGTCTGACTTTGCACCAACCACTTATTGGTATGGTGTTAAGGGCGCGAAAAGCAATTTATCAAACACACACATCAAACCCGGAAAATTACCCCAATAATAATCTATGAAAAAGCTAATTGTGCTGGCCGCATTGTTTATAGTACTGACATCGTTAAAACAAAAGAAAGAGCTAACCTGGATGGCCATTGGCGATTCCATCACTTACCATAACAATCACATTGGCGATACTAAAGGTCGGGTAACGAAAGGTTATATGGACGATGTGGTAGAAAAACTGCCTTACATTCATTATGCTAATCACGGTTACCCGGGCTGGTCGGTAAAAGGGATAGCCGATGCTTTTGATAAGTTGGGTATTGTAAAGGCCGATGTTTATACCGTGTTTTTAGGGACCAATGACTGGTGGGTGAACCTGCCAACCGGTACTTTTGACGATTATAAGAACAATACCGGCAGCGCAACATCGTACGGGGCTTATCGTATAATTATAGATAAGATCAGGGCGTTGAATAGCTCAGCTAAGATTATTTTGATCACACCACTGCAACGTACCGATTATGTAGATGCCAATAATCAGTTTAGCATCATTCATGGCCAATACAAACCGAGCAATAGCGGGCATATGCTATCGGAATATGCGGATGTGGTAAAAACTATCGCAAAAGCTGAGAACCTGGAACTGGTTGACCTTTATTATAAAAGCGGCATCACCATGCAGAATGCCGTAAAATACAAACGCCTGAAAGACCCGCAAACCGGGGAGTATAAAAACTATTCCTATCCGGAATACATAGATAAACCCTTCGATCCCAAAACAGATGAGTACCCATACCCTATGGATGCTATGAACTTTGCTTACGATGGTTTGCATCCCACAGATAAAGGCCATCAAAAAATTGCCGATATGTTGGTGAAGATTATGAAGAAATATTAAGATTCGTAACCCCTTCTATCAACACGATAAAATTCTAACTAATTACTAAAAAAATTAGTAATATCAATTTGCAGTTTCTATTTTTGATGTCCGTATAAAATTGATAGGGACATGATAAGGTTAAGGAAGCATCGTGCAAAAAGAGATGTATTAGGATTTAGGCTGCCTATGCTCACGCATGAGGAACCGGAGTTGGATGTAAGCGAGATTATAGTTATGGATCCGGATAATACTTTTTATATGCGGATGGGCAGCGACGCCATGCGCGGCCACTGTATTCAAAAAGACCATATCCTTGTTATAGATCGCTCGCTAAAACCGGTGCCTGGTTGTATTGTAGTATTTTATCATGAAGGAGATTTTTACACCCGGGAATATTCGCCCGAGGGCGCTCGGCTGCTCTTAAAAGCTGATTTGCCGACCGATCATATTGTAATAGATGAGGTGGAGCGTTGGACATGTTGGGGCGTGGTAATTGTGTCGCTTAATCCGGTCATACATCCGCAGCAAAGGGTAGGGAGGTACGCACGTGTTTGCGCATGTTGATATTAATAATTGCTATGTAAGTTGCGAACGGCTGTTCAGGCCTGAACTGGAAGGCCGGATTGTTGTAGTTTTAAGTAATAACGATGGTTGTGTAATTGCCCGTAGCAACGAAGCGAAAGCCATAGGTATAAAAATGGCCGATGCCGAGTTTATGGTGCGGGCAAAATTAGCTGAACATAACGCGGTAATGTTTAGCAGCAATTACGCGCTATATGCCGATATGAGCGCCCGATTAATGAATAACCTGGCAAGGTATACTTATACCTTAATGGTTTACAGTATAGACGAAGCCTTTATGGCTTTGGGTAATTTGGCCGGCATTAATTTAGACAACCATGCCGAGACAATAAGCACTAACGTAAAAAAACATACAGGTCTGCCTATTACGGTAGGTGTGGGGCCTACAATGTCATTAGCTAAATTAGCCAATAAAGCGGCAAAAAAACAGGGTAGTACTTTTTTAGTATTGGATAGTATCGAGCGTATAAATGCTGTTATAAAAGATTTTCCGATAGAGGATGTTTGGGGTGTTGGTATGGCCTATTTTACCAAACTAAATGAACTGGGCATTAAAACAGCCCATGATTTTAGGGAAATGAACCCGGATATTGTACGCAAGTATATGACTGTGCAGGGCTGGCGGCTGCATCAGGAATTATGGGGTGTCCCTTGTAATGTAATTCGTGATATTGCCGAACGATCGAAAGGAATAGAATCGAGTCAAAGTTTTAATACCTATCAAACCGAATTAGGCCAGCTTGAAGAAGCTGTGGCTATGCACGCCGCCACCGTTGCCTTAAAATTGCGGCAGCAAAAAAGCATGGCTCTTAATTTAACCGTTTACCTGCGCACCAATAAGCACAATGTTAAACACGATCAATATTATCCCAGCATAACTGTAAAAATACCCTTTGCCGCTAATAGTTCGCACGAACTTACCCGGGTTTGTGTACAGGCTCTTCGGGCTATTTGGCAACCCGGTTACAATTATTTAAAAACCGGGGTACGGGCCACCGGTATAATTCCCGAGGGCGAAGTACAGTTTAATTTGTTTAATAATCACGATAGCAAACGGCAGCAAAATCTTTCGGAATTGATGGACATGTTGAACGACCGGTATGGCAGGGGGACGTTGCGGATAGCTGCCGAAGGTTTTGATAAGACATGGAAAATGAAACAGGATTACCTTAGTAAACAATACACTACTAACTGGCAAGACATAATTACCACTCGTTAATTTAGTTGTAAGAAATATTTTTAATTGAATGCTAAAAATATTAGTTTTGTTTAAAATGCAATGATATGTGTGGACGCGTGGAGATAGGAGAGCAGAAGGATATCATTATAACCGGCAGAGATGGACGGCAATACCAGCCTAAAAACAAATCTAATGGAAATCCCGGCTCGATGCTGCCTGTAGTGACCGATGCCCTGCCAAACAAAGTGCAAGAGTTTAGGTGGGGTTTGCTTACGTTAGATGACGACAAAATTCACAGTAAAAATAAACACGCCCGGATAGAATCGATACGACACATACCCCTGTGGCGCGATTTGGCAGGCCGTAAACATTGCGTAATTCGTATTCAGGCCTTTTTTGAATACAATCGCGATGAACAACGCACCTATCGTATAGAAAGATTAGACGGCGAGCCTTTTTATATAGCTGGCCTTTGGGACATCTGGATTGATATCAAAACGAATATTTTACTACCAACATTTGCTATGATCACCATGGAACCAAATGCAGATATGGCGGCAATTCATGACCGAATGCCTGCTATAATGGAGCGTAGCGACGTGAAAATATGGTTAAACGCAAGTTACACCGGTGAACAGCGGATAGACTACCTGCGTAGCAAACCATGTTTAAACGGCAAACTTAAAATTTCAGTAGAAAAAGATAATAAAATTTAATAACCGGGAGATTTACTTTACTACGGCGCCGTTACAAATTTATAGATCTTCCCATCGCTATAATTTAAAATATAAAGGTTATTGTTGCCGTCTTCACCGAAAGACGATAGGGTGTTGCCTGCAACTTTACCTATCAAATCGTTTTGAACTACCTGGTTATTAGTGACCACCAAAGCCCAGATGTTGCCCGATACATAGTCTCCGTAAACGTAACGGCCTGCTAAACCCGGCAGGTTAATATCTCTCGATACATATCCACCGGTAATACTTGCGCCAAGATTGCCGTGGGGGTAGGTGTATATAGGCCTGGTAATCCCTGTTACGCTGCAGCCGGGGGTAAGGTAGCAATCGTCACCTTCGGTAATATTCCAACCATAATTAGCGCCTTTTTTAATGATATCTATCTCTTCGGTTTTATCCTGACCAACATCTGCCGCCCAAAGAAAACCGGTAGTTTTATCAAAACTAAAACGCCATGGGTTGCGCAATCCGTAAGCATAAATTTCTTCGCGTACGCCGCCTGTATAACCTTTAAAAGGATTATCAACCGGGATGGTATAGGGTGTGCCCGAACCCACTTTGCTTACATCAATCCGCAGGATTTTACCCAGTAAAACTTTGGTGTTTTGTCCGTTTTTAAAGGGATCGCCGGCGCTGCCACCATCACCTACGGCGATGTAAAGATACCCATCAATGCCGAATGCCAGTTTACCGCCCTTATGGTTCTCGTAAGGTTGGGCGTAGGTTAGTAAAATTTCTTCGCTGGCTGCATCGGCCTGGTTAGGATTGCTTGCGCTTACTTTATAACGCGCTATCACCGTTTCGGTATTCGGATTTTTACGAACGTAGTTCACATAAAAATAGCCGTCCGTTCGGTAACTGGGGCTAAAGGCCAAACCAAGTAAACCCATCTCGCCGCTTGCAGTAACCTTGCTGCTAATATCCAGGAAAATATTTTTGGTGCTTACGCCGCTTGTGTTCGAAAACTCGTGAATAACGCCCTTTTGGCTTACTACAAAAATACGGTTGGTAGCATCATCCGGCGATGTTAGCTCGACCGGGTTAGTAATCGCAGCCAAATTTGGGAAGGCGGGCGTGATATTATATTTCCCTAAATCGACCGGCAGCGGTGTAGTAGGCGCGGGGTTAGTACTAATAGGCTGGCCAACGTCGTCGCCCTTGATGCGTTTACAACCAGATAATAGGTACAACGCTGCAAATAGTATAAGCAAATTTCTCATAATGGCGGAATTATTAGGTTAGGTAATAAGTTGGTGGTTAGTAGCTTAATAACGAATACGGATAAGGTTTGTTTTTGGTTGGTATGCTGTGCTTGAAAAATATTCCTTTAACTGATTTGAGTTTGTTATTAATGCTGTCGTTGAAAAAACAGCACAAAAAAAGCCCTTCATTTTCATGAAGGGCTTTTGGGTAAATGATGGGGCTCGAACCCACGACCCTCGGTACCACAAACCGATGCTCTAACCAACTGAGCTACATCTACCGTGTTGGGAGTGCAAATGTATGAAAATGGGTTTTAATGTCAAAATGCTTTTTTAAAAATTCGATGCTGAAAAAGTAACCGGCATTGTAAATATTTGTTAACTTTAGCCTAACCAATTGTAAACCTGTATGAAATACCTTATCGTAGCCGCGTTTTTATTTTTTAATATTTTAGCCCAGGCGCAGCAAATAACCATACCCTTAGGCAATTTTATCGAGCATAAGGGAAAAACCTCAAGTTCGACCACGACAACCACCACCGTAAACGGGGTTACCACTACAAGCACTACCCGCACAGAAGAACCTGCTTCAACTACGATAACTACGCCTAAAGCGATAATAGTTAGCGGTGGCGAAGCTAACCCCATATCCGTAACTAATACAGGCAAAATCACCACTATTACAAATAGCAAGGGGATTACAACCATCATCAATAACGGAGATACTTACTCGGTTGTTAACCCGGGCGGCGCTACAACAACTATTATTAAATCGGGGAATACAGCTACCATGGTAAATCCAGATGGTTCGCACTCAACCGTGATTAACAACGGAGCAACTTCTACCATCGTAAATCCGGATGGTACCCATGCAACACTTATTAAAAATGGCAGTGCATCAGTATTTGTCAACCCCGATGGTTCTCATTCTCCTGTGGTTGATAATGGCAGCTTTTCCATTATTGTGAATAAAGACGGCACACATACCGTTATTGTCAATTAAACAGCCTGCTCTTGCCGGCTCAGCGCAATCAAATGCTGGCGGTGCTGTATGCCCCATAATCTTAACTCCTCTATTACATTATCCAGCGTTTTAGCATAGGGGGTAAGTTTGTAGGTCACGGTTACAGGAGTGGTATTGAAAACCTCGCGATTGATAAAGCCATTCAGCTCCAGGTCTTTCAACTCTTTCGATAGTATTTTTGGTGTGATGTTTTCCAGATCGCGCTGAATCTCTTTAAATCGTTTGGTACTGTTTACTAAGGATATAATCAGCGGCAGCTTCCATTTGCCGTTCAATACATACAATGCATCCTTTACTGCGTTGATACTTGCAGTACAAGTCTCGGTTGTATGTTTATAGTCTGTGTGCGATGTAAAACCCATTTTTTGATTTTTTTAAGAGACAAATGTACGTCGATATCCCAAAGGATACCGGTATCCTTTGGGATAGTAGTATCTTTTGGATACCAGAAGTAGTTAAGTTTGCGCCATAAATTAACACGAAAACAAAAAATGAAAGCAACAAAAATTACCTATTGGATTTTAACGGGCTTAGTATCCCTGATGATGGCTTTTTCGGCCTACAAATATTTAACCGATCCAACTATCGATGCTGGTTTTAAACACCTTGGTTTCCCATCGTACTTCAGGATTGAATTAGCCATAGCCAAACTGATTGCCGCAGTATTATTGTTGGCGCCAGTTGCGGCCAGGGTAAAAGAGTGGACCTACTCTGCCTTAGGCATTGTATTTATATCGGCCTTTATAGCACACACCGCCTCTGCCGATCCGGTAGCTAACCGCGTAATGCCGGTTGTGTTTTTATTAGTGCTAATCGGCTCATATCTAACGTATCATAAAGTAAAAACGGTGGTAAAGTAATGTGACGGCACGCTGTCGGTACAGTTGTTGTACTATGGTTAGGGATGATGAAAATCATCGGTTTATTTTTTAACCATATTTATAATACCATGAAAACGCAACCAAATGTTAAAAACAGCGGCAACATGCAAGGTACATCAACTCCCGACAGAAATTTTGCCAATCAACGCGAAGAACAGAAGGCCAAGGGCATCAGTAATGCCGGCGGGCAGCGGTCTGATCAAACATCAAGCAAAGACAGCACGCACAAACCCGAACATAAAAAATAATGATCATAGATCGAAAGAAACGCTCCCATAACAGGGGGCGTTTTTTGTTTAAATAGAGTTTGGGTTATTTTATTATTTTTGGTGTAACATCAACCCAACAATCCTCGTCAAAAAAGCAAACCAACAATCATGAAAAATATCAACCTTAAAATAATGCTGGCCGGTGTTTTGGCACTCGCGCTTTTTAACTCGTGCCGGTTTAACTGTGTAAAAGGATCGGGCAATATGGTGACCGATAACCGCACCGCTGAACCGTTTACCCAAATTGATATCTCGGGTGGGTATAACGTAGTTTTAAAACAGGATAGCAGCTATAGCCTAAGCATTACAGCTGATGATAACCTGATGAAGTATATTGAAACCGATGTAAGCGGCGGTAAATTACATATCCACAGCAAAAGCAACCTTTGCAGCCATAAAAGCCTGGAGATAGTTATCGGTGTTGCTAACCTGGAAGAATTAAAAGCATCGGGCGCGGTTGATTTATCAGCGCAAGGCAAACTGAATGTGAAAGATTTGAACCTGAGTTTCTCGGGGGCTGCCAAAGTAAACCTGGATTTAAACGCTGAGAACGTAACCACCAAAGGTTCGGGCGCAACCGAGTTGATGTTGAGCGGACAGGCAAGTCGGCACATGGTAAAACTGACCGGTAGCGGCAAAATCAACGCACTTGATTTTGTAGTTGGTACTTACGATTTGGAAACAACCGGCGCTGCCGAATGCAAAATAAACGTACTGAACGAGTTAAACGTTCACACAACCGGCGCAGCCGATGTACAATATCGTGGTAATCCAGCTCATGTTAATACCCATAAAACCGGAGCAGCTGATATCAAGAAAATCGACTAATCAGATTTAATCTTAACAAGAAAGCCGTCTCAAACTGAAACTGAGACGGCCTTTTTGTTGATGTAAATTACCTACCGCCAGGCACCTAAAATAGCGCCCATTATAATTAAGGATACTACACTGTAGCCACCATTAATAAAAATTAATTTCCAACTTTTTAGCTCGAATAAACTATGAATAGCTATAGCGCCAAATGTCCATACACCCGCCAGTAAACCAGCTGTTGCACCCCATGATGCTGTTGTAGTTGGTGTAGCCAAAAATGCTGCAAGGTTGGCTGACATAATAAGAGAAAATAACGCGGTAAAACCAAAAATCTTGCCTTTGCTGCTTTTCTGTGTGTCTTCCATGGTTAAATTGTTGGCGGCCATCCAGGCGGTGCCGAATACTTTTGGCGAATACCAAAGGCCGCCAACCATAAATGCCGAAAGCGCCGCAACTATTACGGCAGGCCAGTTAATTAATGCAGGGTTCATATCGTTTAAATTGTGTTTTAGTGTAGCATAAATATAAACAGCTCAATCAATTAAAAGAAGATTTGGATCAAAAAGTGTGTTTAGCACATTTTGTAAAGCGAGGGTAGGCAAAAACTGTATCATAACCGAACAGATGGTGTAACAGATGCGTACACTTTGTAGCGTTATTTTGTAATTAAGTATTTGATATACAGTGATATAATTGCTTGGTATGGCTTTTACATTACATGCGCGATAGCTATCAATTCACAATTCCTGCCCCGGCAGCCCAGTATTTAAAATATGCTAAAAAACTACATCAAAATAGCCTGGAGAAATATTAAACGGCATAAAGCTTTTTCGCTCATCAATGCCGGTGGTTTATCGTTAGGTATGTCCAGTTGTTTGCTGTTATTGCTGTACGTTGGCTATCATTTAAATTTTGATACCCAGTTTAGCAATCTTGATAAAGTTTACCTGATAGAAAACAATCAACCAGGCGATGGGCAGGTGCACACTTTTTCAGCATCGCCGGGACCAATGGCGCAGGAGATTCGCACTACCATTCCAGGTGTGGAAGCGGTAAGTCGGTTATGTTCATACACTGCCGAAGGCTTATTAACTTATCGCGATAACGGTTTTAAAAAAGAAGGCGTTTTTGTTGATAACGATTACCTTTCCATTTTCAACTTTAAATTTCTGAGGGGCAAGTCTGCCAACGCGTTAACCCAGCCCAATTCAATTGTGCTGACTGAAGATTTGGCCAAAGTGATTTTTGGTGATGAGGACCCGATAAATAAAGTAATCAGGCGTAATGATAAGACGGAATTGATTGTTACCGGCGTCGTGGAGAATATCGCGCCAAATTCATCTTACAAATTTGATTACCTGTTGCCATGGGCGATGTTTGAGAACGAGCAGCCTTGGGTAAAAAACTCAGGTTGGGCCAGTAACTTTTGCCGCACCTTTGTTAAACTGAAAGATCAAAGCTACTTCGCGCAAGCCGATAGGGTAGTGCGCCAAATGATTGCCAGCCATAACAAAGGCGATAAAGCCAGCGCCATGCTGTATCCCTACAATCGTATTCACCTATACTCGCAATTTGAAAATGGTAAAGCTGTGGGCGGAATGATCGATCAGATCCATATGTTCGAGGTTTTGGCCATCGTTATATTACTAATCGCCTGCGTAAACTTCATGAACCTTTCAACCGCCCGGTCTGAAGAGCGCGCTAAAGAAGTAGGGATTCGCAAAGCTATAGGCTCGGGCCGCAAAATGCTGATCTGGCAGTTTATCAGCGAATCGGTACTGCTATGTGTCTTCTCGATGGTGATCGCCATTATTCTGTTAGCCGCAGTTATCCCAGCGTTTAACAATTTGCTGAATATCCAGTTGTCATTCCCTTATCAGGAATGGTATTTCTGGGCAGGTTTATTGGCTTTAGCGGCATTAACTGGATTGGTTTCAGGCAGCTATCCGGCTTTTTACCTATCATCTTTCAATCCAGTTAAAGTATTAAAAGGTACTTTTAAAGGAGGCGCAAAGGGCCTGCCGGTGCGCAAAGTATTGGTGGTGGTACAGTTTACTTTTACCGTTTTCCTGATTACTTCGACTATTTGCATTTACCGCCAGATCAGATATGTTCAGGATAAAAGCATCGGTTATGATAAAACTAACCTGGTTCAAATTAAAGCAGAGGGCAACTTGAAAAACCGATCGGAGGTACTGCTTAACCAGTTGAAAGAGCAAGGCATTATTACCAACGGTACCACGCTTTTGCAAAACATCACCAGTAACGGCAATAACACCTGGGATTTTAGCTGGCCGGGCAAACAGACTAACGAGCGCGTGTTGTTTGATGTTTTCCACATGGGCTTTAATTTTACTGAAACCACCGGGGCAAAATTAGTTGCCGGTCGTGAGTTTGAGAAAGGCAACGCTGCCGATACCGCCGGTAAAAACGTAATGGTTAACGAGGCTGCAGTTGCTATTATGCATCTTAAAAATCCGGTTGGTACCATTGTGCAAACCAATAACGGTCAGTTGACGATTATAGGCGTTTATAAAGATTTTGTTTGGGGATCTCCGTACGAGAAGACACGCCCTATGTATAGCCTTTGCGGTGGTTATGGCGCCAGCTTTCTGGCTTTGCGTTTAAATATGGTCAACAGCGTAACACATAACGTACAAGAAATTGAAAAGGCGTTAAAGGCTATTAACCCTGCCTACCCACCAGTAGTTAAGTTTGTAGATACCGATTTCGAAGCTAAATTCCAGTCAGAGAAATTGCTGGGCATTTTGGCTAACCTGTTTGGCGGCTTAGCCATTGTCATCTCGTGCTTAGGCTTATTTGGCTTGGCAGCTTACGCGGCTGAGCAGCGCACTAAAGAGATTGGCGTACGTAAGGTATTAGGCGCAAGCGTAAGTAACGTAGTTGCGCTATTATCTAAAGATTTTGTGGTACTGGTGACGATTGCCATTGTAATAGCGGTGCCGTTATCGGTTTACGCGTTGAACAAATGGCTACAAAATTACGAGTACCGTATCTCGTTAAGCTGGTGGATGTTTGTACTGGCCGGGGCAATAACCATTGCTATAGCGCTGATTACTGTGAGTTTTCAGGCCATTAAAGCAGCGTTGGCAAATCCGGTGAAGAGTTTGAGGAGTGAGTAATCACCCCTCCTAAATCCTCCCCGAAGGGGAGGACTTTAAAATGTTGGGCATAATAATTTAATTGAATTAACAGTTCCTCCCCTTCGGGGAGGTTAGGAGGGGTAAATGATAAAAAACTATTTCAAAACCGCGTGGAGAAGTTTGTGGAAGCATCCTAAAACAACCATTATTAATTTGTTGGGTTTAACTATTGGCATGGCCGCTTCGGTGCTGATTACCATGTGGGTGCAAAACGAGTATAGTTTTGATAATTATCATAAAGATAAAGACCGCATCTACCGGATAAAAGCGATCCTTAAAATATCACCGGTAGAGACCTGGTTTTGGGAAAGCTCATCTTTTAACCTGGGCGATTTTGCTAAAAAACAGATCCCGCAGATTGAGCAGATTGCCCGTATTACCGCCGCTTATGATGGTCTGCTGATTAACAACAACGGCATCAAATTAAAGGAAGAAAAATGTGCTTATGTAGATGACCAGTGGTTTAAGATGTTCCATTACGATTTTGTGTCGGGCGGTGTTGCTGATTTTAATAAGAATCCGTTTAGTATGATCCTGACCGAATCGGCTGCTAAAAAGTATTTTGGCAAAGCCGAAGCCGTAGGTCGGATATTAAAGATAGACAGCGTTAACTATAAAGTGGAAGCCGTGATGAAAGATAATCCGGCTAATTCCAGCTTCCAGTTTAATATTTTGATTCCTAACGAGGCAAGAATCTCCACGCCGCGCGAAAAGAAAAATGACCTGTCATGGGGCAACTATACCTACCAGACTTATTTTAAGCTGAAGCCGGGTGCGGACGTTAAAACAATAGGTAATCAGCTTACGCAGATCCAGAAGAAAAATCAAAGCGGCACAGGGTCAGTATTTAGCCTGGTTGCTTTAACGGATATCCATTTTGAGAGCGATCTGCAAAGCTCGTCAGTAGTACATGGCAACCGCAAAATGGTGAGTGTATTTGCGGTTTTGGCGGTGTTATTAATGGTAACGGCCTGTATCAACTATGTAAACCTGACTACGGCGCGGGCCAGCGTTAGATCTAAGGAAGTAAGTATCCGTAAGATAGTTGGCGCAGGTAAAGGTCACCTGTTCGGGCAATTTATGGCTGAGTCGTTTATTGTTACTGCATTGGCGTTGGTGGCCGCTCTGTTAGTTATTCAATTGAGCATGCCGGCTTTTAATAATATTACCGATAAGCATTTTGCACAGCCCTTAACCAGTTTTATTACCTGGATCATTCTGCTCTCAACCCTCATCGTTTGCACTGCGCTTAACGGTTTATATCCGGCGTTGATGCTGTCGTCTTTCCAACCGATGAGTGTGTTTAGAGGTAAAAGCCTACTCAACATCAAAGATGCCGGGTTGCGTAAGGTTTTGGTAGTGATTCAATTCTCTATTTCGGTAGTGCTAATTATATCTACCTTGGTAATCTATCTGCAAATGAGTTACTTGCGTAATACCGATCTGGGGTATAACAAATCGCACATCTTCGTTTTTAGCCTGCCCTGGAAAATGTTAGGGTTTGATAGCAAGAAAAACGCCGCTTTGATTTCGGCCGTACGTAATGATTTAGATCAGCAAAGTAGTATTGCTGGGGTAACCCAGGCCAGTAGTAATATTGTCGAAATGCACGGCGATAACTCGGGTGGGTTTGATTGGGATGGTCGCGAGCCTAAATTCAATCCGTCTTTTTCAACCTTATCTGCCGATGTGGATTTTAACCAGATGATGCAACTCAAAATGAAAGGAGGGCATTGGTTCACCAACGCCGATCAGCATAATGTTATCCTGAACGAAACGGCCGTAAAAGCTATCGGCTTACGCAAACCCTATATTGGCCAGCGTTTTAAAAACCGGGACGATAGCGGAGTAGTGGTTGGTGTGGTAAAAGACTTCCATTACCGCAGCCTGCACGAAAAGATTGGCTCGGTAGTAATAGATATGCACAAAGACAACACCAGTAGCTTTTACATTAAAACACAGCCCGGCAATACCGCTCAGGCTATAAAAGCGGCCCAAAAAGTATGGCAGCAATATGTGCCCGAAGAGCCGTTTGTTTTCAGCTTTACCGATGATAAGTATAACGCTTTATATAAAGCCGATGAACGCATCTCGATACTGATTACCCTTTTTGCCGGCATTGCCATATTGGTATCGGCACTTGGCTTGTTAGGGTTGGCGGCATTTTCGGCGCAGCAACGGGTAAAAGAGATTGGTATCCGTAAAGTGTTAGGCGCAAGTGTGAAAAGTATAGTGGCCTTACTCTCGGCAGATTTTGTAAAGATGGTAATACTGGCCAGCGTGTTAGCCTTCCCCATTGCGTGGTGGGCAATGGATAAGTGGCTGCAGGATTTTGCGTATCGCATCCATATATCGTGGTGGGTATTTTTAATTGGTGGCGTAATTGCGCTTGTAATTGCTATGGTAACCATCAGTTTCGAAGCCATTAAATCGGCGCTGGTAAACCCGGTGAAGAGTTTAAGGAGTGAGTAGTCAGCTCTCCTAAATCCTCCCTAAAGGGGAGGACTTTTAGATAGGGGCAACATAAGTTATTAAATTAAAAGTAAAAGTTCCTCCCCTTGGGGAGGTTAGGAGGGGTGTATGTTCAAAAACTATATAAAAACCGCTATCCGTAATTTATGGAAGGGGCGGGTGTTTAACCTGATGAATTTGGTAGGCCTTTCGGTAGCTATAGCTTGCTGTACGTTATTGTTTTTGGCTATCTATTTCGAGTTTTCGTTTGATAAGTTCCATAAAAATCTACCTAATATTTACCAGGTATATTTTACAAGTAACCGGGCCGATAAGGTAGAAAAAAGTACCTCGATGCCTATTCCCTTAGGACCGGCATTGAAAGCAGACTATCAGGATATCGTCGGCCTGAGTCGTGTAGCCAACGGCGGAGCAGTTGGCAAATTTGGCGATAAAGAGATAGGGCAGAATATCCACTTTGTGGATGAAGACTTTCTGAAGATCTTTACCTTCCCGATAATCAGCGGCAACAGCAATAACCCGCTGAAAAACCTGAATGATATCGTGATAACTGAGCATTCGGCCAAAGCAATCTTCGGCGATGTCAACCCGGTTGGCAAAACCATCGAATTAAAGATGGACAACAAGCCGCAAAGTTTTGTGGTAACAGCCGTTGCAAAGGATTTTCCGGATAACTCCAGCATAGCGTTTGATGTGCTGATGCGGATAGAAAACATGGGCGATTATCAGAGTAACCTAACTCAGTGGGATAATCATAACCATTTGGTTTATATTCAATTGAATAGTGAAACTAAAGTGCCTGATTTCGAAAGACGTTTGCAAACCTTTATCAATAAGCACTTTGACGAAACTATTAAAGGCATTAAACGCGATGGCGCCAAACCCGATGCCAACGGTAATGTATTAACACTGAATACTACACCTTATTCTAATAACCACTTCAATACCGATTTAGGCGGCGGCGAAGGAGCGCCGGTTAGCAAGGCATCGGTAATAGGCTTGCTCGTAATTGGTTTATTTATCTTGCTTATAGCCTGTATCAACTTTGTAAACTTATCAGTAGCCCGCTCGTTTACCCGTGCCCGCGAAGTTGGCGTGCGTAAAACTTTAGGCGCCAGCAAATGGCAATTGCTAAGTCAGTTTTGGGTTGAGACGGTGATGGTTTGTTTGGCCGCCCTTGTCATTGGCTTGCTGATAGCCGCATTTACTCTACAAGGCTTCAAAGCCACCTTCAAAAGTAATATCGAGTTAAGCATATTGCTGCAACCCGAGCCGTTAATTGGCATGGTTGGGATCTTTATACTGATTACTTTAGTCGCCGGTTTTTATCCGGCTAAATTAATGCAGCGTTATAAAACGGTGCAGGTACTGAAAGGGAGCGTTAACACGGTTAAGCCGGGTAAAATCCGCAATACCCTTTTGGTGGTTCAATTTTCAATATCAACACTGTTAATTGTTTGTACGTTAATCACCTGGCAGCAAATAAATTATCTTCAAAATAAACCCTTAGGGTATAATAAATCGGAGGTGTTAAGTATCCCGACAGGTAAATCTTTGCCCGGCGATCAGATGCTGCAATTGTTCAGAAACGTACTGAACGGTGACCCTAATGTGGTATCGATCTCCGGCGCTTACGATAACCTTGGTCGTGGTAACGATGGTGCGCGTCGCTCATCGGTTATTGGGTTCACTTATAAAGGTCACGAACTGCGTTCGGCTATGCAGCGGGTTGATTATGATTTTCTGAAAACATTAGATATTAAATTGGTCGATGGCCGCGATTTTTCTCGTGAGTTTGCTACCGATAGCGGTGCTGTGCTTGTTAACGAGAAGATGGCCAAACTCATCTCAGCCGATGGAAAAGCCGTAGGCGCTTCCCTGCCAATGGATGAAAAACATCCATCGCGCGTGTTAGGCGTGTATAAAGATTATAACTTCCAGTCGTTGCATCAGGAGATCTCGCCGCTAACTTTAGTGATAGATAAAAACTATCCGATCAATTACATTTTGGTCAAAGTAAGGCCGGGTAGCCTGGTGCAATCTTTAGACGACGTGACCCGCAAATGGAAAGCCACCTTCCCCGGAGATGATTTTAAAGGCAGTTGGTTAAACGAAAATGCGGATAAACAATACCGGCAAGAAAAACGCCTGTCAACGATATTTATCAGCAGCGCTATCATCGCTATTTTAATTTCTTGTATTGGCTTAGTAGCTATATCTGTAATGATTATGGTACAGCGGACTAAAGAGATCGGAATCCGCAAGGTATTAGGGTCAAGCGTGGGCAATATCGTGTTGCTGTTATCGGGCGATTTTATCAAACTGGTTGCCATCGCCGCGCTTATTTCGTTCCCGATAGGATATTGGATTATGCACAGCTGGCTGGCCGATTTTGCCTACCGTATTGATATACAGTGGTGGGTGTTTGTTGCGGCCGGCATTTTGGCAATTACGATTGCCTTTGTAACTATCAGCTTGCAATCGGTGCGGGCTGCTTTGGCTAACCCTGTTAAGAGTTTAAAGTCGGAATAGGAGTCCGCAAGTCGGGAAGACCGGAAGTCCGAAAGATTGATCAGAAAGTTAATAGTCACAAAGAACACATAGCAAATCATCTTCCGGACTTTCCGACTTACGCGGACTTCCGGACTAAAACGAAGTAACCATGTTCAAAACATATTTTAAAACAGCCTGGCGTTATTTATTAAATAACAAAGCCACTACATTTATTAGCGTTGCCGGTTTAGCGGTAGGGATTTGCTGCTTTTTATTATTAGCAACTTATTTGCTGAACGAGTTGCGTTACGATCGTTTCCACGTAAACGCAGATAGAATCGTACGCGTCGCGCTTCATTATCAATCTGCAAACGATGCACATTCTAACGATCTGGCTATTACGCCAACGGCGGTTGTACCGGTGTTTAAATCGCAGTATTCGGATATTGAAGCAGGGGCAAGGGTATACAATTATTCGGATGGCCGCCCGGCAACGGTTCAATACGGGGATAATTTGTTTAACGAGAAGCGAGTGCTGTTGGCCGATGACAGTTTCTTTAAGATCTTTACCTTTAAGTTTTTAGAAGGTAATGCATCATCGGCTTTAGCTACGCCTAACTCTATCGTAATAAACCAAACTACCGCTAAGAAATACTTTGGCAGCGAAAGCCCTATCGGTAAGATCCTAAAGGTAAATCAAACCCATAATATGCTGGTGAGTGGGGTGATAGAAGATGTACAGGCCTATTCTCAACTTAAATTTGATATGCTGGGCAATTACGCTGTCATCGACAGATCGCGTACCCGTAAATGGGATTCGGCTAATGATTATTCGTACCTGTTGCTGAAACCGGGTACCAATGCCGAAGGCTTAGCGCAAAAAATGACCGGCTATTTAAACAGTCTTTTTAAAGATGATAAATCGGGTGATAAAACTTGGTTTACTTTGCAGCCCCTAACTTCTATACACCTTCACTCTAACCTTGATGCTGAGCCTGAAGCTGCCGGGAACATCAAGTACGTTTACATTTTAGGTGCAGTAGCATTTATTTTATTGTTGCTGGCTTGTATCAACTTCCTTAACCTGGTGACAGCAAAGGCGGCTGAACGCGCCCACGAAATTGGCGTACGTAAGGTAATGGGTGCCGAGCGCAAACAACTTTTTGTACAATTTATAGCCGAAGCCGGTTTGATTACCTTATTTTCAATTGGGATTGGTGTGTTGTTGGCTTGGGCAAGTTTTAATTTATTCGATACTTTCACTGCGCAGAAGTTAGGTTTCAATACCTGGCATTCATCGTGGTTTTTTGGTTTGCTGGCCGGTTTGTTTGTGTTGGTTACCTTTAGCGCAGGTACCTATCCGGCTTTATATCTATCAGCGTTTAAGCCTATTGTTACTATGAAGGGCAGGGGCAGCAATAAAAGTGGTAACCTGCGTAAAGGCCTGGTAATTTTTCAGTTTACGGTTTCTGTGTTTTTTATCATCTGCACTTTACTGGTTGGCAGTCAGTTGCGTTACATCCAAAATATGGATACCGGCATTAACCGCTCGCAGGTTTTGGTGTTGGATGTGGGCGGTATGGCTTACAGCAATATGGAAGCTTTTAAAAACGCGATATCGAGCCAACCGGGTGTGGTTAGCAGCACCGCTTCGTACGATTCGCCGGTGAGTATTGGCGGCGGTTATACGATTAATCATGCCGAGGGTAAACCCGAAGGCTATCATTTATCGGTCACAGCCATCCCGGTAGAAAAGAATTTCCTGAATACACTCGGCATTAAAATTATCCAGGGCAGAAACTTAGAAATCAGCGACGAAAAACAAGTAACCACCACGGTTGATAGCTTGCGCAGATATAGCTTTGTCATTAACGAAACGGCAGCTAAAGCATTAGGCTGGACACCCGAGCAAGCTATAGGCAAACGAATTTCTATGGGTGATGGCCGCCCGGGCACCATTAAAGCCGTAACCCGCGATTTTAACTTTGCATCGGTACAGCACGAAATTGCCCCTGTGGTGATTTTCCCCGAGTACTTTTGGTTTGGCAAGCTGCTTATCAAAACATCCGGTAAAGATGTTACCAAAACCGTGGCAGATATCAAAACCAGCTGGAAACAATTTTATCCAAACATCCCTTTCGATTATCACTTTTTAGATGCCGAATACGATGCCATGTACCGCGCAGAAAGCCGAACTGCCAATATCCTGAACGCGTTCACAGCGGTTACCATATTTATCTCTTGCCTGGGCTTATTTGGCTTGGCGGTGTTCACCACAAAATTGAGGTTTAAAGAAGTGAGCATCCGTAAGGTGATGGGCGCAAGCGTAGCCAATATCGTTGCTTTGCTTTCATCCGATTTCCTGAAATTGGTTTTCTTCGCGGTGATCATCGCATCGCCATTGGCGTGGATTGTGATGAACGAATGGCTGCAGGATTACGCCTATCGTATCACTATACAATGGTGGGTATTTGTGTTGGCTGGCGGCGCGGCCATTCTGATTGCGTTTTTAACTGTCGGTTTCCAATCCGTTAAAGCAGCCCTGTTAAATCCTGTTAAGAATTTGAGGAGCGAGTAAAGGAAAGTCCGGAAGTCCGCATAAGTCGGAAAGTCCGAAAGATGATCTTCTTTCGGACTTTCTTGTTTTTTGTCTTTTCGGACTTTCGGACGGAAATCTGTATCATAACCGAACGCTTTCTGTTACATTAGCGAACGGTGTACACTGTTAAAATCTTTTTAAGATACTGATAATCAATCTTTTTATTGTTTGGTACGCTATTCAATATACAGATGCCAGTAATATGGAATATTTTAGGGATCTAAGTATTCAATAATTCAAATAACTCAACATTAAGTATGTTATCACTACAACACATATCTAAATTTTACCAGGCCGGCGGCAACAAAAACATCATTCTTAACGATATCAGTCTGGATATTGAAGAAGGTGAGTTTGTTTCTATCATGGGCCCCTCAGGTTCAGGTAAATCTACCTTGCTAAACATCATCGGCATGCTGGATGAGCCTAACGATGGCTACCACTACTTTATGGGCCAGGCGGTACATAATCTAAAGGAAAAGCAACGTTCGCAGCTTTACAAGCAATACATCGGTTTTGTGTTCCAGGCTTACCACCTGATTGATGAATTGACCGTTTATGAAAACATCGAGACGCCATTAATTTACCAGGATATCAAAAGTGCCGAACGTAAGGCTTTGGTGGCCGATATGTTGGATCGTTTTCAGATCGTCGGTAAAAAAGATCTGTTCCCGGCGCAATTATCGGGCGGGCAGCAACAGTTAGTGGGTATAGCCCGTGCGCTGATCGCTCAGCCGCGCTTGATATTGGCCGATGAGCCTACGGGTAACCTCAACTCTAAGCAAGGCGAGGAGATAATGGAGATCTTTCAGAAGCTGAATAAAAGCGACGGCGTTACCATTATACAAGTTACCCACTCAGAAAAAAATGCGGAATATGGTTCAAGGATCATCAACCTGCTCGACGGTAAAGTCGCTTCATCAACAAAACTATAATATTGTAATGCGTTATCTTAAATATATACTGATACTTACCTGCTTTTGCTCAAGCGCGATTGCCCAAACAGCCGACTCGGTTTATACCCTACAGCAATGTATTGACCTTGCTATTAAAAACAACCTGGACGTACGTAAAAGCCAGCTGCAAATGGAAGCCGACCGGATTTACTGGCAGCAAGCCCGAGAGAATCTGTTACCGGGCTTTAGCGGCGATGTTAACCACTCTATCAGTACCGGTCGTAGCCAGGATCCAACCACATATACCTATGTTAATCAGTCAATTACTACCGGTCAGTACTCATTAAATACCAGCGTTACTTTGTTTAACGGTTTAAGTTTGCAGAATAAAATTAAGCAGCAATCTTTAGCTTATCAGGCCGGACAAATGGATTATCAGCAAGCTAAAGAAAGTATTACCCTGAGTGTAATCACTACCTATTTGCAGGTATTAGGCAACGAAGATCAATTTGCGCAAGCCCAAACCCAGTTGGATGTTTCGGTAAAGCAATTGGACAGAGCAGAGGTGTTGAACAAAGACGGTAACATAGCCCCTCAAAGCTTGTACGATTTGCGCGGACAATCAGCTAACGATAAGTTAAGTATAGTGAATAGTCGCAGTAATATTTATGCATCCAAACTAAACTTGTTGCAGATTATGAATGTGCCTTTTAATAAAGAAACCAAATTGCAACGTTTAAACGCCGGTGAATTGCCTGGCGCGTATACCACTACTTCAGAGCAGATCTATGCCAAAGCATTAACAGATTTGTCATTAATAAAAGCGGCCGACCTGCGCGAGAAAAGCGCAGCCAAAGGTGTGACCGCAACCAAGGGTACACTATTGCCATCGATCTCACTTTCGGGTGGTTTGCTGACTAACTATTCAAGCGGATCGAGCGCAGCTTTTTTAGATCAGTTTAAAAACAACTACAGTACTTATGGTGGCATCGGTCTGCATATCCCAATCCTAAGCTCGTTCCGCACCCGTAACCAGGTAGCTTTGGCTAAGATAGACTTGCAAAACGCCAAATACACTGCCGAAAGCACCAAAATACAGCTGAAGCAAAATATTGAGCAGGCGTATGTGAACATGACAACGGCGTACGAACGTTACCAGATCTTAGTCGACCAGGTAGCGGCATATACTGAATCATTCCGCATTGCTGATGTCCGTTTTACATCAGGCGATATGAATTCGGTAGATTATCTGGCTGCCAAAGGAAACATGGATCGCTCTAAAACGGCCCTGATTAGTGCCCGTTACGATTACTATATCCGCACCAAGATATTAGATTACTACCAGGGAAAACTGGCTCTGTAGACCTCATCAAACGTCAGGATGTCATTGCGAGGTACGAAGCAATCGCGAACTTGGAGAGCGACTCTGCTAATCCGCGATTGCTTCGTACCTCGCAATGACAAATTGGCTAAAATACCCCATGCCCATTTTGGCCTTTTCAATTCAAAATGGATTTTATAATGCTGTTTTGATATTCTCAATCCTATTGAATATTTTCGTAGCACATTATCACAACACCTGCATCATGAAAAAAACTATCCTTTTATTAGCCGTTTGCCTTTTTGCCGCCAAGTTTACCTCTGCCCAAATTATTCCATCTTTTGAGTTTGGTGTAAAAGGGGGCCTGAATTTATCCCAGTTTTCACATCACGCAACCTTCGCTACCGAAAATCGTGCAGGCTATTTAGGCGGTGTTTGGGCAAGAGTAGGAGGTTTGGGTTTTAATTTTCAGCCTGAATTGTATTTAACCAGCAAAAGCGTTGATGTAAGCGATGGTTCAACCACTAACAAAACTACCTTCACCAGTATTGATGTGCCTTTATTACTGGGAACTAAAATTGGCGCTTTCGGCGTAGGTGGCAGATTTTACACCGGTCCGCTGTTCTCGTTAGCGGTTAATAAAGATCAAAGCGCTGCTGCTGCCTTAGGTAACGTAGTGCACCTGAACTATAAAGATCAAAACCTGGCCTGGACATTTGGCGCCGGTTTAGATGTGAAAAAGATCTCTGTTGATTTTCGTTACGAATACGGCTTGAGCAAACAAAGCTACGGCAATAATGATAATAACCGCATCAGTCTTTTCAATCTTACAGTAGGCTACCGTTTGTTTTCTTTGTAGAGTTGGATTAACCGGCCTGGGCCGCCACAATCATAATCAAGCCCATGGCGCAAAGCGAAAATACGCACCAATACATAACAGACATAGTGAACATCTTAAAGATGGTGACCCAGCGTTTGCGGTTATAAAGTAAGCGTAACGACCGGTAGATGTAATAAACCGCCCAAAAGAAAAGGATCATTGTTAGCCACTGGTTAACATCTGCCGCCCATTTTAAGGGTACCAAAAAATCGATAATCAGGATTATTGCCCACGATAGGAAGATGAAGCAATGCAGGTGTATGGCGTAGATAATATACTCCACATAAAACTTATGGTTGCGCCAAAAAGTGACTTTAAGAATCAGGGCAAACAAAGGCAACAATACAAACATCATTTTGGGGAAGCTGTGCATTACATCTTCTTTAAACATTTCCTGCGCGCTTTCGCCGTACTTTTTCTTGTAAGCAAAAAAAGTTTTGTTGTAAAAGCGCTCAAAGAATCCATCGCGTTGGGCTGCCGGTAATTTGGCCTGTTCGGCAGCATATTGCGCGTAGGTGCTGTCTTTGTTATCACCGTGGTCGGTTATTGTAATAGGCGCACCCTGTTTACTGATTTTTGTACCCGGGACGTATTTGCTAACCGCCTTTTCTAACGCTTTCTTTTGTGCCGCGCTCAGGCTGCTGTCGCTATCCAGGTTTTTCTTAAAATCTTTTCCGATTGCCGATTTGGGTGATTCATCGTTACCGCCCACTCTGACAACCTCGTGATTGCTTTTAAATATTAACAGGAAGAACATTAAACTGATAAAGATATACATCTTAACCGGGTGCAGATATTGCGCACGGCGGCCGTTTAAGTACTCGATCGTTAATTTACCGGGTTGAAAAAGAAGAGGTTTTAAAGTATGAAAAAATTGGTGATCGAAGTGGAAATAATCGCTTACCGCATGGTTAAGCATATGGCCGAAACTCTCCTTTATCTGAAGATTTTCCTGCCCGCAGTTATGGCAAAACTTACCCTGTAGTTCGGCTCCGCAATTCAGGCAGTCGTTTTCATGGCGATAGTGTTTTTTCATATAGTGCGATAGGTGAGATTGATGGTATCAGCGTTTAAAAATAATAAAAAACCCGCTCTTTTTTCGATGAAGGAGCGGGTTTTTTGTAGGCTATCAGGCGTGCTTAATCGCCTCGACCAGTGCCTTGTTATGTTTATATCTAAAGACAAACGGGAAAATAATGGCAATAACCAAAGCATAAGCCGCAAAGCTTAACCAGATGCCATGCCAGTCTTTACTGCCATCGGCATGAAGGAAAAAATGATCGATAATAAAACCGCTGGCAATACTGCCGAAGAATGCACCAAAGCCGTTTACCATCATCATAAACAAGCCCTGTGCGCTTCCGCGGATTTCGGGTGTGGTTTGTGTTTCCACAAATAATGATCCGGAGATATTAAAGAAATCGAAAGCCATACCGTACACAATGCACGATAGGATGATCATCCACAAACCGTTGCCCGGATCTCCAAAGGCAAACAGACCGAAGCGTAATACCCAGGCCAGCATACTAAACAACATTACATTTTTGATCCCGAATTTACGCAGGAAAAACGGGATAGCGAGGATAAATAAAGTCTCTGAAATCTGCGAGATAGAAATAATGGCGCTGGAATGTTCAACCGCAAAAGTGCCTTTATAAGCCGGGTTATTGGCAAAATCTAAAATATAAGTTGTGCCGTAAGCATTGGTTAATTGCAACGCTGCACCTAACAGTAATGAAAAAGCAAAAAATATGGCAAACTTAGGGGTTTTAAATAGCTCGAAAGCGTTTAAGCCCAAAGCATCGCGCAGTGTTTTTGTTCCAGTTTTACCCAAAAGCGGCGGGCATTTAGGTAAAGTAAACGAAAATAAACCTAAAGCCAGTGCGACTGCCGATGCAATGTAAAATTGATTGACAGATGTTTCACTCTTAGTCCAATCTACCACCCAAAGGGCAGCTATAAAGCCTATGGTTCCCCAAACCCGTATTGGCGGATAGTCTTTAACAACGTCTTTTCCCTCGCCCTTTAAGGCAGAGTATGCCAGCTTTATGGATAGGGAAAGGGTGGGCATATAAAAAAGCATATTAATTAATATCACCCAAAAAAATACAGTAGGGCTGTTTACCAAAGGCACGCAAAACAGGGTTATTGCTCCTAATATATGCAGCGTACCATAAAGCTTTTCAGCATTGATCCATTTATCAGATACGATACCGGCAATGGCGGGCATAAAAATAGATGAAATGCCCATGGTAGAAAATATCGCCCCAAACTGAGCACCCGACCATCCTTTGTTTTGGAACCAGTAAGCGCCTACTGTAAGCAGCCAGGCCCCCCAAACAAAAAATTGCATAAAATTCATCAGTATTAAGCGAAACTTAATATTCATATACAGGTGCGGGTGTTTAGTTAATGTTATTTTTAATTAAAGCGGGAAAGTAGCGAAATATTACGATACTGGAAAATGCTGCCTGCGGAATTTTATTTTGTGAACCGTAATATTAAGGGGCCGATGTACCTGAAGTTGATAAAACCATAAGTCCCGGCACAAGAAATTTTCTACAAAACAAAGAAGGAGGATGCCGATGTGTCCTCCTTTTTTGCTTTTAATATAATTTACGATTCTTTTCGCTTCGTTAGTTCATCCCTGATCTTGGCAGCTTTTTCATAAGCTTCTTCACTTAGCGCAGCCTGCAGCATAACTTTCAGTTCATCATCGCTGATGGATGTGTAGCCACTTGCCGATGAAGGCCCGGCAGTTTTATCTTCTAAGGGTTCGTTCAGGTTTTCAAGGTACACAAAGTCGTTACCTTCAATCACTATTCCTGCGGTTGATAAGATAAACTCGTAAGTATGTATAGGGCAATCAAATCGGACTGCCATGGCAATAGCATCCGATGTGCGGGCATCTACCTCGGCAGTTTTCTTACCGTCATTGCAGATCAGTTTGGCGTAAAAGATCCCATCAACCAGGTTATAAATAATAATCTCCTGAATTTGGATATGATAAGCCTGCGCGAAGCTTTTAAACAAATCGTGTGTCAGCGGGCGGCTTGGGGTCATCTTTTCTATCTCTATAGCAATTGCCTGCGCCTCAAAACTGCCTATAATGATTGGCAAACGACGGCGACCATTAACCTCGCCCAATACCAATGCATATGCGCCGGATTGTGTTTGACTGTACGACAAACCCACAATGTCCAGCTTAATTTTTTTCATATTATTACCCATACCCGGCAAATCCTTTTTATGCTGCTTTAAATTCTTTAACAGCTGCTATCAATTTTGGTACCACATCAAATGCGTCGCCTACTATACCATAGTCGGCTACTTTAAAAAACGGCGCTTCGGGGTCTTTGTTTATCACAACAATAACTTTACTGCGGCTAATGCCCGCCAGGTGTTGGATAGCCCCCGAAATACCTATTGCAATATACAAATTTGGACTGACAGCTATACCAGTTTGTCCAACATGTTCGCTATGTGGCCGCCAGCCGGCATCTGACACCGGTTTTGAACAGGCCGTAGCTGCGCCTAATAAACCGGCCAGTTCTTCTATCATGCCCCAATTTTCAGGACCTTTTAAACCGCGACCGCCCGATACTACGATATCAGCATCCGGCAAAGAAATTTTATCCGTCGATTGAACGATCTCTTTCAACATAGCGCGGAAATCTGATTCCTTCACATCCACGGTAAAATCTTCCACCTTGGCGGTTGTACCTTTATCAACTACTTGATAAGAGTTAGGGATCAGCGCAATTACTTTTTTATCTGATATTAACTCGAGCGTGGCAAAAGCCTTACCCGAGAAGGCAGTTTTTTTGATACTAAATTTGCCACCTGACAGGTCGGGCAATGATACAGCACCATCGGCAACGCCGGCATTTAATTTAACACCAACCCGCGGCGCCAAGCCACGTCCCGAAAAGGTGTTAGATAACACTACGATATCGGCACCTTCTTTATTCGCCGCTTCGGCAATTACCGATGCATAGGCTTGGTTAACAAAAGTTTTTAATTTGTCATTTGACACATTTAAAACTTTATTAGCGCCGTATTTGCCTAAGGATGCTAACTCATCAGTGCTGACATCTCCAATAGATACGGCGGTTAAAGTCGTCTGCTGCAAATTGGCAATAGCACGCGCGTAGGAAACAACCTCGTAGATAGATTTTTTGAATTTGCCCCCGGCATTTTCGGTATATACTAAAACTGGCATTGGTTTTTAGATTTGAGTATTGAGATGTGAGATTTGAGACCCTACATGGTTTTTAGACGTTGATACAAGAAAATCTCAAATCTCATATCTCGCGTCTCAAATCTCTCTTATATCACCTTCGCTTCGGTATGCAACAAGTCAACTAACCGGGCTGTTTCATCTGCACTGATTAATTTTACCTGTCCGCGTGGGGCAGGGGTTTCATAAGCGGTAATTGCCGATAGCAGATTTACCTCAACCGGTTCAATTACAATCAAAGGCTTGGTACGTGCCGACATGATGCCGCGCATATTCGGAATTTTAGGTTCGGCAACACCTTCCGCAGTCCCGGCCACGAATGGTAACGGAATGGTTAATATTTCTTTACCACCCTCAATTTCCCGTTCAACAGTGGCGTTTGTACCGTCAAGATCTAATTTTTTGATGATGGATACCGATGGCTGATCAAGCAGTTCGCCTAACATTCCTGCTACTTTAGATCCGTTGTAGTCGATAGACTCACGGCCGGTTAATATCAGATCGAAAGGGTTTTGCTTTACGTATTCGGCAATTTGTTTAGCTACAAACCAGGCATCGTGCGGCTGGGCGTTAATGCGCACTGCATCGGTAGCGCCTATGGCTAAAGCTTTGCGGATGGTAGGCTCGGTACCGGCATCACCAACGTTAATCACAGTCACGGTTCCGTTGCCGCCATCGGTAAGCTCAATGGCGCGGGCCAGGGCAATTTCATCGTAAGGGTTCAATATAAATTGCACGCCCGATGTATTAAATTGCGTGTTGTTGTTGGTAAAAGTTATTTTTGTGGTGGTATCGGGTACGTTACTGATGCACACTAATATCTTCATAACACATAGGTTTTTGCAAATCTAACTAAAAAAAGAGAGCGTTTAAAATGCAGGTTGACCGATTAGCTAAGTTGCTGGAATTTTTAAAAAATGAACCCGACGATCCGTTTTTGCTATATGCTTTAGCTACAGAGTATCTGCGACTTAACCAGGCAGATACCGCCTTAAGCTATTACGAACGTTTAACAACCGATCATCCTAAATACGTAGGTACTTATTACCATTTAGGCAAGCTTTATGAAGCCCTGAACCGTAAAGATGACGCAAAAACCACCTATGAAACCGGCATTAAAACCGCCCGCGAGATCAGGGATAATCACGCCTTATCCGAATTGCAATCGGTATATAACCAGTTGGTAGGGTTTGGGGATGATGACGACGATGATTATTGATAAGTCTGTGGCCCATGGTCGATAGTCCATGGAAAAAGCATTGACCAATAAAATTAAGCAAGCAAAGTGTTTAACTATGGCCCATCGACTATGGGCCATGGACTAAAACGATGAACAAACGACAGTTCTTATTTCTTCGGGATGCATTGGTGTACACCTTTACATCATTTGGTGGGCCACAGGCGCATATAGCCATGCTGCTGCGCGATTTTGTAGAGAAGCGCCGCTATATCACCGAAGATGAGTTAATGGAACTGAGCGCCCTATCGCAGGTATTACCAGGGCCATCGTCAACCCAAACCTTGGTAGGCATTGCCTGGAAAGTAGGAGGGCTGCGCCTGGCACTGATCACGTTCTTGTTATGGATTTTACCATCAGCCGCAATTATGTGTACGGCGGCTATCTTTTATAAATCGTTTGCCGGGCAAACCCGGTTTAGTCAAATTTTGCACTATATCCAACCCATGGCGGTTGGTATTGTGGCTTATGCTACCTATAGTTTTGCCGTAAAATGCCTGAAGAGCCAGGCCAGTGTGATGATGGCTATCGGATCGTTAATTGCCACGCTAATCTTGCAAAACGCTTATGCTTTCCCTATTTTAATTATGATGGGGGGGATCATTTCATCGGCAGTGGAAACGCAGCCACAGGAGAACGAATTGAGGGTGCGCCTGTTCGCCAACGTCAATCGCCGTAAGGTGACTTACTTTATCGGAATCCTGCTGTTATTTGCCGCTATGGGTGCCATTATTAACCGTACATCGCCGTTTAGTTTGCCGGTGCGTTTGTTCGAGAACTTTTACCGTAACGGGATCATGATCTTCGGCGGGGGGCAGGTGCTGGTGCCGCTAATGTATACTGAGTTTGTGGAAGTGAAGCATTACCTGACCAATTCAGAGTTTCTCTCCGGTTACGCAGTGCAACAGGCCCTGCCCGGACCAACATTTGCTTTTACTTCTTTTGTCGGCGGGATTACCTTAGGCAACAGAGGGTATGGCATTGCCGGTGAAATTATTGGTAGTTTGGTAGCTGTTATCGGTATTAACTTGCCAGGATTAATCCTGATCCTTTTTATCGTGCCCTTTTGGGAAGATTTGAAAAAAATCACCCGGATTAAAAATTCCCTTAGCGGGATAAACTCTGTAGCCGTAGGCTTTATGGCCACGGCATTCATATTGCTCACCAAACCTTTTTTAGGCGATTGGATGGCATACGGAATTATGATTGGCACCTTCTTGCTGCTGCAATTTACCAAAGTGAAAACCCCGGTAATTATTATACTTGGGGTGGTGTTAGGGTTATTGTTCTAAGATTTCGATTAGGTTATCCCAACGCCATAATCAATTCTGTTTCCAGTTTGCTTTCGTCATCTGTCCAATGCCCGTATATCTCGATATATGGGAAAGTAGTTTTAATTCCCTGCGCATGTAATTCGTTCCGCATGTTGTCTCCTGCTTGTTTAATCAGGTTATACGGGCCGATATGTTTGTAATAAGCATATTTTGGAAGCGAAATTACTTTTTGCTCTAAAGCCGTATCGGTGTTAGGGTTTTCAAGTTCCACACCTGCAAAAACTTGTTCACCGGCTTCGAAAACCCAGATATTCATCCCTTTGTGTTTTAAGCCTTCTGAACGGACAACTGGCCACATTTTATCCATCAATGTAAATGCTGTTTCGCAATAATCTTTTTCGCCTGCAAGGCCCGAAAATCCGGATGCGGTAAATTGTAGTTCTTTGTCGATAATTTCCATTGCTGTTGGCTTTCAAATAGCTGAACATCAAGTTGATGTTGAAAGTATTAAAAATAGTATTACGGTATCGAAAAGCGAAATATATTTAGAATTAGGTAGCGTCGTGTTTCGTAATCTAATAATTTGATAACATTGTGCCTTTTAAGGCTGCATTAATCAGTTGAACCGCATAAGCATTATCAACGCCAACCGATGTTTTAAAGATCAAATCACCCCGCCAATATTCCGGAGCTTCGGCATGAATACCGCTAAGGATCACAAAACCCTTACCATACTTTCCTTCAACTACCGCCGGGGTATGGTCGGGGTATTTAGCCACAATATCACCCCATCCGGAAAGCTGCGGACCATTTTCCCAGTATTGATCAAGCGTAGAGCCATCCGGACTATCAATTGCCACAGCCGTTTTGCTGACACCTTTGTTTGCAGCCGAATAAAAACCGAACGTTACACCTGATGTTAAATTGAAGCTATGATAATAGTCCGAATGCCCTGCCAGGAAAGCGCCTGCACAAACGCCAAAGTAATTTAACCCATGTTGAACCGCCTGGCGGATGTTAGTAGTTGTTGCTGTATCCAGGCTTTTACCCATATCGATAAAATTACCGCCGGGAACAATCAGTAAACGATGTTTGGCAAAATCGGATGCCTTCATAGCATTTAATCCGGCTGAGTTTACCGTTGAGTAATCAACATGATTATGATCCAGGATTACTTCAATAGCAGCTACATCGTTAGGCGACGTGCCAGTCCCATTAAACAGGAGTACAGCGCTTTTCTTATTATCGTGATTATTGCAAGCTGCAATAGCAGTTACAAAAATCATCAAACTAAAAATAGTAAACAGCCGATACAAAGCAGACATTTAGCAAGGAATATAAAATTGAATATACAAAAAAAGCATCCCATAAATGAGATGCTTTGAATATCCTATACTCCCCCTTTAGGGGGCCGGGGGGCTTAAAACGGCGCCTCATCATCCATATCATCCATACGCGATGGGCGGATAATGAAATTGCTTGGTTTGTTATCAAAGTTGGTTGACGGTGTTAAACCGCTCGATGGTAGCATGCCGCCACCCATCGGGAAGTCGTCGATACCCACATCAAGGTTGGCAAATTTAACGTATTTACCTACGAATTTCAGTCGCACTGTACCCGTTTCACCGTTACGGTGTTTGGCTATAATTACCTCACCAACACCTTGGGTAGGGTTGTTATCTTCATCAACAGTTAAACCGTAATATTCAGGGCGGTAAAGGAATAGTACCATATCCGCATCCTGCTCGATAGATCCCGATTCACGTAAATCTGATAGCATTGGCTTTTTAGAACCACCCGGCCTGTTCTCTACCGCGCGACTTAACTGCGATAGTGCAATCACAGGCACGTTCAATTCCTTAGCTACGGATTTCAGTGCACGGGAGATACTACCGATCTCTTGCTCACGGTTACCGCCGCCCTTGCCTTCACTTTTACCGTGCATTAACTGCAAGTAGTCAATGATGACCATTTGGATATCATGCTGAGATTTTAAACGGCGGCATTTAGCGCGGAACTCAAATATGTTCAACGCCGGGGTGTCATCGATAATTAACGGAGCTTGCTCTAAGCGGCCAACCTTCGAGTGGATCTGTTGCCATTCCCATTCCTCCAGGGTTCCTTTACGGATCTTTTCCTGCTCAATCTGGGTCTCGCCCGAGATCAAACGATTAACCAACTGAACCGAGGACATCTCTAACGAGAACACTACTACCGGTTTGTTAAAATCAACAGCGGCGTTGCGAGCGCAGCTTAATACGAAAGCGGTTTTACCCATCGCCGGACGAGCCGCTATGATCACTAAATCCGATTTTTGCCAGCCCGAAGTCATTCTATCCAGATCGGTAAAGCCGGATGGGATTCCGGTTAAGCCGTCTTTTTTATCTTTCAGTGATTCCAGATCTCTTAAAGCTTCGTGAACCAGATCATCCATCTTGCGCGAATCGCGGCGAAGGTTATTCTGGGCTACTTCAAATAAGCCTTTTTCAGCTTTATCTAACAGATCCAATACGTCGGATGTATCATCGTAGGCGTTGTTGATAGTCTCGGTAGAGATCCGGATCAGCTCTCGCTGGATATATTTTTGAATGATGATCCGCGCGTGATACTCGATGTTAGCTGCCGAGGCTACACGGTTGGTTAACTCGGTGATATAATAGGCGCCGCCGATCATTTCCAACTCGCCTTGCTGACGCAGTTGGGCGGTAACGGTTAAGATATCGACGGGAGAGGTACGTTCGAACAACAAGCGAATGGAATCAAATATTTTTTGATGGCGTTCTTCGTAAAACACCTCCGGTTTTAAAATATCGATTACCGACGACAGCGCATCTTTCTCCAGCATCAGCGCGCCTAATACGGCCTGCTCAAGGTCTAAAGCCTGCGGTGGAAGCTTGCCTACCAGGCCATTAGCTGCCGGGGTAGTTCTATTAAAGGTGCGGCGTTCGCTTTTGAAGTTACTTTTGTTCTGCGGTTCGTTCTCTGACATCATAAGGACAACAAAAATATACTAAAATTTGGCTCATTTACAAAAATCTTACATCTTTTTTGAAATGCCCAACGCATTGAAAATCACCACTATGTTATTAACACCTATGTGTTAGTACTTATCTTAAAGTATTGATAGCTAAATGCTTGTGTTAGATGTTTATAACTATTTTTTGGGAATTTGCCTTAAAATGAATAACGTTTTAAGGTCTGATTTTAATATCGTCTCATTATAATTAATATGGCTATTTTTGCACCCTTATTTAACGGACAGCATGGCATACGGAAACAACTTCGGGAACAACAGGGATAGGGGCGAAAAGCGCGAAAGTAATCAAATGGTTTTTGGCATCAGGGCCATTATGGAAGCTATTGTATCGGGTAAAGAAATTGAGGCTCTGTATATTCAGCGCGGCCTTGGCGGCGAGCTTTGGTTTGAGTTGCGCAACCTGCTGACCGAATATCAGATTACCGCTCAGCAAGTCCCGGTTGAAAAGCTGAACCGCCTGACGATGAAAAATCACCAGGGTGCAGTAGCATTTATTTCGCCGATTACTTATCAAAAGGTAGAAGATATTATTCCGCAGGTTTTTGAAAAAGGGGAGGTGCCTTTGATCTTAATACTGGATGGTATTACCGATGTGCGTAATATGGGCGCTATTGCCCGTACAGCCGAATGTGCTGGTGTGCATGCCATTGTTATCCCAAGCAAAGGCTCGGCGCAAATTAACCCGGATGCTATTAAAACATCGGCAGGGGCGCTCTATAAAATCCCGGTTTGCCGTCATGATAACCTATTGCAAACCGCCAAATTTTTACAGGAATCGGGCCTGCAACTGGTTTGCTGTACCGAAAAAACAAACGATTATATCTATAAACCCGATTATACCATGCCGACGGCCATCATCATGGGCTCGGAAGACGACGGTATCCGTAACGAACTGATCCGGATTTCGGATCACCTGGCTAAAATCCCGATGTTAGGAGAGATTGAATCACTGAATGTATCTGTATCGGCCGGGGTAATTATCTATGAGGCGATACGGCAGAGAAGCCCCCTAACCCCCTAAAGGGGGAACAGAAATACACTGTTCGGGCAATTTTTAAACGTAAAAAGACGTATCAAATTTATATCGATACGCCTTTTGTTTTCTAACTCCCCTTTAGGGGCTGGGGGCTAAATATACTTCGTACCAAACTGCTGCTTCACATCAGCTACAATTTGTTTAACACCCTGCTCTTCCGAGCGTGGGGAGATCATTAGTGTATTGTTTGATTCCACTACAATAAAATCGTGCAGGCCTTTGATGATTACCAGCTTACCTTCAGGCACGTTCACCATACAGTTTGATGAATCGTACATGATCACCTTGTCTGATGGGATTACTGCGTTGCCTACGTAATCTTTTTCGGCCAGTTGGTAAATAGAAGCCCAGGTACCTAAATCGCTCCAGCCAAATTCAGATGGTAATACATACACATTGGCTGCTTTTTCCATAATCCCGTAATCAATCGAGATATTTACACATTGCTGGTAAGCGTTGTGGATATGTGCCTTTTCGCCATCAGTATTGTAAACCGAACGGGCATCGGCAAAAATGTCGTTCATGTCGGGCAGGTATTTTGCAAACGAACTTACAATTGCCTTAGCCGACCATACAAATATGCCCGCGTTCCATAAAAAGTCGCCGCTTTGGATAAAGGTCTTGGCAATCTCCAGCGACGGTTTTTCGGTAAAGGTTTTTACCTTATGAAAATCGCCGTTAAGCGTGTTGTCGGTGTATTGGATATAGCCATAGCCGGTATCCGGGCGCGATGGTTTAATACCCAGCGTAATCAGGCAATCGTTAGCTTCTGCTGTTTGTAATGATTTTTCTATAGCCGAAATAAAGGCCGTCTCATCTAATATCAAGTGATCTGAAGGTGCTACAACAATGGCAGCATCAGGGTTCATACTTTCTATTTTGAAGCAGCCGTAAGCCACGCAGGGGGCAGTGTTACGCATTACAGGTTCGGTAAGCACCTGGTGGTCGCTAATTCCCGGTAATTGCTCTTTTACCAAATCGCTGTAAATTTCGTTGGTAACAATGTAAATGTTTTCAGGCGGGCATACTTTCAAAAAACGATCGTAAGTGTGCTGGATAAGGGTTTTGCCTGTTCCTAAAATATCGATAAATTGTTTAGGGTGTGATGTGCGGCTGATGGGCCAAAAACGGCTTCCGATGCCGCCGGCCATGATAATGGCGTAGTAATTTTTATTCATTATTTGTATTACCAGTTATGATGATATTTTATCTTAAAATATAGCGTTAGCCACATACAATTTGCAGGCGAATTTACGTTAAATATCCGCCTTTCAACGGGTATAAAAATGAATAAATTATTAAATTGTTTGCAGGGTTTATCATAATTATTTAAAAATATTAACTGCATGCATAGTTTATTTGGAAATTTTTGTTATTTTGAACTTTTAAAACTGTATAGATAGACGATAATGATAGAGACAAAAAAATCTCTTTTTGACAACCTTCAAAATTTTTTCGGTTTCGATAATTTCAAGGGAGAGCAAGAAGCGATTATTACCAACATCCTATCGGGCAATGATACCTTTGTGATCATGCCTACCGGTGGGGGTAAATCAATGTGCTATCAGCTGCCCGCTTTAATGAGCGAGGGCACAGCGATAGTAATTTCACCACTTATAGCATTAATGAAAAACCAGGTCGATCAGCTTCGTGCGTTCGGCGGTTCAGATAGTATTGCACATTTCTTAAATTCATCCTTAACCAAATCAGAAATTGCCCGTGTTAAGGAGGATGTACTGGCCGGTAAAACCAAGTTGCTTTATGTAGCGCCAGAGTCTTTAACCAAGCAGGATAATATCGATTTTTTACGCCTTAATCACGTGTCATTCGTGGCGGTTGATGAGGCACACTGTATTTCGGAATGGGGGCATGATTTCCGTCCGGAATATCGTAAAATCAGGCAGGTGATCAGCAATATTGGCGAGAATATCCCAATTATTGCTTTAACAGCTACAGCCACGCCAAAAGTTCAGCAGGATATCCAAAAGAACCTGCAAATGAATAATTCTACCGTTTACAAATCATCTTTTAACCGTTCTAACCTGTTTTACGAGGTTAGGCCTAAGCGCAACGTGCTGAAAGAGATTGTGATGTTTGTGAAGCAGCATACGGGTAAGTCGGGCATTATTTATTGCCTCAGCCGTAAAAAGGTAGAAGAAGTTGCGCAAGCGCTTACGCTTAACGGAATTAACGCCATGCCTTACCATGCCGGTTTGGATGCTAAAGTACGCGCTGATACACAGGACAAATTCCTGATGGAAGAGATAGACGTAATTGTAGCTACCATCGCTTTCGGGATGGGGATCGATAAACCAGATGTTCGCTATGTAATTCACCACGATATGCCTAAAAGCATGGAGGGTTACTACCAGGAAACCGGCCGTAGTGGTCGTGACGGGGGCGAAGGGATCTGCGTAGCTTTTTATTCGGAGAAGGATATCGATAAGCTGCAAAAGTTTATGAAAGATAAGCCGGTTTCGGAAAGAGAAATTGGTACACAGATATTAAAAGAGGTTATTGATTACGCCGAATCGTCAGTTTGCCGCCGTAAGCAGATCTTGCATTACTTTGGCGAGAACTTTAACGAGGCTGGCTGTAATAACATGTGCGATAATTGCTGCGCCCATAAACAGCAGTTTGACGGCGAGGAACACCTGCATCGCGCGTTAAGCCTGATCCGTGATTTGGGTGAGAAGTTTGACGATCACCACGTTGTAAGCGTATTGATGGGCGATGATGTGCCGCATGTGCACCATTACGAACATCATTTGCTGCCACAATTTGGCGCGGGTAAAGAGCATGGAGATATCCTATGGAAATCGTTGTTGCGCCAGGCTTTGCTGGATAATTATCTATCTAAAGATATCGACTATTATGGTTTACTGAAGGTAACGCCTAAAGGGCACGACTTTTTAGAGAATCCGCATAGCATCCGTTTTATCATGAACAGGCCTATCGGCGCAACCGACGATGACCCGGACGACGAAAACGGCCCTAAGAGCGGCACAGGTGCGTTAGATACTCAGCTACTGCAAATGCTGAAGGACTTACGCAAGAAAATGGCGAAGCAAAAGAATTTGCCGCCGTTTGTGATCTTTCAGGATCCATCATTAGAGGAGATGTGCACGCATTACCCGATCACTAACGATGAGTTGAAGCAAATCTCGGGCGTTGGTGCCGGTAAAGCCATGAAATTTGGCGCTCCGTTTACCGAACTGATTAAAAAATACGTTGAGGATAACGATATAGACCGCCCTATTGATATGGTGATTAAAAGCGCCGCCAATAAATCGGCCCTTAAGGTTTATATCATTCAGAATATCGACCGCCATCTTGATCTGGAAGATATTGCTGCATCAAAAGGTTTAACTTACGAGGATGTGTTGCGTGAGGTAGAAACCATTGTAAACTCGGGCACTAAGCTTAACCTGAATTATTACATTGATGAAGTGATTGACGAGGATAAGCAGGAAGAGGTTTATGATTACTTCCGCACGGCCGAGGTTGATTCTATTGACCACGCCCTGGTTGAATTAGGCGGTGATGACTACACACGTGAAGAAGTGCAGTTAATGCGCATCAAATTCATGTCGGAGTTAGGAAATTAGTGAAAAGCTAAAAGACCAAAGCGGAAAGCCTTAAAATAATAATGTCATTTCGAGCGAGAGCGAGAAATCTTATGCTTGCGATAAGCCACTAAGCTTAGCGTATAAGATTTCTCCCGCTGGTCGAAATGACATTTTTTTTTAAGCAGGAGTGCACAACCCACCCAACCCCGTCCTGCTTAAATAACTATTAACTGACAGTGATCTAATCTGTTAGTAATGGAAAATAAACGATTGATTTCTAATTTAATTATTATCTTAATAATTAATAATGTAATAATTTTACTCTGTTTTGGAATGTGATAGGCTGTTTTCGATTTTGTTTTGTCGTAACAAAACATTTATCGTTAGCTTAGTTATAGTGTATTAAACAATCAAAAAAAGTAGTTATCGAAAAGCGATAACTTATTGAAAAATCCCAGTTTCCAGTTTTCAAAATGCTTTTTATCCGCGGTTAAATATCCTTTCGAAACTACATACCTTATTACTGAATATGTAGTCGAATCTTTTTCGGGATAACTGGTGTTAACTTCTATCTCTTCACAGGTTTTTGAAAATACTTTTTCCTTTAATGATTTTACTTTAAAACTATCAAGTTTTTCCGTTGCAAAGTATAATGGGAATACGTGTAAGCTGTCGGTGTGGTTATCCTGAAATAATTTTATAGAAGCGTTGTCAAAATAATAATCTTTAGCTGCGTGATATTTGGGTGATTTTGATGAATGTATCACAACATAACTTCCATGCGAATAATGTAAAACAGCGGTATCGTCTATATCAAATTCTCCAGATAAGCTTTTAGTAACTTCATGATAGGTGATGATTCCTTCAAACTCTTCACTTGAATTAGTATGGCTACTAACAGATGTACATCCCAATAAAATGGTGATAGATAGTGCCGGGAAAAACAGTATGACCTTTCGCATTTCTATACGTCAATCTTATTTCCCCACAATCACAAACTCCGTCCTTCTGTTCCTTGCGCGGCTTTCATCGTTGGTGTTTGGCGTAATAGGGACGGTTTTACCATAACCTTTAAATGACAGCCTTGTAGCTATTACCTGGTGATTGACAAGGAACTGGTAAACCGATTTGGCCCGGTTTTCTGACAGTACCTGGTTCATCTGATCGTTACCCACATCATCGGTATGGCCGGAGATCTGGATTTTTACTGTTGGATTCAGCGCCATAAAATCAATGAGTTTCTGCAATTCCGACATCGATTCGGGTTTCAAATCAAAGCGATTGGTATCAAAAAAGATATTAGCTAAAATCATGCGGCCACCTATTTCTATCGGGTGCATCGATACCTCGATGATATAAGGCTTGCTGACCGATGATTTATCCAACAGGGGCAAATTGGCTGAATAAAACAGGTAGCCGTTTCTTGATATCGTTAAGCCATAATTTTTACCCGAGGGCAGGGTAGCCAAAAAATCTCCATTGGCCGAACTATAATCCTGGTAAACCGGCAGGTTTTTCTCCAGGTCTATAATTTCAATCGCGGCTTCAAGTGGTTGTTTAGAGTTGTTATCTTTTATTAAGCCCTTTACATAAGTAACCATTTGGGGGCGGTCTACTTCCGGTAGTTCAAACGTATAGATATCATAGCCACCGTAACCGTCTAACTTATCCGACGCAAAAAAAGCATAAGCGCCATCGGCGGTAGTAGTTAAGCCATTCTCATCACCATTTGAATTGATAGGGTATCCCAAATTCTGCGGCTTCAACCATTCGCCCTTAGGCGACTGGCGACTTACAAACAGATCTTTGTTACCCATACCCGGCCAACCGTTTGAGCAAAAATATAAAGTCACACCATCGGGGTGGATGTACGGCGATTGCTCATCATACATGGTATTAATATTCGGCCCCATATTAATAGGTTCGCCCCAGCCTTTATCACCTAAAATCGATTTCCAAATATCGTAGCCACCATAACCGCCTTTACGATTGCTTACAAAATACAAAGTACGCCCGTCAGCGCTGATAGATGGCTGCGATTCCCAGCCCAGGCTATTTACCCGAGCACTGATGTCAAAAGGTTTACCCCAGTCGTCGCCTTTTTTTGTAGAGATATAAATGTCACAACGCCCTAAGCCATCCGGCCTGTTACAGCCGGTGAAAAACAAGTATTTACCATCCTGCGATATGGATTGCGCACCCTCGTTAAATCTTGGCGTGTTAATATTAGCGCTGAGCGGGGTGGCGGTTTGCCATTTTTTATTCACCAGTCCGCTTTTATAAAAATCCTCGTTGTTGTTTATTTTGCGGGTAAAAATGAGCAGGCTTTGGTCGGCGGTGGCTACTGGCAGGTATTCATCATCTGCGGTATTAATTTCAGGCCCCATGTTTACGGGCTTAAAATTTACGGGATGTTTTAAAGCATCCAGGCTAAACTCGCAGTCGGTTATCAGTTTGCGCACGTAAAAGCGGTTGGCTTCAGTGCTGTTTTCAAACATCAGATATTTTTCCAGATCGGTCTTGGCAGTCACATAGTCGGCCGTAAATATTTCGGCTTCGCCAAGTCGCAGGTAAATAGCCCGGCTGTAATCGGGATTCAATTTGTTAACCGTACGATACTGGGGAATGGCTTCTTTATAATTACGTTTCAACCGTAACACATCGCCCAACAGGGCAAAGGCTTCAATAAATTTATCATCGCGTTTTACTGCGCTGTAAAGCAATTGTGTGGCCTGTTCGTAGTCAGTTTCGTTAATTGCGCTGTTGGCTAAGGTGTAATCTTTAATAGCGTCCCTGTTCTTTGATGATAGGACACGATCCTGTGCGCTTAGCCCTGTGGTGGATACGCAGAATAGCAATATCAGGGCAATTGAAATTCTCATGTGGGATGATGATTACCGTTGAATGATCATCCTAAGGTACACTTTTTAAGGAATATTCAAATACTTATGTGTTTGCAGGGAGATTTCCCATTTAGGGTTGTTCATCACATAATCAACAATCAACGGAATCATCTCTTTCGATTTTGACCACTCGGGCTGAAGATAAAGCTTACAATCCGGGCCTACCATACCAGCATGCTCCTCGGCCCACAAAAAGTCTGATTTATTAAAGACGATTACCTTCAACTCATGTGCTTTTTCGGCAACACTTGGCACCGGCGCTTTAAATTTCTTTGGCGAAAGACAGATCCAGTCCCACGAGCCCGAAAGGGGATAGGCTCCCGAGGTCTCAATAAATGTACGGATACCTTGCTGCTGCAATTGCGCGGTTAAGTAATCAAGATTATAAATCAACGGTTCGCCACCGGTTACAACTACCGCTTTAGCGGGATGTTGCGAGGCATGATCAACAATAGTATCGGCATGAGTTAGTGCATGCAGTTCAGCATCCCAGCTTTCCTTCACATCGCACCAATGGCAGCCCACATCGCAGCCGCCCAGGCGAATAAAGTACGCGGCCTTGCCGGTGTTGTATCCTTCGCCCTGTATCGTGTAAAACTCTTCCATTAAAGGAAGTAATGTCCCGTCTTCCGGAATAACGTGTGCCATAATGAGGGTGCAAAGGTACCGTTTTAAGGTTAAAGCTGAAAGCTTAATGGCGAAAGGTGATTTTCGGGTTACAGTTTGTTATTTACCGCACGGATTAGTATTGTGAAAGTAATCTTCAATCTTCATCTAACTATCAACTAAAACAACTATTTTTATAGTATTCATCTTCAGGATATGAAAAAACGCTGTCTTCCTGTATTTCTGTTGCTGATTTTATGTCTTACATCATGTGTGGACATAGAGGAGCGGTATGATTTTAAGGCAGATGGATCGTGCACTGTTTCCAACGTTTTTGATATGAGCAAGGCCGTTTCGGTTTTGATGAACCTGATGACGGATTCCGTAAGATCAACCCCCGAGTTTAAATTGGTGAAGGATACCTCGCTTAACTTTTACAGCGCCCTGCCAGATACCACCGTGAGTAAGCTAAATGCCGAGGAAACTGCTATGGCCAAAGCCAGTACCCTAAAGGTAAATATGAACCTGAATAACAACCTGATGAAGGTTAGCCTGAGTCATACTTCTAAAGACGTGAAAGACCTGCAGTATTACCTGGATCATATTGCCAAAATGAGCAGCATAGGCGGGGTTAACGCCATTGCCCGTAACAAAAAAACAAGTACGTTCGATCCGCAGCAACTGATCTCGGGCGAGGATTTTTACGTTTATGAGATCTCATCCAATAAATTTTACCGCAGTATAGATCTTTCAAAGTTTAACGCTTTTTTAAAACGTACTGCGGCTACATTTTCAATGGCCAAGGCTATGCTGATAGAAACACCGTACAAGCTGGTGCTTAATTTTGCCAAGCCGGTTAAAAAGATAGATAACCCAAATGCTATTCTTTCTGCCGATCGTCGCCGGGTTACATTGCAAACGGATATGAATGATATTATTAAGAATCCGGCTATAATGAACCTTAAAATAGATTTTTAGCGCTTAAAATGAAGTGGTTTAAAATTGAAGGTACACCTTATACCGATCAGCCTTTTGTTAAAAAAATCTCCGCCAATGGCCATACCTTAAGTTTGGTTGGTTACGAAGGCGAAATATTTGCCTTATCGGCCCGCTGCCCGCATGCTGGCGAAGATTTAACCCGCGGCTGGTGCGCCGAACGTAAATTAGTTTGCCCTGTACACCGTTTCAGCTATAGTTTAGATACCGGTCGCGGAAGCCCCGGCCAAAACGATTATGTAAATACCTATGCCGTAAAGATTGAAGGAAACGATATTTACGTAGGGTTTGAGACGTTTAAAGAGAAGTGGAAGAAAATATTTGGTTGATTTGTAAACTCGTCATTTCGACGATAGGAGAAATCTTGTATGATATGCATATCCGGGATACTTATCGCGCGTTTAAGATTTCTCCTATCGTCGAAATGACAATTCTAATAATTAGACTTTACTGATAAACCTCTTTATTTGCCGATGCTAAAGTATTCTTCAGCAAGCCAATAATGGTCATCAAGCCAACGCCGCCGGGTACCGGGGTTATCCATGATGCTTTTTGAGATACACCTTCAAAATCAACATCGCCGTATAATTTAAAGCCCGATTTGGTTACAGTTGATGTTTCGCGGTTCATGCCCACGTCAATTACTACAACGCCGTCTTTAACCATATCGGCAGTGATAAAATTCTTTCTACCGATGGCTACGATCAGGATATCTGCATCAAGCGTAAATTTTTTAATATCAGGGGTACGGCTATGGCAAATAGTTACCGTGCAGTTGCCTGGTTGGGTGTTGCGCGCCATTAAGATGCTCATTGGCGAACCAACAATATTACTGCGACCAACCACCACGCAATGCTTGCCTGCGGTATCAATACCATATTCCTTCAGCATTAAAGTGATGCCATACGGAGTAGCCGGAATAAAAGATGGCAAATTACGCTGCATACGGCCCAGGTTAATAGGGTGGAAGCCATCCACATCTTTACGATGATCGATAAACTCGGTCACCTTTTCCGGGTCGATATGTTTTGGGAGGGGAAGTTGAACGATAATACCATCGATATCCGGGTCGGCATTCAGCTCAGCTACTTTTTTCAACAGTTCTTCTTCGGTAACGTCGGCTTCGTATCTCACTAAGCTCGATTTAAAACCTACCGCCTCGCAATTTTTCATTTTGCTGGCTACATAAGTTTCGCTGCCACCATCGTGCCCAACCAAAACCGCCACCAAGTGCGGTTTGCGACCGGTACGCGCTAATATTTTAGCTGCTTCTTCAGCTATTTCAACTTTAACTTTTTCTGATACGTATTTGCCGTCGAGTAGTTGCATTTTTCGTAGATATGAGACGTGAGATATGAGAATTGAGATTTGCCGCGATTTCGGACAAATCCTTTATAGCTAAAATGAGATATTAGATTTGGTATCTCACGTCTCAAATCTAATATCTCAAATCTAAGTATTAGTCTAATTTCAAAACCGCCATAAACGCTGACTGCGGTATCTCTACGTTACCTACCTGGCGCATGCGTTTTTTACCTTTTTTCTGTTTCTCTAACAGTTTACGCTTACGCGAGATATCACCACCATAACATTTGGCGGTTACATCTTTACGCATAGCTTTAACCGTTTCGCGGGCGATAATTTTTGCGCCTATAGATGCCTGGATCACAATCTCGAATTGCTGACGAGGAATTAACTCTCGCAGCTTTTCGCAAATGCGTTTACCAAAATCGTAAGAGTTGCTGCGGTGAATCAGCGATGACAGCGCATCAACCGGTTCGCCGTTTAGTTTGATATCCAAACGTACCAGGTCGCTTTTGCGATAGCCGGTTTGCGCGTAATCGAAAGATGCGTAGCCTTTTGATATAGTTTTCAGCCTGTCGTAAAAATCGAAAACGATCTCGCCCATCGGCATCTCAAAAATTAGTTCAACCCGGTCTGATGTCAGGTACGATTGATTGATGATGGTGCCACGTTTATTGATACAAAGCGACATGATAGGCCCAACAAACTCAGACTTGGTAATGATATTAGCCTTGATGTAAGGCTCTTCAACAGAATCAAGTTTACTCGGGTCTGGTAAATCTGACGGGTTATGTACCTGCAATTCATCGCCTTTGGTAGTGAAAGCAATGTACGATACGTTGGGAACGGTAGTAATTACCGTCATATCAAACTCGCGCTCTAACCGCTCCTGGATAATTTCCATGTGAAGCATGCCCAAAAATCCGCAACGGAAACCGAAGCCTAAGGCCGCAGATGATTCCGGTTCAAAAACCAGCGATGCATCATTTAATTGCAGCTTGGCCATAGCTTCGCGCAGTTCTTCGTACTCGTCGGTATCAACCGGGTAAATACCGGCAAATACCATAGGCTTAACCTCTTCAAAACCTTGTATGCCGCTTTCGCAAGGGCGTGCAATAGTTGTAATGGTATCCCCAACTTTTACTTCACGGGCTTCTTTTATGCCTGAAATGATATAACCTACGTCACCAGTCTTGATAACTTCCTTGGGTAATTGGTTCAACTTCAGCGTACCAACTTCCTCAGCAATATAATTCTTTTCGGTAGCGAAGAATTTTACCTTATCGCCCTTACGAATCTCGCCGTTTACTACTTTAAAATAAGCAACAATACCACGGAACGAGTTAAACACTGAATCAAAGATCAGCGCCTGTAACGGAGCATTCGGGTCGCCGACAGGGGCAGGGACGCGTTTTACAATAGCCTCTAAAATATCATGCACGCCTAAACCAGTTTTGCCGGATGCAGCCAAAATTTCTTCGCGTTTGCAACCTATCAGTTCAACAATCTGGTCTTTAACTTCCTCGGGCATGGCGCCGGGTAAGTCCATTTTATTCAGTACCGGGATAATCTCCAGGTCGTTCTCTAAAGCCAGGTAAAGATTAGAAATGGTTTGCGCCTGAATTCCCTGCGATGCATCAACAATCAGCAAAGCGCCCTCGCAGGCAGCAATAGAGCGTGATACTTCGTAGCTAAAATCTACGTGGCCGGGCGTATCAATCAGGTTTAAAACATATTTTTCGCCATTAAGCTCATAATCCATTTGTATGGCGTGGCTTTTAATGGTGATTCCGCGTTCGCGTTCCAGGTCCATGTCATCCAACAACTGGGCCTGCGCCTCGCGCTTGGTAATGGTGTTGGTATATTCTAATAACCTATCGGCAAGGGTACTTTTGCCGTGGTCGATATGTGCTATTATACAAAAATTACGTATATTCTTCATTCAACCGCAAAAGTAACTTTTTTGGGTGATAATTTGTTATCCATTAAACGTTTTGCCTAATTTGGCATCTCATTATTGCATTATGAAAAAACTGATAATATTTACCGCGTTGCTGATTCCCGCGTTGGTTAAGGCACAGGATATTAAAGAATACAAGGCTTCTAACGGTGTTACTTACCAATTGAATGATACGGTGCGTTTGGGCAGGGGATCAAACAACAACGGTTCGTTTGCTTACGTTGAAGATCGCGGAGCCATGGGTTTTATCAACTTACCAAGCCCTCAGGGACGTAGCAATGGCCGGGGACTGCAAAAGGAGTTTGCCAATGGCGGTTTGATTATCAAAACAATCAAAAAAATTAAAGCCAATAACGTAGATAAATATATTTTTATGGTGGCAGGAGCAGGCCCTCTGCGCTTATCAATGTATATTGACGATGCTATCCTGGCTTGTGAGGTAACGCCTTGCAAAGGTAATGACGCAGGTAAGTCAACCGCGCCGGTAGCTTCTGTTGCAGATGAAATAAAAAAACTGAAAGAGCTGTTGGATTCGGGCGCCATCACTAAAGCCGAATACGACTCCCGGAAGAAAAAGCTGTTGGATCAGTAAACAATCAATCAGATATTAAAATCTTAATAAAATAAAAATGGGCGTTAACCGAAGTTGACGCCCATTTTTTATTAGATGTAACATGCGGATTAATTAGCCGCTTCTACAAACGTAGGTGTTTCGCTTACGCTGATGCTGGTTTTACCTAACAAAACTACGCCGGCGGTTTTAGTCATGCTGGTAGCGCCGACTGCAGGTTTGTAAATATTTGCTGTTGAAATTAAGCTGCTGCCTAAGTTTAAGCTATAGGTGGCTGTTCTTCCTTTTTGATCAGGGATCATCAATACGTACATCTTTTTGGTGCCGTTGGTGTAAACATCAACTAACGGGTCAGCACTAATAGTATTTACATAAGTGTAGTTACCCATTAATTTGCTGGTTTGTAAAATATAATCAGCAGCCGGGCGGCGAGCGGTACCTTCGTTTAAACCGCTGGTTGCATACTGGGTTGAACTGCCTGCACTCGCATCAAACAGCATATAAAAATATAAACTTTGCACACCATGACGACGGTATAATAATGCCGTACGCAAAATCCAATCGGCCTGTGTTACCAATACCGATTTTGAACCGATGGCAACCGCTTTTTGCCAGCTGCCCTGGTTAATATCATAACCTGCTTCGGTTACCCATACCGGTACGTTGTTAGCTTTACCTAAACGTACAAAAGCATCGGCAATAGCGCCTGCTTCAGATAATTCAGGCGCAACACCAGTATGTCCCTGTGTTTGCGGAGATACCGTACCATCGTTTGAATAATAGTGATAGTTGATCACATCAAAGCACAGGTTAACTGTACCATCAGCTTTATAACCACGGTTAACTTTACACCAGCTAATCATACGGTTTACAAAGTTGGTATCGCAAGTGGCTAAGCCACCCATTACTACCTGCATGGTTGGATCGGCGGTTTTAACACCGGCGTTAGGACCTAAGCGGCCTTTATCACCATCGTAAAAAGCCGACATGTTTGCAGCATACTCTTCAGGAGTTTGTTTGGTAGCCGGGCCTTTCCACCATTTATCGCGTTCGTTATCGCACTCGATGTATTTAACCAAACCCATGCCGATTTTTTTAACGTTAACCGGGTCGTTCGTCCAGCGCGGGGTGCTGTTTACACTAACCAAGCTTTCGTCAATGTTTGCATTGTAACCATATCGGGCTGTAAACTGGAAGCCAACTTTAGCTTGTTTTAGGTATGATGCTGGGTCTGAAAGATTTGAACCGAAAGGAGCAGGCACGTTCTCGTTATCCTGCTGATCGTAAGGGAAAGTGTTCAGCATCCATTGCGGAACAGTTTTTAAATCGGCCACTACGGTGATGCCTTCTTGCTTACAACGGGTGTAAATAGCATCGTAATTCCAACTGCCTGAGTTAGTAGGGTTAAAGGTATAACTGCCTTCGGCGTTTTCCAGTTTCTCCCAATCCATATAATGACGCACACCGCTAAAGGTTTTAATCAACGACATGTTTGCCTCATAAATGGTGCTGGTATTTCCCGGATCGTTAGGATTCTCTAAAAAATTCCATTCGAAAGCATTGATGCCGAACATGTTTTTTAAAGGTACATCGGCAGTTACGCCGTTTGCTGCAATGTTGTTGGTATTAGCTACACCTAATTGGTTAGCTTCGTTATTTGTTGCAGGAATGATATCGTTTTCCTGTTTGCATTGCGAAAATAGCATGGGTAAGGCTATAGCTAATGCGAATAATCGTAAAGATAAGTTTGTTTTCATTTGCCGCTACGTACGAAATAGCGGGATTTTGGTTTTTAAAAAAATGCTTTTAAAAATATAAGTTGTAATCTTTAATCTATAGGTATTTATTCAATTAAAACTTAATGGATTTAACCGGATTTTGAGCAAAAAAGATGCCCGGCCAATTTTATAGCCGGGCATCTTTTTATAAAATACGATCAGGCTTAATTAGCCGCTTCAACAAAAGTTGGTGTTTCGGTAACTGCGATGGTTATTTTACCCAAGGTTGTTAACGATGTGGTCTTAGTCATGGCTGCTGCGCCCGCTTTTGGTTTGTAAATATTAGCGGTTAGCTTGCCGGTACCTAAGTTAAGGCTATAATTAGCTTTTTTGTTTTTTTGATCGGGAACCGTAAGCACGTACATGTTTTTGGTGCCATTGGTGTAGACATCAACTAAAGGATTAGCGTTGATGGTGTTTACATAAGTATAATTGCCCATCAGTTTACTGGTTTGTAAAATGTAATCTGCAACCGGGCGGCGTTTGGTGCCCTCGTTTAAGCCGCTGGTGGCATATTGTGTTGAACTACCCGGAGCAGCATCAAACAGCATATAAAAATACAGGCTTTGGATTCCGTGACGCATGTACAACAACGCCGTACGTAAAGTCCAGTCGGCTTGCGTTAAGGCGACAGATTTTGACCCTACCGGCACTGCTCTCTGCCAGCTTCCCTGGTTAAGATCGTAACCTGCTTCGGTTATCCAAACCGGCAGGTGATTAGCTTTACCTAAGCGAACGAATGCGTCGGCTACTTTTCCGGCCTCAGATAATTCCGGTGCTACACCGGTATAACCTTGCACAAATGGATTCATCGAACCATCGCTTGAGTAATAGTGATAATTGATCACATCAAAACACAAATCTATAGAACCATCGGCACGGTGACCACGATTAGTTTCGCACCAATCAATCATGCGTTGAACGTAGTTGGTATCGCAACTGGCCAGGCCGCCCATTACTACCTGCATATTAGGGTCGGCTGTTTTTACACCGATATCCGGCCCAAGCTTGCCTTTATCACCATCGTAAAAGGCCGACATGTTGGCCGCGTATTCTTCAGGCGTTTGTTTGGTCGATTCGCCTTTCCACCATTTATCACGCTCGTTATCACACTCAATGTATTTAACCAAACCCATACCGATTTTTTTAACGTTCACCGGGTCGTTTGTCCAACGCGGGATAGTGTTAACGTGAACAAGGTACGGATCAACCGCGGCATTAGAGCCATAACGGGCAGCAAATTGAAAAGCTACGCGGGCTTGTTTGTAGTATGACGCAGGATCGGGCAGCCAGGCACCATAAGGGGCGGGTACATTCTCGTTATCCTGCTGATCGCCGGGGTAGGTGTCCAGCATCCATTGCGGAACAGTTTTTAAATCGGCCACAACGCCAATCCCTTCTTCTTTACAACGGGCATAAATGGCATCGAAATTCCAACCGCCTGAATTGGTTGGGTTAAAAGTGTAGCTCCCTTCCGTATTTTCAAGCTTTTCCCAATCCATATAGTGCCTAACGTTGCTGAAGGTTTTAATCAACGACATCTTGGGCTCATAAATGGTACTGCCTTCGGCTGGATCATTAGGATTTTGGAGAAAATCCCATTCGAAAGCATTTATCCCAAACATGTTTTTTAGCGGGATGGCAGCGCTGGTGGTATTGTTAGTACCAGTCGACTCGACAGCCAGCAGGTTGGGCTTAATATCCTGCACAGGAATTAAGGAAGTCTCTTTTTTGCACTGCGACAGCAGTAGAGTAGCGGCTAATAAAATAGCTTGCAGTCCGGGTTGTAAACTTTTCTTCATCGTTTCAATCAAATAGGGTCAACAGTCAAATACAATCCGGCAGATGTAGTAAAAAACTTGTTACACTCTTTTACGGTATTCTTATTAGGAATGTTACTTGATTGAGTAATTATTTGAAAATAATTCTCGGGAAACGAGAAATGCAACCGTTAATTTTTTGGGGGAAGGCGGTAAAATAAACTCCCCGTGTCCCCGTCAACGCTTAGCCCTTGCAGGTTGAATGACAGGCCACCCTCGCTATCCGAAGTGTAAAATGACACCCTTGCCCGGCCGTTTTTGTCGGTAACAATGTTAGGTTCCCAGTGGATGGTTGAGCGGTAATCGCGCGTATTGGTTACGGACTTAACCTGGTATTTTGGACTGTAAAATGCTTTAGGGACTGTTACCGGTAGCGGTTTGTAGGAGTTAGCTGTATGTTTATAACGCCGTACACCGCTTCCCCAATCTGCATTACCGCTTCCGTTGTAGGTAGTAATGGCCATTGCCGGTGGTTTAACGCCGAGTGTATATTTGCGGCTAAATGTAAACTCGATGCCTTTTATGCTGGCCAGCTGAAATTTTGATAACTCTTCAATAGGGTCCGCCTCAACGCCGTTATCCGTACGTTTTTCTTCGCGGGTGATGTCGTTAATGACAATTGCATCTAAATTGATTTTCGGGATGATGTATATGCCACGGAACCGTACGGATATCATAGGGTTTCCCTCTGCATTGATTCCATATGTAAATCTTAATCCCGGTATTTTTTGAGATAGAAAATCGTAAAGGTTAGTTAAACCTGATTTTTTGATATCATTTTCGTCAAATATATAATCGGCTTTACCCGGCCCAAATTCGTTCCATGATCCCAGGATGATCTTTTTATCCTTAACCTTTACTTCTCTTAATATAGTTCCGGCGTTTTTCGGTACGAAGGCCGCATATTGTTGTACCCTTAGCTTTGCCAGATTTATTAAAACACTATCAGCGTTGACATACCAGGGCATAATTGGATAATTGATAGATGGAGGAAATGTCCAACCCTGCCTGGGCCGTTCTACAACAAGGTCTCCCCATTCAAAAGATTTGCCGTTAGATTTAAAAGGCTGAATAAAGTAAGAGGCGGTATCAATTTTCAATAGGTCCTTAAAAACAAACCTGCCATCTTCGCCGGTTACTGCTTGCAGGGTAAATGCCGGTTTTTGCGAGAATAGCCACACCGGCGCGTTTGCAATGGGCTTTCTGAGCGCGTTTCTAACTAAACCGGTAATATCATAACTATTCTGAGCCTTGGCATAAGGTTTTTTGTCGGCAGCAAATACTTTGTCCCAACTGTAATCTGTCCATCCCTGGGTTAGCATTAAATTATCCAATGCTTCCCAGGCCTGGTCATCCGCACGGTTAATATAATATCCCGGCGACTCAATATTACCCTTCAGGAATTTATTCATATACTCATCCAAGTAGATCACGCGCTGCTTGGGTGCGCCCCAATAGCCCTTTACGCTGTTATTTAATAAGTTTGCGGCTATATCATTATCGCCCAGGGTATCAGCCTTAGTTTGCGAATCGTCGGTTACTGATAACGAAAAATCGCCTTGAACCGGGTCTCCGTTTTTGTCTTTCACTTCAATAACTAAACTAACGCTATCCCGTTTGGCGTACCTGGCTTTGTTATGTTTTATTTTGATTTGTAACTGATCTTGATGGTCGATATACACCATGCGCTCATTCAAAGGGGTGATTCCCTTAAACAGCGTAAAATGTACAATCCCGGTAGGGAAAAGGCTTTTATCTATACTTAATTCTGTTTGATTAACATCCAACGCCTTAGCGTAGCACAATTTGCCCCTTGCGGTGCCAATGATTGCTATGCCGCTATCCAGCGGAATACTTTCCAATCCGGCTAAAGTTATTTTAAGTTCAGCTGCCTGTTCGGGGTTACTGACATGAATGACTGCACCTAAACTTTCAACCTTTGGCAGTTCAAATTCTTCGGTGATACCTGCTGGTTCGGTAACCCGGGCTATATATACCTCATCACTTTTATCTGTTTTAGTAGAAGTATTAGGTCCGCTTTGTAAAGTTCCAATTGCCGTTTTGGGCGTCAATTCAAACTTTCCCATGCCGTTGTGCAGGGCATTAAAATCAGCTACCTTATTACCGCGACTATCATACACACTCCCCGCTACGAAAGTACCCCGCCCGTCTTCGCCAATAGCTTTAAAACCAACCACTGATTTTAACCCTGCTACCAGTTTACCGCCCTCGGGTAAAAATTGCAGATCTATTTTGGTGCTGCGGTTTATAATTAACGGTACCTGGATAACCTTGTTGGTATCAACAGGATCTAACGACGTAATTTGCGCTTTAATCCGCTTTCCGTTAACCCAATCCTTCAGTACTTCATTAAATTTAAGGCTTCCGTCAACACCTGTGCGCATCTCTTTGCTGAAGAGTTCGCGCTTGCCATCATATATCTTTACCTCTACATCTCTCAACATTACGGGCGAGAAAGATTTATTGATCCGGTTTAATGATAACGATACGGCGATCCGGTTTTTACCATTAACGCTATCAAGCGCGGCATTTGAAGTAACTAACCAGGTATCTCGTGTGGCGGGGCTGAAGTAGAAACTTTGCATAAACATGATGTCAGGCCCGAAATTATTCATCCAGTTGGTGTAGCTCCACAAATTGTAATGGCCTTCCTGGTATTGAATTTTTCGCACCGGTATTTGTCCCCAACCAACGCCATCCTTCAGGCGGATGCTTATCCGGTCTACCATGTTTGTACTGTCATCATCCATTTGCACGTATAACAGGTTACTCAGTTTTGACGGTTGGTGGGTAATGTTGTCTATAACGTAAGCCTTAAACCAAATGGTGTCGCCAATATTGTAAAAGGCCTTATCGGTATGGATGTAGACTTTTTCAATCCGTAACTTCTTGTTCACAACCGTTAACGAATCACTAATCCGCTTAATGTTATCTTCAGCTGTAACTATCTTTCGCGATGTTACAGGTTTTTCCTGTGCATGGCAAATGCAAGTAGATTGCACCAGTAAAATAACAGATACAAATAGCCTGAAGATATAAATGGAGTAAGAAGCTAAGGGCATGAAAGGTTTACGCTTGGTTAGGTATTATGATGCAATTTATAATTAATATTAACGATGAGCACAAATCTAAAATTAGTCGGCCTTGAATAAGCAAGCCGGGAGCGGTCAGTTTCTGTTTGGAAGCCGGTATAGCAGATTACCCATTTGCCCATCAAAGCTGATACCCTGTATATTAAATGATAAGCCGCCCGCGGTGTCAGAGGTGTAGAAAGATACGGATGCCTTGCCATTTTTATCGGTAACGATGTTAGGTTCCCAATAAAGAGCCGGCCTGTAATCCGGCGTGAAGGCCTTGGGTTTTACCTGGTATTTAGGACTGTAAAATGTTTTTGCCACTGTTGTTGGTATAGGTTTGTACGAGTTGGCGCCTATGGTATTAAACCGTTTGGTAATGGCGTTGCCTTTAAAAGTAGTTATAACCATAGCGGCGGTGAGGCCATGCGTGTACTTGTTGCTGAATACCAGTTCGATACCCCGGATATTGTTTAGGTTGAATTTGGTTAGCTCTTCTATCACGTCTACCCGGCGGTCGTCTTCACCGTGGATATCATCAATGGCGACAGCGTTAAAATCCATCTTTGTGCTTACATAGGTTTGGTTATAGGTAAAATAAGCAGTCGGCGGCATGCTATGGACATACGAAGCTCTTAAAAACGGAATATTCCGCATTAAAAAATCGTAGAGATTAGTCAGGCCCGATCTTTTTATATCATACTCATCAAAAACATAATCGGCATTGCCCTCGCCGTAAGGATTCCACGATCCTTTAATGACTTTCTTTTCCTTAATATGCACTTCCCTCAAAATAGTTCCGGCGTTTTTAGGGTTAAAGGGGCTGGTCATCTCGGCAATCAGCTTAGCCTGGTTAACGGTGCTGTTATCTGCATTAACATACCAGGGCATAATAGGATAGTTGAAAAACGGCCAGCGGGTAATCAGGTCGGGCCGATCAAGAACGAGTTCGCCGGTACCCATGGGCTTGCCGTTGGGCTTCAGTGCCTGGAAAGAGTAGTAACCAGTATCAATCTTCAACAGGTTTTTAAAGCTAAACACGCCCTTTTTGTCTGTTAACGCCGTAAAACTGAGCGCCGGTTTTTGCGATATCATTAAAACGGGGGCGTTAGCTACAGGTTTCCCAAACAGGTTAAGCACGGTGCCGGTAATGTCGTCGGTATTTTCTGCTTTATTATAAGCGCGTTTGTTACGTTTAAATACGGTTTGCCAGTTGTAATCAGTCCATCCCTGTGTCAGCATCAAGTTATCTAAAGCCTGCCAGGCATCAGCATCGGGCCGGTTAATATAATATCCCGGCGATTCAATCTCGCCCTGAACAACGTGGTTCATAAAATCGTTCAACAAAGCAACTTTACTCTTTTCAACCAGGTCGATTTTCAACTTTTCCTGTTTTTGATCGGCCTGGTCGGCTGCTGATTCCATTTCGGCCTGATCGAGATTCTCCTTAAAATCGTTCATTGAGATATTGCCATGCTTATCCTTCGATTCAATCTTTAACTTCCCGGTCAGCAATAAATTGGTGCTTAAATTCAAATCGCCTGTGCTGTCAACCTTGGTTTGTAAGTCGTCGGTAATGGATAGCGAGAAATTGCCTTGTACGGGCGCGCCGTCTTTGTCTCTGACTTCAATATCAACACTCACACTATCGCGTTTACCATAATGTAGTTTTTGCGTTTTGATGTATACCTGAAGCTGATCCTGATGGTCGATAAACACGGCGCGTTCATTCAATGGCGTAATCCCTTTAAAAAGAGTAAGCTGAGCTATGCCGGTGGGGAATAGTTTTTTATCGACGTTGATTTCCGTTTGATTGGCATCGAGTTTTTGCGAATAACATAATTTACCACCCGATGTACCAACCAGGGAGATACCGCTATCTAAAGGAAGGGTGTTTAATCCCGCGAAAGTAATATGAAGATCGTTCGACTGCTCTGGATTACTCAGGTGGATCACCGTACCGGTAGGTTCAACCTTGGGCAATGGAAATTCATCAATGATGTTGCCGGGATCGGTAACCCGCGCGGTGTACTTTTCTGTGCGCTTACTGCCCGGTGTTTGCAGGCCTGCCGGGGTAAATTCAAATGAGCCCATACCGTTATGCTGCGCTTTAAACTCGGCTACTTTATTCCCCTTACTGTCAAAAACATTGCCTGAAACAAATATGCCCCGCCCATCCTCGCCAACGGCTTTAAACCCGACGAAAGATCTTAGTCCGGCTACCAGTTTACCGCCTTCGGGTAAAAATTGGAGGTCGATTTTTTGACTGCGGTTAATCAGCAAAGGTACCTGGATGATTTTGTTGGTGTCGATAGGATCTAAGGAAGTTACCTGCGCCCTGATGCGCTTCCCATTTACCCGGTCTTTTAAATTTTCGCTGAATTTAAGGCTGCCGTCAACCCCGGTACGCATTTCTTTTTTAAACAGGTAATGATCCCGGTCAAAGATCTTAACCTCCACATCCTTCAACGCTACCGGCGAAAGTGATCTATCAGTACGATTGAACCATAGCGATACATTCAGTTTATTTTGATGATCGGCGCTATCTATCGCTGTATTCGAAGTGACCAGCCAGGCATCGGCTGCAGCCGGACTAAAATAAAATCGCTGCGACGAAAAGAAATGGAAATTTTGCATCCAGGATGTGGTAGCCCATAGGGTGTAATAACCTTCCTGGTACTGGATTTTGCGGATCGGCATTTGCGCCCAGCCTACACCATCTTTAATCCGGATGCTGATGCGGTCGATGACGTTCAGGCTGTCATCCATCATAATTAAATATAAACGGTTGCTAACTTTAGATGCCGTGTGCGTGGCGTTATCCAGCAGATAAGCTTTAAACCAAATGGTATCGCCAATATTGTAGAATGCTTTATTGGTATGCAGGTAAACTTTTTCGAGCGGTAATTTTTTTGCAGTTTGATCTAAAGAATCGGAGATGCGCTGGATATTCTCTTCTGATGTATTTGGAGAGCGGCTGACTGCTTTTTTTTTCTGAGCCTTGCAAATACTGCTTAATACCAACAGGAAAGCAATACATATGAAAACTTTTAATCCGTTAAGGTAGCAGTGAGATAAGGCCATGTAAGGTAACTTGATGTATTTAGGTTTATGATGCAATATACAAATATTAACAGCTGAATAACAAAACCAACCTGCCCGAGGTTTTTATAAAAGTCAGAAACAAAGCGGCTTAATTAGCCTCTACAAACGTTGGTGTTTCGGTAACCTTTAAGGTTAGTTTGCCGCCGGGTGGTACACCAACAGCTTCGGCCATTTTGGTAGCGCCTGCGGCAGGCCTATAAACTTTTACCGCGTTTGGCGATCCTAAATTGAGTGTATATACAGCGTTGCGCCCCACCTGGTCGGGAACGGTAAGCACGTACATTTTTTTGGTTCCGTTTACATAAACATCAACCAATGGATTGGCGTTAATGGTTTTGCTGTAGGCGTAGTTGCCTATTAATTGTTTGGCTTGCATAAAATAATCGGCGGTGGGGCGGGGTTTACCCTTCTCGGCAAAGCCACTGGTGGAGTATTGGGTAGCGCTGTCCGCTTGCACATCATCCAACATATAATAGTATAACATGCCGATACCATGGCGTGCGTAGAGCAATGCTGTACGCAGGTTCCAGTCGGCTTGGGTAATCAAGGCCGATTTAGCGCCAATAGGTATCGCTTTTTGATGGCTGCCCTGGTTAATATCATAACCGGTTTCAGTCACCCAAACAGGGACTTTGTTGGCTTTACCCAATCTTACAAAAGCATCGGCTATTTTACCGGCTTCTGATAACTCAGGCGCCACGCCCGATGTAGCTTCGGTATGCGGATTAACCGTGCCGTTGTTGGCGTAATAATGATAGTTGATTACATCGAAACAAAGATTAACAGAACCATCGGCCCTTAACCCACGGTTAGCGCGGCACCAGGCAATCATCCGTTTTACAAAATTGGTATCGCAGGTAGCTAAACCTCCCATCACCACCTTCATAGCAGGATCGGCAGTTTTTACGCCGGCGTTAGGGCCTAATTTGCCTTTATCACCATCGTAAAACGCCGACATGTTAGCGGCATACTGTTCAGGTGTTTGTTTGGTAGCCGGGCCTTTCCACCATTTATCGCGTTCGTTATCGCATTCAATGTATTTAATCAGGTTCAAGCCGATTTTCACCTGGTTCACCGCATCACCGTTCCAACGCGGGTGATTATCTACTTTAACCAAATTGCCGTTTACCGCTTTATTTGCACCGTATCTCGCAGCAAACTGAAACGCAACCATGGCCTGCTGAACATAGCTGGCCGGCTTGTTTAAATCGGCAGCAAAGGGAACAGGTACGTTTTCAACATCGCGACTATCGGCAGGGTATGCCGCTAATAGCCAGTCGGGACAGGTTTTTAAATCGGCCAGTACGGTTATGCCCTCGGCTTTGCAGCGGGTGTAAATAACATCATAGTTCCAGCCACCATCGTTAGTAGGGTTAAAGGTGTATTTACCTTCGGTGTGTTCCAATTTACCCCAATCCATATAATGCCTGAACGCACCGAAGGATTTGATGATGGACATATTAGTTTCGTATATCGTGCTATGGTCATCCGGTTTAGCCGGGTTCGATAAAAAATCCCACTCAAAAGCATTTATCCCCAGCATGTTTTTAAAAACAGCATTGCCTGCCGCCACAGGCGGCGTAGCATTAGCCGAACTGATCTTTACGCTATCTCTGATAGTTTTAGTTGTAGAAGTATCGCCCTGAACAGATTGGCATCCGCAGAATAAGATAAGTAAACCGTAGGTAAATGAATTGTACGAATGTAATTTGCCCATGATAGGGTAGATGTTTTTGTAGATGTATAGTGTATGCAATTTACAAACACCCACTTACAGACGCAAATTTCTTATTAAACTACAAAACCGGATATCATCCGGTTTTGTAGTTATAATTGCAGTGAGTTATTCCCCTCTCTTCAATCCAAATTTTTCAATCTTGCTGTAAAGGTGACTGCGCTGTATGTCGATATCGTCGGCAGTTTTTGATACGTTCCAGTTGTTTTTTTCCAACTTGAATTTGATGTATTCGCGCTCGGCAAAGTCCTTGTACTCCTGGAAATTTTTAAACTGATCGAAATCTGTTTGTGGTGCCGCAGCGGCTCCACCCGCTGCCGCGGTAACCGGGGCAGAAGGGTTAGCAAACTGGCGCACATCAGCATCGGTAATTACCTTATCGCTCAGGATGATTAAACGCTCAATCATGTTACGCAACTCACGGATATTACCGGTCCACGGCAGGGCTTTTAAGGCCTCCATGCCGGCTTCTGATACCTTTTTAACCGGCATGCCGTAATCGCTGCAAATCTCTTCTAAAAAGCTTTGCGTAAGCATCGGGATATCGTCCTTACGCTCGTTAAGCGGCGGTACGTGGATCAGGATCACGCTTAGGCGGTGGTACAAGTCCATCCGGAAATTACCGGCCTCTATCTCCTTTAAAAGATCTTTGTTAGTCGCCGCGATTACGCGTACGTCAACATCAATCTCTTTTTCGCCGCCTACGCGGGCTATTTTACTCTCTTGCAGGGCGCGTAATACTTTCGCTTGCGCGGATAGGCTCATATCGCCAATCTCATCCAAAAACAAGGTACCGCCGGTAGCTGATTCAAACTTACCAATCCGTTGCTTAACAGCCGAGGTAAACGAACCCTTTTCGTGACCGAATAGTTCACTCTCAATTAATTCAGATGGAATGGCCGCGCAGTTCACCTCAATTAAAGGAGCGTTAGACCGATTAGATTTCTCGTGCAACCAACGGGCCACCAACTCTTTACCCGCACCATTAGCGCCGGTAATCAGTACGCGGGCGTCGGTAGGGGCTACACGGTCAATGGTTTCCTTAATTTTATGGATCGGCTGCGATTCGCCCAGGATCGCGCGGGTTTTTGATACCTTACGTTTTAAAACCTTAGCTTCGGTAACTAAACTACCGCGGTCTAACGCGTTACGTACGGTAATCAGTAAGCGGTTAAGATCAGGTGGTTTGCTGATGAAATCGAAAGCGCCTTTTTTGCTGGCTTCAACAGCCGTTTCTACCGTGCCGTGACCGGAGATCATGATAAAAGGCAGATCGGGTTTGATAGCTAAACCTTCGGTCAGCACTTCCATGCCATCCATCCGGTTCATTTTAATATCGCAAAGTACCAGGTCGTAATCGTTATCGCGGATTTTCACCAATCCGTCAACACCGTTATCAATGTCTTCTACTGTGTAATCTTCGTATTCTAATATTTCGCGCAGAGTGCTGCGGATTGCCCGCTCATCGTCAATAATTAAAATTTTAGCCATGCTGTGTTGTCAAGGATATGATAATATCAGGGTTTAAATATACCGTATTTGTATAGTAAACAAAACACTTTAGGTTTTGTGTTAAAAAATGTACACTTTTTTACAAGGGGTAGATTCGGGCAATAAAGTTATTTGCGCATCGGCCTGATAAATGTATTTTTGCCAATTCGCAATATATAAGATACATCAGATTAATATGATCAATACAAATCCAACAAAAGGCATGCGCGATTTAACCCCAAAAGAGGTTGAGTTACGCAACTTTGTTAAAAGCACCATTTTTTCTGTTTATAAGAAATACGGTTTTTCTGAAATTGAAACACCCAGTACCGAAGATATTAACCTGCTTACCGGCGGCAACGGTGGGGATAACGAAAAAATGCTTTTCAAGATCCTGAAAAGAGGGGAGAAGCTTGACTTGCAAAGCACCACAACCGAAAATGAACTGGCTGATTTGGGCCTTCGGTATGATTTAACCGTGCCGCTCTGCCGTTTTTATGCTAACAATCGCGCAAAGCTGCCATCGCCATTTAAAGTGATCCAGATAGGCAGTGTATGGCGTGCCGAGAAACCGCAGAAAGGCCGCTTCCGCCAATTTACGCAGTGCGATATCGATATCATAGGCAATAAAAAAGCAACCGCCGAGGTAGAGTTGATCCTGGCCACATCGGCCGCCCTTGTTGAAATTGGCTTTAGCAATTTTAAGGTCAGGATAAATGATCGCCGGGTATTAGAAGGACTGGCTAACTATGCCGGTTTCGAAAAATCAACTCACGATAAGGTTTTTATCATCCTTGATAAACTGGATAAAATAGGTATCGACGGCGTAGCTAACGAGTTAAAAGAAGCAGGCTACCCGGAAGATGCCATAACGTCTTTCATTTCGATAATTGAAAAAAGCACTGCAGAAAAATTAACTATCGAGCGGTTAACCGCTTTACTGCCCGATTTGGATAGCGAAGTTTTAGCCGGTCTTGCTTTTGTTACAGAAACCGTTGCATCGCAAGCTAATGGGAAATATAGCATTGATCTGGATATATCTTTAGTCCGCGGCATGGGTTACTACACAGGGCAGATCTTTGAGGTACAAGCCGAAAACTACAACTCATCAATTGCCGGCGGTGGCAGATATGATAACCTGATCGGAAAGTTTTTAAAGGAAAGTATTCCGGCCTGCGGGTTTTCTATAGGTTTTGAACGCGTGATCTCCATTTTAGAAGCGCAAAACTTTGAAGTACCTGCCAGCGGTAAGAAAATAGCTTTGCTGTACGATATTAATATTGCAGCCTTTACCGATCTGTTATTGAAAGCCAATGAATTAAGAGCAGACGGTAATATCGTATCCATTGAAACCAAAAGCAAAAACTTTACTAAACAGCTTGATAATCTGGTTGACCAGGGTTTTAACTTTTTTGGCGTTTACGATGAAAGCCGTCCGTTTGAAATGAAGCCGTTAAGCAAGAAAGCTTAAAAATATCGAATCAAAAAAAATGCCCCCTTTTACAAGGGGGCAAATATCAGCAGCAAAGCTGTAAGCCGGGTTCTGTTCTCCGTTGCCGAAGCTTCTATCATTAATCTGTTCTGTACATTGCTGCACAGCTTAAACGACCTACCCATGCCGGCATCCCAACGTTAAGTCGGGAAGGAGACGAGCAGCCCCGCGTCCGACACCTATTTGGTCTTTCAACTCCTGAGGTTTACCGCGATCCCGGTCGCCCGGAAAAGCCGTGAGCTCTTACCTCACGTTTTCACCCTTACCCCAACGTAAGTCGGGGCGGTATATTCTCTGTGGCACTTGCTGTCGCCGGCTGACGGCGCCTTCCCGTTAGGAAGCAGGATGCTCTGTGTTGCCCGGACTTTCCTCCACACACTGAAGTGTAGTGATAGAACGATTTGCTTGGATGCAAAGATACATTTTTCCGTAGAGACACGATACCTCGTGTCTCTAATGTTAACAAGTTGAAATTATGAACGGAAACATGATCAAACGCGAGACACGAAATATCGTGTCTCTACCGGCAACTTTTTAGATCCTTTTCCGCCTCATCGCTATTAATTAATCCACCCTTATTCCCAAACGAATTGGTAACGTAAGTTAACACCTGCGCTATCTCGATAGGAGACAGATCTGATGCCGGCATTTGGCTTTCAAAAGTTTTGCCGTTTACCGTGATCTTTCCTTTTAAGCCTTTTTGTAAATAACAGGCCAACTGACCTTTATTAGCTTTCAGATAAACCGAATCAGTTAGGGGCGGCATTAATTCAGCCAATCCCTGGCCTTTATCGCCATGGCAATTTTGACAATGCGTTTGGTAAACCGCCGCGCCGGCCGAGTAATAGCGGTTAAATTCGATCTGCTGTGGGCCCTGGCAGGAAACCGCCGCAGTTACCAGCGCTAAAAAAGAAAATATCGCTATCAGTGCTTTCATTGTGCAACAGCTTGATCAGGTTCGGCTTGCAGGGTTTTAATATCGGCAATCATTTTGGTTACTTCTACCGGGTCTACACCGTTATAAGTACCGCGGATGTGTTTTTGCTTGTCTATCAAAATAAACCAGCCATCGTGCACGTGGCCGCCGGGAGCCGAACTATCCTCAGCCGCCGAACTTAAATAACTGTTGGCCAATTTGTAGGTAGCATCCTTGTCGCCCTGTAAAAACCACCAGCTTTGCCCACTGATGCCTAATTTATCGGCATACTTTTTCATTGCCGGTACGCTGTCGTATTTAGGGTCTATACTGTGCGAGATGATCTTGAAATCACCTACATTTTTAAACGCGTTGTAAACGTTAAGCATGTTGCGGTGCATAACCGGGCAGATGGACGGGCAGCTGGTGAAAAAGAAATCGGCCACGTAAATTTTACCGTTCAGGTTTTTCTCGGTGATGCTGTCGCCATACTGGTTTACAAACTTAAACGCCGGGATGGTGGTGTAAACGGTATCGGTCACCGTTTTGCCATCCACAATTTTAGTTACCGGTTCGCGATTACCTAATATCGGCAACGCATTCTTTGTATTTGATTGGCAGGAAGCTATTACAATAGCCAGCCCTGCTAAAAGGTTAATAGCTTTCATTATTTACCCTCCACAAACTTTTTAGACTGTGCAACAGCGCTGGTAATAATAGAATCTATCCTGTGGATTTGCTTTTGCTGATCGTCCAGATATTTGGTGATATCCGCATGCGATTTACCTGTAAAATCAGGGTTAAACTTGTGCATCCAGGTTTCCATGGCGTTTCCGCCTAAAGATAGCTGTACACGTAAACCTGCGATTGTTTTGCGTTGCAAACTGTCGGTGTTTTTCAGGTATAAGCTATCCAGATTAAGCTTGTATCTCATCACCTGCTCGCTTTTGGCCATAACGGTATCATGCTCAGCAATTACGGCGTCCATTTGTTTTTTCTCGGCTTCTTTTTCGTTGCTGCAAGCCGCAAAGGTAGCGGCAATAAACAGGATGGGTACTAATATTTTTGCTTTCATATAGGTTGAATTATTTGTCTTTTTCTACCAGGTCCATTCCGCATTTTGGGCAGGTGCCGGGTTTGTCTTTAACAACATCGGCGTGCATGGTGCAGGTATATTGTTTTGCAATTTTATGGTTTTTTGTGCTATCGGCTGCATCTTTTTTCTGTTCGGGTGCACTGCTACAGGCTGACAGTAATGTGGCGAAACCTAAGCTTAATATGACTAAACACTTTTTCATTTTACGATTTTTTTAAAAAGGCTGCGAAGCCTAACAATGATACAATTAAGATGCTCAAAGCGCATACTATACTCACCGCATCCCTGACATTTTTCCCGGCCCAGGTCATCCAGAAAAACTTATGCAGAAAGATGAACGATAAACCCTCTGCACGGTCGATCCCTTCAACATGTGTAGCCAATTTGGCCGTGGTAGTTTCGATATACCAGTTATCGTCACCCGGATAGCTTACCTTTTGCACCGGCAGGCGTTTATTGATAAAGCCGTACTCATGATCGAACTGCCGGATAGGCGAAATCTCTGCTTTTTCTGAACTTACTCCGCTTCTGTAAAATTCGGAGAGGTAAGCCGCATAATCCTGATCTCCGTTTATCCGCTCTACACCATTTGCCACGTCAAAATAACGGATATTCTTTTTAACATCGGTAATTTGATAGTAAGTACTTCCACGGAAACTGACAATAGCCTGTTTATTGATTAAACTATCTGCAATCGGCAAATGCAGGTTATCTTTTTGGATAGTTTTACTATTGATGATCTGCTGATAATCGGGTAATGCACCGGCATTTCTCAACTTAACCAACAAATGGAACGCCGCGCTGCTAAAAAACATCAGCATGATCACGGACATAATTAACCCCAGTTGCCGGTGATAACGGTGTACCCAACGTTTGTCGTGGCCGTTTTTTGTTTTCCGTTTTTGGGCGATTTCTTTAAACCGGTTCCAAAATAATCCGTAGATGATGATCCCGGTAACCAGCGATAGGAATAGCACGGTAACAATACCTGTCATAAAAATCAACCGGAAAGTATCGCCAAACCAATCAGCCATAAAATCCCAGGTATGCAGCTGTTCAAATACGCCCAGCATTATTTTACGGGTGTTGTTATTGAACGTACCCAAGCGACTTTGAGTGGTCTCTACGTAGATATCCATGCCATCGGGCCTATAGAAGCTGATCTTCCAGACTGGTAGCAGATGGTTGATCGGCTGATACTGCCCATCGAACGTTTTTTGTATCGTTGCTGATTTAATTTTCGATACCGAATCCTGTGTGAAATAACGGGCCAGATAAATGGCGTAATCGCGGTCGCCGTTAGGCAACAAGTTCCCATCCGTGGCAGCGTAATAATTACTTGTGCTATCCTTTTGCAGGATTTGATAATACGTCTTTTGCTTTAATCCGATCAGTCCGTAATTTCTAAATTCGGCAATATGGTTCTGATCTAAAACCTGCTTCAAACTGAGTTGTGGTTTCAACTCAGTTTGGGTGGGGCGCTGGTAAGTTTCCTCCGGGATGTAGGGGCGAAACCAGTTGGACATGAAAGGGTGGGAGAGCCCGCTAACCGTCCAGCAGATGATCGGCACCAATCCGATCAATCCTAAAATACGGTGCCATTTATAAAAACGGCGGTTCAAGTTCTTTTTCTTCTCCATGTTTTATTGTTTTGAAAATGAATAGCTTAAACCTAAAGTATAAACCCTTGGTGGAGCAGCGGTATAAGTATCTCCATACTGATTACTGGTTACCGTGGTGGCATATAACTGGTTGGTCAAATTCAGTACGTTAACCCAAATGCCCAGTCCTTTTAGCCCTGATTGTTTAAAATCGTAACCTAATCGTGCATTATAAATATCATACCCCGAATAAGTTTTGGTATTGGCCGGGTTGGTAAAATACTTATCGATGTGCTGCCACTCACCCGAAATCCGGAAGCCTTTAAAATATTCGGGCTTATAGGTAATCTCCGAATTGGCAATCCAAGCCGGAGCGTTCGCCATCCGGTTGCCATTGTAAATCAAATTAGAACTTTGGCCTGTAGCGAAATTGGTTCGCACCTCGCTGTAATCACGATAGGTATGTTTGGCATTGGTGCCATTAAACCTGATGAGCAACGATTTCACCGGCGCGTAAGTAATGGTGTACTCAATCCCCTGGTGGCGTGTTGCCCCTGCGTTTTGGTTTTGAGTAGTATTATCGGGCAAAAGCTGACTAATGATCTCGTTCCGACCTTCTAAATCGTACAGACTCAGTTCCACATACATCTTTTTATCCAAGGCTGCAAACCAGCCGCCGACTTCATAATTATTAAAAGTGGCTTGTTTTAAAGGAGTGATCTGGCGCGAACTGTATAGATCGCCCGTTTCAGGTGGCTGGAAACCGACGCTGTAATTGGCGTAGAAACCTTTGTTATTGCCCAGGTTATAGGTTAAACCTAATTTGGGGGCAACGATATTAAAATCGTTGGTAGCCTGTTGTTTATACTTAGTGTTGGTAGGCGGCAGGCCATTAGTGAAGTTATAATGCACATGATCGTACCGTAAGCCGGCAACAATCCGCAAGGCCTCTGTCGGCTTAATTTCGTACTGGGCGTAGGTGGCATAGTTAAATAACTTAATGTGGTAATCATCAATATAAGTCCCAGTATTGCTGAAGCCGGTATAGTAATTATTGGCAACATCCTTAGTAATATTCAGAAATTGCGCATAATAACTGCTCGGACTATTATCCAGATACGCGCCTACGATCAAACGGGAGTGAAGGAAGCTAAAATCGGCCCGGTGCTGGGTTAAAAAGCCATAGCTATGAAAACTTTGATCGTTCACCTGGCCGTTCGAGCTTTGGTACACGCCGCTGCTGTTCCTCACATCCGATATAAAATAACTTGGCAATTGCGCTGTTGAATTACTGCGGTAAAAGGCAGTGAAGAAAGTACTGTTACGCTCGTTCCAGGTATGATCCAGTCGGGCATTAGCCCTAAAGGCATCTACCTTACGGTAAGTAAAACGCTGATTGGCGCCGTAGCTGCGGTTGTAAAAATGCGCGCTATCTAAACTGCCCGGCGTTTGGGTGTTCAGGTAATTGTAAGATGCGGCGGCGGTCAGTTTGGTTTTGCTGTCAAAATCGTAGGTGGATTTCAGGTTGGCAGAGTATTTATCAAAGTCCGAATAATCCTGCCAGCTGTCCTTTTGATGGGCGATATAGCCGCCGGCGTACAAACCAAATTTGCCTGAGCTAAAGCCACCATCGGCATCAACCCGGCGGTAATGGTAATTATCGCCCTGGATAGAGACATTGCCTGCATAGCCCGATGGCGGGTTTTGCGTGATGAAATTCACCGCGCCACCAACCGAATTGCTGCCGTACAGTGACGATGCCGGTCCCTTAATTACCTCGATATCCTTCACACCCGACATATTGATCTCGTAAAGCGAGTTGTGATTAAAGATCCCGGTGGGGCGAATGGGCAAACCATCTTCCATGTACAAATAAAGTGCATTATAAGTTATAGGCTGGCGAATAGCCATGGTATGCTGCTCGTTTCCCAGATTGACCATATAAACGCCCGGAACTTTGTTTAACAGTTGATATAAAGCGGTAGCCTTGGTATCCTGAATCTGTACGGAATTGATTTTACTGATAGCAATAGGAGCATCCTGCCGGGCCTGACGTTCGCGATTAGCCGATACAATAACCGGTTGCAGATCAACGGATGAACGGGTTAAACTCACATTAATACTCCCTGCGTTTGGCGATTGGATGATAACCGGATTGTACCCAATCATGCTGAATTTAAGCCCGGTGTTTGGGGCTGCAGATAAGGCGAAATTGCCCTTGCTATCCGTCGGTTTAAAATTTATTGACGTTTGATTTTGCCTTGTACTATCGGCCAATGTGACGATGACACCTGGTAGCGCCTCGTGTGTAATAGCATCGGTAACTGTACCTTTTACAGTAACCTGTGCAAAGGCTGATATCGATAGAATAGATAAATATATGTAGATGAAAATTTGCTTCATGTTGAATTTTTAATAAACTGATAAATAGTTTATTATGAAATAATAAGTTGGATGTGGAGGGAAGTACACCCGTCATTGCGAGGAGCTGTTATCAGTCCCACTTGTTTGGACGACAATATTTAACAGACTATCACTCGGGGTGTCATGCTGAGCATAGTCGAAGCATGGCGGGCGGGCCTTTCCGCACCAGTCTTCGACTATGCTCAGACTGACAGCCCTTTCTTGTAATATTTTTTAAATATTACTCACCAATTTTGAACTCAGATTGACGTATGTATCCCTTAAAAGAAATTAAGAAGCAAATTGCGGAGGGCGCAGCAGGCTTAACGATACTTTTTGTGGCTGCATAGCACGGTACCGTTCGGGGAAAATTTGAAGCAGGTTTGAGGTGAATTTAACCTTGTTTACAGCAGAGCAAAACGCTTGCTGAACCATGCTTTTTTGGGTTTGGGCATCATCGCTTTTTTCCTTGTCCTGCGCCTGCTTTATTTTTTTCATAAAGTAGCACTTACCGTTACAATGCAGTTGGGGCTTGTCGCGGTTTTCGCAAAGATTTTCGGCGATGTATTTTTGATTCAGTTTAAACCCGGTAGATACCAGCAGCGTGTTGAAATTACTTGCAAGTATGCAGGTAATTAGCAGCAATATGGTACAGCGCTTAAACATGGGGGCAAAGGTAGCAGAAATGGACGGTGGTTTAAAATATTTTAGGTATTTGACGCCGCTCATCGCAAATTCCTTCGCTTACAGCTGATTTTCTAACATGCGGACGTACAGAATATAATCCAGTCCGGGTATTTCCACGCCCTCGGCTTTCAGCAAAGCGCCAATTTGGCCGCGGTGATGTGTGCCATGGTTAATTACGTGTGCCACAATATCCTGCAAAACGGTACTGAAATCAACGCCTGCCAGGTTTTTGTAAGTGATGATTTGGTTAACGTCATCAACCGTGTTTAGATATTCAATCCACTCTGCATGTAATTTATCAATCATCGCTGGCAATTCTTCAGCCGCCCATTCCGGCCAAAGCTGACCGCCGGGTGTGGGGAGGCCTTTACATCTCGCAATCCAGATCTGCTGAGCCGCCAGCATGTGGGCCATCACCTCAACCGGCTTCCCGGTAGTGCCCGAAGACAATATCACATCCACAATTTTATGGCTGGCGAAGCGGTCATAGTCCAGCATTTTTTTAAAGTAGTTTAACATAAGAAATTTTATTTAACTCTTGGGATGATAAAACCGTTTTTAATCTCGTTCATGCCAATTTTAGGGTAATACTCCATTGCGGCAGGGGCAGAGAGCAATATCAGCGTAGTTTGTTCGCCAATGGCTTCTTTAGTCAGCGCAATCAGTTTTTTGCCGATGCCGGCTTTCTTATACTCCTCGGCAACAGCCAAATCTGACAGATAACAGCAATAACAAAAATCAGTCAACGACCTTGCCACGCCGACTAAACGCTCGCCGTCCCAAGCCGATACAATAAGGTTGGAGTTAGCATACATTTTAGCAATACGATCAGCATCTTTTGTAGGGCGGTTAATCCCGGAGCTTTCGTAGAGATCGATAACTTGTTGGGTGGTAGGAATTGTGGTGGTGCTGTAGGTGATATTCATGGTACAAATGTAAAAAAGCCCCGAACATGCGGAGCTTTCAATTATCATTTTATTGTTAGTGGAGGAGTTTGTCATTGCGAGGTACGAAGCAATCGCGAACTTGAAGAGCGGCTCTGCTTATTCGCGATTGCCACGCTATCGCTCGCAATTGTAAAGGTTAAGTAATTCGGTAACAGAATTAGCTTTATATAATTAAAGCTAAATCGTTATGCGGAACATTAATAATGACCTTACATTAAAACGA
>Ga0116227_10000065_pt1 | contig 173514 bp, 169 predicted proteins | sample S1TSphgellanicum_FD_89693 | JGI IMG/M metagenome (GOLD analysis project Ga0116227, IMG submission 89693) | Host-associated microbial communities from peat moss isolated from Minnesota, USA - S1T2_Fb - Sphagnum magellanicum MG | ecosystem: Host-associated > Plants > Peat moss > Unclassified...
CAGATTTTTCTAAATTTCTTCAGAACCCATCCAGCAGAACAATCCAACACCCAGCCGCCTCACCACCTACCCCCTGCAGCTTCTCAGCAGCAGCTCTCGGTAGCGAAGCCCGCAACTATAGCAGAGGAAATTTGCTTGCAGCAAGCGGTTGCCAAGAATTTTTTGGTGCCCCTCAAGCCTGAGGCTCCTGCCCTGAACAGACGCTGGTGCCGGGTCCCGATAATTCCCTGCATGGCACTCATCACACTATTAGATGCGCAGCTGGCTTTCGGCCATGTCGCGCTGCTCGACCACGCAGGCTTCTCGCTGGAGGCAGGCGAGCGGATCGGCCTTATCGGGCGCAACGGCGCCGGCAAGTCGTCCCTGCTCAAGATCATTGGAGGGCTGGAGAAGCCCGACGACGGCCTGCTGCAGGTCCAACAGGGCACGCGCATCGCCTATGTCGCGCAGGAGCCGCTGCTGGATGCGAGCGCCACCGTCTTCGAGGCCGCCAGTGCGGGTATCGCGCCGGCGATTGCCGCCCGGGAACGCTATCTGGCCGGAGGGGAAGGCGAAGACCTGGATGTGCTGCAGACCCAGATAGAGGCACTGGATGCCTGGAACTGGGAACAGCGGGTAGAGGAAACGCTGGCCCGCCTGCACCTGGAGCCGGGGGCCATGGTGGGCGCCTTGTCTGGGGGCACGCGCAAGCGCGTTGCGCTGGCCCAGGCCCTGGTGGCCAAGCCAGGAGTACTGCTGCTCGACGAGCCGACCAACCATCTGGACCTGGATTCGATCGAATGGCTGGAGGCGCTGCTGACAGACTTCAAGGGAAGCGTCATCACCATCACCCACGACCGGACCTTCCTGGACCGCGTAGCCACCCGCATCGTGGAACTCGATCGGGGCCAGTTGCGCTCCTACCCGGGCAACTTTGCGGCCTACCTCGCCCAGAAGGAGGAGCAGATGGCGCAGGAGGAGGTCATACAGGCCAAGGCCGACAAGTTGCTGGCCCAGGAGGAAGTCTGGATCCGCAAGGGCGTTGAGGCACGCCGGACGCGCAGCCAGAGCCGCATCGGCCGCCTGGAGCGGCTGCGTGCCCACCGTGCCGCGCGACGCGAGGCCCTGGGCAGCGTGAAGCTGGACGTGGCATCCGGCCTGCCGACGGGCAAGATCGTGGCCGAGCTCACCGAGGTAAGCAAGGCATTCGGCTCCAAGACGGTGGTGCGCGGCTTCACGGGCACCATCCTGCGCGGCGACAAGGTAGGCTTGATCGGCCCCAATGGCGCGGGCAAGACGACGCTGCTCAAGCTCATCCTCGGCGAACTCGAGCCCGACAGCGGCAAAGTGCGGCAGGGAGCCAACCTGCAGGTCGCCTATTTCGACCAGATGCGCCAGGCACTGGACCTGGATGCAACGCTGGAGGACTTCATCAGCCCCGGCAGCGAGTGGATCGAGATCGGCAATCAGCGCAAGCACGTCAAGAGCTACCTGAGCGACTTCCTGTTCTCGCCCGCCCGTGCGGCATCTCCGGTGCGCTCGCTGTCGGGTGGAGAGCGCAACCGCCTGCTGCTCGCGCGCCTGTTCGCGCGGCCGGCGAATGTGCTGGTGCTCGACGAACCGACCAACGACCTGGACATCGATACGCTGGAACTGCTGGAGGACCTGCTGCAGCAGTACGACGGCACGGTGTTCCTGGTCAGCCACGATCGTGCATTTCTCGACAATGTCGTCACCAGTACCCTGGTCGCCGAAGGCGAGGGCTTCTGGCGGGAATATGAAGGCAGCGTGGAGGACTGGCTGACACAGTCGCGTCGCGCGCGTGAACTGGCGCGGCGCGCCGAAACGCCCCAATCCAAGGCAGCGGCACAGGCCCCCGCTGCAGCACCTCCACCACCGGCGGCCGCCCCAGCCGCGCGGCGCAAGCTGAGCTACAAGGACCAGCGCGAACTGGATGCACTCCCGCAGCAGATTGCGGCACTGGAGGCCGAGCAGGCATCGATTGCCGGACAACTGTCGGACGGCAGCCTGTACGGCACCGACCCGCAGCGGGCGGCAGCCCTCAGCGCGCGCAATGCCGAGATAGACGACCTGTTGATGCAGGCGCTGGAGCGCTGGACGGCGCTCTCGGCCTGAGGGCCGTCCGCGGGCAGGGGCGGCGTCCGACAGACACGCCCTGGGAGATCGATAGAGTTCTGCGCACGCCACGAGCTCTCTCGGAGAAAGACGCCCATGCCTGCCTGCGCTGATGCGCCCCCTCGACATGCCGTCCGGCGCAGCCGGGCCGCGGGCCTGCTGGGGATATTCCTCGCCAGCGTGCTCCTGGCAGCCTGCGGCAGCCTGCCGCCCAATGTAGGGCGGCAGGAAACCCAGGCCCTGCAGGATCCGGCCAGCACCCGGCTGTTCCAGCGCATCTCGGCCCTGATGCCGCAGCCGACCACGGCGCGCAACGACTCCGGCCTGCGCCTGCTGGGCAACTCGGAAGAAGCCTATGGCAGCCGCCTTGCACTGATACAGGCGGCCGAGAAAACGCTGGACCTGCAGTACTACAGCATCCACTACGACAGCTCCACCGAAGCGCTCTTGCGGCGCCTGCAGGCGGCAGCCGCGCGCGGCGTGCGCATCCGCATTCTGGTGGACGACTTCAATACCGCGGGCGACAACGCCGAGGTCCTCAGGCTGGACCAGGTACCGGGCATTCAGGTGCGGCTGTTCAATCCGCTGTTCGGCCCGCGGGCATCGCAGGCGGGGCGCATCCTCAGTTCGCTGTTCGACTTCAACCGCATCCAGCAACGGATGCACAACAAGGTCTTCATCGCCGACAACGCGCTGGCGGTCGCGGGTGGGCGCAACCTCGGCGACGAGTACTTCGGCCAGGGTGCCGACAGCAATTTCCTGGACCTGGACCTGCTGGTCGCCGGCCGGCTGGTACAGGACCTGTCGCGCAGCTTCGACCGCTACTGGAATGACGAGCTTGCCTACCCGGTCGCCACGCTGCTGACGCAGGCCGAGCGCGAGCGGCTGGGCAGCGCGCAGGCGCAACCGGTCACCTCGGACGCGCCGGATGCCACGGGCTCGGCGTCTCCGCTGCCACAACCTCCCCGGCCGGTGCCGGGCGCGCGCGACGTGGCGCGCGACATCCTGCAGGGCAGGATGGAGCTGGTATGGGCTCCGGCGCTGCTGCTGGCCGACAAGCCCACCAAGATCGACTCGGACGACCCGAACGATCCGGAAGCTACTGTGGTGGACGACTTGCTGCACCTGCTGGACCGCGCACACCGCGATCTGCTGATCGTGTCGCCGTACTTCGTGCCGGGCGACGCCATGATGAAGACCTTCAGTGCACTGCGCGCGCGCGGCGTCCGCGTCCGGGTGCTGACCAATTCGCTGGCATCCAACGACGCGCCGCTCGCACATGCAGGCTACGCCCGCCATCGCAAGGCCCTGCTGCAACTGGGCGTGGAACTGTATGAGCTGCGGTCCCACGGGGAAACGCGGCGTCGCCTGTTCGGCTCGACGCCGCAGTCGCGGGCCAGCCTGCATTCCAAGGCACTGGTGATGGACGGCCGGCTGCTGGTCGTGGGCTCGATGAACCTCGACCGCCGATCGGCGCTGCAGAACACGGAGCTGGGCATCGTCGTCCAGAGCCGCGTGCTCGCGCGCGAACTGACCCACAACCTGGAGGAAACCCTGGCCGACTGCTACCGGGTAGAGGTGACGGCAGACGGCCAGTTGCGCTGGCAGGGGCCACCCGATGCCGCGCATCCTGAAGGCCAGGTCTATGACAGCGAGCCCGAAGCCAGCACCAGCCTCAAGCTGATGCTGGACCTGGTCGGCCCCTTCGCGCCGGACGAACTGCTCTGATCCTGGCGGGGTTGCTCAGGGCAGCACCGGATTGTCGATCGCCCGCTGGACGCGGATGTCGGCATCGCGCTGCAGCAGCAGGCGTTGCTGCACCAGCGCGCGGGTGGCGGCGGTGACGGCCTGCACATAGCCGGCCTGCGTGCCATACAGCGACTCCAGCGAGGGCCGTGTGTCGCCCGCCGCCTTGCGCGCGGCCTCGGTCTTGTGGAACGGCAGGTAGCTGCCGGTCAGGTTGACCAGGTCGACGATGCCGGGCGTGGCGACATAGTTGAACTCCAGGCTCGTGCCCAGCGGTACCTGCACGTCCACGTTGCGGATGCCGGCACGGGCCAGGCCCGTGGCCGGATCGACCTGCGGCACAAGAATGGCGTAGTCCTTGCCGAGCGCGCGCGGCGGCAGGACGGTGGCGATGCCGGATTCATCCTGCGGCCGGTACTGCGGCCCGAAGTCCAGTAGCGGAAAGCCGTTGAAGCGCGCCAGGTACTGGAAGTCCGGCACCTGGGAGGCTCCTCCGGCGGGCCAGGCAAGGCCACGGATGGTGGGAAAGGCCAACTGCGACGGCCGTACCAGCGTGCCGTTGGCCAGTTGGGGCACCTGGCTTGGTGGCGGCGCCACATCCTGCGCCACCCACTCGGCCAGGTCGAGGAACAGGGCGCGGAAGGTATCGGCGAAATCCACCATGCTGCCGCGCGGATAGACCGCCGATGCCGGGTCGTAGGCGATGCCGCTGGTGCGGCCGCCCGTGCCGCCGCCGTGCTGCGTGCTGGCGTAGTAGTAGACGCGCGCATTGTCCGGCTGCGCCAGGTCACGGGTGCCCAGCGCATCGGTCAGGACCGGCGAACCCTGCAACTGCCAGAACTCGGTGCCCGACAGGCCCAGAAAGAACTTCGGGCATGTCTGGCTTGCCTGGCAGCGCGCCATGACACCGCCGGTACGGCCTGACACGGCATCCACATAGTCAGCGGCCAGCCCGCGCGGGGCCGTCTGGCCGAACGCGCTGTGGTCGGTGCGCAGGCCACCGCCACCGCCCGGCACGGCGAAGCGCGTGTTGATGTTGGTCTGCCGCGCGGCCACATGGGCATAGAGGCCGTCGAACACCTTGCCGCCATCGAGGGCCTGGTTGAAGCCCAGGTGCAGGAAGGTCTTCATCGCGTTGCCCGACTGCGACGTACCCTGGCCGATGGCATGGCGAATGCGGCCTGCCACCGGGTTGGGCGTGCCTGCACTGTCGGCAGAGCGCTTGCGGAAGAAGCTCACGGTATCCCGCAGTGCTGCCAGCCCCACGCCCATCACGCGCGGGTCCTTGGCCACATAGGTGATTTCGTACAGGACATTGGGCTGGAAGCCGCCCTTGAGGCAGACCGCGCCCGGCGCCGGCGTGCCGGGAAACGGATTGGCGGCGGTATCGCAGGTGGCGAACTTCCAGTCGGAGGCGGGAATCGGCACGCGCGGATCGGTTTCGTTGACGCGGCGCGTCAGCGAGAACCCCGCGCCGGTGTTGTCGAGCGTGGCCGGCGCATAGGGAATCATGGTGCCATTGAAGACCCCGCCCGGCAGCGTCAGCGACGCAGAGGCGGTGGCGGCGATCAACTCGGCCGCGTAGGGGCCGGTGATCGACGAGCCATCGGGGTTGCGCGCAATGGGCACGTCCAGCGTGAGGCGCTGCGGGCTGCTCTTGGGCACGTCCCCCTGCCAGGCCGAGAACAGCCAGACGTAGCCCTGCTCGAAATACACCGCATCGCTCGGCGCGGTGGCCAGGGCGGGCATGGTGAGGATGTTGCCGCGGTTGGGCGCGTCGTAGCGCAGCAGGCCGTTGGCCTTGGCCATGTCCTTGGGCTTGAGCATGACGAAGTCGCTCTTGTACTCGACCATGCCGCGCGCATTCACCGGCGCCAGCGCCAGGTCCTGGATGATGGCGTTGCGGGGATCGCGCGGGTCGACCTCGCCGCGCAGCGTGCCGGTGAGCTGCTCGTAGCTCCCGGTGCTGCCAAAGCTGCCGGCCATGTCCTGCCGGTCGGTGATGGTCATCTCGATGCGCGGCGCGGCCGCTTCGCCGCCGCCCCCGCCACAGGCCGCCAACAGGCCGGCCAGCCCCCAGGTGGCCCACCGGCCCGCGCGCACGCCCAGCGTGCCCCACTGTGTCTTGTCCATCGTCTTGTCTCCGTTGAAAGAATCTGTCGGCCCGTGTCTCCGGGCCTGGCTGCGGCGCGCCGATGGCGCCGCCGGCGTCGCATGCGCCTGCAGGCGCCTTGCCGGGGCTACTCCGCTTCGATGCCCGCGGCTTTCACGATGCGGCCCCACTTCTGCGACTCGGCCGCCTGGAACCTGGCCAGCTCGTCCGGCGTGGTGGTGAAGACCTCCGTGCCGGTGGACTCGTAGAAGGCTGCGCGGGCGCTGTCGCTGTGCGCGGCCTTCACCAGCAGTTCATTCAGGCGCTTGAGTACGGCAGGCGGGGTATGGGCCGGCGCATAGGCCGCAAACCAGTAGCCCATCTCATAGCCGGGCACACCGGCTTCGGCGATGGTCGGCACATCGGGCGCGAGCGGCGAGCGCTTGGCGCTGGACATGCCCAGCGCGCGCAGCTTGCCGGCCTTGACCTGCGGCAGGCCGGTGGCCGTGTCGGTGATCATCATCTGGATCTGGTTGCCCAGCAGATCGGTCACGGCCAGCGGGTTGCTCTTGTAGGGCACGTGCAGCAGCTGGATGCCCGCCATCTGCTGCAGCAGTTCGCCCGCCATGCGGCTGGAGGAGCTGCCGCTGCCAAAGCTGAGCTTGCCCGGCTCCTTCTTGGCCAGGGCAATGAATTCGCCCACCGATTTGGCCGGCAGCGCCGGGTTGACCACCATGATCTGGCCGCCCTTGCCCAGGCCGGTGATCGGGCTGAAGTCCTTCACCGGGTCATAGGGCAGCTTCTTGAACAGGTGCTCGTTGGCCGCATGCGTGGTGTTGGTGGTGATCAGCACGGTGTAGCCGTCGGCCGGCGCGCGTGCCACGTTCTGCGAGGCGATGAAGCCGCTGGCGCCGCCCTTGTTGTCGACCACCACGGATTGGCCGGACTCTGCCGCCACCACCTGCCCTATGGCGCGCGCGATCTGGTCCGTGGCGCTGCCCGCGGCAAAGGGCACGACGAAGGTGATCGGCTTGGCCGGGAAGGTCTGGGCCAGTGCCGGGGCCGCGACCATTGCGGCAGCAACGCCCAGGATCGCCTGTCGGCGCAGGAAGGAAAAGTGGGAACGCATGGGGGAGTCTCCTGTTGTGATGAAAAGCGAAAGGTTCAGGCCCGGCCCGCCAGCAGCCGATGGAGCGGCGCGGGCACCTGCAACCGCATATCGAGCAGATGAAAAGACAGCGACTTGCCGTGCGTATCGAGGTTGCGCGCATCGTTCACGCCGCCGTCCAGTACCCCGTCGAGCACGAAGTTCATGGCGAACAGCCGCGGCAGCAGGTAGCGCTGCACCGCCTGCGGCCGGCGGTGGGCGAAGTGCCGCGCCACCGCCTCGGGCGTGATCTGCTCGACCAGCAGCGGGTAGAGATGCGGGTGCCAGGCGATCAGGCTGATGCTGGAGCGGTCGCCCTTGTCACCGGTGCGGCCATGCGCGGCGCGGCGCAGGAGCACGGCCGGTTGTGCGGTCTGCGTCATGCCACGTCTCCTTCGGGCAGCAGTTGGAAGCCGGTGGCCACGGCGCTGCGCGGCACCAGGCAGGACAGCGTGGCCAGGCGCGGCGTGAGCGCCGTGCGCACGCCGCCACCGCCCGCCGGACCACAGGTGTAGAGCGCCGTCACCTCGCGCCCCAGGTGTTCGGCCTGGGCGCGGTCGGCGTGGATGGCGGCGATGCGCAGGCGCACGTCGCGGGCGTCGCCCGTCGGCGTGGCGCGCAGCAGGCGGCCGGCGTCGTCCCCCAGGATGCTCAGCACGCCGATCAGGTCGATGCGCAGGTCCAGCGCCGGCAGGCGCCGCTGCAGCACCTGGGCGGCCAGCCGTGCGCGCGCCTCGGCGCCGGGGCCGGCGTAGGAGATCTCGCCCTCGGCCAGCCAGCCGCCTTCATGGCAGACGTTCACCTTGAGCATGGCCGGACGCGCATGGCCCCGCACGCCCTGCAGCCGCACCCGGTCCGGGCCCACGGCCTGCACCGTCGCCTGGCCGATGTCCGCCGTGACGTCGGGCGTGAGGTAGGCGGCGGGGTCGTGCACTTCGTACAGGAGCTGCTCGGTCACGGTGGCCGTCGACACCAGGCCACCAGTGCCGCGGGCCTTGCCGACGAGGCAGCCGCCGTCGGCATCCATCTCGACGATGGGAAAGCCCACTGCATGCAGGTCCGGCACGTCCTTGTAGCCCGGGTCGGCAAAGTAGCCGCCGCAGACCTGGGCGCCGCACTCGAGCAGGTGGCCCGCCATGGTGGCGCGCGCCAGCCGGTCCCAGTCGTCGTGGGCCCAGCCGAAATGCGCGAGCGCCGGTCCCACCGCCAGCGAAGGATCGGCCACGCGGCCGGCCACCACGACCTGCGCGCCCGCCGCAAGCGCGGCGGCGATCGGCTCGGCGCCGACATAGGCGTTGGCGCTGACGATGCGCAGGCTCTCGAGCTGTGCGCCAAGTGCTTCGCGCAGGACGGCGCGGTGCTCCGGCCCCGACAGGTCGTCGCCATGGACGATGGCGATGCGGGGCGCCGCCAGGCCCAGCTCAGCCGCCATGCGGGCGATGTGGCGCGCAGCGCCCGGCGGGTTGGCGGCACCGAAGTTGCTCACGATGCGGATGCCGTGCGCTAGGCAGCGTGCCAGCACCGGCCGGAGCATGGCATCGAGCAAGGGCTCGTAGCCCTGCGCCGGATCGGCGCGGCGGCGCAGCTGGGCCAGTGCCAGCGTGCGCTCGGCCAGGGTCTCGAACATGAGGAAAGCGGAGGCCCGTGGATCATCCAGGGCGGCCAGGCGCTCTATCAGCGAATCGACCACCGGCCCGGCAGCGTCCACCCGGTCGCCGGAGAAGCCGGCGGCACAGCCGATCAGCAAGGGTGCGGAGGAAGGAGTCATCACTGCAGAGCTAGGAAAGTGGCGCGACTGTATGCTGCGCACCATGATCCGTAAAATCGAAAGTCTGGATCAATTGATCTGGATATCAAATCAATGACCGCCCCGCTGCCCGCCTTGTCCACACGCCAGTTGCGCGCCTTCCTGGTACTGGCCGAACTGCGCCACTTCACGCGTGCGGCACAGGCCTGCCACCTGTCGCAGCCCGCCTTCAGCGCGCTGATACGGACGCTGGAGGACACGCTGGGCACGCGCCTGTTCGATCGCGGTACGCGCAGCGTGCAGCTCACGCCCGAAGGCGCGGTGTTCGAGCCCGCGGCGCGCCAGTGGCTCGACGACCTTGCGGCCGCGGTGGGAGACCTGCATGACCATGCGGGCCGGCGCAAGGGCCGGGTCCACGTGGCGGCGCTGCCCTCGCTCGCCGCAGGCTGGCTGCCCGGGATCTTCCGCCGCTTTCGCGAAGCCTGGCCCGGCATCGAACTGCGCCTGACCGACGCGCTGTCCGACGCCTGCATCGAGCAGGTGCAGAGCGGCCGCGCAGACTTCGCGCTGGCCTCCAGCGGCGCCGGGCCGGCAGCGCGCGCCCTGCAGGCAGAGGTGCTGTGCGAAGACAGCTTCCACCTGGTCTGCGCACAGGGCCACCCGCTGGCGCAGTCTGCCAAGGCGCCCACGCTGCGCAAGCTGGCCGACTACCCCTTCGTGCATCTGGCGCGCAACAGCAGCGTGCGGCAGGCGCTGGACGCGGCGCTGCATCCGCTGCAGATGGACACCGTGCTGGAGGTGGAGCACCTGGCCACCGTCGCCGGCATGGTGGAGGCCGGCCTGGGCATCAGCGTGGTGCCCACGCTGACCTTGTTCCACTTCGAGCGCGCCACGCTGGCCACGCGGCCGCTAAGGATCCCGGGGCTGCGGCGCCGGGTCTATGTGCTGCGGCGGCGCGATGCCCCGTTGTCGGTGGCCGCGCAGACGCTGCACGACCTGGTGGTGGCGGAGCTGCGCTCGCAGGTGCCCTTGCTGGAAAAATCAAAATAGATAGCAGGAAGCCAAGGATCTGCCTTGGCTTCTGGCACTTTTCTTCATAATCCTGGGGGCCTAGATGCGGTGGTGCACCCGGTCCGGCGCATGCAGCCGCGCCATCAGTGCCGGTGCGATCTGGTCCAGCGGCAGGACCTCGTCGGCCGCGCCGTGGGCGATGGCCTCGCGCGGCATGCCGAAGACGATGCAGCTGGCCTCGTCCTGCACGTAGTTGTAGCTGCCGGCGTCCTTCATCTCGCGCATGGCGCGGGCGCCGTCGGCGCCCATGCCGGTCAGCATGATGCCGTAGGCATTGCGGCCGGCGACGGCGGCGGCAGAGCGGAACAGCACCTCGACCGAGGGCTTGTGGCGGTTCACCGGCTCGGCGTCGTCGACCACGGCAACATAGTTGGCGCCGCTGCGGCCGACGCTGAAATGCCGGCCGCCCGGCGCAATGTAGGCATGGCCGGGCAGGATGCGCTCGCCGTGCACGGCCTCTTTCACGGTGATGCGGCACAGCGTGTTGAGGCGCGCCGCAAAGCTGGTGGTGAAGCCCGGCGGCATATGCTGGGTGATGACGATGCCCGGGCAATCGGCGGGCAGCGGCACCAGGATCTGCCGGATCGCCTCGGTACCGCCGGTGGAGGCTCCGATGAAGATCAGCTTCTCGGTGGAGACGCGCCCCAGCAATGCGCTGGAGGACAGCGGCGCCGGGGCGGGCGCGCCGCCGGCCGCAACCGGCGGAGCCGGCGCGGGGGCCGGCGCACGGCGGATCTGCGCCTTCGCGGCGATGCGGATCTTCTCGACGATCTGCACCGCCAGCTCGTTCAGGCCGTTGGCCACGCCCACGCGCGGCTTGGCGACGAAGTCGGTGGCGCCCAGCTCCAGCGCGCGCAGCGTGACGTCGGCGCCGCGCTCGGTCAGCGTGGAGATCATGACCACCGGCATGGGCCGCAGGCGCATCAGCCGGCCCAGGAAATCTATGCCGTCCATGCGCGGCATTTCCACGTCCAGCGTGATGACGTCGGGATTGCGCTCGCGGATCATCTCGCGAGCGATCAGCGGGTCGTTGGCCGTGCCTATGCATTCCATGTCGGGCTGGCGGTTGATGATCTCCGCCAGCAGGCTGCGCACCAGCGCCGAATCGTCCACCACGATGACGCGGATCTTCTTCATGCTCGTCTCTTCTCTTGGATCGGGCTGCGTGTCCTTGCACGCAGTCTCTTAAAACAGGTCAACAGAGCCGCCAGCCGTGGCCTGCACCACGACGGCCACGTTGCCGCGCCGCTCCTGCGACAGCAGCGACTCCGGATGGGTATGTGCCAGGCGCTTGACCATGGCCTTGCCGGTCACCGGGAAGAAGCACACCTTGCGCGGATGGATGTCCAGCACGTCCTCCGACAGGATGGGAATGCGCTCCGTGCGCAGGTAGTCCTTCACGAAGGCCGTGTTGCGCTCGCCCACGTTCATGGTGGTGAAGCCGGCCATGACCTGGGCGCCGCCGAAGATCTTGGCCTGCAGGCTCTCGCGCCGGGCGCCGGCCTTGAGCATCTCGTTGATCAGCAGCTCCATGGCGTAGGAGCCGTAGCGGCCGGAGGCGTCGGCGGCATCGCTCTCGGGCAGCATGAAATGGTTCATGCCGCCCAGGCCGGTGCGGCTGTCCCAGAGACAGGCGGCGATGCAGGAGCCCAGCACGGTCATGATGACCAGCTCCTGGTCCGACACGAAGTACTCGCCCGGCAGCACTTTCACCGCGTTGTACTGGAAGTGGTGGTCGAAGTAGAAGAACGACGCCTCGCTGGGCCTGCGGGCCTTGGCCTTGAGCAGCTCGAGCGACGGCAGCCGCGATGCCGGCGCAGCCGCCGGCGAACGGGCCAGGGCCTCAGCAACGCTCATAGACCGTCTTTCCCCGCAGCGTGAACAGGTCGCGCGACTCGCTGAAGTTCTCGGCATGGCCGACAAACAGCATGCCGCCGGGCTTCATGACGCGATGGATGCGCTCCAGCACGCGGCGCTGCGTGGCGGCGTCGAAATAGATCATCACGTTGCGGCAGAACACCACGTCGAAGGGTTCGCGGAACGGCCAGTCGTCACGGATCAGGTTGACGCTCAGGAAGTCGATGCAGCGGCGCAGCTCGGGCTTGACCCGCACCAGCCCGGCATTGGACTCCTTGCCGCGCAGGAAGAAGCGCTGCTGGCGCTCGGTCGAGAGGCCCTTGAGCGCATCGATGCGGTAGATGCCGCGCTCGGCCTGTGCCAGCACCTTGGAGTCGATGTCGCTCGCGGTCAGCTTGAACGCGGCCTGCGGCCCCAGCGCCTCGAACGCGGTCATGACGATGGAGTACGGCTCCTCGCCGGTGGAGGCCGCATTGCACCAGACGCGCCAGGGCGTGCCTGCGGGCCGCGCCGACAGGTGGCGCGCGAAGATCTCGAAATGGTGCTGCTCGCGGAAGAAGGCGGTCAGGTTGGTGGTGAGCGCATTCACGAACTCCTGCCATTCGGCGCCACCGGCACCGTCGAGCGACTCCAGCCAGCCCAGGTAGTCGTGGAAGCTGGAGTGGCCGGTCTCGCGCAGCCGGCGCGAGAGCCGGCTATAGACCATGGCGTGCTTGCCCTCGTGCAGGCTGATGCCGGCGCGCTGGTAGATCAGCGAGCGCACCCGCTGGAAGTCGGACTCGGTCCAGGCGAACTCGCGCGCTGCCGCGGCGGGGGCTGCGGCCAGGGCGCTTTCGCGCGGGAGAGTGGCTAGGTTCGACACGGGAGCGCGTTCGCGAGGAAGAACGCCTGCGCCAGGGAGCGCGGGCGCTCGGGCAACCTCAGGCCGCCACGGCGGTGGGAGACACCAGGCCCATATCCACGCTGGACATGAGCTTCTCGATGTCCAGCAGGATCAGCATGCGCTCGGCCACCGAGCCCAGGCCCAGGATGCAGCCGTTGTCGATCACGCTCTCGATCTCGGGGGCGGCCTTGATGTTGTCGGGCATCAGCTCGAGCACGTCGCTGACCGAATCGACCACGATGCCGACCACGCGGTTGCGCAGGTTCAGGATGATGACGACGGTGAAGCTGTTGTAGTCGGCATTGGCGCAGTTGAACTTCAGCCGCATGTCGACGATGGGCACGATGGTGCCGCGCAGGTTCACCACCCCCTTGATGAATTCCGGCGCATTGGCGATGCGCGTCGGCGGCTCGTAGCCGCGGATTTCCTGCACCTTCAGGATGTCGATGCCGTATTCCTCCTGGTCCAGCCGGAAGGTGAGGTATTCCCGTGCGCCGGTGGCCGTGCTCTGGCCGATCTTTCCCATGACGCTCATGTCCATGCTCCTTGGTTGCGTTGCCGCGTCTTCACGTGTGTGTTCAATTGACCCAGGCGCTGCACACGGCACGAAAGGCCGCGGAGCAGGCCATGCGCAAACCGCCGCGGAACTGGCTTTGCCAGGCCGCAGGCGGTGCCCCCTGCAAGGGGGTTGGCACAGCGACACGCAGTGCGCGAAGCCTGGGGGTGTTTCATATCAATGCCGCGCGCGCCTGACCAGGCCGCTGGTGTCCAGGATCAGCGCGACCTTGCCGTCGCCGAGGATGGTGGCGCCCGAGATGTTGGGCACCTTGCGGTAGTTGGATTCGAGGTTCTTCACCACCACCTGGTGCTGGCCGAGCAGTTCGTCGACCAGCAGCGACACCCGGCTGCCGTCGGACTCGACCACCACCATGATGTTGCCCTCGCGGTCGTCCGGCATGCGCGGGACGTTGAAGGTCTTGTCCAGCGCCACCACCGGCATGTAGTCATCGCGCACCTTGACCAGTTGCGAGCCCTGGGCGATGGTGTTGAGCGAGGCCGCATCCACCTGGAAGGATTCGATCACCGAGGACAGCGGCAGGATGTAGACCTCGCTGGCCACGCGCACCGACATGCCGTCCATGATGGCCAGCGTGAGCGGCAACCGCACCGAGACCTTCATGCCGTAGCCTTCGGCCGAATCGATCTCGACCGAGCCGCCCAGGGCGGTGATGTTCTTCTTGACCACGTCCATGCCGACGCCGCGGCCGGACACGTCGGTCACCTGCTCGGCAGTGGAGAAGCCCGGCGCGAAGATCAGGCCCCAGACGTCGGCGTCGGACATCTGGTCGGACACATCCAGCCCACGCTCGCGCGCCTTGGCCAGGATCTTCGGGCGCGACAGGCCACGGCCGTCGTCGCGCACCTCGATGACGATGGAGCCCCCCTGGTGCGAGGCCGACAGGGTGATGGTGCCGTGCTCGGATTTGCCGCCGGCCAGGCGGTCGGCCGGCAGCTCGATGCCGTGGTCGCAGCTGTTGCGCACCAGATGGGTCAGCGGGTCGGTGATCTTCTCGACCAGGCCCTTGTCCAGTTCCGTGGCTTCGCCCTGCGTGACCAGCTCGACCTTCTTGCCCAGTTTGCCAGCCAGGTCGCGCAGCATGCGCGGGAAGCGGCTGAACACGGTGGACATCGGGATCATGCGGATCGACATGACCGATTCCTGCAGGTCGCGCGTGTTGCGGTCCAGGTCGGACAGGCCGCTGAGGAGCTGCTGGTAGAGCGCGGGATCCAGCCCCTGGCTGTTCTGCGCCAGCATGGCCTGGGTGATGACCAGCTCGCCGACCAGGTTGATGAGCTGGTCGACCTTGCTGACGGCCACGCGGATGGTGGTGGCCTCCAGGGTCTGCGCCGCCGGACTGGCCGGGGCCGCGGCCTTGGACGCCGCGCGTGAAGAGGTGCCGCCGCCATGGGCATCCTCGGAAGCAGCGCTGCCATTGGGCCGGTGCGCGCTGTGGTCCGGATGGCCGTCGGCGCCCAGGTCGCTGGGTGCGCCGGGCGAGCCCGGGAACAGGCCGAAGGACGCGATCGGAGAGCCCGGCGCATCGTGGAAGAAGCCGAACGGCGCCTTGGCGGCGGCAGCGGCCTCCAGCAGGTCGGGGTCGTGCTGCTCGCTGGCGTCGGAGTCGCTGTCGTCGAACACGTGGGCCGCTGCCGCGGCGGCGGCGCCGCGCGGCGTGATCGCCACCTGCTCCTTGGCCACGTGGAACACGAACAGGTCCAGCAGATCGTCGTCGCTGGAGGTGGTGTTGACGGCGAACACGCGGGTGTCGGCACGGTCGCTGGGCAGTGGCTCGATGGTGCCCAGGCCGGGGATGTCGCGGAACAGCTCGCTCAGCGCGTCGGCCTGCTCGGGCCGCTCCAGCGGACCGATGCGGATTTCCAGTGCACGGCTGCCATCGGCGGCCGGTGCCGCCGCGACGGGAGCCGGGGCGGGCGCGGGCGCCGGTGCGGGCACGGGGGCGGCCACCACGACCGGGGCCGGTGCGGGGGCCGGCACCTCGCCTGCGGCCAGGGCGGCGATGCGCCGCACCAGCTCGGAGGTGTCGAGCGCGTCGCCCGCGCCACCGGCCTGGTGGCGCGCCAGCAGGCTGCGCGAGGCATCGGCGGATTCGAGCAGCACGTCGACCATGGCCGGCACCGGCTGCAGCTCATGGCGGCGCAGGCGGTCGAGCAGCGACTCCATGTGGTGGGTCAGTTCGGCCACGTCGGAGAAACCGAAGGTGGCGGCACCGCCCTTGATGGAGTGGGCGCAGCGGAAGATGCCGTTGAGTTCCTCGTCGTCGGCCTGCTGCAGGTCCAGGTCGAGCAGCATGTGCTCCATCTGGTCCAGGTTCTCGCCCGCCTCCTCGAAGAAGATTTCGTAGAACTGGCTGAGGTCGAAGTCCGCGCCGCCGCCGCTGGATTCCTGGTGAAGTTCAGGCATGGCGGGCTCCGGGAATGTGCGTCGTGTGCATGCTGGAGAAAGAAAGAAGGGATCGCATCCTCAACGGGTGACCTTCTGGATGACTTCGATCAGGCGGTTCGGGTCGAACGGCTTGACCAGCCAGCCGGTGGCGCCTGCGGCGCGGCCGGCCTGCTTCATCTGGTCGCTGGATTCGGTGGTGAGGATCAGGATCGGGGTGGTCTTGAATTTGGGGCTTTCGCGCAGCAGCCGGGTCAGGCCGATGCCATCCAGGCGGGGCATGTTCTGGTCGGCCAGCACCAGGTCGACCTTCTCGGTCTGCGCCTTCTCGAACGCGTCCTGCCCGTCCACCGCTTCCACCACGTGGTAGCCGGCCCCCGTCAGGGTGAACGACACCATTTTTCGCATGGAAGGGGAATCGTCAACAGCGAGGATCGACAGCATGTGGTGGCTCCAGCTAGCGTTGCTTGGCAAAGGGAAGAACGGGCAGTTTCAGAAGAGCTCGACGGAACCGGCGTCCATCTCGCCCTGCGTCACGGGATTGGGGCGATCGGGCATGGGCTCGGCGAAGGGCATGGCCTCCTCGCCTTCCTCGCGTCCCATGGACTCGGCGGCCAGGCGGAAGGCGCAGCTCTGCAGCACGCCGCGGGTATGGTTGATCAGTTGCGAGGCCATGTCCTGGAACTGCAGCTCGGTCACGGCCTGACGCAGTGCTTCGCGCACTTCGCCCAGCGCATCGCCCAGGCCGGCCGGCAGCAGCGCACCGTCCAGGCGCGCATGGGCCAGGCCGAAGCGCTCCATGAGGTTCTCGGAGGCATGGTCGAGCAGGCCCTCCAACCGTTGCAGGTCGTGCATGACCACCAGCAGCGAGTCCTGGACCTCGGCCACCACCATCAACGGCAACTGCACGGCTGGACCGTTCTGGCTTGCGAGCGTCTGTTGCATCGTTTCTCCGTCCCTGCAAATCCCTGCAGTCGGGAGCAGTCCCCTGACCACTGTGCTGCGGCAGCTATTCTGGGCCATCCGGACCCTGTTCAATCTACATATCGGCACAAAATACTCTGACTTCACACAAATTCGCAACAGCAATGTAACCGCCCGCGCCTGGCGGCCGTTACGTCGCTTGCCGCGGTGGCGGCACCTATGATGGCGGCCATGTCCGACGAGAGCCCCTCCGCTGCCCTGCGCATCCTGCACCTGGAGGATTCGGCGACGGACCACGCGCTGGTCCGCTACGCCCTGCAGCGCGGCGGCGTGGCCTTCGAAATCGCCCGGGTAGAAACAACAACCGCGCTGCAGGCTGCGCTGGCCGGCGGCGGTTTCGACGTGGTGCTGGCCGACTACCGGTTGCCCGGCTTCACCGCGGTGGACGCCTGGGAAACAGTGTGTGCGCTGCAACAGGATGTGCCGCCCTTCGTGCTGCTGTCGGGCGCCATCGGCGAGCCGGCGGCGGTGGATGCGATACGGCGCGGCATCAGCGACTACCTGCTCAAGGACGACATGGCCAAGCTGCCGCACGTGATCGCACGCTCGATCGAGGTGCGGCAGGCGCGGCGCGAGCGCGAGCGCGCCAACCGCGAGCTGGCCGCCTCCGAGCGCCGGCTGGCGGAGCTGACCGAGCATCTGCAGAGCAGCATCGAGCAGGAGCGCGCGGCGATCGCCCGCGAGATCCACGACGACATCGGCGGCGCGCTGACGGCGGTGAAGTTCGACCTGGCCTGGATCGGCCGGCACACGCAGGACGAGGAGATGGAGCGCCACGCGCAGTCCGCCGGCGAGATGCTGCGCCATGCCATCGGCGCGAGCCAGCGCATCATGATGAACCTGCGCCCGCCGATCCTGGACCAGGGCCTGACCGCTGCGCTGCAGTGGCTGGTGGAGAATTTCGAACGGCGTACCGGCATCCCGGTGCGCATGCATGCGCCGCTGCGACGGCCGGCGCTGACGCCGGAGACCGAACTGGTGGCCTACCGCACGGCCCAGGAAGCCTTGACCAATATCACCAAATACGCGCAGTGCTCCGAGGTGGTGATCGACCTGTCGGACACCGGCGGCCTGCTGACCCTGGAGGTGGCCGACAACGGCCGGGGCCTGCCGCCAGCGGCGCTGGACACGCCCAAGGCCTTTGGCCTGCGCGGCCTGCACGAGCGCGCCAAGACCGTGGGCGGCTGGCTGGACGTGAGCGCGCCGGCCGGCGGCGGCACGGCGCTGGTGCTGTCGGTGCCGCTGGCCATGCCGGAGGCCGCGCCATGATCCGCGTGATGCTCTGCGATGACCACGCGGTGGTGCGCCGCGGCGTGCGGGACACGCTGTGCGAGGCGGTGGACATCAGCGTCACGGCCGAGGTCGGCGGCTACTCCGAACTGCGCGAGGCGCTGCGCAACGCCGCCTGCGACGTGCTGCTGCTGGACCTGAGCATGCCGGGCCGCAGCGGCCTGGAGGTGCTGGCCAGCCTGCGCGAGACGCATCCGGAGATCCGGGTGCTGGTGGTCTCGATGTACCCCGAGGACCAGTACGCGATCCGTTGCCTGCGCGCCGGCGCCCAGGGCTACGTCAACAAGGCCGGCGAGCCGGAAGAACTGGTGACGGCGGTGCGCACCCTGGCCCAGGGGCGCAAGTACCTGACCGCCGAGGTCGCGCAGATGCTGGCCGACAGCGTGGCGCGCCCGGTGCCCGAGAGCCCGCATGCCGCGCTGTCCGAGCGCGAGCTGCAGACCCTGCTGAAGATCGCCTCGGGCCGGCGGCTGTCGGACATCGCCGAGGAACTCACGCTCAGCCCCAAGACGGTCAGCGTCTACCGCACGCGGGTGCTGGAGAAGCTGGGCCTGTCCAACAATGCCGAGCTGACGGTCTACGCGATCCGCAACGGACTGGTATAGCTATTATTTAGGTAGCACAGAGCCAAAGAGGAATCATTGTTTCCGGCACCTATTAGCCGGGAACTGAGGATTCCCGTGGGTGTATTGCTCTCAAATTTGAATCGCCGGCCCTGGCCCGCTAGCGCACGAACAGGTCGATCACCTTCTGCATCAGCGCCAGCAGCGGCTGGTCCAGCATGGGCAGCGTGGCGGCGATGCCGGCCATGCCCATGGTCAGCGTGACCGGAAAACCGAGGGCATAGATGTTCATCTGCGGCGCCACGCGCGAGATGATGCCCAGCGTCAGGTTGACGAACAGCATCAGCCCGATCATGGGCAGCGCGATCCACAGCGCGCTGGCGAACAGCTCCGCGCCCAGCAGGTGCAGCCGCGTGGTGGCCAGCACATCCAGGAAATTGCCATCGGCCGGAAAGGCCTCGAAGCTGCGCACCACGGCCATGAGCAGGGTCAGGTGGCCGTTGACCACGATGAACAGCAGCACCGACATGTTGCCGAGGAAGCGCGAGACCGCGCTGACCTGGGTGTTGCTCATGGGATCGAAGAAGGACGCGAAGTTCAGCCCCATCTGCAGCCCGATCAGCTCGCCGGCCAGCTCCACCGCGGCGAACACCAGCCGCACGGCAAAGCCGATCGACAGGCCCACGCCCAGCTGCTGCACCACGGCGCCGAGCGCACCGGGCGAGTTGACGCTGATCACCGGCTGCCCGGCCAGGCTGGCCTGGGCCGCCAGCGCCACCAGGAAGGCCAGGCCGATCTTGGCCCGCATGGGAATGGCGCGCAGCGAGAAGATCGGCGCCACGCTGAACAGCGCCAGCACGCGCAGGAAGGGCCAGAGCAGCGGCGACAGCCAGGCGGCCAGCTGGGCCTCGGAGATCGACAGCATGGGCCGCAGGACGCCTAGCTGACCAGCGTCGGGATCGACTCGATGGTGCGCCGCAGGTAGTCCACCAGCGTCGTCAGCATCCACGGGCCGGCGATGGCGAACACCAGCACGGCGGCGATCAGCTTGGGCACGAAGGACAGCGTGGCTTCGCTGATCTGGGTGATCGCCTGGAAGATGCTGACCACCAGCCCCACCACCATCACCGTGCCCAGGATGGGCATGGATACCGTCAGCATGAGCACCAGGGCCTCCTGGCCTGCGGTGAGAACCGTCTGGGGATTCATGGCAGGGGCCTTTCCCGGCAGCGCGCCGGACCATGGAGATGTGTCATGTCACGTGGAGAAGCTGGCGGCCAGCGAGCCGATCAGCAGGTTCCAGCCATCGGCCAGCACGAACAGCATCAGCTTGAAGGGCAGCGCCACCAGCACCGGCGACAGCATCATCATGCCCAGCGACATCAGCACGCTGGCGACGACGATGTCGATCACCAGGAAGGGGATGAAGATCATGAAGCCGATCTGGAACGCCGACTTCAGCTCGCTGGTGACGAAGGCCGGCACCAGCACGCGAAAGGGCGCGGTCTCGGCGGTGACCGACGGCTCGAGCTTGGCCAGGCGCGCGAACAGCGCGAAATCCGACTGGCGCGTCTGCTTGAGCATGAACTGGCGCATCGGCGCTTCGCCGCGCTCCAGCGCCTGCTCGAAGCTGATCTGGTTGGCGCTGTAGGGCTGGTAGGCCTCGGCGTAGACGCGGTCCAGCGTCGGGCCCATGACGAACAGCGACAGGAACAGCGACAGCCCGATGACGATCTGGTTGGGCGGCGCCGATTGCGTGCCCATGGCCTGGCGCAGCAGCGACAGCACGATGACGATGCGGGTGAAGGACGTCATCATCAGCAGCACCGCCGGCAGGAAGGACAGCGCCGTGAAGAACAGCAGCGTCTGGACCGGCACCGAGAAGCTGGTCCCGCCGGCGCCGCTGCCCACCAGCAAGGGCAGCTGGCCATTGGGCACGGCGCCCGCGCCGCTCTGCGCGAAGGCGGCCGGCGCCAGCAGCACGGCCAGCGCCGCGACCAGCAGAGGCAGGCCTCTACGCATCGAAGCGCTCCGGAAGCTGCGACTGGAAGGACTGCGACGCGCGCGCGTCGCCCGTGCGGGGCGCGGGCACGGTGTGCAGCGTGGTGATGCTCTGCGGCGTCACGCCCAGCACGATCCAGGTGCGCGCCGACTCGGGCCCGACCTCGACGGTCAGGACCCGCTGCTGCGGCCCCACGGCCAGCGCCGAGACGATGCGCGAGGCCTCGGCGGCCGAGGATCCGGCGCCCGGGCGCATGCCGGTGCGGCGCTGCAGCCACTTGAGGGCCCAGGGCACCATGGCCAGGATCGCCACGAAGAAAACGATGGAAAGAAGCGCTTGGGTCATCACGAGAGTATCCCGCCACCAGCCCGTCCCCGAGCGGGCCACCGTTCCCGCAGGGGGTACGGCGGCGCGAAATGGAAGGCCGCAAGGCGCACGCTGCTAGCCCTTGCTCACGCGGCGCAGGCGCTCGGAGGGCGTGACCACGTCGGTCAGGCGGATGCCGAACTTGTCGTTGACCACCACCACCTCGCCCTGGGCGATCAGGTAGCCGTTGACCAGCACGTCCATGGGCTCGCCGGCGAGCGCGTCGAGCTCCACCACCGAGCCCTGGGCGAGCTGCAGGATGTACTTGATCGGCACGCGGGTGCGGCCCAGCTCGACCGAGAGCTGGACCGGGATGTCGAGCACGCGGTTGATGTCGCCGAGCGCGGCGTCCGCCGCCGCGGTGGAGCCCGGACCGGTGCTGCCGAACAGCGGCCCGCCCTGCTCCAGCTCGTCGCGCGAGGGCGAAGCCTTCTGCTCTTCCAGCGCCTCGGCCCAGGCCGACAGGTCGTCGCCGCCGTTGCCGTCGCTGTCGCCGTCTTTGCCGTTGTCAGAGGACATTCTTATCTCCAATCCAGTTCAGGTCGTTGCCACGCAGGCATTGTTCGATGCGGATCGCGTACTTGTTGTTGTGCGTGCCGTACTGGCACTCGAACATCGGCACGCCGCCGATGGTGGCCTCGATGCGCGGGGTGCGGTCGAGCTCGATGAAATCGCCCACCTTCATCGCCAGCAGCTGCTCCACCGTGGCGTCGGCGGTCGCCAGCTCGGCCACCAGGGTGACCTCGGCGGCCTGGATCTCGCGCGACAGCAGCTTGACCCAGCGCCGGTCGACCTCGATCGAATCGCCCTGGGTGGAGGAGAACAGCACGTCGCGGATCGGCTCCAGCGTGGCGTAGGGCATGCACAGGTGCACCGAGCCGGTGATGTCGCCGATCTCCAGCTGGAACACGGTGGAGACGACGATCTCGCTGGGCGTGGCGATGTTGGCGAACTGCGGCTGCATCTCCGAGCGCTGGTAGTCCAGCTCGATCGGGTAGATGCCCTTCCAGGCCTTCTTGTATTCCTCGCAGATGACATCGACCAGGCGGTTGATGACGCGCTGCTCGGTGGCGGAGAAGTCGCGCCCCTCGATGCGGGTCTGGAAGCGGCCCAGGCCGCCGTAGAGCGTGTCGATCACGCCGAACACCAGCGAGGGTTCGCACACGATCAGGCCGCTGCCGCGCAGCGGCCGGATGGCGACGATATTGAAGTTGGTGGGCACGGCCAGCTCGCGCAGGAAGGCGCTGTAGCGCTGCACCGACACCGTGCCGACGGAGATCTCCGGGTTGCGCCGGATGAAGTTGAACAGGCCCACGCGCAGGTTGCGTGCAAAGCGCTCGTTGACGATCTCCATCGTCGGCATGCGGCCGCGGACGATGCGCTCCTGGCTGGAGAGGTCGTAGTCGCGGATGGCACCCGCCTCGGGCACCTCGTCGATGATCTTCTGGCTCTCGCCGGTCACGCCCTCCAGCAGGGCATCGACTTCTTCCTGGGAGAGAAAGGCCTCGCTCATGAATCGTTTCTCCGATGGCTACTGGATGATGAAGCTGGAGAAGAGCACGCCACGCACCGGGTTGGCCCCGGAGCCGCGCGAACGGCGCTTCTTGCCGCCTTCGCCGTCCGCGGACGGCGGCAGGTAGCCCAGCGGGCGGCCGGCCTCGGCCATGATGTCGGCGGCCAGCTTCTCCTTGCCGTCGCGCTGCAGCAGTTCCGCGGCGGTGCGCTGCGAGATCAGCATCAGCATGCCGTTGCGGATGGAGGGCATGTAGGCCTTGAGCTGGTCGGCGGTCTTGGCGTCGGCCACCTCGAAGGTGACGCCGATCTGGGCAAAGCGCTCGCCGCCGGTGTCGGCCAGGTTCACCACCATGTTGTCCACGGGGAGGAAGGTCGGCACGGACTTGGGGTCGTGGTGGGCCTGCGCCGGCGGCGCGTCCTCGTCGTCGTCCAGCGCCTGGGACTGCGCCCGGCTCTGCAGGAAGAACCAGCCGCCGCCGGCGCCTGCCAGGACCAGCACGATCAATACGATCAAGATGAGCTTCATCTTGGACTTGGGCTTGGCGGACACGGCGGAGGGGGCGGTTGTGGACACGGCGGGCGCTTCCTTGGGGAAATGCGGGATTCTGCAGCCAGGCCCCGGGGCCCGGCCGATCCTGCGGCAGATGGCAGCGATTATTTGCCAGGCCGCGCGCGCCAGTCCCGGGAATAGGCGGCAAAAAGCGGCCCATCCCGCGCCACGCACCGCCGGTGGCGCACACGGCCGGCGCGCAGCCCGGGACGGCCGCCCCTTACACGAACAGGTCCAGCGACCGTCCGGGCCCGCTGCCCGTGGCGGCCGCGCGCCGGGTGGCGCCGGCCACGCCGTCCACGGCGGTCAGCACGGTCTGGCGGCCGCTGCGGCCGCCGCCCTCGCGCGGGTCCGGGCGGGCAGAGCCGTTGCCGTTGTCGTTGCCGCGCGCATCGGAACCGCCCACGGATACGCCGGACAGGGTCAGCCCCTCGCGCTGCAGCATCTCGCGCAGCTCGTGGGTGGCGCCGCCCAGCATCTGGCGCGTCTCGGCCTGGTCGCTCTGGAAGGCGACATGCGCCTCGGAGCCCGTCAGGGAGATGCGCACATCCACCGGCACACCGCCGAAGGCATCGAGCGTCAGTTCGGCGCTCTGCGTCTTCTGGCTGACCCAGTAGCGGACCTGATCGGCCACCTGGTCCTCCGCCGATGCCGCGGCACCGTTGGCGGCCGTGGCATCGGGGCCGCTGGCCTCCGACAGGGTGCGCCAGGAAGCCGCATCCGCGGTGCTGCCGAAGCCGCCCGGGGCGGCAGTCCCCGCAGCGCCGCCTTCTCCTGCCGCGGCGTGGCGCTCGCCCCGCGCACCGGCACCGCCCGCGCCCTCGAAGGCAGCGGCCAGGGCCAGCGCTGGCGCGGCCTCCACCAGGCCCAGGCCCAGCACCGTGTCGCCGGTGGCGCGGTCTGCCAGGCGCAGTTCGGCGGTGGCGCCGCCACCGGCCTTGGCGGCGGCCGCAGCGGCGACCGCCGTGCTGCTGTCCACTGCCGCGGCGGCGCTGCCGCGGGACATGGCGTGCTGCATCTGCGCCAGGATGCTGTTGTAGCCGCTGGCGGTGGACGCCACGCGGGCGCCGCCGCCAGCCTTGGCCGGGTCGCGGCCCTCCGCCACGCTGGCGCGGCGGGCGGCTTCGGCAGCGGTGCCGGTGCCGCGCACGCCGTTGGCGCCGCTGTCCAGGGCGGTGCGGGCATCGCTCTCGGACGCCTGCATGGGGTCCACCGGCAGGTCCGCCACGGTCGGGCTGCGGAGCTTGCCGTCCGTATCGGCGCCGGCCGGGGCAAGGCCCTGGGCGGTGCCGCGGCGGGCCGCGCCGGCACGGGAGAGTGCGCTCCCATCGGCGGCGGCGGCTCCCGTGGCGCCCGCGGCCTGCGCGCCCTGTGCCAGTTCGGCGCCGGCGGCATCGGCCACGGCCTGCGCGCCAGCCAGCGCCGCGGCATCCACGGCAACGGCGTCGGTTGCCACTGCCGGGAGGCGGCCGCCCTGGGGCGGGCGTTCGGCGGGCGCGTCCGGCAGCCCGCCCTCTTCTTCCTCGGCCGCGCCCAGCAGCGAGGCGAAGGCGTTGTCCGTGCTGGCCCCCGCGCGCGAGGCGTCCGTCCGGGCGCCCTCGCTGCGCACGCTGCGGGCGGGTGCGGCGGATGCCGCGGGGGGGGTCTCGATAGCCATCAGTCCTGTCCTCCAAAGGCGGCGCCGGCATGTCGGAGCGACTGCCGGGCCGCAAATTCATCCACTTCTTTCTGTTCGCGCCGCTGCTGCAGGCGCGCCTGCTGGCTGGCCTTGCGCGCCACCACCTGGCTCAGGCTGGCCAGCCGCAGCTCGGCCTCGCGCAGCTGGGCCACGCGGGCCTGTACCTGGCGCGCGTGCTGTTCCATCACGCCGTTCTGCAGGTCCACCGTGTGGTAGAGCCGGGCCATGAACTGGTAGTGGTGCTGCATCAGCTCGGGCGTGGCCCGGATCTGGGCCTGCTGCGTCCAGCGCGACTCGCTCTCCTGCGCGTACTGCTGGAGCTGGTCGAGCTGGCCTTGCGCCATGCCCTGGCTGTCGCGCGCCTGGGCCAATGCCACGGCGGCGGCGTCGCGCTGGCGCGTGACCATCTCGATCGCCACGCGCAGGCCGCCGGCGGCATGGTCGCGCGCGCTCATCCGGCACCTCCGACCAGGGCGGCCAGCTCGGTGCAGCTGTGGTCGAGCGACGCCGCGTCATGCATGCCCTGCTGCAGGAAACCGGCCATGGCCGGCTGCAACGCGATGGCTTCGTCCAGCGCCGGGTCGGAGCCCGGCATGTAGGCGCCGACCTGGACCAGGTCCTTGCCCTTCTGGTAGCGCGAATAGACGGCACGAAAGCGCCGCGCGGTGTCGAAATGCTCGGGCGAGGCGACGTTGTGCATCACGCGCGAGGCCGACTGCTCGATGTCGATCGCCGGGTAGTGGCCGGATTCGGCCAGCGCGCGCGACAGCACGATGTGGCCGTCCAGGATGGCGCGCGCCGCGTCGGCGATCGGGTCCTGCTGGTCGTCGCCCTCGGACAGCACGGTGTAGAAGGCGGTGATCGAGCCCACGCCGTGCAGGCCGTTGCCGCTGCGCTCCACCAGCTGCGGCAGCTTGGCGAAGCAGCTCGGCGGGTAGCCCTTGGTGGCCGGCGGCTCGCCGATGGCCAGGGCGATCTCGCGCTGGGCCATGGCGTAGCGGGTGAGCGAATCCATGAGCAGCAGCACGTGCTGGCCCTTGTCGCGGAAGTACTCGGCCACGGCGGTGGCATAGGCGGCGCCCTGCATGCGCAGCAGCGGCGGCGCGTCGGCCGGCGCGGCGACGACCACCGAGCGCGCGCGGCCGTCCTCGCCCAGGATGTCCTCGATGAATTCCTTGACCTCGCGGCCACGCTCGCCGATCAGGCCGACGACGATCACGTCGGCCGCGGTGTAGCGCGCCATCATGCCCAGCAGCACGCTCTTGCCCACGCCGGAGCCGGCGAACAGGCCCAGGCGCTGGCCACGGCCCACGGTGAGCAGGGCATTGATGGCACGCACGCCGGTGTCGAGCGGCTCGCGCACCGGGTCGCGGTCCATGGCGTTGAGGGGCTGGCGGTCCAGCGGCTCGGCGCGCACGTGCTGCAGCGGGCCCTGGTGGTCCAGCGGCTCGCCGCAGGCATCGACCACGCGGCCGAGCAGGCCGTCGCCGAGCGGCAGGCGCAGCGCGCCCACGCCCGCGCTCTGGGCCGGCGCCGGCCCGTCGTCCTGCGCGGCGCCCCAGCGCGGCGGCGGCACCCAGGGCGCGGCCGGCGCCACCTGAGCGCCACTGGAGAGTCCATGGATATCGCCGGCCGGCATCAGAAAGGCCTTGTCGCCCGAGAAGCCCACGACCTCGGCCAGCACGGCGGGCTGGTCCGGCATGCTGACACGGCACTGCGAACCGACCGGCACACGGATGCCCGAGGCCTCCAGCACCAGGCCGGTGAGCCGGGTGAGCGTGCCGCGGCTGGCCAGCGGCACCGGCACGGCGACGCGCGCGGCGGCGGTGTCGACAAAGCGCTGCCACAGGTCGACATGGCACTGCCGTGCGTCAGCCATCGGCCTGCTCCGCATCGGTGGGCGGCTGCGCGGCGGGCTCCTCCCAGGGCGTCTCCAGGCCCAGTGCGGCGATCGCACGGTCCCAGCGCGTCTGCAGGCGGCCGTCGACGACGGTGCCGGCGGATTCGACCAGGCAGCCTCCAGGCGGCACGGCGGCGTCGGCCAGCCACTGCACCGGAGTGCTGCCGAACTCGTCCTGCAGCGGCGCACGCAGCATGTCCAGGTCCTGCGGGTGCAGGCGCACGGTGGCAGGCCTGCCATCGGCCACCAGGGTGCCCAGCGCCTCCCGGATCACCGGCTGCAGCGCGTTGGGGTTGACCGACAGTTCGTGCCGCAGCACCTGGCGCGCCAGCGCGCAGGCCATCTCCAGCACGCCCTGGGCGATGCGCTGCTGCGCGGCATCCAGCCCCTGCTGCGCGGCCGCGACCAGCGCCGCCAGTTGCTCGGCGGCGGCATGGCCCTGGCCCGCCACGTAGGCGTCCAGGCGTTCGTTGCCTTCGCGCGTGGCCTCGGCGTAGCCGGCGGCATGGCCTTCGGCGCGGGCCTCGTCGCGCGCCTGCTGCAGCCGCGCCAGCGCGGAGGGGCTGTTCTCGGCACTGTGCGCGGCCTCGAGCTGCGCGGCGGCGGCCAGGGCCGCACGCACCGAGTCATCCACGGCGCCGAACTGCCATCGCGCGACCTGCTCGATCTCCTCGCTGGGGATGAAGCGGGCGTAGCGGCTACCGGCGTTAGACGAAGCTGTCATCACCGCCGCCTCCCAGGACGACCTGGCCTTCGTCGGCCAGGCGGCGCACCGCCTTCAGGATTTCCTTCTGCTGCGCCTCGACCTCGGACAGGCGCATCGGCCCGCGCGATTCGAGGTCCTCGCGCAGCGCTTCGGCGGCGCGGGTGGACATGTTGCCGAGGAACTTCTCGCGCAGCTCGGGCGAGGCGCCCTTGAGCGCGACCAGCAGGGTCTCGGTGGCGACTTCCTTGAGCACCAGCTGGATCGACTTGCCGTCGAGCTTGCCGACGTCGTCGAAGACGAACATCTTGTCCATGATCTTCTGGGCCAGGTCGGCGTCGTAGCCGCGGATCGAGTCCAGCAGCGGGCCCTCGATGGCGGTGCCCAGCAGGTTGACGATCTCCGCCGCGGTCTTGATGCCGCCGAGCGAGGTCTTGCGGATCTTGTCGCCGCCGGCCAGCACCTTGAACAGCACCTCGTTCAGGTCCTTCAGGGCGGTGGGCTGTATGCCTTCGAGCGTGGCGATGCGCAGCACCACCTCGCCGCGCTGGCGGTCGGACAGGTGCACCAGCACGCTGGCGGCCTGCTCGTAGTCCAGGTGCACCAGGATGGCCGCGATGATCTGCGGGTGTTCGTTGCGCAGCAGCTCGGCCACCGACACCGGGTCCATCCACTTCAGGCTCTCGATGCCGGACACGTCCCCGCCCTGCAGGATGCGGTCGATCAGCAGCGCGGCCTTGTCGTCGCCCAGCGCGCGCCGCAGCACGGCGCGCACATAGTCGCCGGTGTCGGACACCAGCAGGCTCTGCTGGGCCGCCGCATCGGTGAACTTGTTGATGACCTCGTCCACGCGGTCGCGCGAGACGTTGCGCATGCGGGCGATGGTTTCGCCGAGCTTCTGCACCTCCTTGGGGGAGAGGTGCTTGAAGACTTCCGCTGCCTCTTCCTCGCCCAGCGACATCATCAGAATGGCGGCGTCGTCGAGTCCTTGATCGTCCATGGTCGTTTGTTCCGGATGTGCGTCAGGCCGGCACGTCGCCGCTGACCCAGGCCTTCACGATGTTGGCCACCGCGGTCGGGTTGCTGCGGGCCAGCTGGCGCGCGTCCTCCAGGCGCAGCTGCTCGGGGGTGGCAGTGAGCAGTTGGGGCTCGCCGTCGGCCGGGCCCGGCAGTGCGGCGCGCGGCGGCATGTCTTCCACGAGGGCATCGAGCTGGCTGCCGGCGGCCGGCGTCGGCGGCCGGTTGACGGCCTTCAGGGCTGGCCGCACGAAGCCCAGCAGCACCAGCGCGGCCAGCAGCAGGGTACCCACCGGCCAGGCCATGCTGCGCGCCAGGTCCAGCACTTCAGGCTGCTTCCAGAACGGCAGCACGGTGGTGTCCGTGGCCGCGACCTGGAAGGGCGTATTCATCAGGTTGACCGAGTCGCCGCGGTCCTTGTTGAAGCCGATGCTCTCGCGCACCAGCGCGGTCATCTGCTCGAGCTGCTGCGCCGACAGCGGCTGCATCTCCGGCGCACCAGGCTTGCCGGACGCACCGGCCGGGACCTGGTAGTTGACGACCACGGCCGCGCTCAGGCGGCGCACGGTGCCGCTGCCACCGCGCACGGTCTTGACGGTCTTGTCGACCTCGTAGTTGGTGATGGCCTCGCGCCGGCGCTCGCCGCCGGTGGTAGCCGCCGCGCCCGGCGTGAGCGGTGCGGCCTGGCCGTTGATCGGCGCCGCAGGCTGGGCCGGCGGCTGGTTGGTGGTGGCGCCGGGCACGCCGGTGGGCTGTGCACTGGTCGCGCCGGTGCTCTCCACCACCTGCTGGCTGCGCACCGCGCCGCTGTCGGGGGTCTGGTTGGGGCGGTGCTGCTCGGAGGTCGACTCGGTCTGCGAGAAGTCCACGTCCGCCGTGACCTGGGCCTTGACGTTGCTGCGCCCCACCACCGGCTCCAGCATGTCGAGGATGCGACGGCTGTAGAGGGCCTCGAGCTGCTGCACGTACTGCAGTTGCTGCGCATCGCCGCCGGAGCCCGAGCCGGGCGTGCCGTCGGGTGGATTGGACAGCAGCTTGCCGCTGTCATCGAGCACGCTCACGGCCGAGGGGTTCATCTCCGGCACGCTGGAGGCCACCAGGTGCACGATGCCGGCGATCTGGGCGCGGTCCAGGAAGCGGCCGGCGCGCAGCGTCACCAGTACCGAAGCCGAAGGCTTCTGCTGCTCGCGGAAGAAGCCGTTCTGGTTGGGCAGCGCCAGGTGCACGCGCGCGCTGTCGACGGACGCGATCGACTGGATCGAGCGGGTCAGTTCGCCCTCCAGACCGCGCTGGAAATTCAGGCGCTCCTGGAACTGGGTCATGCCGAAGCGGTTGCCCTCCATCAGCTCGAAGCCCGTCACCGAGCCCTTGGGCAGGCCCTGCGAGGCCAGGCGCAGGCGCACGTCGTGCACCCGGTCCGCCGGTACCAGGATGGCGCCCCCGCCCTCGGCGTACTTGTAGGGCACGTTCATCGTGGTGAGCTGCGCCACGATGGCGCCACCGTCCTTGTCCGCCAGGTTGGAATACAGCACGCGCCAGTCGGCTTGGCGCCCCATGACCAGGCCGATGATGGCCACCGCCACCAGCAGGGCCACCCCCAGGCCGAGCCGCAGGCGCTGCCCGCGGTCGAGCGCGGCCAGGCGGCGCGACCAGGCCGGGGCGGCCGGGGCCAGGGGATTGACAGGAATTTCGGCGACGGCGGACATACGGGGTTCCGGGTAATTCCAGGGACACGGACGCACCCTGGACGATCCGGATTATTCGGCCCGCCCCTGCCGGCGTTGCCGGGATAAGGCGCGGATTCCCCCCGCTATTCGGGCTCGGCACGGCGGGCGAAAACTTTAGGATTGCCGCCATGGATTTTCGTATATCCCCCTCTTCCGTACCGCTCACCAGCCCGGCCGTCGCCGCGGCGCGCGCGGCCGCCACCCAGGCGCGCCCAGAGGTGGGCGGCGCGTCGGAGGGCAGCTTCGGCGGCGCACTCAAGGGCGCGCTGGAGTCGGTCAGCGCCGCGCAGAACCAGGCCAGCGGCCTGCAGCGCGAAGTGCAGATGGAGAACCCCAAGGTCAGCCTGGAGCAGACCATGGTCGCCATCCAGAAGGCACAGATCGGCTTCCAGGCCACCATGCACGTGCGCAACCGCATGGTGCAGGCCTATACCGACATCATGAACATGCAGGTATAGACAGCCTTATTTGATATATTTAATATAGCTATAAGCCCAGGCAGAACCTGGGCCAAGGGCAGTTTCAATGCAAAAAACCGGCACTTGCCGGTTTTTTGCATGGAGAACCTAAAAACACCGTGGACCCGGCTTTGCCGGCCCACAGGTGTCGCCACCCCGAAAGGAGCCAAGACACGAAGTGCTTAGCCTGGGAGTGGTCTCAGTGAATCATCTGCGGCTGGCCGTCCATCAACTGGTCGAACTGCGACAGCCAGGGCTCGGCCAGGCAGCGGATCTCGGCATCGTTGCGCAGGATGCGCTGCATGATGCGCACTTTCTCCGAGCGGTGCTCGGGCGGCAACTCCTGCTCCTGCGCGCGGTAGCGCAGCTGCTCGATCAGCACGGCGCAGGCGCCTTCGTAGCGCACCACTTCATCCCAGTCGCGGGCCTTGGCGGCATCCAGCATCTTGCGGCTGCTGTCCTCGATGGCCTTGTAGTAGTCGATCAGCATCTCGGGCATCGCTCACATCCCCCCTGCAGCCACGGCTGCCTGGGGCGCACGCGCCGTGCCGCCGGCAATGCCGCGCCAGCCTTCGGCCACGATCTCGATCAGGGACTGCACCTCGGCCAGCGGGGCATCGTCGTTGCGCAGGTTGGCCACGGTCAGTTGCCGCACGCTGTAGTCGTAGAGACGGCGCAGGTTGCCGGCGATCTCGCCGCCATCCGTGTCGTCCAGGCCCATGCGCAGGCCCTCTTCGATCAGGCGCACGGCCTTGGTGATCTGCTCGCCCTTGCCGGCCACATCGCCGCGTTGCAGGTGGGCGCGCGCCATGCGCAGGGACTGCAGCAGGCCCTCGAACAGCAGGCTGACGAGCTGGTGCGGGCTGGCGCCCTCGACGCTGGCCTGGCGGTAGGTGGATGCTGCGCGGGCGTGGGCGGGGGTGAACATGCTGCTCTTCCTTTGCATTGATCTCTTGTTATGGTTATCGGTGTCTGCGGCCGGAAATGTAGGGCCGGGCATACAAATTCAGCTACGCCGTCACGTCAACTGCTGCTCTTGTTCCAGTTGGCGACCTGCTGGGTGATGTAGGTGTTGAGCGCGGTGAGCGAGGCCATCTGCGTATCGAGCGCGGTGTACTGCGCATTGAGCCGCACCTCCACCGCAGACGCGCGTGCGTTCACCTTGTCCTGCTCGTCCTGGTTGCGCTTGTCGGCGGCGTTGAGGGCGTCGGTCTTGTTGTTGAACAGCCCGGTATAGGACAGCAGGTCGGTGGTGAGCTTCTTGAACTTCACCGCCACGCCATTGGAGCCGTCGCTGCCGCTGGCAGTGTTGGCGAACAGGTTCTTCAGGTCGTCCGGCTTGTTCTTGAGTGCCGCATCGAGCTTGACGGAGTCCACCCCAAGCTTGCCGTTGCTGTCCTTCATCACGGAGATGCCGATATCCGACAGCGTGGAATAAGCCCCCCCCGCCGTGGTCGTACCGACCACCGCACGCAGCATGTTCTGCAGCCCGACCGCAGTGGAGTCGGCCTGCAGCAGGCCGGCAGTCTTGGTGGTGGTGTCGTACTTGACCGAAGTCGACAGCAGGTCGTTGATGGCGTTGTACGCATCCACGAAGTCCTGGATGTTCTTCTTGGTGGTGGCCGTATCGGCCGTCACGGTGATATCCACCGGAGCCGTCGTGACCTGGGCAACCGTGAAGGTCAGGCCGGCCACCACGCCCTCGAAGCTGCGCGTGGCCGAGGTGATGGCCAGGCCGTTGAGCGTGGCCTTGGTGTCCTGCGCCGCCTGGGTCTGCGTGAAATTCAGGGCCGTGGCCGCGTTGTCCGTGGTGAAGCCGGTAGCCGTGACGGTGAAGGCATTGCTGGCCCCGGTAGCCGAAGATCGCAGCATGAGCCGCTGGCCCGAGCTGTCGGAGACCACGGTAGCCACCATGCCGCTCTTCTGCCCGTTGATCTTGCTGGCAATGCCCGCCAGGCTGGTGTCGTCACCCTCCACGATCTGCACGGTAACCGGCGCGGCCGAGCCGACCTGCAGGGTCAGCGTGCCGGTGCCCATGGTCGAGCCGGTGGGCACGGCCGTGGCGGACACGCTGGTCTGCGACTGGGCCAGTTGGGACACGGCCAGGTTGTAGTTGCCGCTCTGTGCGATGCCGCTGATCGCAGCGGTGGCCGCGGCGGTGTTGGTCGAGGCCACGGTCATGTTGTTCCAGCCGCTGTCTCGCGTGAGCTTGGCCGCCGCATCGGCAAAGGTGGACACCAGCGACTTGATCTGGCCGTAGGTGGAGATCTTGCTCTGGATCTTCGCATCGGCGGTCTGCAGCGCCACCAGCGGCTGCTTCTCGAGCGCCACCAGCTGACTGACGATGCTCTTGACGTCCAGCTGGCTGCCGATACCCACTGAGCTGATGTTAGCCATGACCTTGCTCCTGAAGGATGAATGTCAGCGTGCGGGGTTGGCGTATGCCACGGTTCATGGCATCTGCGAACCCTCGCACGGCAAAAGGTGACGGAAACGACAAGGGCGGCACAGGCATTGCTGCCTGCGCCGCCCGAGCGGACGGGAGCCCCGTCCGGTCGTCCATCGCGATCAGCCGCGCAGCAGAGTCAACACGCTCTGCGGCAGCTGGTTGGCCTGCGCCACCATGGCGGTGCCGGCCTGTTGCAGGATCTGGGAACGCGACAGGTTGGCCGTTTCCGCAGCGAAGTCCGCGTCCACGATGCGCCCGCGCGAAGCCGACAGGTTTTCGCTCTGCACGTTGATGTTGCTCACTGCGCTTTCGAAGCGGTTCTGCAGGGCACCGAGGTTGGCGCGCGAAGAGTTCACGGTGTCGATGGCGGCATCGATCTTCTTCAGGGCCACCCAGGCGTCCGCCTGGGTTTCCACGGACAGCTTGCGCGTGCCGTTGTCGTCCAGGCCGATGCCCTTGTCGGTGGTGTTGGCCGCGAAGGTGGGATCGGCGAAGCCCGTTTTCGCCGCGGTGAAACCGGCGAAAGTCACGTCGGCCGGATCGCCCGAGCCGTCGGTCTTGAGCGTGTCGGAACGGAATTCCAGCGAATAGGTGCCGTCGTCTTCCTTGGTCACGAAGGCGGTCACACCGGTATCGGCGGTCTTGCGGTTGACGGCCTCGGCGATCTGGCCGACGCGCTCGGAAGCCGAGGTGGCGGCAGCGATGTCGCCCAGGTCGATGGCCGAACCGCCGTTGACGGCGATGGTCAGCGTGCCTGAGCTGATCTTGGTCAGGTCGGTGATGGTGGTGGTGGCATCGAAGGCCGCGACCGACGCTTCGTTGTACTTGACCGCGCCCAGCTCGGACGCCTTGGCATTGGCCAGGGCACCGACGGTGATGTTGTTGCCGGAGTTGGAGCCGACCTGGAACACGGCGCCCGCGAACGAACCGTCGAGGATCTTGGCGCCGTTGAAGTTGGTGGTCTTGGCGACGCGGTCGATTTCGTCGGACAGCTGGGAGACTTCGGCCTGCAGGGACTCGCGGTCGCTCTTGCTGTTGGTGGAGTTGCTGGACTGCACGGCCAGTTCACGCATGCGCTGCAGCATGTCGCCGATCTTGCCGAGCGAGCCTTCAGCCGTCTGCGCCAGGGAAATGCCGTCGTTGGCATTGCGCGAAGCCACGGCCAGGCCCTTGACCTGGGAATTCATGCGCTCGGAGATCGCCAGGCCGGCGGCATCGTCCTTGGCGCTGTTGACGCGCAGGCCCGAGGACAGGCGCTGCATGGACGTCGCCAGCGAGGACTGAGAGGTACTCAGGTTGCGCTGTGCATTGAGCGAAACGACGTTGGTATTGATCGTAGAGGCCATGGAAAAGCTCCTGAAACTTGTGTTTACACGGCAAAAGCGCCGATCTCAACGCCAGCCAGGAGGCTGGCACCAGACCGGTGGTTGCCGGTCAATGCACCCTTGCAGGTCCATTGCACAGGTTTTCGGGTCAGCACGGAAAAACTTGAGGGTGGCCCATGAAATTTGTGGTCGCACACCCCCGGGAGCCGGCCCCCGAAAGTTCGGGCACCGGTTCCAGGTACCCGGCGATCTTCAGGGTTTGGCCCGCTGCCCAGGCCGGGAATTGGCGCGCTTTTCGCCTCTTTTTCAGGCCCATGGGGCTGCGGCGAATGCCCAGAATCCAGCGCATCGACCGAAAGTCGGGCTGGATACCCGACTGCCTTTCCGGCAGGCATGCCGGTTTTTCATCCCGAGAGGAAACCCGACATGGCATCCACCATCAACACGAACATCGTTTCGCTCAATGCGCAGCGCAACCTGAGTGCGTCCCAGGCGTCCCTTGCCACGTCCATGCAGCGCCTGTCCTCGGGACTGCGCGTCAACAGCGCCAAGGACGATGCCGCCGGGCTGGCGATCTCCGAGCGCATGAACACCCAGATCAAGGGCCTGACGGTGGCCTCGCGCAATGCCAACGACGGCATCTCGCTGGCGCAGACGGCCGAAGGCGCGCTGGGCAAGATCGGCGACATGCTGCAGCGCATGCGCGAGCTGGCCGTGCAGTCGAGCAACGCCACCAACAGCGCCAGCGACCGCAAGTCCCTGCAGGCCGAAGTGTCGCAACTGGCCGACGAAATCGACCGCGTCGCCAAGACCACCACCTTCAACGGCCAGAAGCTGCTGGACGGCAGCTTCTCGGGCGCCGTGTTCCAGGTCGGCTCCAATTCCGGCGACAACATCACCGTGGGTGCCCTGGCCAATGCCAAGGCGTCGGACCTCGGGGCCGTCAAGTATTCCGAGGCATCGGTGGCCGCGTTCGACCCGACGGCCACCATCACCGACCTGACCAAGATCAGCGGCGGCAACCTGAAGATCCAGATGGGCACCGGCTCGGCGCTGGACCTGGGCGAGATCCCGGCCGCCGCCTCCGGTTCGGAGCGCATCGGCCAGATCGCCGAGGCCGTCAACCGCAAGACCGCCGATACCGGCGTGACCGCCTTCGTCACCAAGGCCGACGACGGTACGTATTCGCTGGAATTCCGCTCCGACCGGATCAAGACCGACGGCACGGGCGCCCCGGAGACCGTGACCTTCACGGGCTTCACCGCGGCACAGACCGGCTTCGCCAACCCCACCTTCACGGCCAACACGACCGACACGGGTATCGGCCTGGACGACAGCGGCGCGCGCAAGCTGTCCGTGGAAACCCAGGCGGATGCATGGGTGGCCCTGAAGAAGATCGATTCCGCCATCGACAAGGTCAACGGCTCGCGGGCCGACCTGGGCGCCATCCAGAGCCGGTTCGAGACCTCGATCGCCAACATCGATGTGCAGAGCGAGAACATGTCGGCGGCACGTGGCCGCATCGTGGACGCGGACTTCGCCAAGGAAACCGCCAACCTCTCGCGCGCCCAGATCCTGCAGCAGGCCGGCACCGCCATGGTGGCGCAGGCCAATCAGCTGCCGCAGAGCGTGCTGACCCTGCTGAAGGGCTGATAGCGCATAAACTCGTCGCTTTGTAACAAAAGCAGGTGTGCGCTGAATTCCAGGTTACCTCTGCTCCCACGGAAGCTCCATGTCAACGCCCACTATTGACCAATTCATCGAAAACTTCCTGACGGCCGTGGACTTCCAGGAGCCCGTGGACGTCACGGCCACTACGGAGTTGCGCAGCCTGCCCGAGTGGGACTCGCTGGCCGCGCTGGGCGTGATCGTCATGTTCGACGTGGAATATGGCAAAACCATCACCGGTAACGACCTCAAGGCGGCCGTGATGGTGGACGACCTGTACCGACTACTGGCCTGACCCGGCGACACCTATGGGCCTCTCCACCCTGCACCATGTGCGCTTCGCCGGCATGGCAAGCTGTGTTCCCAAACGCGTGCTGTCCAATCTCGAGGACTGCCCGCCCCGGCAGCGGGCCGAACGAGCCCGACTGGTACGCAACATCGGGATCGAACACCGCCGCATCTGCCCTGAATGGCAGTGCTTTTCGGATCTGGCCTTCGACGCAGCTCAGAGTCTCCTGGCCGCATTGGAATGGAAGCGGGAGGATGTCGACGCGCTAATCGTGGTTACGCAGTCGCCGGACTACCTGACGCCTGCCACGGCCGTGATCCTGCAGGACCGGCTCGCGCTGTCGCAAGCCACAATTGCCTTCGACGTGAACCTGGGCTGCTCAGCCTATCCATTCGGCATGCATATTCTGGGCAGCATGATCGCTGCGGGCGCAGTGAAGAAAGGCTTGCTGCTGGTCGGCGACCGCTGTGCCACGGTAGACGAACCGCTATTCTCGGATGCCGGCACGGCAACTGCGCTAGAGTTCGACGCGGATGCTCCTCCTCTCTATTTCGACCTCAACAGCGACGGTAGCGGCCACAAGGCCATCATCCTGCCGGTGGGCGGACACCGCGAGCCGTTTGCACTTCAGCATCTGATTCCCAGCCGCGCCGATGACGTAGCCCCCTGGAAATGGCCTGGCGCACTCCGCCTTGACGGCCCGGCGGTCTTGAGCTTCTCAACCCAGCAAGCGCCGCCATCGGTCAAGCGTACGCTGGACTACGCGGACCAGTCGATTGACAGCGTCGACTATTTCATCTTCCACCAAGCCAATCGGATGATCAACGAGACCATCCGCAAGAAGCTGGGCTTGGCGCCGGAGAAGGTGCCCACCACGCTGCACGACTTTGGCAACACGAGCGGCGCATCGTTGCCGGTAACCATGACCGTGCGTATCCGTGACGCGCTGGAGTCAGGCCGCCATCGACTCGTGCTCTGCGGCTTTGGTATCGGGCTGTCCTGGGGCACATGCATGGTGGACATCGAAAACGCACGCTTCCCGGAACTGATAGAAATATGACCGCGACGGTCTTTCCCTCTGCATTCAGCCTTGCAGACAAGACGGTACTGGTCACTGGCGCCTCATCCGGCATCGGGCGCCAGATAGCCCTGTCATGCGCGGCAGCCGGTGCCACCATCATCGCCACCGGCCGCGATGCCGGACGGCTAGATGAACTCCTGACCAAGCTGCAAGGTCCGCAGCATCGGGCCCTAGTGGCGGACCTCGGCGGCGACGAAGGCATCAAAAGCGTGGCAGATATCGGCAAGATCGATGGCGTCGTTCACAGTGCCGGCATCTCGGCCCTGGCACCGATGCGCTTGGTGTCACGCGCCCATATCGAATCCCAGTTGAACGTCAACCTGGTGGGTCCGATGCTGCTGACCCAGCAGTTGCTGTTGCGCAATGCCATCCGGCCGCAGGGCTCCATCCTGTTCGTATCATCCATCTCTGCACACATCGGCGTACACGGCGTGGCCGCCTATTCCGCCAGCAAAGGTGCGCTGGAGGCCATGACCCGCAGCCTTTCTATGGAAGTGGCGCGCAAGAAACTGCGTGCCAACTGCGTAGCGCCCGGTTTGGTGCAGACGCCTTTACTGGAAGCCGCCCGCAGCACTGCCGGCGGACTGGAAGAAACCGAGGCCCACTACCCTCTGGGTTTCGGTCAACCCGAAGACGTCGCCAATGCCGCCATCTTCTTCCTCTCCGAAGCCAGCCGCTGGATCACCGGTGCCACGCTGGTGCTCGACGGCGGGCATACGGTCGGTTGAATCATGAATAAACGACTCATCATCGTCGGGGCCGGTGGCCTAGGACGTATCGTCTACGACGCGCTGCGGAAAGATCCCGTCATTGCGCAGGAAATGGAACTGGCCGGCTTCCTTGATACGCGGGCAGACCTGCAACCGCCGCCTGACATAGAAGCCCCTGTGCTGGGTAGTCCGCTGCAATACCAGGTTCGGCCTGGCGACATCTTCATCCCAGCCGTGGGCGTTCCCGCCTGGCGGCGCAAGTTGCTGGCTCCACTGCAGGCCCAGGCGGCAGAATTCTTAAGCTACAGCCGCCTGGCGTCCATCGGCGCGCGCACCGAGATCGGCCCTGGGGTCTTTCTGACACCCGGCGCAGTTGTCTCGGTTGACTGCCGCATCGGTGCCTATGCCTATCTGGATACCTACGTGATTGTGGGTCACGACGTCACCATCGGCGAACACTGCATGATCGGCGCAATGAGTTTTCTGGCCGGTGGCGTACGCATCGACGATGGCGTGGCCATCCACCCCCGCGCCACCATCGCCAAGGGCGTGCACATCGGGGCAGGCGCCACGGTGGGCATCGGTTCGGTGGTCGTGAAGGATGTCCCTCCCTCGGTCACCGTGTTCGGCAATCCCGCCAGGCCCATTTTCACCTCCGACCCCTCATGAGCAACAGAGCAGCTGCCCTGTCGGGCATGCGGACACGCCTGTCCGAACTCGCGGCCCGCAACCCACCCACCGTGGCCGCCCAGGCGCTGGACGCCGCGTCGGCGGTCTACCTTCTGGCACCCAGCTCTTTTCTGGGCCAGTCTTTTGCGGCGACGCTCGCGTCGCGCCTGGCCCATCCGGGGCGCACCGTGGAATTCGTGGACGATACGCTGACCCACCACGGTTATCTACACGGCCTGCCGGTGATCCCGACGCAGGCGTTGCGGGACCGAGCCCATGCCGCAGACGCCGTGGCAGTGAACCTGTCCAATGCACCCTTTGCCCATGGCTTTTTCGCACAGACGGCAGCCACGGCGGGGATCAGACATCTTGACATCATCCCGGTCCTCGACGCAATGGACCTGCCGGTGATCTACCAGACGGCCGGGACCATGCGGCAGGCGACTGCGGAGCGTCTGACCGAATACTTTGTGCTGGCGGAGCGCCTCGAAGATACCCTCAGCATCCAGACTCTGGAAGCCTGCCTTACCTTGCGGTTCACATTGGACCGCGACGCGATGCTGCCGGTCCTCTGCAGCCTGGAGGACGAGTACTTCTCGCCCTTCCCTACCGGCAAGGATGTGTCATTCACGCTGGGCACCGAGGAAATCCTGTGTGATGTAGGCGCCCACGTTGGCACCACTATCCACAAGTTCCTGGCCGCAACCCGCTGGAACTACGCAGCCATCCATGCCTTCGAGCCGGATGCCGGCAACTTCGGCGCGCTGAACCGAGGGGTGTTCACCGATCTACCTAATTTCCATCCGCGCCAGATGGCGCTCTCGGATGTACCCTCCACGCTGCGCTTCTCGGAGACCGGCACTATGGGCAGCCGTGTGGACAGCGCGGGGAACGTTTCGGTGCAGGCTTCCACACTGGATGCCGAAGTGGAGCACGCGACATTCATCAAAATGGACGTGGAGGGGCACGAAACCCGCGTGCTGCGGGGCGGTCGTCGTCTGATCCAACGCAACCGGCCGCGACTCGCCGTCACCGGCTATCACTACGCCGATGACCTGCTCGACATTGCCGCCCTGGTGCAGGAGATCGAGCCGGGCTACCGGCTGCGGCTGCGCCACCACTCCTTCTATTACTACGACACTATCCTGTACGCCTCGGTATGAGGCGCGGCGAGACGCTGCTATGTTGACACCTGCCTTGCCGGCGGCCTGCTATACGCAGCCGCATTGGTTCCAACGCGAAAAAGAAAAGATCTTTAGCCAGCTGTGGCTGTTGGCGGGCCTGAAACGGCAGTTGCAGAAAGAGGATAGCTTTCTCACTCGCGACTTCTGCGGGACGCCGGTGCTGGTACAGAACACCGGCGGCGAACTGCGGGCGTTCCGCAATACCTGCGCCCACCGTGGTATGCCGCTGCAAACAGCGCCGTTCGGCACGCGCAAGATGGTCTGCCCGTACCACGGTTGGGCCTATGACGCGAACGGCGGCCTGCGCGGCCTCCCCAATGCCGCGATCTACGGCATGTGCGATGCCGAGCGCCAGAACATCAGCCTGCACCGTTTCGCACTTGAAACGGTGGGCGATTTCGTGTTCGTCAACCTCAGCCAGAGTCCGCTTCCCCTTACTCAGCAGTTCTCGCCTGATCTGCTGCGGCTGCTGGAGGCGGCCTCGCCCTTTTTTGACGCCGAGGTGTCCTACACACACTTTCAGGCGGCGTACAACTGGAAGCTCAACTTCGAGAACATCCTCGACTGGAACCATGCGCAGTTCGTGCACCGCAACACGCTGGCACCGCTGATCGCCATCGAGAAGCAGGGCACCTTCCACGCAGCCGACAACCAGCGCTCACGATTGTTTGTCACTGGCTCACCTTTGTCCGACATAGTATTTTCCGGAGATGCCGACCTATCGGGGCCAATCAAGCTGTCGGACATCAGCCGCATCGGGCGGGCCGCGATGCCCTACAGGCCGCACTGGTACTCGAGCCTGTACCAGGATCCCTGCGACTTGGGCGCCTTCTTTGCCTGCAACCTATTTCCCAACGCCAACTTCGGGTCCATCCACGGCGAGAGCTTCTATCTGCAGCAGTACATGCCGGTGGCGCCCGACCGGATCGAGTACCACTCCTGGGTCTTCACCACGCGCCTCAAGCCAGGCGTCCCGTCCCAACCCCATCTGCTGTGGGGCATCCACCATGCGGAGAAGCGTGTGATTGACGAGGACAGCGCGCTGCTGGAGGCCTTGCAGCGCTCCCTGCAGCAGGCCGAGAGCACGGGCATCATGGGTCAGCACGAGGCCCCGCTGGTGGCCATGGGACGCTGGTACATGGCACACCTTGCGGAGGCGGCGGCAACATGAGCCCCTTACTGGTCCTAGGCCCCGACAGCACCCTGCGCGACGTGCATGCGCTGGCACGACAGGCCTATCCCGGCCGCCGTGTTGACGCACTACCGATCCCGGTGAGCGACTATTACCATTTCGACCTGTCGGGCCTGGCTGACTTTCCGCCAGGGCAGTGGCAGGTCTGTGTGGCCGTCAACGAGTTTTACATCAACGATGTACGGCGTGCGCTGCATGCCAGCACTGCCGCGCTGGGCTATAGTTTCGCCTCGGTGGTATCGCCCGGGGCGAGCATTTCGCCGACTGCCACCATCGCCGACAACGCCATCATCCATGCAGGCTGCGTGGTGGGCGCGGACAGCCGCATAGGCCTATGCGCAGTGCTGCGTCCAAACGTGGTGCTGAGCGAGGATGTGGTGGTGGGCGACTACGTCACACTAGAGGCCAATGTAGCCATCCGGGAAGGAGCGCGCGTGGGCAACTTCAGCACCATTTGCGCTAACAGCAGCCTCGCTCGCATGACAGAGGTGGGGCCACACTGCTACCTGAACCATTCCCGCCAATACGGAGGGAAGATTCCACAGAAAACCTTCTACTCTCCCTTGTTCGAAAATCCAGTGCGGGTCTTCTGCTCGGACGCCTTCGCCTAGCGTGCATGCCCCCTTCACCGATTCTTTTAGCCCTCGCAGGATTTCAAAAGTCCTATACGACTTCGCTGGCCTATTTCCTCGTACAGCATGGTTTATGCGAGCTGCTGTGGCCGCAGCACAAAGAACCGCATCTGTTCAGTCGGCACGAGTTCGGCGGGCTTTGCCTACTGCCCGGTCGCCCGGTGCTGGATGGCTCCCAGTGCACCATCGGCCACCCCTTGGCGCTGGACAGGTTGCAAGCCTTCAATACGCGCCTCATCCTGAGCTACCGTCATCCCTATGACCGAGCCTTCTCTGCCTATCGAATGCACCGCCTGTTCATGACCTCACACGACATGACGGACATGGTCTACCGCGAGTTCCACCGGGGGTCTCCGCGGGCCATGCACTACCGGGGCGCAAACGACACCACATTCGACGAAATTTTCGCGGACATCCTGGGGCCAGCAGAATACCGACGAACCGAAAAGTACCTGCTCCAGGAAGCCGAGTACCTGCGCAGCATGTCGTTTGCCGAACGGCTGGCTTATGAATGGGATTTTCACGACCGGCGGGGTGACTTTCCGTACTACAGCATCCTGCTCAACTCGCTCTATGCTCGTCCCACCGCATGGGCACTGCAGCGGTTTCCGGCCGCTCATATCTTGCCGCTGACGCTGCACCCCGGTATGGAATCGGAAATGCTGGCGCACACCATCGCCCACCTGATCGAACAACCCCCGCCACAGCAGGTGGCCCGCTTTCCCCACGCCTTCAATCTAGCCGACCAGGGCCTGCTGCAGGATGCCACCCATGTCGACCCCGCCGTGCGCGCGCGCTATCGCGACCGCTTCAACGCCGACATCGATGCGCTGGAGCACAGTTTGAATGCACATGGCTGCGATCTGAAGCTGTTCGACGCTCGGCACCTGCGGGTGGACTGAGATGGGATTGGCAGCATGAAGCAGCACCTTGCCACGGCAAAGATTCCCCGCGCTGGCGTACTCTGGTTCACCGGGCTTAGCGGCGCGGGAAAGTCGACGCTGGCCCTGGCTGTGGCCCAAGCGCTGGCACAGCGCAACAGCCCCAGCTACGTGCTGGATGGCGACAGCGTGCGCCAAGGGCTATGCCGCGACCTGGGATTCAGCGAAGCCGACCGCAGCGAAAATATCCGCCGCATCGGCGAGGTAGCCAAACTCTTCGCCGATGCCGGGCTGGTGGCGATCACTGCCTGCATCTCTCCGTTTCGAGCCGACCGCCAGCTGGCGCGCTCTCTGCTGGAGCCCGGCCGCTTTATAGAAGTCCACGTCGATACCCCGCTGGCTGTCTGTGAAGCGCGCGACCCCAAGGGTCTGTACCGGCGTGCGCGTAGCGGCCAACTACCCCACTTCACTGGCGTGGGAGCGCCGTATGAAGCCCCGCAAACACCGGAATTGCGCATCTCCACTGCGGCGCTGAGCGTGCCCGAATGCGCCGAAACCGTGCTGGCGTTGCTAGACGCCCGCGGCTACATCTACCCCCAGGGGCCTAAATCGCCCCAGGTCTAATCGGACGGCTTACGCCTAAAGTGCAGGAGAGAACTCGAATACCTCGGCGACTGCGCCCATGGTCCGCGCCCGTTGCTGGTCCGTCATGCCTAGGAAGAAAGGCAGCCCGATCAGGTCCTGCGCCAAGGTCTGAGCCTGGGGTGCCTCCAGCAGGATGCAATACTGCTCCAGCACCCCCATCTGGCTGAGCAATGGCTGGTACCAGCGCCGCGTGCTGACCCGGGCCCGGTGACACGCCAGCTCCAGCCGGTCGCGCTGCTCCGCGCCAGGCAGCCGCAGGCACATCAAGGTGGGTGCAGCGACGCCCCCGGCAGGGCCCACAGACTGCCAACGCAGGCGCCCACCCGCGACGGCATCAAAGGCCGCGCGCAGCTCCGCAAACAAGCGCCGGCGCTCCAGCGCCCGGGACTCCCAGCGGGCTAACGCGCCTAAAGCCACGGCAGCGTGGAATTCGCTCATTTTGGCATTGGTGCCTATACCCGCCAGGCAGCCAACGGGAAGCCCGGCTGTCGGATCGAGGTTGATGCCGAAATTGGACAACTGCCGCACCTTAGCCACAAGTTCCGGGCGGGTCGACACCACTAGTCCGCCCTCGCCCGCCGGCAAAGACTTGGTGGCATGGAGGCTGAACACCAGCGTACCCCGAGCCTCGGTCAGCCATTGGCTGCCATAGGCCCCTGCAGCGTCGACGATGACCGGCAGTCCGGTAGTCTCCTCGAAATGCTGCCAATCCTGCATGGCGTGGGGCATGCCGAACGTTGCCACAGGCATCACGGCATCGACGGCAGTTTCCCGACAGGCGGCGCGGGCGATCTCGGGCGTCAGCAGCCAGGTGTCGGGGTCTACATCCGCCAGCACCGGAAGGTGCCCGGCGCGCAATATGGCAGTAGCCGTGGCCACAAAGGTAAGCGCGGGCAACAGCACGCGGGAACGCGGCGGCAAATCGAGCGCTTGCAGCGCCAGCTCTAGCCCCAAGGTCGCGCTGCTGACCGCCACCACCGAGACCGGCCCCGCAGCAAGCGCATGGAAACGGCTGGAGAGTTCGGCCTCCAGCTCACACACCAGCGGCCCGAAGTTGGAATAGTGCCGCGCCTCATGTATGCGGCGCAGGTATGGCAGCAAGTCTTCCGGCCCCGGCACATCGGGCACCAGCAAGGGAATAGGCATGTGGTTTTGCATGAGGCCAGTCCAGAGTTCAGTGCACTACAGCCGCAACCCCGGCGGGGGGTCCGGCATGGGAGAACTCGTGCAGGGCGGCCTCCAGATCGCTCTTCACATCGGTCGACCGCACCTGTCCGCTCAGGTAGTTCAGCCACATCAGGCGAAAGGCCTTCTCAAGCTCGGCGGTGCGGCCGGCGTAGTTCATGAGGACACTGCGGGACAACCAGTCGCGCACGTTGGCACGCAGGCGGCATAAGCGCGGAGGATCGTTCAAAAGAACTAGCGCCCGGTCGACATAGTCGTCCGCATCCCGGGCCACCTCGCCGCCGAAGCCCAGCCCCTGCAGGGTGCGTGCGGTGGAAGCGTCGATGGCGCGCTGGGCGTCCATGCAGACGATGGGCAGGCCCATCCACAGCGCGTGCATCGTGGTGGTACCGCCCGAGATCGGCGAGGTGTCCAGCGCGACGTCCGCGACGTGCCCAAGTTCCATGAAGTGCTCCAGCGGCTGCTGGTGCATCACGAAGACCCGGTCCAGCGGCATGCCGGCGGCTTCCACCCGCGACTGCATGGCCGCCTGCGCGGCTTCGGCCGTGTTCTCCTTGACCATGATGATCAGCCGCGCATCGGCGCGGGCCTGCAGGATGCGGCACCACACGGCCAGCATCTCGTCCGTGAGCTTGGTCGAACTGTTCAGCGATATCAGCGTGGGATAGCCGTTGTGCAGCATGGGCGGCTCCTCGCGCAGGGGGGCGTGGACCGGTGGCGAATAGCTGGCCATGCAGGCCAGGCGGAACAGCGTCTCGCTGTAATGGGCCTCCACCCCCACGGGGTCGATGCCGTAGTCCGTGAGGCGGTAGTCCATCGCCTCCATGCCCAGGGTGTTCATGTAGCCGAGCCAGGTCACCTGCACCGGCGCCGCGCGGCGGGCAAAGGCCAGCAGGCGCTGGCCCATGGTGTGGCCGGACAGGTCCACCAGCACGTCGATGCCCAGGGAGCGCACGTAGCGGCACAGTTCGTCGTCCGTCATGGCGACAACGTCGTGCCAGTGCGGCACCAGCGGGCGCATCGTCGCGGTGACCTCGTCCTCCTTGCCGCTGGAGAAGACATGCACCTCCACCTGGGCCGGGTCATGGTGCTGCAGCACCGGCAGCATGAAGAACGCAATGGAGTGGCGGCGGAAGTCAGCAGTCACATACCCGACCTTGAGCCGCTTGCGCGGATCGCGGTCGGTCACGCGCAGGGGCTTGGCGGCGCGCGTGAGCGGATCGGCCATGCGCCGTCCCCAGTCCCGGTGCACTGCCAGCGTCTTCTGCGGGTCCCGGTCCATGCTGCTGTGGATCCACGCGCGCAGCACCCAGACCGCCGAATCGGCGTTGCCGCAGGCGGCCGCCTTCTCGATGGTGGCGCGCGCCTCTTCGCAGCACCCCATGTTGAACTGGGCATAGGCCAGCATGCGCAGGGCGTCGGGGGAGTCGGGCGTCAGGGCCAGGGCGGTCTGGAGGGCGTTGATCGCCTGCGTCCAGTTCGAGCTGATCAGCAGGATGCGCCCGATGCGCAGCCATGCCGCCACGTGGGCCGGCTCCTGCGCCAGCACCTGCACGTACTGCAACAGCGCCTGCTGCAGTTCGTGCTGCTGCTCGTGGCGCTGTGCCTGCGCCAGCAGCGCCTGCACGGTCGCGGAGGAGGGAGAGGAAGCGGACATGGTCAAGAATAGGGGTCGGATCGTGCGGGCGGAAGCCCGCTGGTTGGATTCTGGCGCCCGCCAAACCGGCGGGCAGCCCGATCTGAGGCCGGATGGCGCGGCTTTTCCGTGGTTTGCGGCGCCACTCCTGCGTTAGCATTCCGATACATTGTCCACTGGCGCGCGCTTTTGCCAAGGACGGAGCCACACCACCAGCGGCGCCGGCCCGCCCGCCCCGGGAAACCTGAAGACCCCCCTCATGCTCGTCATCATCGGCTACGTCGTCTGCCTCGGCTGCATCTTCGGGGTGTTCATCCTGCACGGCGGCAACATCAGCGTGATCCTGCACGCGCTTCCGTTCGAGATCGTCACGATCCTCGGGGGTGCGCTGGGCGCCTTTGTCGTGAACAACCAGTCCAAGGTGCTCAAGGCCACGGTCAAGCTGCTGCCGCAGGCGTTCAAGGGGTCCAAGTACACCAAGGCACGCTACATGGAGCTGATGGCGCTGCTCTACGACATCCTGCAGAAGGCGCGCAAGGACGGCCTGATGGCCATCGAGAGCGACGTCGAAAAACCGGAGGAGTCCCCGATCTTCCAGAAGTACCCGGCCGTGGGCAACGACCACCACGTGACCGAATTCATGACCGACTACCTGCGCATGATGGTCTCGGGCAACCTCAATTCGCACGAGATCGAAGCCCTGATGGACAGCGAGATCGAGACCCACCACCAGGAGGCGCACGGCCCCGTGGCCGCCCTGACCCGGCTGGCCGGCGCCCTGCCGGCCTTCGGCATCGTGGCGGCGGTGCTGGGCGTGGTGAACACCATGGGCTCGGTCGGCCAGCCGCCCGCCGTGCTGGGCGCCATGATCGGCTCGGCCCTGGTCGGCACCTTCCTGGGCATTCTCCTGGCCTATGGCGTGGTGGAGCCGCTGGCCGGCCTGCTGGAGCAGAAGGCCGAGGACGGCAGCAAGGAACTCCAGTGCATCAAGACCACGCTGCTGGCGAGCATGCAGGGCTACAACCCGACCACGGCGATCGAGTTCGGCCGCAAGGTGCTGTTCTCCGACGTACGCCCGAGCTTTGCCGAGCTCGAGAGCCACGTGAAGGGCAGGAAGTAAGCAAAGGGAGGCCCGCATGGCCGACAAGAAGCTCCAGCCGATCATCGTCAAGCGCATCAAGAAGAAGGCGCATGCTGCGCACGGCGGCGCCTGGAAGATCGCCTACGCCGACTTCGTGACGGCCATGATGGCCTTCTTCCTGCTGATGTGGCTGCTGGGCTCGACCGCCAAGGGCGAGCTGCAGGGCATCGCGGCCTACTTCAGCTCGCCGCTGCAGGTGGCCATGGCCGGCGGCAACGGCGCGGGCAACAGCTCCAGCATCATTCCCGGCGGCGGCAACGACCTCTCCAAGGTGCATGGCCAGGTGCGCCGCGCCGACGCCGATGCCGATCGCCAGTCGCGCCTGTCCCCGGAGGCCGCCAAGGCCGAGATCGCCCGGCAGGACGCCAAGAAGCTGCGCATGCTGCGTGAGAAGATAGAGACGCTGATCACCGAAAGCCCCAAGTTGCAGGAATTCCGTTCCCAGATACGCCTGGACATCACGCCGGACGGCCTGCAGATCCAGATCGTGGACGACCAGAACCGGCCCATGTTCGACATCGGCAGCGCGCTGGTCAAACCCTATATGCGCGACATCCTGCGCGAGGTCGGCGCCGCACTCAACGGCGTCGAGAACCGCATCAGCCTGGCCGGCCACACCGACGCGGCCCCCTATGGCAACGGCGAGCGCGGCTACAGCAACTGGGAGCTCTCGGCAGACCGGGCCAACGCCTCGCGCCGCGAGCTGGTGGCCGCCGGCATGCCCGACGCCAAGCTGGTGCGCGTGATCGGCCTGGCCGCCAGCGACCTGCTGGAGCCCGACCGCCCGATGGCGCCGGTGAACCGGCGCATCAGCATCACCGTGATGACGCATGAGGCCGAGGCGCGCCTGCTGGGCACCCAGCACAAGGCGGCGCTGCCGCCGGACCAGATCGCCGATGCCGTCCACGAAATCGAACAGGCGCCGGCTTCGGCCGCTGCCAAGCCGGCGGCCGCAACGCGTTAGCATCCGCGCCTGCCCATGCACTCCATAACTACCATTCCCTACCGAAAGGGTCTCTCGTGGCCACTGCCCTGCGCTTCCTGATCGTCGACGACTTCTCCACCATGCGGAGAATCGTCCGCAACCTGCTCAAGGAGAGCGGATACGCCGATGCCGACGAAGCCGAAGATGGCGTTGCCGCCCTCAACAAGCTGCGCAACAGCCGTTTCGACTTCGTGGTGACGGACATCAACATGCCCAACATGAACGGCTTCGAGCTGCTGTCCCAGATCAAGGGCGACGACAAGCTCAAGCACCTGCCCGTGCTGATGGTGACCGCCGAGGCGCGCAAGGAGGACATCGTCGCCGCAGCCCAGGGCGGCGCCGCCGGCTACATCGTCAAGCCCTTCACCAAGGCCACGCTGGAGGAGAAGGTCCTCAACATCCTGAAGAAGACGGGGCTCGCATGACCGCGGCACCGTCATCCGCCCCCCTGGCGGCCACGGATACCGTGGTCGACGTGCACACCAAGATCGGCCAGCTCACGCGGCAGCTGCACGACTCGCTCAACGCGCTCGGCTACGCGGAGAAGCTGCGCGACAGCGCCGGCGAGCTGCCCGACGCCAAGAGCCGGCTGACCTACATCGCCCGGCTGACCGGCGAGGCCGCCGAGAAGGTGCTCAACCGCGTCGACCAGGCCAAGAGCCAGCATGCCTACATCGCCGCGGAAACGCGGCGCATGGTCACCGACCTGGTGAAGGACCCGGTCGCCGCGGTAGCCACCGGCAAGATCATGAATTTCCTGACCGACATGGAGCGCGTGACCCATGAGGCCGATGGTCACCTGACCGAGATCATGATGGCGCAGGACTTCCACGACCTCACCGGCCAGGTGATCGCGCGGGTCGTGAGCCTGGCCGCGACGCTGGAAGACCAGCTCGTCAAGCTGCTGATCCAGACCGCACCGCCGGGCAGCGCGCCGCCCGAAGCCGCGGCCGCCGCCACGGCGGCCACCGCCGCAGCCGTGAGCGCGGCAGCGGCGTCCGCGGACGAGCTGCCCGCGCCGACCCCCACCGCCACGCCGCGCCTGCAGGGCCCGGTGGTCGACCCGGAAAAGGCGTCGGACGTGGTCACCAGCCAGTCCGAGGTGGACGACCTGCTGGCGAGCCTGGGGTTTTGACCCTTCCCCAGGCTTCGCACTGCGTGTCTTCGCCATCCCCCTTCCGGGGCAACACCAGCGGCCCGGCAAAGCCGGTTCCGCGGTGAGGACTCAGGCTCACCCCCAGGCTTCGCACTTCGTGTCTTCGCCATCCCCCTTCCGGGGCAACACCAGCGGCCCGGCAAAGCCGGTTCCGCGGTGTTCATGGCATCGGACGTGCTTTGCGGTGCGAGATTCTATTTTTGAGTGAAAAAGTTGCTCTAGCCCAGGTTTTACCTGGGCTTCTAGCTATCTTTTTTGCCAAGCCTTGCCCCACACCCGCGGCCGGGTTGAACAGGCGGGGTGAACCCGGTCTTATCGGGCTTTAGCGCGGGCGGCGCGTGCCGACAATCGGCGGGACCATCCCTCCCGCCCCATGAGTTCCAGCCAAGACCGCCAGCTACCCGCCACCGAACAGAAGCTTCGGCAGGCCCGCCAGGACGGGCAGGTATCCCGCTCGCGCGATCTGTCGCACCTGGCCGTGCTGGGCAGCGGCGCCGTCGCCGTGCTGGTGCTCATGCCGGTGGTGTTCGACCGCCTCAAGCTCGCGCTCAGCCAGCAGCTGGTGTTCAACGCCGCGACCCTGCAGAACCCCGCCGGCATGCTGGACCGGCTGCGCGATCTCAGCGTGGTCGGCCTGCTCGCGGCACTGGCCTTCGCCGTCATCGTCGGCGCCACCGCCATGCTCAGCACCGTGGCCGCCGGCGGCTGGGTCACCAGCCTCAAGCCGGTCATGCCCGACTTCAGCCGGATCAACCCGCTGTCGGGCCTGGGCCGGCTGTTCAGCAAGCAGCAGCTGGCCAACGTGGCCAAGCTGTGCCTGCTGACCTGCGTGCTGGCCTTCGTCTCCTGGAGCTACGTGCGCGGCAGCGTGCAGCGCATCGCCGGCCTGGTGCTGCAGCCCTCCACGCTGGCCATGCAGGACCTGGGCAGCTGGCTGGTCACGGGTGTGTCGCTGCTGCTGCTGGTGGTGTTCGCCGCCGCAGTGGTGGACGTACCGCTGCAGGCCTTCTTCCACCGCTCGCAGCTCAAGATGAGCCACCAGGAAGTCAAGCAGGAGCACAAGAACGCCGAGGGCAGCCCCGAGGTCAAGAACAAGATCCGCCAGCGCCAGCGCGAGGTGTCGCAGCGCCGCAGCATCGCCAACGTGCCCAAGGCCGATTTCGTGCTGATGAACCCGACGCACTATGCGGTCGCGCTGAAGTACGACGAGAAGACGATGGGCGCGCCGCAGGTGATCGCCAAGGGCGCCGACCTGCTGGCCATGCGCATCCGCGAGGTGGCCAAGTCGCACGACGTGCCGGTGCTGCAGTCGCCCATGCTGGCGCGCGCGCTGTACGCCCACGCCGAGCTCGACCAGCCCATCCCCTCGGCGCTGTACGCCGCCGTGGCGCAGGTGCTGGCCTATGTCTACCGCATGAAGGCCGCGCTGCGCGGCCAGGGCGCCATGCCGACCGCCGAGCCCCGGCCCGAGCCGCTGGTGCCGCCCGAGCTGGACCCCCACCACAAGCCGGCGCATGGCGCCCCCGCAACGGCGGCCACCCCGGCCGCGCCGGTGGACTCGCTGTCGCCGACCACAAGGATTGACCGATGAACGCCTCGCTTGGACAGGCCCGGCTCTGGCTCGGCAAGAACGCGACGATGCTGCAGGGCATCGCCGCGCCGCTGTTCGTGGTCATGATCCTGGCCATGATGGTGCTGCCCATGCCGCCCTGGCTGCTGGACACCTTCTTCACCATCAACATCGCGGTGGCGCTGATGGTGATGATGGTGGCGGCCTACATGATCAAGCCGCTGGACTTCATCGCCTTCCCGGCGGTGCTGCTGCTGACCACCCTGATGCGCCTGTCGCTCAACGTCGCCTCGACCCGGGTGGTGCTGCTGGAGGGCCACACCGGCGCGGGCGCGGCCGGCGCGGTGATCGAGGCCTTCGGGCACTTCCTGATCGGCGGCAACTTCGCCGTGGGCCTGATCGTCTTCGCCATTCTGGTGGTGATCAACTTCGTGGTGGTGACCAAGGGCGCCGAGCGGATCGCCGAGGTCTCGGCCCGCTTCACGCTGGACGCCATGCCGGGCAAGCAGATGGCGGTGGACGCCGACCTGAACGCCGGCCTGATCGACGAGGCCACGGCCCGCAAGCGCCGCGTCGAGGTGGGCGAGGAAGCCAACTTCTTCGGCGCCATGGACGGCGCCAGCAAGTTCGTGCGCGGCGACGCCATCGCCGGCATCCTGATCCTGCTGATCAACATCGTCGGCGGCTTTGCCGTGGGCGTGCTGCAGCACGGACTGTCGGCCGGCCAGGCAGCCGACAGCTACATCCTGCTGGCCGTGGGCGATGCGCTGGTGGCGCAGATCCCGGGGCTGCTGATCTCGGTGGCCGCGGCCATGGTGATCTCGCGCGTGGGCAAGGAGCAGGACGTGGGCGGCCAGATCCTGGGCCAGCTGTTCAATTCGCCCAAGGTGCTGGGGCTGACGGCGGGCATCCTGATCCTGCTGGGCCTGATCCCGGGCATGCCGCACGTGGTGTTCCTGAGCGTGGGCAGCGCCATCGCCTACATGGCCTGGCGCCTGCACAAGCGGCCACCGCCGCCCGACCCCGCCACGGCGGCGGCCGCCGCCGCTGCGGCCACGGCGCAGCCCGACGGCGAGGCCTCCTGGGACGACCTGCAGCCCGTGGACCTGCTGGGCCTGGAGCTGGGCTACCGCCTGATCGCGCTGGTGGACAAGAACCGCCAGGGCGACCTGCTCACCCGCATCAAGGGCGTGCGCCGCAAGTTCGCGCAGGAGGTGGGCTTCCTGCCGCCGGCCGTGCACGTGCGCGACAACCTGGAGCTCAAGCCCAGCGGCTACCGCATCACCCTGCGCGGCGTGGTGGTGGGCGAAGGCGAGGCCTTCCCCGGCATGTTCCTGGCGATCAACCCGGGCGGCATCACCACGCCGCTGATCGGCACGCCCACGACGGACCCGGCCTTCGGCCTGCCGGCGCACTGGATCGACGAGCGGCAGAAGGAAGCGGCGCAAATGGCCGGCTTTACGGTCGTTGATTCCGAAACCGTGATGGCGACCCATTTGTCACACTTGATGCAAGTGCAGGCCGCCAAGCTTCTGAGCCGCACCGAGACCCAGCAGCTCGTCGAACACGTCGCCAAGCTGGCCCCCAAACTGATCGAGGAAGTCGTGCCGAAAATGGTGCCGATCGCCGTGTTCCAGAAAGTGCTCCAGCTGCTGCTGGACGAGTCGGTGCACATCCGCGACATCCGCACCATCGTCGAGACGCTGGCCGAGCATGCCGGCAGCATCACCGACCCGGCCGAACTGGCGCGCCGCGTGCGCGTGGCGCTGGCACCGGCCATCGTGCAGCAGATCTACGGCCCGACGCGCGAGCTGGCGGTGATCGCCATCGAGCCCGGCCTGGAGCGCCTGCTGGTGCAGGCCCTGGGCGGTGCCGGCGGCCCGGCGCTGGACCCGGGCGTGGCCGACGTGCTCACCCGCTCCGCCGCCGAGGTGGCGCTCAAGCAGGAGGAGATGGGGCTGCCCGCCTGCCTGCTGGTGCCCGACATCATCCGCAGCGCCATCGCCCGCCTGGTGCGGCGCGTGGCGCCCCGCCTGCAGGTACTCGCCCACAGCGAGATCCCTGAGACCCACACCATCCGCATCGGTCCGATCCTCCGAGGTGCCTCCGCATGAACATCCAACGCTTCCACGCCGCCACCTCGCGCGAGGCCCTGGCCAAGGCGCGCGCCGCCTTCGGCGACGGCACCCTGATCCTGTCGAACCGCCCCACCGCCAACGGCGTGGAAGTGGTGGCGACCGCCGAGGACTCGCTGGCCGCGCTCGACACCCAGGCCCCGGCACCATCGCCCTCGCCGCTGCAGAGCCGCGCCGCCGCCCAGCTGGAGTCGCCGCGCGCCACCCCGGCACGTGCCGCGTCTGCGCAGCCCCTGGCGCGCAGCGCCGCGGCCCGGCCCGCCGCCACGCCGCGCAACCCGGTGCAGGACGACACCGAGCAGCTGGCGATGAGCACCCTCTCCTTCCAGGACTACGTGCGCGAGCGCATGCTGCGCCGCCGCCACGAGGCCCTGTCCGGCCAGGCCGAAGGCCTGCGTGCCGACGAGTCGCTGGCCGACCCTGAGCCCGCCGCGCGGATGCCGATGCCGGCCCCGGCCGTGGCACCGATCGCCGTGCGCCCGCCCGCACCCCACGCCCGCACCGAGCCGGCGCCGGTGCCGGTGCGCCCCGCCGCACGCCCGCGCGCTGCAGCGCTGCCCGCAGCGCCGGCGGCGCCACTGGCCCTCGGCACCGCGCCCTCGCAGGGCATCGTGGACGAGCTGCAGTCCATGAAGGAACTCATCGAGGAACGCTTCAATACGCTGGCCTGGCTGGGCCAGGCACGGCAGGACCCGATCCAGTCCAACCTGATGCTCAAGCTGATCCGCGCCGGCTACTCCCCGGCACTGGCGCGCGCCGTGCTCGAGCGCCTGCCCCAGGACGCCGACCCGGCCGAGGCCGTGCGCTGGCTGATGGAGGTGCTGGAGCGCAACCTGCGCACCGACCCCGAGCGCCAGCCGCTGGCCGAGGAAGGCGGCATCTTCGCGCTGGTGGGTGCCACCGGCGTGGGCAAGACCACCACCGCGGCCAAGCTGGCCGCGCAGTGCGCCCGCCTCTACGGCCCGGCCAGCGTCGGCCTGATCACGCTCGACACCTACCGCATCGCGGCCCATGAGCAACTGCGCGCCTACGGCCGCATGCTCGGCGTGGTGGCGCACCTGGCGCACGACCGCGCCGCGCTGCAGGACCTGCTGGGCCTGCTGGCCGGCAAGAAGATGGTGCTGATCGACACCACCGGCGTCGCCCCGCGCGACCCGCGCAAGCGCGACATGCTCGACGTGCTGGACCTGCCGGGCGTCCAGCGCCTGATGGTGCTCAACGCCGGCGGCCATGGCGACACGCTGGACGACGTGGTCGCGTCGTTCAAGACCGGCGGCGCGCAGCAGGCCATCCTGTCCAAGACCGACGAGGCCGTGAAGCTCGGCCCGGCGGTCGATGCGCTGATCCGCCACCAGCTGGTGCTGCGCGGCGTGGCCAATGGCCAGCGCGTGCCCGAGGACTGGGAAGAAGCCGACGCCGGCCACCTGGTGCGCGCCTCCATGCGCGCGCCGGCCAAGTCGGCCTTCGACCCCAAGGCGTCGGACCTGAACTTCTTCTTTGCCCAGGCCTCGGCCGCGCCCACCGCGACCGCCGCCCGGCCGCGGAGCACGATCCATGCTTGAAGCGCACCTCGACCAGGGCGCCGGCCTGAGGCTGCAGACACCCCTGACCGCACCGCGGCTCGCCGCCCTGGTGAGCCAGGGCGATCCGCACACCGAGCTGCCGCTGCTGTGGCAGCTGTGCGCCGCGCTGCAGGCGCTGGGCTACCAGGTGGCCGTGCTCGACGCCACCGTGGCCGAGACGCCGGACGCCCCCGGACTGGCCCAGTTGCTGGACGGCAGCATGGCTGCCGACGACGACCTGGACGCCGATGCCGGCCCCGCCGACCTGGCCGTATTCCCGGCCGCCAGGGGGCTGGCCACGCTCGCGGCCGACGCGCTCGCGCCCGCAGGCGTGCGCGCCGCGCGCCTGGCGCGCCTGGCCCGCGTGCTGCGCCCGCACGATCTGGCGCTGCTCTACGGCAGTGCCGAACTGCTCGCGGACTGGACAGCGCAGTGCGGCATCGTGCCGGTGCTGCCGGCCGCACCGCTGCAGCGCGGCGTGCTGGCGGCCTACCAGTCGCTGCGCGTGCTGCACCAAGCCGGCGTGGTGCCCACGCTGGCCTCGGTGGTCACCCGCCCCGGCATGGCCACCGCCGGCAGCGCGCAGGCCGCGCGCGCCAACCTGGCGCGCTGCGCCGAGCACTGGCTGGGCTGCCGCATCGAGGTCCTGCGCGTGCGCGCCGCCACCGCCGACGGCGCCCCCGTGCCCGGCGACGTGCACCGGCTGGCGCTGCGCCTGCTGGAGGGCGCCGCCGCACTGGCGCCGTCCGGTGCACACTCCGCATTCGACCGTTCCGACCAGAGCCACTGATGTACACCGCCAAAGGCCAACTCGATCGCGAAGCGATGATTCGCCAGTACGTGCCCCTGGTACGGCGGCTGGCGCACCACATGATTGCCAAGCTGCCGCCCAATGTCGAAATCGACGACCTGATCCAGGTCGGCATGATGGGACTGGCAGAGGCCCTGTCGCGCTACCAGGTAAGCCAGGGCGTGCAGTTCGAGACCTTCGCCACGCAGCGCATCCGCGGCGCCATGATCGACGAGCTGCGCGAGGGCGACTGGATGAGCCGCGGCTCGCGCAAGAGCCAGAAGGACATCGAGCACGCGGTGCAGCGCCTGGAGCAGCGCCTGGGCCGCAGCCCGCTCGAGTCCGAGATCGCGGCAGAACTGGACATGACCCTGCCCGACTACCAGAGCCTGCTGGCCAAGGTGCGCGGCACCCAGCTGGTCTACCTGGAGGACATGACCGCCGGCGAGGACCAGGACGGCTTCCTCGACCGCCACGTGGGCGACGCCGAGGCCGACCCGATGCACCAGCTGCGCGACCAGCGCCTGCGCGAAGGCCTGGTCGCCGCCATCGAGGCCCTGCCCGAGCGCGAGAAGTTCATCATGAGCATGTACTACGACGACGACATGAACCTGAAGGAAATCGCCGCCGTATTGGGCATCACCGAATCGCGCGTGTGCCAGCTGCACAGCCAGTCCATCGCGCGGCTGCGCGCGCGGATGCGCAGCCACTGAATCAGTGGCTCGCCCCCAGGCTGCGCGCTTCGCGTCTTCGCCTTCCCCCTACCGGGGACAACACCAGCGAACTGGCGGAGCCAGATCCGCGGTGTTCTGCGCAACGGGCATGCTCTGCGCGATGCCAATGCAGCTTTGAATGAAAAGTGGCCCTAGCCCAGATAAATCCTGGGCCTTCAGCTATCTTTTTTGAAAATCACCCGCCAAGACCTCGAGCGCGCCCCTCTCCCCACCAAGACATCCGCGGAACCGGCTTTGCCGGGCCGCAGGATGTGCCCCCTGCAAGGGGGAAGGCGAAGACGCGAAGCGCGCAGCCTGGGGGTTAGCCCAAAAACCGGCTGGTCCCGTAGGTCACGGGCTTGCGGATGCCGGGCATCAGCGCGGCCAGGCTGCGATCCACCACGGCGGCGCGGCGGGCGAGCTGGGTGCGGTGCTGGCCCAGCGCCACCCCCGCCAGGCGCACGCGCGCCTGCAGCTCGGGGTCGGCGGCCAGCGCCCGGCGGGCGCCCGGGCCGGCCAGGCGGAGGGAAAAATCGGTGGAAGCGTCGCGCAGCGCGCCGGTGGCGGCCTCCAGCGCCGGGCCGTCGCCGGCGATGAGCGCCTGGCCGACGGCGTCCAGCTGGGCCTCGACCCACGCCAATCCCTGCGCAACGGCGGCCTCGGGCGAGGCGGCGGTCTGTCCTGGCGGGAGCATGGGGTGGGAGGCTTGCATGGGTTATTCCTGGGAAATGTCGGTCAGGAGTCGGTGCCGCCGTCGTCGCTATTGCGCCGCAGCAACTGCTGGGCGTTGGAGAGCAGCTTGTCGGCGATGGCGCCGGCATTGACCTTGTAGGAGCCGTCGGCAATGGCCGCGCGGACCTGGGCCACCTTCTCGGCGTTGAAGTCGGAACTGGCCGCGCTGGTGCCTGCGATGGCCGTGGATTCCATCGAGCGCGCGAGGCTGGACACCGTCACGGTCGCCGCGGACGCGGCGGCAGCCGCTGCCGGGGCTGGCGCTGGGGCGGGTGCCGAACCGGCCGGGGCAGGCGCACCGCCGCGGGCGCCGGACGGCTTGGGCAGATCGGCTGACGGTAACTGGTTGATCTTCATGGCTTTTCTCCTGAGCCTCCCAGGACGCGAGGCATCACAGGGAATGTTTCGGCGCAATTCCGGAGAACTTTAGACCCACCTTGCTTCTTTTTTCCGCAGCGGCCAGGAGTGGCGGCGATGCAACGAAAACGGGAGCAGGACGAGGCGGCCATGGCAGCTTCAGAGAGGAATCTGGACCGTGTGCTCGTCCACCACGGTACCCGACATGATGCGCCCGCTCTCCATGCGCACCCGTACCGGCTGCCCCACGAAGCCGGGCGCCATGGCCTGGCCGCCGGATGTCACCGCGAAGCCCGACCCCTGGGCCACCACGCGCACCTGCGTGCCGGCGCCAAAGGCCTGTGGCGGGCGCACCATGGACTGGCGCAGTGCCTGCCCGGGCACCAGGCTGCGGGTGACGGTGGTGCCGATCCACTGGCCCGGGTCGGCGACCACGGGGGACGGGTCCTCGGCCCAGTCGACCTCGCCCTCGATGGCGTCGGCGGCCGACAGCGTGGTACCTGGCGCCACCGGCCCCTGCACGACCCAGGCCGGGCCGAAGGCCTTGACCGTGACCGGCAGAAAGACGTTCCAGCGCACCGAGCCCTCGAGGCAGCGCAGGCCCAGGCGGGTCTTGCCCCACAGGCGCATGCCCGGCGGCAGGTAGGGTTCCACGCGCGCGCAGGGCGCAAGGCGCAGCCGGCTGTCCAGGGACCCCAGGCTCACTTCCATGCGCAAGGGCAGGCTGGTGCCGGCCATCTGCTGCGGCAGCTGGGCCACGGCCTCGTCCAGGAACTGCCTGCTGGCCGAGGCCAGCTCCTGCTCGGAGCCCACCGCCGTGACGGCGGCGACCGGCGCGGCCGGTGCGGCCAGCGCCACGACGGTGGCCGGCGCCGCGGGCGCAGCCGGCACCAGCGCCGCCAGCTGGGCGGCCTGCAGCGCCTGCAACTGGGCCGGCGAATGGGGGCTGGCAGGGCCGGCCGCGCGGGCGCCCGAGGCTATCGCCAGCAGGGCTGCGGCCAGGACCGAGAAGGAGGGAACGAAGGGAATGCGCATGGCGGAAGCTCCCGCAATAACCGGAAGCCGACTATAGGAAGCCACCGCGGCACGGATGGGCCGAAGTGCGGCGGCTTCACCCCTTTCTTCTGCGCTTCGGAACAGGGGCCGGTTTCCATAATCGCTGCCACGTGCAGATCCGTCCCACCGGGCGGCCCTGCCCTTCCCCAACCGAGGTGGCCCCGATGCTCGACAAACTGACCCAGGCAGTGGACTTCCAAGGCAAGGCCCTGGTGCTGCGTGCCGAGCGCCAGCGCACCATCGCCAGCAACATCGCCAATGCCGATACGCCGGGCTATGCCGGGCGCGATTTCCGCTTCGGCGATGCGCTGCGCGATGCCACCGGCGTGTCGGCGGGCGGCGCCGCCGGTACCAGCCGGCTGCGCCTGGCGGCCCCCGAGTCGGGCGGCAGCGCCGCGTCCGGCGCCCGCACCGACCCGGGCCATATCCCGCTGACCACCTCGCTCGCGGGCGACGGGCCGCGCATGGACTACACGGTGCAGAGCCAGCCCAGCATGGACGGCAACAGCGTGGACATGGACCGCGAACGTGCCGCCTTCGCCGACAACTCGGTGCGCTACGAGGCCACGCTGCGCTTCATCAACGGTTCGGCCAAGACCATGCTCTCGGCCATCCAGGGCCAGTAGGCACGGCCACGGCAGGAGGTTTCCCATGTCGATGTTCTCCATCTTCAATGTTTCCGGCAGCGCGGTCAGCGCGCAGTCGCAGCGGCTCAATGCGGTGGCCTCCAACCTGGCCAACGTGGAAGCCGTAGCCGGCCCGGACGGCAAGGCCTACAAGGCGCGCCAGGTGGTGTTCCAGACCGTGCCCATGGGCAGCGATGGCTCCTCGGGCGTCAAGGTCAACGCCATCACCGAGAACGACGCTCCCGGCCGGCGCATGCTCGACCCGGCCAACCCCGCGGCCGACGAGCAGGGCTATGTCACCCACTCCAACGTCAACGCGGTCGAGGAGATGGTCAACATGATCTCCGCCTCGCGCGCCTACCAGAACAACGTCGAGGTGATGAACACCGCCAAGACGCTGCTGCTCAAGACCCTGCAGATGGGCCAGTGAGCAGGCCCTTCCACCCCCACGGGAACCTCCCATGAGCACCACCACCGACGCCGCCGCAGCCGGCACCTCGACCACCTATACCTACACGCCCACCGCCACCTCCGGCTCCAGCACGAACGCGGACATGGGCGCCACGCAGGACCGGTTCCTCAAGCTTCTGGTGGCGCAGCTCACCAACCAGGACCCGATGAACCCGATGGACAACGCCCAGATGACCACGCAGATCGCCCAGATCAACACGGTCACCGGCATCCAGCAGCTCAACACCACGGTCTCGGGCCTGGCGACGCAGCTGACCGCCACGCTCGGCATGCAGGCCAGCGCACTGGTCGGGCACACGGTGGAGGGCGAAGGCAATACGCTGGCGGTGGACCCGGAGACCAAGCTCGGCACCGGCGCCTTCGAGCTCAACGGCCCGGCCTCCAGCGTCGTGGTGAGCATCAGCACCGCCGACGGCAAGTCGCTGGGCAGCATCAACCTGGGCACCATGGCTGCGGGCGCGCACGACTTCAGCTGGGATTCATCGTCCTACACCGGCACCGGCGCGCTGAAGTTCAGCGTCGAGGCCACCAACAAGGGCGCCGCGGTGACCAGCACCACGCTGACCAAGGGCGTCGTCACGTCGGTGGGTTCGGACAGCGGCGGGGCCCTCACGCTCACGCTCAACAACGGCAGCAAGGTGCCGTACAGCCAGGTCAAGTCCATCAGCTAGGCGCCGCGCCCGGCCCTCCGTTTTTCGCCACGGCAACTGTTCACCAGGAGAACCGACCATGTCATTCCAGCAAGGGCTCTCGGGCCTCAATGCCTCCAGCCGCAACCTCGACGTCATCGGCCACAACATCGCCAATGCCAACACCACCGGCATGAAGGCCTCGCGCGCCGAGTTCTCGGAGCTGTATGCCGGCAACATCGGCACCTCCGGCGGCGTGTCCGCCGGCATCGGCGTGACCGTCGGCGCGGTATCGCAGCAGTTCAGCCAGGGCAACATCAGCGCCACCGGCAACAGCCTGGACGTGGCGATCAACGGCAGCGGCTTCTTCGTCGTGACCCAGCCCAGCGGCGACACCGCCTACACGCGCGCCGGCAACTTCAAGCTGGACGCCAGCGGCAACATCGTCACCAACGACGGCTCCAAGCTGCAGGGCAACATCATCGATCCGGTCACCGGCCTGGTCACCAAGGGCACGCTGCAGGTGCCCACGGGCAAGGGCATCGACGGCAAGGCCTCCACCAGCGGCGTGCTGGAACTCAACCTCGATACACGCGCAGGCATTGCCGCCAACCAGACGCCGCCGACGCCGACCACCACCTACGGTACCTCGCTCAACGTCTACGACGCACAGGGCAACGCCATCCCGGTGAACCTGTACTTCGTGAAGACGGGCGCCAACGCGTGGAACGTCTACACGACCGCCGATGCCAGCGACACGCCGACCGCGCTGACCTTCGACACCAGCGGCAAGATCACCTCCCCGACCACGCTGACGCTCACCGGCCTGCAGGCCGCGGGCGCCACCAGCACCCCGATCAGTGTCGACTTCGACCTGAGCGGCCTGACCCAGAATGCCTCGGCCTTCGCGGTGTCCAACATCACGCAGGACGGTTATGCCCCCGGCCAGCTGACCGGCATGAGCATCGAGCCCGACGGCAAGCTCACGACGCGCTACTCGAACGGCCAGACACAGACCGTGGGCCAGCTGACCCTGGCCAACTTCCGCAACGTGCAGGGGCTGGAGCCGTCCACGGGCAGCTACTGGAAGCAGACTGCGGCCTCGGGCGACCCCATCGTCAGCACGCCCGGCGCGGGCAACTTCGGCCAGCTGCAGTCCCAGGCGCTGGAGGACTCGACGGTGGACCTGACGGCCGAGTTGGTCAACATGATGACTGCCCAGCGCGCCTACCAGGCCAACGCCCAGACCATCAAGACCCAGGACCAGGTCATGTCGACGCTGGTCAACCTGCGCTAGCGATGCACCACCCCCGGCACCCCAGGCTGCACATGGCCGCGCCCTGCCCGCAAAGGCTGCGCGGCCGTCGAGGGCCGGCGCGCGCCGGGGATCTTCTGCCGCCATGCCTGGCGGCGAAAGGCTGATTGATGGATCGTCTCGTCTACACATCGATGACAGGGGCCAACGCGGCCTTCTCGCGCCAATCCGTGCTCGCGAACAACCTGGCCAACGCATCCACGGACGGCTTCCGCGCGGAGCTGTCGCAGTTCCGCGCCGTCCCGCTCAATGGCCAGGGTGCCAGCACGCGCGTGTTCTCGGTGGAGGCGACGCAGGGCTACGACGACCGGCCAGGCATGGCCCAGCGTACCGGGCGCAACCTCGACGCCATGGCCAACGGCAACGCCTGGTTCGCCGTGCAGGGCCTGGACGGCACCGAGGCCTATACCAAAAACGGCGCGCTCGAGATCAACGCCCAGGGCACGCTGGTCAACAGCGTCGGACTGACGGTGCTGTCCGACGGCGGCGCACCGATCGATGTGCCGGTCGGTGCGCAGATCACGCTAGGCACCGACGGCACCATCACGTCCAAGACCGATGGCCAGCCGCCCAACACGCTCGGCCGGCTCAAGCTGGCCACACCCGCCGTGGATACGCCGCTCAGGCGCGGGCCCGACGGCCTGTTCCGCACGGGCAACGGCGAACCGCTGCCCATGGATGCGCAGGCACGCCTGCAGACCGGTGCACGGGAGAGCTCCAACGTCAACCCGGTGGAAGCGATGGTGGGCATGATCGCCGCCGCCCGCCAGTACGAAACCCACATGCGGCTCATGCAGACAGCCGACTCCGACGACAAGGCGGCTGCGCGCCTGCTCGGACAAAGCTGAAGCCCCGCGCTGAAGGAAGAATGACATGATCAATTCGCTCTGGATCTCCAAGACCGGCATGGAAGCCCAGCAAACCCAGCTGGACGTGATCTCCAACAACCTGGCCAACGTCTCGACCAACGGCTTCAAGCGGGCCAATGCGGTGTTCGAGGACCTCATGTACCAGAACCTGCGGCAGGTCGGCGCCAACAGCACCGAGCAGTCGCAGCTGCCCACTGGACTGCAGGTGGGCCTGGGCGTGCGCACGGTTTCCACGACGCGCTCGTTCGCCCAGGGCAGCCTGCAGCAGACCAGCAACGCACTGGACGTGGCGATCAAGGGCAACGGCTTCTTCCAGGTGACCATGCCGGACGGCACGCTGGGCTATACCCGCGACGGCTCGTTCCAGGTCAATGCCCAGGGCCAGCTGGTCAACGCCACCGGCCTGCCAGTGGCCAGCGGCGTGACCATCCCGGCCAATGCGCAGAGCGTCACGATCAGCGCCGACGGCACGGTCAGCGTGCTCACGCAGGGCAATACCGCCCCGCAGCAGGTGGGCACCATCGCCCTGGCCAACTTCGTCAATCCGGCCGGCCTGGAGCCGCGCGGCCAGAACCTCTATGGCGAGACCGCCGCGTCGGGCCAGCCGCAGCAGGGCACGGCCGGCCTGAACGGGCTGGGCTCGCTGATGCAGGGCTACGTGGAGACCTCCAACGTCAACGTGGTGCAGGAGCTGGTCACCATGATCCAGACCCAGCGCGCCTACGAGATGAACTCCAAGGCCGTGCAGACGTCCGACCAGATGCTGCAGAAGCTGGGGCAGCTGTGATGGACGCCGCCCGCCGCACCGCGCCGCCACTGCTGGCCGCCTGCCTGCTGCTCGCGGGCTGCGAAACCATGGCACCCAAGGTCGACATGGCCACCACCTCGGCACCGCCGATCAGCTACGCGATCCCGCCCGCGCCACAGGTGACCGGCGGCCTGTTCCACACCAGCCGCTACCGCCCCGCCTTCGAGGACCGGCGCGCCCGCCTGGTGGGCGACAGCCTGACCATCCTGATCGCGGAGAACGTCACGGCCAGCCAGACCTCGTCGTCCACCGTGGACCGCACCAGCAGCACCAAGGCCGGCATCACCGCCCTGCCCTTCTTCGGGGCGGACTCGCTGGCGGCCAAGACCAACATCGGCGCCGCCACCGCGAATGCTTTCGAAGGCAAGGGCGGCACCGCCAGCGCCAACACCTTCACCGGCACCATCACCACCACGGTGGTGGAGGTGCTGCCCAACGGCCACCTGCTGGTCGCGGGCGAGAAGCAGATCGGCGTGCAGCAGAACGTGGACGTGCTGCGCTTCACCGGCACGGTGGACCCGCGCGCCATCCTGCCGGGCAACAGCATTCCCTCGACCCTGGTGGCCAACGTGCGGGTGGAGTCGCGCGGCCGCGGTGCGCAGAACGAAGCCCAGACAGTAGGCTGGCTTTCCCGCTTCTTTTTCAACGTTAGCCCGTTCTGATCGTCCGCAGAATGCGTGCATGGCTGCCACGCATTCCCACCCCGCTCCTGTCTCTGCCCGGCTGGCGCGCACTGTCGCCGCCGCACTGCTGATACTGGGAGCCCTGGCGGCCAGCCTGCCGGCGCAGGCGCTGCGCATCAAGGAAGTGGCGACCGTCGCGGGCGCGCGCAGCAACAAGCTCACCGGCTATGGCCTGGTGGTGGGGCTGGACGGCACCGGCGACCAGACCACGCAGATGCCGATCACCACGCAGAGCCTGAACAACTACCTGCAGCAGCTGGGCATCACGCTGCCGACCAGCTCCCTGTCGCAGCTGCAACTGAAGAACGTGGCCGCCGTGATGGTGACCGCCGAGATGCCGGCCTTTGCCCAACCGGGCCAGACCATCGACATCAATGTCTCGTCGGTGGGCAACGCCAAGTCGCTCAAGGGCGGCACGCTGGTGATCACACCGCTGCGCGGCGTGGACGGCGAGGTGTATGCACTGGCCCAGGGCAACCTCGTCATCGCCGGCGCGGGTGCCGCCGCCGGCGGCAGCAAGGTCCAGATCAACCACCTGAGCGCCGGCCGCATCCCGGCCGGGGCGCAGATCGAGCGCACCATCCCGACACCGCTGCAGGAAGGCACGACCATCAACCTGGACCTGTCGGCCACGGACTTCCAGACCGCGCGCCGCGTGGCACAGGTGATCAACACACGCATCGGCCCGGGCACGGCCCAGGCCCTGGATGGCCGCACGGTGCAGGTGCAGGCGCCGCTGGACCCCAATGCGCGCGTGAACTTCCTCGCCGACCTGGAGGAGATGCCGCTGGAGCTGTCCGCGCCCGCCGCCAGGGTGGTGGTGAACGCGCGCACCGGCTCGGTGGTGCTGAACCAGGCGGTGACGCTGGGCCCCTGCGCCATCGCCCACGGCAACCTGGCCATCACCATCAATTCGACGCCGGTGATCAGCCAGCCCGGCGCGTTCTCGCAGGGCCAGACGGTCGTGGCGCAGAAGACCGACATCCAGATCAAGCAGGAACCCGGCACGCTGCTGACCCTGCCGCCGGCGCCGCAGCTGGCCGACGTGGTGCGCGCGCTCAATTCGCTCGGCGCCACGCCGCAGGACCTGCTGGCGATCCTGCAGGCGATCAAGGCCGCGGGCGCGCTCAATGCCGAGCTGGAAGTGATCTGACGGGGCTGACCGATGGCGATCTCCTCTGCCGCTTCCTCCACCAGCCTGCTCTCGTCCACGGCCCAGAGCGTCACGTCCAGCAACGCGCTGGCTGCGGATACCCGCAGCCTCAATGCGCTCAAGCTGCAAGCAGGCCAGGACAGCCCGGCCGCCATCAAGGAAACCGCCAAGCAGCTGGAGTCGCTGTTCATGCGCGAGCTGCTCAAGAGCATGCGCGAGGCCACCATGAAGTCGGGCCTGACCGACAACGCGGGATCGGACCTGGGCACCGACATGCTCGACCAGCAGTTCGCCGTGAAGATGTCGGGCCAGCCCGGCGGCCTGTCGGACATGATCGCGCGCCAGCTCTCGCGCCAGACCGCCGGCGCCGATGCCGACGGCGACGCCGCGAAGATGGAGTTCAACGTGCCCTCCACGCTGTCGCTGGGACGCTACGGCAGCAGCGGCACGGCGGCCACCAGCGCGGCCGTGGCGGCGCCCGCGGCCCGCGTGCGCACCACGCAGACCCAGGCCGGCTTCGTGCAGGAGCACAGCGACACCGCGGCCCGGGTGGCACAGGACAGCGGCATCCCGGCCGCCTTCATGATGGGCCAGGCCGGCCACGAAACCGGCTGGGGCCGCAGCGAGATCCGCATGAAGGACGGCAGCAACTCGTACAACCTGTTTGGCATCAAGGCCGGCGCCGGCTGGACCGGCAAGGTGGCCGAGGTGACGACCACCGAATACGTGGGCGGACAGCCGCGCAAGGTCACGGCCAAGTTCCGCGCCTACGACAGCTACGAGGACTCGTTCCGCGACTACGCCCGGCTGATCAACGAGAGCCCGCGCTATGCGGCCGCCCGCCAGAAGACCGGCTCGGCCATGGCCTATGCCACCGAGCTCAAGCGCGCGGGCTACGCCACCGACCCGGCCTACGCCACCAAGCTGAGCCGGGCCATCCACAGCACGATGCAGCTGCAGCGCGCGCAACAAGCCCAGGGCGTGATCACCCTGGCCAACGGAAACACCGGATGAACACCACCGCACGACAGGCCGCCACTGGAGCGCTGCCGGGCCGGGCCGCGCCCTCGCGCGCGGCGACGGGGAGACTTGCATGAGCAGCCTGCTCAACGTCGGCACGCGCGCGCTGCTGGCCAACCAGGCCGCGCTGTCGACCACCGGCAACAACATCGCCAACGTCAATACCGTCGGCTACTCCCGGCAGACGGTGGTGCTGGGCCAGGTGCAGGGCCAGAACGAGGGCAGCGGCTACATCGGCAAGGGCGTGCAGGTGGTCACCGTCACGCGCCAGAGCAACGACCTGCTGACGCGCCAGAGCACCGCGGCCAATTCCGTGGCCGCCGCCGATGCCACGCGCGCCACGCGGCTGTACCAGATGGAGGACCTGTTCCCCGCCGGCACCACCGGCATGGGCGCGGCGCTGACCAGCCTGCTCAATTCCTTCACCACGGTCGCCAACAATCCCACGGACCTGAGCGCGCGCTCGGTGGCGCTGTCCAATGCCGACGAGCTCGCCAACCGCCTGCGCACCGCCTCCTCCCGGCTCGACGACCTGGCCAGCGGGGTGCAGCAGGAGCTCGCCACCTCGGTCGCGGCGGTCAACCGCCTGACTTCGCAGATCGCCGACGTGAACGAGCAGATCGCGCGTGCCAAGAGCAGCGGCCACACGCCCAACGACCTGCTCGACAAACGCGACAAGCTGATCAACGACCTGAACGGCTACGTGCAGACCACCCAGGTGTCGGCCGACGACGGCAGCACCAACATCTTCCTCGGCAGCCAGCCGCTGGTACTGGGCGCCACGGTGACGCAGGTGTCGCTCAAGACCGACGACCCGGCAGGCACCAAGCTGGCGATCGTGCGCAACGGCGCCACCACCACGCTGGACGAGAACACCATCGGTGGCGGCAGCATCACCGGCCTGCTGAAGTTCACCAACACCGACATGGTGGACGCCCGCAACCAGATCGGCCGCATGGCCATCACGGTCAGCTCGCTGCTGAATGCGCAGCACCAGGTGGGGCTGGACCTGGACGGCAACTCCGGCACGGCGCTGTTCAACACGCCCTCGATCGACAACGTGTACGACGCAAGCGGCCTCAAGTCGTCGTCGCTGGGCATCAGCCTGACCGACCCCTCGGCGCTCAAGGCCACCGACTACCAGCTGTATTTCGACGGCACCGGCTCGGCCGGCACGCTGGTGCGCACCTCAGACGGCACCAAGGAGAACTTCACCGTTGGCGCCGGCGGAGTGCTGGCCTTCTCCGGCGGCGCCACCAGCCTGGACGGCCTGCAGTTCACGGCCGGCACGCCCGCGCCGGCCGCCGGCAGCACGCTCACGGCCAAGCCTTTCGCGAGCGCGGCCGGCGACATCAAGACCGCCATCTCCAGCCCCCGCCAGCTGGCTGTGGCCAGCCCGATCGAGGCCGTGCCCGCCAGCACCAACACCGGCACGCTGTCGGTGGCCTCCATCTCGGCCACGCCCGACCTGGTGATGCCGACCACGCCGCTGACGCTGACCTTCGCCAAGGCGGTGGCGCCCTCCACGCAGGACACCTACAGCTATACGGACGGCGGCGGCGCCACGGTGACGGCCAACTACACGCCGGGCGAGACGATCACCATCGAGGGCCGCAGCATCACGCTCAAGGGCACTCCGGGGGCCGGCGACACCTTGACTATCGGGCCGTCCACCGCCACCTACCGCAACACCAGCTCGGGCAATGCCACCGCCATGGCGGCGCTGGCCGACGCCGGCGCCTTCGACGGCGGCACGCTGTCCGACGGCTACGCCGGCATCATCGCCAACGTGGGCCTGAGCGTGCAGAACGCCCAGTACGCCTCGCAGGTGTCGACCTCCATCGCCACCAGCCTGGCCAGCGACAAGGCCTCGATCGCCGGCGTCAGCCTGGACGAGGAGGCCAGCAACCTGCTGATGTACCAGCAGGCCTACCAGGCCTCGGCCAAGATGATCCAGGTCGCCCAGGGCATCTTCGATTCGCTGATCCAGACCATGAGCCGGTGATGGGATGGAACACCCCCAGGCTGCGCGCTGCGCGTCTTCGCCTTGTCCCTCGAGGGGGCACATCCTGCGGCCCGGCAAAGCCGGTTCCGCGGATGTCTGCGCATGGCCCGCTCCGCGGCCTTTCGTGCCTTTGCGGGCGATGCGCGGCGGACACCGCCGGGCGCAGCGTGTAGCGCCATGGACCCACTGATACGGAGAGACGCAGCATGACCAATCCCTATGGCCGCATCGGTACGGCCAACGCCTTCGACAACGCCCTGCGCAACCTGTCCTCGCGCCAGAGCGCGCTCGTCAACCTGCAAGGGCAGATCAGCAGCGAGAAGAACGTGCAGCGCGGCAGCGACGACCCGGCCGCGGCCGCCGCCGCCGAGCGCGCCACCACCCGCCTGGCGCGCATCGACACCGAGCAGAAGGCGCTCACCGCGCAGCGCGCCACGATCCAGAGCGCCGAAGGCACGCTGGGCAACATCAATTCCGCGATCCAGGATTTCCGCGACCTGGTGGTGCAGGCCGGCAACGGCAGCTACGACGCGGCCTCGCGCGGCAGCATCGTGCAGCAGCTGACCTCGCTGCGCGACCAGATCCTGTCGCTGGCCAACCAGAAGGACAGCAGCGGCCAGTCGCTGTTCGGCGGCCTGGGCAGCACGGCGGCGCCCTTCGTCGACGGCAACGTCGTCACCTACAACGGTATCGGCGGGCAGAACGCGAGCAACGGCAACGCGATCTCGACCACCATCGACGGCTACGCGGCCTTCATGGACGTGCCCACCGGCAACGGCGTCTTCACGATCGCGCTGCCCAAGGATGCCAACGGCACGGTGACCAACACCGGCACCGCCTGGGCCAACGCCGGCACGGTGACCAATCCGGCAGCGCTGACCGGCGCGAACTATGCCGTCACGTTCGCGGTGGATGCCGCGGGCAACACCACCTACAGCGTGCCCGGCAGCACCCCGCCCATCGTCGGGCAGGCCTACCAGAGCGGCCAGCCGATCACCTTCGACGGCCTGTCCTTCAACGTCACCGGCGCCCCCGCCAACGGCGACAGCATCAACATCGGGCCGAGCCAGAAGACCAGCGTGTTCTCGGTGATGGACCAGGCGATCGCCGAGATCGGCAAGGCCGGTGCCAACGTCGGCGCCATCACCAACGCCGTGACCCAGTCGCTGCAGCAGCTCGACAGCGGCCTGGCCCGGGTGAGCGCCAGCCGCTCCTACGCGGGCGAACTGCTCAACCGCGCCGACCGCATCAGCGACACGCAGGAGGCGCGCTCGACCCAGGTCACGGCCGACCTCTCGCTCGCCGAAGGCTCGGACACCAACAGCCAGGTCAAGCGCGTCTCGGACTTCCAGAACCAGCAGACGGTCTATTCCGCGGCGCTGGCGTCCTATGCCCAGATCCAGAAGCTGTCGCTGTTCAACTACATCAGCTGATCGTTTGTCCGGGGCCTCGGCTCCCCTCCGCGCCGCTACGATGGCGTATTCCGTCACCGTTCCCGTTCCGCGCACCGCATGACCGCCACCGTCCTGGACAGCATCACCCTGGGTTACCAATCGCTCTGGGGCCCGCGCCGTTCACTGATGGGCGTGGCGCTCTTCGTGCGGCCGGAGACCGATGGCACCGTGGACGCCACCCACCTGGTGGAAGCCCTGCAGGAGTTTCTGCCGGGCGACGCCCCGCCGATCTTCCTGGTGGCACAGACACCCCAACTGCTGGCGGGCCTGCTGGACCATGTGCGCCCGGCACCGCGGCCACATGCCGGCGAGGAACCGACCTTCGCCACCCATACCTTCTTCGCGCCGACGCTGGTCGTACCGGCCACCGAGCTGGCGCGCGCGCCGGTCGCCGACGCGGTGCACCGCGCGCACCGCCGCGGGCTGCAGCTGGTCTGGCAGGGCGAGGCCGAGCAGCCGCCCGAGCCAGGCCTGGCCGGCTGCTTTGCGCGCCAGTGGCTCAGCATCTCGCCGGCACTCGCCGCGCTGGCGCTGCATGACGCCCTGCGCCAGTCCAGAGGGCTGCCAAGTACCCCTGCGGCCGGGCCGCTGCCCCTGGGACAGATCTTCGGCGGCATCGCCAGCCGGGCGCTGATGGACTACTGCTTCGAGCGCTGCCGGGCCTATGCCCTGGCCGGTTGGCCGGTGGAGGATGCCGTCTACAGCCTGCGCCACGGCCCGCTGGAACCCGACCACGGCGTGGTCCTGGCAACCCTGCAGGCGCTGGAGGCAGACCGCCCGGCCGAGATAGTGGAGCGCACGCTGTGCGACGACCCGCTGCTGGCCTACCGCTTCCTGGTCTATGCCAATTCCCCCGGCGTCGGCCTGCGCAGCGGCGTGCAGTCGGTCCGCCACGGGCTGATGATGCTGGGCACGGCCACGCTGGCGCAGTGGCTGGTGGAACAGTTGCCCCATGCCAGCCACGACTCCGTGCTGCGTCCGGTCAAGGCAGGCATGGTGATGCGCTCGCGGCTGATGGAACGCCTGCTCGACGCCGGCGAGGAAGAGGCCCTGCGCCGCGAGATCGCCCTGTGCGGGCTGTTCTCGGACCTGGACCAGCTGCTGGACCAGCCGCTGGGCAGCATCCTGACCCGCCTGCCCCTGTCCGGCCGCATCTACGACGCGACGGTGATGCACACCGGCCCCTACGCCGCCGCCCTGGCCATGGCGGTTGCGCTCGAATCCCCCGACACCGAAGCCACCCGCCGCCTGTGCGTGCGCCACGCCATGGACCGCGGCGAGGTCAACCGCGCCCTGCTGCGCATGCTGGGCGGCCTGCAGGCCGACGGCGCACCGCGCTGACCCCCCCGGGGCCGGCCCGCGCCGCGCGCCCCGGTCCTTCCCCACCGCCCTCCAGGGCCAGTCCCCACGCCCGCCCGGCCCACGCAGGGCAGCGCGCCGTTGCGCGCGCAGCCCTGCCGCAGTGGATGGCCACGCGCTGGAACAGCATTGCCAAAGCGCTACATACCGCGGGTTTGCACACCGGAAAAGAATCGGCGCCCTTGCGCATGCCGCGGACAAGAACCCCTTACATGCACGCGCTTCGTCACCTGCTCGCGTAGGGATTATTAACCGATTATTTAAAACACACAAAATGCAAAGTATCGAGATATTCAATTAATGTTTTCAATATACAAAGAGGATTCATTTACACCCAAATATGAATTGAATTAACGCCATTTATCAGAGGTCCTCGGGAATATCTGAAAACTAATATTTCCCCACCTTCCACCACCGAGGACTTCACCATGAACATCAGTTCCATTGCCGCTTCCAGCAACGCGGCCTACGTGCCCCAGGCCGGCCGGGACAATTACGGCCTGAATACCGACACGGTCCTGCCGGTAATAGATGCCGCCACCGGCGCCACGCCGGGTACGGCCAGCGCCATCTTCTCGTTCAGCGCGGAGAGCCTGGCCAGGCTGAGCGACGCGGTCGGCTCGGCCCTGACCGGCACGGGCGACGCCATCGAATCCGCGGCGGACACGGTCAAGGAGGAGATAAGCAGCCTGGGCTCGGGCCTGTCCGACCTGGCCCACGAAGGCATGGACGCCATCAGCCATGCCGGCAGCGCGATCAGCGATGCCGCCCATGAACTGGTGCAGAACGTCGAGGATTTCGCTTCCGATACCGGCACTGCCATTGGCGACGCGGTGTCTTCCGTCGAGGAGGGCATCGGGTCTGCCTTGTCCGGCGTAGGGGCCTACCTGGCGCTCGGCGTCTCCGCCGGCAAGGAACTGCTCAACGAGATCGCCTGACGGCGCGGCCCGGCGGCAGGCCAGCGGCCGCCGCCGCCGCGCCCCGCGCGCTTCCCGCAGCCCCTCCCCCTACGTCCCAGGAGCCCACCGTGCATCCCCTGTCACGCCTCTTCCCCGCCGCACTGGCCCTCGCCTGCCTGCCCCTGGCCGGCTGTTCCATCGTCAGCCCGGAGCCGATCTGGGAACTCACCAAGGCCACCGGCGGCCTGGCCAGCGCCGCCATCTCGGTCGGCCCGAGCAAGGCCAGCAGCACCGTCTACCACCTGCACCCACCCAGCACCGACCTGTGCATCCAGGTCAACCCGCAGACGCAGGCCACCGACGTGGTCTATGCCCTGCAGGCCGAACTGCGCAGCCACCGCATCGAGAGCCGGGTCTACGAAGGCCCGATCCTGCCGGGCAGGTGCAGCGTCTGGCTGCGCTACGCGGCGCAGATCGAGTGGGACATCCCGCCGTTCGACGACCGCTACAAGCCCTACGTGACCAACGCGAACCTGTCGCTGCTGACCGCCAGCGGGCGGGTACTGGCCACCAGCAGCTACGAGCTCGACAGCTACATGCAGATGGGCAAGTGGTCCTCCACGCGCGACAAGCTCGCGCCCGTGGTCACCGCCCTGGTCACCGGCTTCGAGAACTGAGCCCCCCAGGACCGCCATGACCACGCATCGCCCCCCCGCCCCTCGTCGCGCCGCCGCACGGCGCGGCCTTCCACGCAGCGGCCCCGCCGCGGCCCTCCTGTGCGCAGCTCTGCTGGCAGGCGGCTGCTCCACCGCCCCGGCCACCCTCGTGCAGGGGCCGGTCTCGGCCCCGCCCACGCCGGCGCCGCTCTACGTCGAGCGCGTGAACAACGGCGCCATCTTCAAGCCGGGCATGATGGCCACGGCCGGCTCCTCGCCCTTCTCGGGCCGGCGCCGGCCCTCGCGCATCGGCGACACGCTCAAGGTCGACATCTCCGAGAGCCTGAGCGCCAGCAATACCGTCAAGACCGAGACCAGCCGTGCCACCACGCTGGCCTCCAACGGCCCGGGCTCCTCCAGCTCGCCCTACAGCCTGATCCGCGGGCTGATGGACCAGAACCTCACCGCCTCCGGCAGCGACACCTTCAAGGGCAACGGCACGTCGAAGAACGACAGCAGCTTCTCGGGGCAGCTGGCCGCATCGGTGATCAACGTGCTGGCCAACGGCAACCTGGTGGTGGCGGGCGAGCGCAGCGTGGCGCTCAACGGCGGCGTCAACACGCTGCGCTTCTCCGGCATCGTCGATCCGCGCGACCTGCAGGACGGCAACGTGGTCGCCTCCAGCGACGTGGTCAACGCCCGGCTCGAAGTCGTCGGCAAGGGCGACGTGTCCGACGCCGGCCGGCGCAACTGGCTGCAGCGCGTGCTGGCCAATTCCCTGTCGGTGTGGTGATGGCCTACCGCCGCACCGTGCTGCCTCCCACCCCCATCCTGTTGGCGCGCTCCGGCCCCGCAACGGCAGGCCGTGCAAGGAGAGATCCCATGCGATTCCCGTTCCGCACCACGGTGGCCACCGCCGCCTGCGCGCTGGCCTGCAGCCGCCCGGCCATGGCCGCCGAGCTGGAGGGCGTGGCCCTCGACGAGTCCATCCTCGTGGCCGGCCGCAGCCTGCTGCTCAACGGCGCCGGCGTCGGCATGCGCCTGATGTTCAAGGTCTATGCCGCCGCGCTCTACCTGCCGGCGCAGAAGCGCACGGCCGAAGGCGTGCTCGCCGCCGAGGGGCCGCGGCGCCTGGTGATCACCATGCTGCGCGACGTCAGCGGCGAGGACTTCCAGGACGCCGTCACCAGCTCCATGCAGGACGACGCCGGCCCGGCCCCGGACCCGCAGGTGGCCGACAAGCTGGCGCAGTTGGGCCGCGCCATCGCGCGCCAGCCCATGGGCCTGCGCAAGGGCGACACGCTCACGCTCGACTGGCTGCCCGACACCGGCGCCGTGGTCGAACTCAACCGCAAGCCGCTGACCGCACCGATGCGCGACCTGGCCTTCTACAACGCCCTGCTGAGCATCTGGCTGGGCGACAAGCCGGCCGACGCGCGGCTCAAGACCCAGCTGCTGGGCCGGGCCAACGCACTGCGGGTGTCCTCGCGCTGAAACCGCTCCTGTTTATGCTCGGGGCAGTCCACCACTCACTGCCCCGCACCATGAGCACAGCCCCCATCGAAATCGAAACCGGCCCGCAGCCGCGCGCCAGCATCATCATCCTGCACGGCCTGGGCGCCAGCGGCGACGACTTCGTGCCGATCGCGCAGGAGCTGGACCTGGCCGCCGTGGGCCCGGTGCGCTTCGTGTTCCCGCATGCGCCGGTGCAGCCGGTCAGCATCAACGGCGGCTACGCGATGCCGGCCTGGTACGACATCTTCCCCGGCACCGACATTGCCCGGCGCGAGGACGAAGCCGGCCTGCGCCGCTCGCTGGCCGCGGTGGAGGCGCTGCTGGCGCACGAGAAGGCGCGCGGCATCCCCGCCAGCCGCACCGTGCTGGCCGGGTTCTCGCAAGGCTGCGCCATGGCCCTGCTGACCGGCCTGCGCCATGCCGAGGCACTGGCCGGCATCGTCGGCCTGTCGGGCTACCTGCCGCTGGCGGCCAGCACCGCCGCAGAGCAGCACCCGGCCAACCAGGCAACGCCGATCTTCCTGGCTCACGGCCAGCAGGACGGCGTGGTGCAACTGCCGCGCGCCATCGCCTCGCGCGATGCGCTCACGGCCCTGGGCCACGCGGTGGAATGGCACGAGTACCCCATGGAGCATTCGGTGTGCCTGCCCGAGATCGCCGACCTCCAACGCTTCCTGCTGCGCGTCCTGGCCTAGGGTTCAGGCACAAATATGGCTAAAGCCAAGGCGCCACCTTGGCTTCCAACTACGAAAACAGTAGCACCCCCTGCCCTGCCGGCCCGGCAATATCCCGCTCCCGGGCGGGAAAACACCGCCGGTGGTACCGTCCGGCCCAGCAAGAACAGAACTATTGGCTATCAGCATATGGGCGAACTACAACAGCGGCTGGCGGCATTGGCACCGGCCCACCTGCGAGGCATCCGGCGAGGGATAGAGAAGGAAAGCCTGCGCGCGCGCGCCGACGGCAAGCTGGCGCTCACGCCACACCCGGCGGCGCTGGGTTCTGCGCTCACCCACCCGCACATCACCACCGACTTCAGCGAATCGCAGGTCGAGCTGATCACCGGCGTGCACGGGGATGTGGACGATTGCCTGGCCGAGCTGCGCGAAGTGCACCAGTTCGTCTACCAGACGCTGCAGCGCGAATGTGCCAACGCGGACGACGAGCTGCTGTGGGTGTCGAGCATGCCCTGCGGCCTGCCCTCGGACGAGACCATTCCGCTGGGGCGCTACGGCACCTCCAACATCGGCCGCGCCAAGAGCGTCTACCGCATGGGCCTGGGCCACCGCTACGGCCGGCGCATGCAGACCATCTCGGGCATCCACTACAACTGGTCGCTGCCCGGCGTGTCGAGCGAGGACTACTTCGCGCTGATCCGCAACTTCCGCCGCCACGCCTTCCTGCCGCTGGTACTGTTCGGCGCCTCGCCGGCCGTGTGCGAGAGCTTCGTCGAAGGCCGCCCGCACGCGCTCGAGCGCATCGGCGAGTACACCATGCACATGCCCTACGGCACCTCGCTGCGCATGGGGCGCCTGGGCTACCAGAGCGAAGCCCAGGCCTCGCTCTCGGTCAGCTACAACAGCCTGGAGGGCTATGGCGCCTCGCTGCAGGACGCGCTGACGCGGCCCTACCCGGCCTACGAGGCGATCGGCGTGCGCAACCTGGGCGGCGAATACAACCAGCTCGCCACCACGCTGCTGCAGATCGAGAACGAGTTCTACGGCACCATCCGCCCCAAGCGCACCATCCGCCCCGGAGAGCGGCCGCTGCACGCGCTGCGCGAGCGCGGCGTGGAATACGTCGAGGTGCGCCTGATGGACCTCGACCCGTTCGAGCCCCTGGGCATCAGCGCGCAGACCATGCGCCTGCTCGACGTCTTCCTGCTGCACTGCCTGCTGGCCGACAGCCCGCCCGACTCGCCGGCAGAGATCGCCGAGATCGCCCACAACCAGCACCTGACCGCCGCCAGCGGCCGCCAGCCCGGCCTGCTGCTGCAGCGCCAGGGCCAGGAGGTGGCGCTGGTCGACTGGGCCGCGCAGATCCTGGCCGAGTGCGCGCCCATCGCCGCACAGCTCGACGCGCTGCACGGCGGCCAGCTGCATGCGCAGGCCGTGCGCGCCGCCCAGGCCGCCATCGCCGCGCCGCACACCCTGCCCTCGGCGCGCGTGCTGGCGGCCATGCAGGCGCAGCACGGCAATGCCTTCGTCGACTTCGTGCGCACCCGCTCGCAGGCCACGCGCGCGGAGCTGCTGGCCACGCCGCTGCCGCCCGCACGGCAGGCCGCCTTCGAGCAGATGGCGCAGGACTCGGTCGATGCGCAAAAACGCATCGAAGCGGCCGACACCCTGCCCTTCGAGCAGTTCCGCGAGCAGTACGTGTCGCCCCTGCACCTGATGCCGCGCACGCCCGAGGCCAGGGCCGTGCTGCACGCGTGACAGGCGCACCGGGCCGGCTCGCGTAGAGTGGCCGGCTCCTTCACCACCGCAGGATCGTCTCGCCATGGGCATTGACTTCAAGGGCCGCGTCGCCATCGTCACCGGGGCCGGCGGCGGCCTGGGCCGCCAGCATGCACTGGCGCTCGCCGCGCGCGGCGCCAGGGTCGTGGTCAACGACCTGGGCGGCGCCGTCAACGGCCAGGGCGGGTCGGTATCGGCCGCGCAGGCGGTGGTCGCCGAGATCATCGCTGCCGGCGGCCAGGCCATCGCCAATGGCGCATCCGTCACCGACTTCGACGCCGTGCAGGCCATGGTGCAGCAGGCCGTCGATGCCTGGGGCCGCGTCGACGTGCTGGTCAACAACGCCGGCATCCTGCGCGACAAAAGCTTCGCCAAGATGGACCTGGCCGACTTCCGCCTGGTGCTGGACGTGCACCTGATGGGCGCCGTGCACTGCAGCAAGGCGGTGTGGCCGGTCATGGCTGCGCAGCAGTACGGCCGCATCGTCATGACCACCTCGTCCTCGGGCCTGTACGGCAACTTCGGCCAGAGCAACTACGGCGCGGCCAAGATGGCCCTGGTCGGCCTGATGCAGACCCTGTCCATCGAAGGCGAGAAGCACGGCATCCGCGTCAACGGCCTCGCCCCGACCGCCGCCACCCGCATGACCGAAGGCCTGATGCCGCAGGAAGTGCTGGACGCCCTGGACCCGGCCGCCGTCGTGCCCGCCATGCTGGTGCTGGCGTCGGAGGGGGCCCCCAACCGCACCGTGCTGTGCGCCGGCGCCGGCAGCTTCGAGGCCGCACATGTCACGCTGACGCAAGGCACTTTCATCGGCACCGGGCCGGATGCGCCGGAGCGCCTGGCGGCGCAGCTGGCGCAGGTGGCGGACCGCACGGGCGAGCAGGTGCCGCTCAGCGGGGCGGCGCAGGGGACGCTGGAGGTGGGCAAGGCCATGGCGTCGGCACGGCCGCGCGATCGGGCGAGCGTCCATCCCTGAAGGGGCTGCCGCCCGCCGGCCTCAGCCGCGCATGGCGTCGCGCATGCGCTCGAACGCCTGCCAAAAAGTAGCCTCCTGCGTATTCGCAAAATTGATGCGCATCAGCGTGCTGGGCTGGCGCGTGGCGTTGAATAGCGCCCCCGGCGCCAGCAGCCAGCCGTCGTCCAGCATGCGCTGGGCCAGCACGTCGGTGTCGATGCCGGTGTCGATCCAGCCGAAGACGCCCATGGGCTCGGCCACGAAGCGGCAGCCCGCGGCCTGGGCCAGCTTGACGCTGCGGCTGCGCGCCACCTCCAGGCGCGCGCGCACGCGCTCGGCGTGGCGGCGCAGCTGGCCCTGCTCTATGCAGAGGGCCAGCGCCTTCTCCAGCAGCGAGGGCGTGGTGAGGGTGGACAGCATCTTGGTGTCGAGCAGGCGCTCGAGCAGGTCGGGTGGCGCGGCCAGGAAGCCCACGCGCCAGTTGGGCGCGAGGATCTTGGCAAAGCCGCCGACGTAGACGGTGCGGCGCAGGCCGTCGAGCGCGGTGACGCGGGTGGCGTGCTCGGGCGCGATGTGGCTGTAGGTGTCGTCCTCGACGATGTGGAAGTCGTGCTTCTGCGCCAGCTCCAGCAGCCGGTGTGCGCTGCCGGGCGTGAGGCAGTAGCTGGTCGGGTTATGGAACACGCTCACGCTGACGAAGAGCCGCGGTGCGTGCGCGGTGCAGTAGCGCGCCATCACCTCCAGGTCGGGCCCGGCGGCGGTGCGTGGCACCGGCAGCACGCGCATGCCCAGCGCGGCGAGCCGGGCGAACTCCACCGACCAGCCGGGTTCCTCCACCATCACCGGGTCGCCGGCCTTGAGCAGGGTGCGGCTGACGATGTCCAGCGCATGCGTGGCGCCCACCGTGGTCATGATCTGGGCCGGGCCGGCCTCGATGCCGATCTGCGCCAGGCGCTGCGACAGCACCCCGCGCAGGCCGCTGTCGCCCTGCGGCTCGCCGTATTCCAGCGCGCTGCGCGCCCAGGCGGCGCTGGCGGTGACCTTGCGCACGGCGGCCTGCAGCGCCGGCAGGTCCAGCCATTCAGGCGGCATCACCCCGGAGCCCGGCTGGGCGCGGCCCGAGGGCGAATGGAACATGCCGCGGATCAGCGCCGTGGCCTGCAGCGGCGCGTTCTGCAGCGGGCCGGCGGGCACGAGGCGTGCTCTTACTCCTTTTTTTATAGCATCATGCCCAGACACCTCTTTGGCTGGAGGCCTGTTTGGCAATGAATCCCGGACGAAGAAGCCGCGCTGCCGCCGCGCCTCCACCAGCCCCTGGGCCAGCAGCAGGTCGTAGGCCGCCACCACGGTGTGCGGGCTCACGCCCTGCTGGCGCGCGCATTCGCGCACCGAGGGCAGGCGCGCGCCCGGGACCAGCAGCCCGGCGCGCACGCGCTCGGCCAGGCGGCCGGCGAGCTGCTCGGTCAGGGTTTGCGTGGGGGTTCGGGTGAGCATGCTGGAGTAGTCTGTGCCAGTACCTTGAACAGTACAGATCAGGTCATTGTGTGATCATCTGTACCGGCTCTGTGATGGTCAAGACTTTAAAGTATCGGGCATGAACTGGCAAGAATTCACCGCGCTGCTGGTGCTGGCCACGGCGATGAGTTTCTCGCCCGGGCCCAACACCACGCTGTCCACCGCCCTGGCGGCCAATGGCGGCCTGCGGCGGGCCCTGCGCTTCGTGATCGCGGTGCCGGTCGGCTGGACCTTGCTGCTGGTGCTGTGCGCAGGCGGCGTGGGCGCGCTGGTGGTGGCGATGCCGCCGCTGCGCCTGGCCATCAAGGGGCTGGGCATCGGCTACCTGCTGTGGCTGGCGTACCGGCTCAGCGGCAGCGGCACGCTGGGCCAGGCCGACAGCGGCCGCCTGTCAGTCGGCTTCTGCCAGGGCGTGATGCTGCAGTTCGTGAACATCAAGGCCTGGCTGCTGGCGCTCACGCTGGTGGCCGGCTGGATCGCGGGCCAGCCCGACGCGCTGGGACGCTTCGCCGTCGTGGCGCCGGTGATGCTGGCCTATGCCTTTCTCAGCAATTTCGCCTATGCGCTGGTCGGCTCGCTGCTGCGCCAGTGGCTGGCCCAGGGCACGCGGCTGCTGTGGTTCAACCGGGCCATGGCCGCAGTGCTCGTGCTCACGGCCTGGTGGATGGTGAGCGTATGAAGCCGGGCATCAAGGACGAGACGCTGGGCATGTGGCTAGGCGTGGTGGGCGTGGCGCTGTTCGCGGTGACGCTGCCGATGACGCGGCTGGCCACCGGCACGCAGGCCGCGCCGCAGCTGTCGCCCTGGTTCGTCACGCTCGGGCGCGCGGCGCTGGCGGGCGTGCTGTCGGCCGTCTTCCTGCTGGCCACGCGCTCGCCGCGGCCGGCCCCGCACCAGTGGCGGCCGCTGGGCATGGCGGTGCTGGGCAATGTGGTCGGCTACCCGCTGCTGCTGGGCTACGCGCTGCGCGTGGTCACGGCCAGCCATGCGGCGGTGGTGACGGCGCTGCTGCCGCTGGTCACGGCCGCCGTTGCGGCCTGGGTGCTGCACCAGCGCGCGCGGCTGGGCTTCTGGCTCTGCGCCATTGCGGGCAGCCTGCTGGTGGTGGCGTTCTCGGTGCTGCGCGCCAGCCAGACGGGGCACGGCTTCGGCTTCGAGTGGGCCGACCTGCTGCTGGTGGGTGCGGTCATCGCGGCCTCGTTCGGCTACATCTACGGCGCGCAGGTCACGCCCTCGCTGGGCGCCGAGCGCGTGATCTGCTGGGTCTGCGTGATGGCGCTGCCGGTCACGCTGCCGGCCACGCTGGCGCTGTGGCCGCAGCAGCCCATTGCCCCCTCGGCCTGGTTCGGCTTCGTCTATGTCGGCATGTTCTCGATGTGGATCGGTTTCTTCGCCTGGTACCGTGGCCTGGCCATGGGCGGCGCCTTGCGCGTGAGCCAGACCCAGCTGCTGCAGCCCTTTCTCTCCATCCTCGCGTCCATCCCGCTGCTGGGCGAACCGCTCGACCTGGTGACGCTGGGCTTTGCCATCGCCGTGGTAGCCACGGTGGTCATCGGCAAGAAGCTGTCGCAGCCGCAGGCCGCGCCGGTACCGGTCATCGTGCCGCGCACTGGCGCCGCCGGGCCGCGACGGGGCTGACCGCCCACGACCTCAACATCCATTCGCATCCCACCTCACCTGCCTGAAAGACAAGCATGAACTGGAAACTCGCCGCCCGCGCCGACAAGATGAATCCCTCGGTGCTGCGTGAAATCCTCAAGGTCACCGAACGCCCCGGCATCATCAGCCTGGCCGGTGGCCTGCCCTCGCCCAAGACCTTCCCGATCCAGGCCTTTGCCGACGCCTGCGCCGAGGTGCTGCACAACGACGGCCAGGCCGCGCTGCAGTACGCCGCCAGCGAAGGCTATGCGCCGCTGCGCCAGGCCGTGGCCGACATGCTGCCGTGGGACGTCGATGCCTCGCAGGTGCTGATCACCACCGGCTCGCAGCAGGGCCTGGACCTGGTGGCCAAGGTGCTGATCGATCCGGGCAGCAAGGTGCTGGTGGAAACGCCCACCTATCTAGGTGCGCTGCAGGCCTTCGGTCCGATGGAGCCGAACCCGGTGAGCGTGGCCAGCGACGACGACGGCGTGATCGTCGAAGACCTCGTGGCCAAGGCCAAGGACGCGCGCTTCATCTACCTGCTGCCCAACTTCCAGAATCCCACCGGCCGCACCATGACCGAGGCGCGCCGCGCCGCCGTGTCATCCGCCGCCGCCGCGGCCGGCCTGCCGATCATCGAGGACAACCCCTACGGCGAGCTCTGGTTCGACGAAGCCCCGCCGCTGCCGCTGGCTGCGCGCAACCCAGAAGGCGTGATCTACCTGGGCTCGTTCTCGAAAGTGCTGGCACCCGGCCTGCGCCTGGGCTTCCTGGTGGCGCCCAAGTCGATCTACCCCAAGCTGCTGCAGGCCAAGCAGGCTGTCGACCTGCACACGCCGATCTTCACGCAGCGCATGGTGTCGGCCGTGATGAAGGACAACTTCCTCGACCGCCACGTGCCCACCATCCGCGCGCTCTACAAGCGCCAGCGCGACGCGATGATCGCCGCGCTCCAGCGCGAGATGGCCGGCCTGGACGTGAAATTCAACGTGCCCAAGGGCGGCATGTTCCTGTGGGCGCGCCTGCCCGAGGGCATCGACACCGTGACGCTGCTGCCCAAGGCGGTGGAGCGCAACGTGGCCTTCGTGCCGGGCGCGCCGTTCTACGCTGGCGAAGGCGATCCGCGCACGCTGCGCCTGTCGTTCGTGACCGCGAGCGTGGAAGAGATCGACACCGCCATCGCCGCGCTGGCACAAACGCTGCGCGAAGAGCTGGCGCTGCTGGGCGACAAGCAATTGGCAGTCGCAGCGACCTGAGAGTACAGCCATGCACATCGCCATCCTCACCTTTGACGGCTTCAACGAGCTTGACTCGCTGGTCGCGCTCGGGGTGCTCAATCGCGTGAAGCGGCCTGGATGGCGTGTGAGCCTGGCCGCACCGAGCGCCACGGTCACCTCGATGAACGGCGTCACGGTACATGCCAGCTCGACGCTGAAGGACGCCTGCGAGGCCGATGCCGTGCTGGTGGGCAGCGGTATCCGCACGCGCGAGATCGCCGCCGATGCAGCCGTCATGGGCGTGCTGCGCGGCCTGGAGCCTGCGCGCCAACTGATTGGCGCGCAATGCTCGGGCACTCTGCTGCTGGCCAAGCTGGGCCTGCTGGGCGCGGTACCGGCGTGCACCGACCTCACGACCAAGCCCTGGGTGCAAGAGGCAGGTATCGATGTGCTGAACCAGCCCTTCTTCGCCAAGGGCAACGTGGCCACGGCCGGCGGCTGCCTGTCGGCGCCCTATCTGGCGGCCTGGCTCATCGCGCGCAGCGAGGGCGTGACAGCCGCAAGGAGCGCGCTGCACTATGTGGCGCCCGTCGGCGAGAAGGACGACTACGTGGCGCGTGCCTTCGGCAACATCGAACCCTATCTGCAAGCGGCCACCGCCACGGCCTGAGAAAGGCGGCGCATGATCAGCCTCGCAACACTCTCGCTCTTCCTGCTCGCGGTACTGGCGCTGTTCCTTTCGCCGGGACCGAACATGGCCTTTGTGCTGTCGCACGGCGTGGCGCATGGGCCGCGCGGCGGTTTTGCGGCGGCGATCGGCATCTCGATGGCCGACCTGGTGCATACGCTGTTTGCCGCCACCGGCGTGACCGCGCTGGTGGCGGCGTGGCCACCCTCTTTCGATCTGCTGCGCTATGCGGGCGCGCTGTACCTGCTGTGGCTGGCCGTACAGGCGCTGCGCAGCAAAAGCGGCTTGCGCGTGTGTGCCGCCAGGCCCGCCGGCTTTGCGCGCATCGTGCGCATGGCGCTGCTGAACAACCTGGTCAACCCGAAGGCCTTGCTGTTCTTCATGGTCTTCCTGCCGCAGTTTGTGGACCCGGCGCGTGGCAGCGTGCCGCTGCAACTGGTGCTGCTGTCGCTGGCTGCACTGGCCTTCAACACCTTGCTGGGCGCCTGCAGCGGCCAGGTCGGGCGCTGGCTGCACCGCCGCCCCGGCGCCGAGAAGTTCCAGCACACGCTGCTGGCGCTGGTGATGATCGGCCTGGCGCTGCGCCTGCTGCTGCTTGACCGCCCATCGCCCCCCGTTTCCATGATCTCCACACCAGGACGCTAAACATGCTCAATATCTGGGGCCGCACCAGCTCGATCAATGTCCGCAAGGTAGTGTGGTGCGCGCAAGAGCTGGGCATTGACTTCCAGCGCACCGAGGCCGGCGGCAAATTTGGTGTGGTGCAGACGCCCGAATACCTCGCGCTCAACCCGAATGCGATGGTGCCCGCCATCGACGACGGCGAAGGCGCCGAGCGCGTGACGCTGTGGGAATCGAACGTGATCGTGCGCTACCTCTGCGCCAGGCATTCGCCCGGCAACCTCTACCCCAGCGAGCTACCCGCACGCTTCGATGCCGAGCGCTGGATGGACTGGCAGCAGACCACGCTCAACCGCGCGAGCCGCGATGCCTTCATCCAATGGGTGCGCACGCCGCCATCGCAGCGCCAGCCGGCGCTGATCGATGCCTCTGTGCGCGACAGCGAGGCGCTGTTCGCCATGCTCGACGCGCACCTCGACAAGCGCGCCTACATCGGCGGTGAGCGCTTCACCATGGCCGACATTCCGCTGGGCTGCGAAGCGCATCGCTGGTTCGGCCTGCCGGCGGCCGAGTACCACCGGCCGACGTGGCCAAACCTGGAGCGCTGGTACTCGGCATTACTTTCCCGCCCAGCCGCACGCGGCGTGCTTGATCTGGCATTGGAATGACCCCCAGTCTTCGCGCACTTCGTGTCGCTTCGCCAACCCCCTTCCGGGGGCACGTCCTGCGGCCCGGCAAAGCCGGTTCCGCGGACGTTTGCGCATGGCCTGCTCCGCGGCCGTCAGTGCCACTCGGCTTCATGCTCTGCGGACGACATTCAGCGCCGTAGAAAACCCATATCGCTCACTGAACAGCAACGCCCACCTCCCATGAAATCCCGCCCCTTCCAGCAAGTCGACGTCTTCACCGCCACGCCCTACCGGGGCAACCCGCTGGCGGTGGTGCTCGATGGCAGCGGCCTCGACGACGCCGCGATGCAGCGCTTCGCGGCCTGGACCAACCTGTCGGAGACCACCTTCCTGCTGCCGCCCACGGCACCACAAGCCGACTACCGGGTGCGCATCTTCACGCCCGGCGGTGAGCTGCCCTTTGCCGGCCACCCCACGCTGGGCAGCTGCCATGTCTGGCTGGCTGCCGGCGGCCAGCCGCGCCAGGCTGGCGAGGTGGTGCAGGAAAGCGCGGTGGGCCTGGTGCGCATACGCCGCAGCGGACAGCGCCTGGCCTTTGCCGCACCGCCGCTGCGCCGCAAAGACCCGGCACCGGCGCAACTGGCCCAGGTGGCGCGCGCACTGGGCCTGAAGCCGCAGGAGATCCGTGCGGCCCAGGTACTGGACAACGGCCCGGTCTGGCTGGCGCTGCTGGTGGACAACCCGCAGACGGTGCTCGCGCTGTCGCCCGACCACGCACGCCTGCGCGAGCTGGGCGCCAAGGTGGGCGTGGTGCACCTGGACGCCAGCAAGGCCAGCGCCGACCCGGCCACGCCCGCACTGCTGGTGCGCGCCTTTGCCGCGCCCATAGGCGTGGCCGAAGACCCTGTCACCGGCAGCCTGAACGCATCGCTTGCACAGTGGCTGATCGGTGCCGGCATGGCGCCGGGCCGCTACGTCGCCTCGCAAGGCGAATGCCTGGGCCGCGCCGGCCGCGTCTTCATCGACCAGGATGCGGACGGCACGACCTGGGTCGGCGGCGATGTCTCGCCCTGCATCGCAGGCACTGCACTGCTCTGAGGAAAACACCATGCCCACGCTTCAGGAATTCCTGCTGTTCGCCACTGCCGCCCTGGTGCTGGTGCTGACCCCCGGCCCCAACATGGTGTACTGCGTCTCGCGCAGCCTGTGCCAGGGCCGCAGCGCCGGCCTGGTGTCGCTGGTCGGCGTGCTGGGGGGCTTCGTGTTCCACCTGATGGCCGCCGCCCTGGGCCTGACCGCGCTGCTGATGGCCGTGCCCATGGCCTTCGAGGTGATCCGCGCCGCCGGCGCGGCCTACCTGCTGTGGATGGCCTGGCAGGCCGTGCGGCCCGGCGGAACCAACCCCTTCGTGGCGCGCGCCCTGCCGCCGGAATCGCCGGCCACGCTGGTGCGCATGGGCTTTCTCACCAATGTGCTGAACCCCAAGGTGGCGGTGTTCTATCTGTCCTTCTTCCCGCAGTTCCTGCACCCGGAACGCGGCGACGTGCTGCAGCAGAGCCTGGCCCTGGGCGTGGTGCAGATCGCCATCAGCGGCACGGTCAATGCGCTGCTGGTGCTGGGCGCGGCGCGCATCGGCGGTTTCCTGGCCGGGCGCCCCGGCTGGATGCGGGTGCAGCGCTGGCTGATGGGAGGCGTGCTGGCGGCGCTGGCGCTGCGCCTGGCATTGATCGAGCGGCGCTAGCAGCGCCGCCTCAGTCCGCCGCGCGCACCGCCTCCACCTGGATGCGCAGGTGCACCGCCGGCTTGAAGCCCATGTTGAGGCCGACGTCGATGCCGAAGTCGCTGCGGTTGAAGGTGCCGCGCGCATCGGCACCGCAGGTTTCGCGCTTGTTGCGCGGGTGCTCCTTCAGGCACCGGAAGCTCACGATCTGCAAGCGCACCGGCCGGGTCACGCCATGCAGGGTGAGCTCGCCGCGCAGCTCGCGCGGCATGCCGCCGGCAAAGTTGGCAAAGTTGCCGCGGTAGGTGGCGCTGGGGTATTTCTCCACGTCCAGGATGCCCGGGCCGCGCACCTGCTCGTTCATGCCCTGGTGGCCGAAGTCGACCGACGCGGCGTCGATCTCGATGTCCACCGATCCGCGCTGCGCCGCCGCGTCGAGCAGCACGGTGCCGCTCGTCCTGTCGAAGCGGCCGCGCCACACGGACATGCCCATGTGGTCGACCTCGAAGCTGGGGAAGGTGTGCTCCGCGTCGATGGCATAGCGGACCGGGGCGGCATGCGCGCCGGCCAGGGCAGCGGCCAGCGGGATCAGGGCAAGGGCTTTGTACAACGGGACTCCGGGAACGAGGGCACGAAAGAATGCCAGTCTAGTGTCCCGGGCGCCCGCCCGCCGCAGCCGATCAAGCGGTTTGCAGCACTCCGCGTTCGATCTGGTCGCGCTCCAGCGACTCGAACAGCGCCTTGAAGTTGCCTTCGCCGAAACCCTCGCGGTAGTCGCCCTTGCGCTGGATGAACTCGAAGAAGACCGGCCCCAGCATCGGCGTCGAGAAGATCTGCAGCAGCAGGCGCGGCGTGCCGCCGGCGGTGGTGCCGTCGAGCAGGATGCCGCGCGCCTGCAGCTCGGCCACGTTCTCTCCGTGGCCGGGCAGGCGCTTTTCGATCTGCGCGTAGTAGACATCGTTGGGCGCCGTGGCCAGCGACACGCCGGCCAGGCCCAGCTGGTCCACCGCGCCCTGCAGGTCGTCGGTGAGCAGGGCGATGTGCTGGATGCCCTCGCCGTTGAACTGCATCAGGAATTCCTCGATCTGGCCGCCCCCCTGGCGCGCCTCCTCGTTCAGCGGGATGCGGATCTGGCCGTCGGGCGCGGTCATGGCCTTGGAGGTCAGGCCGGTGTATTCGCCCTGGATATCGAAGTAGCGGATCTCGCGGAAATTGAAGAACTTCTCGTAGAAGCCGGCCCAGTAGGCCATGCGGCCGCGGTAGACGTTGTGCGTGAGGTGGTCCACCAGCTTGAAGCCATGGCCGCGCGGATGGCGGTCCACGCCCTCGAGGAATTCGAAGTCGATGTCGTAGATCGACCTGCCCTCCTCGAAGCGGTCGATCAGGTAGAGCGGCGCGCCGCCGATGCCCTTGATCGCGGGCAGGCGCAGCTCCATCGGGCCGGTGTGCACCTCCACCGGCTGCGCACCCAGCTCCAGCGCGCGCTTGTAGGCCTGGTGCGAATCACGCACCCGGAACGCCAGGCCGCAGGCCGAGGGGCCGTGCTCGGCCGCGAAGTAGGCCGCGGGGCTGTGCGGCTCGCGGTTGACGATGAAGTTGATATCGCCCTGGCGGTACAGCGACACGTCCTTGGAGCGGTGGCGAGCCACCTCGGTGAAGCCGAGCCGCTGGAAGATCGGCTCCAGCACGTTGGCGGTCGGCGAGGCGAATTCGACGAACTCGAATCCCATCAGGCCCATCGGGTTCTCGAAAAGGTCGGCCATGTTGCTAGCTCCGGTGTGTGGGGTTGGAAAGTACAGCTGAGACTGTAGGAGCGCGGCACCGCAATTTGCCTGCAAACTTCCGCCAGATTCGCATCGGATTCACATGATTCCTCCAACACGGTGAAAATTTCTGCATAGTTTTCTCCAGCAGACCTCTGATGGCGCATTGATCCATCAATCCCGGGGCCTCCCGTGCAACAGGCCGTCGCCCAGGCGACCGGCCGCGCCGTGTGCGGCTTCCAGAATCAGCGCATGGGAACCCTCTATCTCGTGCGCCATGCGCAGGCCTCCTTCGGCACCGACGACTACGACCGGCTCAGCCCGCTCGGCCACCGGCAGGCACAACAGCTGGGCGCGTACTGGCGCGCCAGGGGCCTGGCCTTCGACACCGCCATCACCGGCACGCTGCGCCGCCACCGCGAGACGCTGCAGGGCATTGCCCAGGGCCTGCAGTGGCAGCCCGTGCCGCTGGAACTGCCGGGCCTGAACGAGTACGACAGCGATGCGGTGCTGGCCACGGTGCACCCCGGGCCGCTGCCACCGGCGCTCACGCCCGAGGACTACCGCCACCATTTCCGCCTGCTGCGCGACGGCCTGGCACGCTGGATGGCCGGCCGCGCGCAGCCCGCCGGCATGCCCAGCTACCCCGACTTCGTCGCCGGCATCGTGGCGGCGCTGGACCACGTGCGCACGCAGTGCAGCGGCAACGTGCTGATGGTGTCCAGCGGCGGCCCCATTGCCACGGTGGTCGGCCACGTGCTGGGGACGCCGCCGGAAACCACTGTCGAACTGAACCTGCGCATCCGCAACAGCGCGGTGACCGAGTTCGCCTTCACACCCAAGCGGCACATGCTGGTCACCTACAACACGCTGCCGCACCTGGATGCGGGCGAGTTCCGGGATTGGCAGACCTACGCGTGAATCCGGCTGGCCTTGCGAAGGCCCGAGGACCGGCGATGGCGGCTCCACCGGCTCGAACTCAACGCGCGCACCATGGGTAGGCGAGAGCTCGAGCGCCGACTGGATCAGGCGCTTTCCACATGGGCCCGGCCGCTCCTGCCGGCGCGCACGCGCGGGCGCGCCGGCAGGATTTCGCGCAAAAGGCCACAATGGGCGGCTTTCCGCCACGCGTCCGGCGGCTTCACCCTTGCGTCCCGCCCGGGCGGGCGCCTGCTACAGATCCATGCCTCCCATCTCCGCCCCCGACGGTCTTCCCACGCCCGCGCGCTACCGCGCCATGGCGGTCATCATCCTGGGCATCACGCTCGCGGTGCTGGACGGCACCATCCTGAACCTGGCGCTGCCCGGCATTGCACAGGACCTGCGGGCCACGCCCTCGCAGTCGATCTGGGTGGTCAACGCCTACCAGGTGGCCACGCTGGCGCTGCTGCTGCCGCTGGCCACGCTGGGCGACCTGGTGGGCTACCGGCGCGTCTACCTGGGCGGCCTGCTGCTGTTCACCGCGGCCTCGCTCGGCTGCGTGCTGTCGGGCTCGCTCGGCCAGCTGGTGGTGGCGCGCGCGGTGCAGGGCATGGGCGCGGCCGGCATCATGGCCGTCAACGCGGCGCTGCTGCGGGTGATTTACCCGCGCCACATGCTGGGCCGGGGCGTGGCGATCAATTCCATGGTGGTGGCCACGGCCTCGGTGGCCGGGCCGTCGGTGGCGGCGGGCATCCTGTCGGTGGCCTCCTGGCCCTGGCTGTTCGCGCTGAACGTGCCGCTGGGCCTGCTGGTGCTGGCCATGGGCTGGAAGTCGCTGCCGCCCAATGCCTCGGCGCGGCCGGCCGGCGCGCGGCTGTCCTGGCTGGACGTGGCGCTGAACGCACTCATGTTCGGGCTGGTGTTCCTCGGTGCCGACGCGCTGGGCACGCGTGCCGGCCAGGCGCCGCAGGCCATCGCCGGCGGTGCGCTGATGCTGGCCGCGGGCGTGCTGGTCGGCGTGGTCTACGTGCGCCGGCAGCTGGCGCAGCCGCTGCCGCTGTTCCCGCTGGACCTGCTGCGCATACCGGTGTTCCGGCTGTCGATGTGCACCTCGATCGGCGCCTTCGGCGCGCAGATGCTGGCCTACATCGCCCTGCCCTTCCTGCTGCTGGAGCACTTCGGCCGCTCGCACCTCGAGGCCGGCCTGCTGATCACCGCCTGGCCGCTGGCCATCGTGGCCACGGCGCCGGTGGCCGGCCGCCTGATCGGCCGCGTGCCGGACGGGCTGCTGGGCGGCATCGGCCTGGGCACCTTGGCCTGCGGGCTGGCGCTGCTGGCGTCGCTGCCGGCGCAGCCGTCGGACCTGAACATCGTCTGGCGCATGGCGCTGTGCGGCATCGGCTTCGGGCTGTTCCAGTCGCCCAACAACCACACCATCGTCACCAGCGCACCGCCGCACCGCTCGGGCGGTGCCAGCGGCATGCTGGGCACGGCCCGCCTCACCGGACAGACGGTGGGCGCGGTGCTGCTGGCCGTGGTGTTCAGCGCCGCCGGCGTGCACGACGCGCACGGGCCGGTGATCGCGCTGGCACTGGCGTCGGCCTTTGCCGCCACGGCCGGCGTGTTCAGCTCGCTGCGGCTGCGCCACACCGAGCCGCAGGCTCAGCCGGCGCGGGTACCGGCCGAGCCACGCTGAGCTGCGAGCGGGTCCGCGCCCAGGGCCTGCTCCAGGAATTCCAGCAGCGCCTGCACGCGCGCGCTGCGCCCCTTGCGCGTGGGCACCAGCAGCGTGACCGGCGCGCTGTCGAACTGCCAGTCGGGCAACACCCGCACCAGCGTGCCGCGGGCCACGGCATCGGCCGCGTCCCACTCGGAGCGCAGCACCAGCCCCAGCCCCTGCTCGGCCCAGTGGCGCGCCACGCTGCCGTCGTTGGTGAGCAGCGCCGGCGCGATGCGCAGCGACTCGCGCGCGCCAGGCCGCACGGCGGTGCCGCCGGCCAGGCGCCGGAAGTGCCAGAGGGTCACGTCCTCCTCGTTCTCGCGGATGCAGATGCAGGCGTGGGACAGCAGCTCGCGCGGGGTCTGCGGCGTGCCGTGGGCGCGCAGGTAGGCCGGGCTGGCACACAGCCAGCGCCCGTTGGCCGCCAGCACGCGCGCCACCCAGGACGAGTCGCGCACCGTGCCGATGTGCAGCACCGCGTCTGCGTCATGCCGGTCGGGCCAGGGGGTTTCGCGCAGGTCCAGCTGCAGCCGCAGGCCCGGGTGCAGCCGGGCGAAGCGCGCCAGCATCGGCGCCAGGCGGTCGCGCCCGTAGCCAAAGGGCGCGGCAATGCGCAGCGTGCCGCTGAGGCGGCGGTCCTCGTGCTGGAAGGACTCGGGCAGCGCCTGGATCCGCGCCAGCAGGGCCGCGGCCTCGGCTGCGAAGCGCTCGCCCTCGGGCGTCAGGCTCAGGCGGCGCGCGCTGCGAGTGGCCAGCGCCAGGCCCAGCGCGGCCTCGAGCTTGCGCAGGCGCATGGACAGCGCCGGCGGCGTGACGTTGAGGGCGCGCGCTGCGGCGCTGAGCGAGGGCGCCTGCGCCAGGGCCGCGGCGAGCTGCAGGTCTTCCAGGCGGATCATTCAGCCAGACTTAACGATTGATGTTGCGGCATTGAAGCACAGAAGGGGTCTCGACGCCTACAGTCGCCCCTCATGCAACACCCCTCCTCCACCGCCGCCCACGCCTACCCGCAGGCCGTGCTGTTCGACCTGCTGACCGCCTTGCTCGACTCCTGGACCGTCTGGAATGCAGCCGCCGGCTCCGAAGCGGCAGGCCGCGCCTGGCGCGCCGAATACCTGCGGCTGACCTATGGCTGCGGCGCCTATGTGGCCTACGAGCAGCTGGTCCAGCAGGCTGCCGCCCGGGTCGGGCTGCCGGACTCCGCGCCCGCCGCGCTGGAGGCCCATTGGGACGAGCTGCCCGCCTGGGACGGCGCGCGCGAGCTGCTGACGGCGCTGCGCCCGCATTGCCGCCTGGCCGTGGTCACCAATTGCTCGCGCCGGCTCGGCCACCGTGCCGCCGCGTTGCTGGGCATCGACTGGGACGTGGTCGTGACCTCGGAGGAGGCCGGCTTCTACAAGCCCGATCCGCGGCCCTACCGCCTGGCGCTCGACCGGCTCGGGGTACAGGCAGGCGATGCGGCTTTTGTGGCCGGTTCGGGCTACGACATGTTCGGCACCTCGGCCACCGGCCTGCGCAGCTTCTGGCACAACCGGGTCGGCCTGGCGCTGCCGGAGGGCGCGCCCGCGCCGGAACAGCAGGCCCCCACGCTGGCGCCGGCCCTGCCCTGGCTGCAGTCCTTCGCCCACGGCGCCCGCTGAGCGCCCATCCCCAGGAGTTCGCATGTTCCGTCCCTCCTTGTTCCTACGCTGCCTGCCGGTGCTGGCCACCGTGCTGGGCCTGCAGGCACCGGCCGCACTGGCCCAGGCCGCGCCCTTTCCCCTGCACCCGGTGACGCTGGTCGTGCCCTTTCCGCCGGGCGGCCCCAGCGACGCGCTGGCGCGCGGGGTGGCGCAGCAGATGGGCAAGCGCCTGGGCCAGAGCGTGATCGTCGAGAACATCGCGGGCGCGGGCGGCACCATCGGGCTGACCAAGGTGGCCAAGGCCACGCCCGACGGCTACACCCTGGGCTTCGGCACCATCGGCACGCATGTCGCCAACGTGGCGCTCTACCGCAAGCTGCCCTACGACCCGGTAGCCGACTTCCTGCCCGTGGGCCTGGCCGGCTCCGCCCCCATGCTGCTGCTGGCGCGCGCCGATCTGCCGGCCCGGAACCTGCCGGAGTTCCTGGCGTGGCTCGCGGCGAACCGGGGCAAGGCGTCCTTCGGCAGCGCGGGCGTGGGCTCCATCTCGCACTATGGCTGCGTGCTGCTGCTGTCGTCTCTGAAGCAGAACGTGACGCACGTGCCCTACCGCGGCGTGGCCCCCGCCATGAACGACCTGATGGGCGGCCAGACCGACTTCATGTGCGACCAGACGACGACGGCGCTGCCGCAGCTGGCCGGCAGCAAGATCAAGGCGCTGGCGGTGCTGTCCGCCGCGCGCCTGCCCCAGTTGCCCGGCGTGGCCACCGCCGCCGAAGCCGGCTACCCGCTCGATGTGCGAGCCTGGAACGCGGTCTTCGCGCCGCGCGGCACCCCCGCACCGGTCATGGCGCGCCTGGAGGCCGCGCTGGCAGAAGCGGCGGCGGACCCGGTCCTGCGCCACCAGATGCAGGGCGTGGGCGTGGAGCTGCCCGAGCCGGGCGCCGGCCTGCCCGCCAGGGTCTCGGCCCTGATCGAGCGCGGCCTGCGCACCGATGTGCCGGCGCTCAGGGCCAAGGGTGAATACCTCGATTGATATGGAACCACCCCCAGGCTGCGCGCTTCGCGCCTTCCCCCTGCGAGGGGGCACATCCTGCAGCCTGGCAAAGACAGCTCCGCGGATGTCCTGGCATGGCCTGCTCCGCGGCCTTCTGCCCCTTTGGCTTTGTGCGCGCGGCCGATGGCGGCTGGCACCATGCACAACTGAAATGTCCTCGACGGCCCTGCGCTGACTCCATCCTCACCATCCCCGACCCATGCCCCGTTCACTCTCGACCCTCGACACCCCCGCCGCGCTGATCGACCTGCCCCGCATGCAGCGCAACATCCAGCGCATGCAGCAGCGCATGGACGCGCTGGGCGTGCGCTTTCGCCCGCATGCCAAGACCAGCAAATGCACGCCCGTGGTACAGGCGCAGATCGCCGCCGGCGCGCGCGGCATCACCGTGTCCACGCTGAAGGAAGCGGCGCAGTTCTTTGCCGACGGCATCGCCGACATCGTCTATGCCGTGGGCATGGTGCCGGCCAAGCTGCCGCAGGCGCTGGCGCTGCGGCGCCAGGGCTGCGACCTGAAGATCATCACCGACAGCGTGGCCTCGGCCCGGGCCATTGCCGACTTCGGCCGCGAGCAGGGCGAGGTGTTCGAGGTCTGGATCGAGGTCGATACCGACGGCCACCGCTCCGGCATCAAGCCGGACGAGGCCGCGCTGCTGGACGTGGGCCGCGCGCTGCACGAAGGCGGCATGCGCCTGGGCGGCGTGATGACGCATGCCGGCTCCAGCTACGAGCTGAACACGCCCGAAGCCCTGCAGGCCATGGCCGAGCAGGAGCGCGCCGGCTGCGTGCACGCGGCCGAGCGCCTGCGCGCGGCCGGCCTGCCCTGCGCGGTGGTGAGCGTGGGCTCCACGCCCACGGCGCTGTCGGCCACGCAGCTGCAGGGCGTGACAGAGGTGCGCGCCGGTGTCTACGTGTTCTTCGACCTGGTGATGCACAACGTGGGCGTCTGCAGCACCGAAGACATCGCGCTGGGCGTGCTGACCACGGTGATCGGCCACCAGGCCGACAAGGGCTGGGCCATCGTCGATGCCGGCTGGATGGCCATGAGCCGCGACCGCGGCACGCAGAAGCAGCAGCAGGACTACGGCTACGGCCAGGTCTGCAGCGCCGACGGCACGCCGCTGCCAGGCTACCTGCTGAGCGGCGCCAACCAGGAGCACGGCATCCTGTCGCGCAGCGGAGAGCCGGATGCGGACATTGCCACGCGCTTCCCGCTGGGCACGCGGCTGCGCATACTGCCCAACCATGCCTGCGCCACCGGTGCGCAGTTCCCTGAATACCAGGCGCTGGCCGAAGACGGCAGCGTCACCCCCTGGAGTCGCTTTCATGGCTGGTAAGACCGCTGCGCAGATCCAATCCGTCACCCCGGCCGGCCTGCGCCCGCCGGGCGGCCACTACAGCCACGGCACGGTGGCCAATGGCTTTGTCTTCGTGTCCGGCCAGTTGCCGATCACGCCCGAGGGCCACAAGCTGGTCGATGCGCCCTTCGAAGCGCAGGCGCTGCAGGTGCTGGCCAATGTGGCCGCCGTGCTGCAGGCCGCGGGCAGCAGCATTGGCCAGCTGCTGCAGGTGCGCGTCTACCTGGACGACATCGACAACTGGCCGGCCTTCAACACGCTGTACGCGCAATGGGCCGGCGACGCACGCCCGGCGCGCGCCATCGTGCCGACCGGGGCGCTGCACTTCGGATTGAAGGTGGAAGTCGAGGCGACCGCGCTCGCGCCATAGCTACTAAATATATAGCAAATAGCCAAGGCAGAACCTGGGCTACAGGCACTTTCCTTATAGATTCGAGGCACGCGCCCCGAACGCCATCGCAGACCCGGCGGACCCTCAGGTACGCCGTGGCATCAGCCGCAAGCCGCTGGCAAGGCACCCCACAGCCGAGAATGCCGCCCCCCAGGCCAGCGCCCACATGGAGCCTTGCGTGCCGGCAAGGCCGAGCGCGAGGGCGACGAGTGCCGCGCCTGTTGCCTGCCCCAGCAGCCGCGCCGTGCCCACCATGCCGCTTGCGCCCCCGCTGCGCTCGGGCGGTGCGCTGTGCATGAAGGCTTTCAGGTTCGGCGACTGGAAGAAGCCGAAGCCCAGGCCACACAACGCCATCCGCCAGCCGATGTCCCATGGCGTGGCGTGCCCGGGCATGAGCGCGAGCAATGCCATGCCCGCGCTCAGCATCGCCAGGCCGATCGCGCCCAGCGCACCGGGCGGGTAGCGGTCCGACAGGCGTCCGGCCAGCGGCGCGATCGCGGCCACGAAGAACGGCCACGGCGTCATCAGAAAGCCTGTCTCGATAGGGCTGCGATGCAGCACGTTCTCGAAGTAGAACGGCAACGACACCAGCCCCAGCCCCTGCGTCGCAAACGCGCAGATCGCCGTGATGGTCGAGAGCGCGAATGCCGGCAGGCGCAGCAGGTCGACCGGCAGCATGGGCGCAAGGCGGCCGCGCTCGCGGCGGATCAGCGCCCATCCGCACACCAGCGCCCCGGCGAGGCAGCCCAGCGTCAGACGCCAGTCCGCCTGTTGCGCGCCTTCGCTCAACGCGAAGATCAGCAGTGAAAACGTCAGCACGTTGAGCAGCGCGGCGATCACGTCCGGCCTGTGCGCGCTGCGCGGCGTATCCGGCAGGTTGCCGCGCGAGAAGGCCAGCGCCAGCAGCGCCGTCGGCACGTTGATCAGAAACAGCCACGGCCAGCTTGCGATCGCAAGCACGAGAGACGCGAGCGTCGGCCCGACGGCAAAGGAGGCACCGACGATGAGTGCGTTGAGCCCAACGCCGCGCCCCAGCTGACTTGCCGGGTACAGGAAGCGGATGAGCGCGATGTTCACGCTCATCACCGCCGCCGCACCGACGCCCTGCAACACCCGGGCCCCGGCGAGAAAGCCGAGCGTGGGCGACAGTGCACACAGCAGCGACGCCACGAGAAACACCACCACGCCGTACATGAATACGCGCTTGTGACCGACGCGCTCGCCCAGCGAAGCAAAGGGCAGCAGCGTGGCGACCATTGCAAGCTGGTAGGCATTCACGATCCAGACCGATGCTGCCGGCGTGGTGTTCAGATCGAGCGCCATCTGCGGCAGGGCCGTGTTGGCAATGGCCGTGTCGAGACTGGCGAGCGAGACGGCAAGCAGGATCGCCGTCATGGCAAGGCCGCGTCCGCTGGCTGGCGGCTCGTGCGGTTGCGCCCCGGCGGGGGCGCGAGCCGCCGGGGTACCGGCAGCTGGGGGCTGCGACGACATGACGGATCAGCCCTCGGCCGGAACCTGACGGATGACCGGCTCGAAGTTCAGGGAGGCAGGGCCGATGCCGCACCAGCGGCAGGCGGCGTCAGGGACAAGGTCGATCTTGACGGTGGCGGTCATGGTACGGCCGCGCCGTGGCGGCGCGTGCAATGAAACGCGCCGCCTTGCGCGGCGCAATGCCGCAATCGTCGCATAGTTCGGCCGCCCTCACCGGCTGCCTCCCGGAAGACCTAGTAGGTCTTGTACGGCAGGAACTTGCCCGACAGCACCACGTTGACGCGGTCGCCCTTGGGGTCGGCCTGGCGCTGGATGTCCATGCTGAAGTCGATCGCGCTCATGATGCCGTCGCCGAACTCCTCGTGGATCAGCTCCTTGATGGTGGTGCCGTACACGCTGACGATCTCGTACCAGCGGTAGATCAGCGGGTCGGTCGGCACCGGCGTGGGCAGCGAGCCCTTGTAGGGCACCACCTGCAGCCACTTCTGCTCTTCCACCGTGAGGCCGAAGATCTTGCCGATCACCTTGGCCTGCTTGTCGTCCAGCGTCATCTGGCCCAGGCAGGCGGCGGTGGTCCACTCCTTGGACTGGCCGACCTTCCTGGCCACGTCGGCCCACTGGATGCCCTTGCTCACCTTGGCGGTGATGATCTTCTCGGTGACGTCGTTGCGGTTCATGCGGGTTTGCTCCTGATGGAAGTAGGCAAAAGGCTCACGCTGCCTTGGCGCGCGTGACGAGGAAATCGACGATGTGGTTGCGCAGCGCGTAGTAGCCGTCCAGGTGGTGCAGCGACGCGCGCGTACGCTCGCGCGGCAGCGGGTTGACCACGGTCTCGGCGATGTTGCCGGCGCGGTAGCCACCGCCGGGCTGGTCGGTGCCGTTGGTCATCAGCAGGATGCGATCGGCCAGCAGGATGGCCTCGTCCACGTCGTGCGTGATCATGAAGACCGTCTGCTGCGTCTGGCGCACGATGGCCATCAGCTCGTCCTGGATGGTGCCGCGCGTGAGCGCATCGAGCGCGCCGAAGGGCTCGTCGAGCAGCAGCATCTTGGGGCTGATGGCAAAGGCGCGCGCAATGCCCACGCGCTGCTTCATGCCGCCCGAGAGCTGCGAGGGCTTCTTGTCGATGGCCGCCTGCAGCCCGACCATGGCCACGAAGCGCTCCACCTGCGCATCGACCTGCGCCGCCGACCACCCGGGCCAGCGCGAGACCACGGCAAAGGCAATGTTCCTGCGCACGGTGAGCCAGGGCATGAGCGCGTGGCTCTGGAACACCACGCCGCGCTCCAGGCTGGGGCCGGCCACCTCGCGCCCGTCCATGAACACATGGCCGGCGCTGGCCTGGTCCAGTCCCGCCAGCACGTTCAGGATGGTGGTCTTGCCGCAGCCCGAGTGGCCGATGATGCAGACGAACTCGCCGCGGTCGAGGGTGAACGACACGTCGGCGAACACCGGCCGCGCGGGCACGAAGGCCTTGGCCAGCCCTTCGATGCGCAGGAAGCCGCGTGCGCCCGGAAGGTCCGCGGCAACGGGGGCGGCAAGAGGGGTCATGCGCTCACTCCACATACGTCACCTTGCGCTGCAGGCCTGCGAAGGCCTGGTCGAGCAGCATGCCGACCACGCCGATCACGAGGATCGCGAAGAGCACGTTGGTCAGCGAGAGGTTGTTCCATTCGTTCCACACGAAGTAGCCGATGCCCGTGCCGCCCACCAGCATCTCGGCCGCCACAATCACCAGCCACGCAATGCTCATGCTGATGCGCATGCCGGTGAGGATGGTGGGCGCGGCCGCCGGCAGGATCACGCGCAGCGCGCGGCGCAGCGGCTTCACCTCGAGCGTGCTGGCCACGTTGAGCCATTCGCGCTTGACCGAGGCCACGCCGAAGGCGGTGTTCAGCAGCATCGGCCACACCGAGCAGATGAAGATCACGAAGATGCCGCTGACGGAGGAATCCTTGATGGTGTAGAGCGCCAGCGGCATCCACGCCAGCGGCGAGATCGGCTTGAGCACCTGGATGAACGGGTCGAACGCCTTGTGCAGCAGCGGCGACATGCCGATGACGAAGCCCAGCGGCACCGCCACCAGGCATGCCAGCGCAAAGCCCAGCCCCACGCGCGCCAGCGAATACGCGAGCTGGATGGCGATGCCCTTGTCGTTGGGCCCGTTGTCGTAGAACGGGTGGGACAGGTGCTTCCACGCGGTAGCGCCCATCTGCGCGGGCGTGGGAAAGCCGGAGCTCTTCACCTGGCCCTGCGCCGGGTCCTTGCCGAGCATCTTCTGGTACTCGATCTGCTCGGCGGTCAGGCCGGCCGCGGGGCCGGCACCGGCCGCCGGCAGGGTGGCCAGTTGCCACACGCCGAGCAGCAGCGCAAGCATCAGCAGCGACACCAGCGCCGCCTTGAACGAGAGGGCCTTCTTCGGCATGGTTCAGGCCATCTTCGCGATGGCGAAGCTCTTGACGTAGTCGTCGGGCCTGGCCGGGTCGAACACCTTGCCCATGATGGTGAACTTCGGGTTGGCGCCCTCGGGCACGGGCTGGCCCAGCTCCTTCATGCGCTTCTTCGCGTCGGTGAGCAGGAACACCTTCTCGGCGATCTGCTGGTAGTTGATGTCGCCCTTCACGTAGCCCCAGCGCTTCATCTGCGTGAGCATCCACACGGCCATCGACTGCCAGGGAATGGGGTCGAAATCGGCGCGGTCGGGCACGGTGCGGATGTTGCCCAGGCCGTCGGCGAACTTGCCGGTGAGCACCTGGGTGAGCACGGTCTCGGGCTGGTTCAGGTACTGCGCGGGCGCGATCACCTTGGCGATGAGCTCGCGGTTCTTCGGGTCGCGCGCCATGGCCGAGGCGGTGAGCACCGAGCGCACCAGCGCGGCGAAGGTGTTGGGGTGCTTCTCGATGAACTCGGTGGAGGTGCCGAAGGCGCAGCAGGGGTGGCCGTTCCACAGGTCCTTGGTGAGCAGGTGGATGAAGCCGATTTCCTCGAACACCGCGCGCTGGTTGAACGGGTCGGGGCCGAGGTAGCCGTCGATGTTGCCGGCGCGCAGGTTGGCCACCATCTCGGGCGGCGGCACGACGCGGATCTGGATGTCGGTGTCGGGGTTCAGCCCGGCTTCGGCCACGTAGTAGCGCAGCAGGAAGTTGTGCATGCTGTACTCGAAGGGCACGGCGAACTTCATGCCCTTCCACGTCTTCGGGTCGCGCTTGTCCTTGTGCTTGTTGGCCAGGGTGATGGCCTGGCCGTTGGTGTTCTGGATGGTGGCGACGTTCATGGGCACGGCGTTGGAGCCCGCGCCCATCGAGATCGCCAGCGGCATGGGCGACAGGAAGTGCGTGGCGTCGTACTCCTTGTTGAGCATCTTGTCGCGGATCAGCGCCCAGCCCGCGGTCTTGACCACTTCCACGTCGAGGCCCTGCCTGGCATAGAAGCCCAGCGGGTGCGCCATGATGAGCGGGGTGGCGCAGGTGATGGGAATGAAGCCGATCTTCAGCTTGGTCTTCTCCAGCGGCGCCTTGTCCTGCGCCATGGCCTGCAGCGCGCCCAGCGGCAGCACCGAGGCGATGGCCGCGCGCGCGGTGCTGGCGCCCACCGCGCGCAGAAAGCGGCGGCGCACGCTGTCCACTGGGAACAGCGCCTTGACCAGCGCGGCTTCGAGCTTGTCGCTCCCCAGGTCCTCGGCCGAGGCGTGCACGGACGGCGCGTGGTCCCGGCCGCAGGCGCAGCGCAGCTGCAGCGGGCGGTCGGCGTCGTAGGCCGCGTGGGTGGCAGGTGTCTGGGGCGGCGTCGGCAGTCGGGACATGGTGCGGCTCCTCGGGTCAAAGATGCCGCAGGTCTTGCAAGCCGCAGGCCTGGAATGCGCCGCACGGCAGCCCGGACCCGCAGATCGTGCCCGCCGCGTCGAGGCGCTGTAGGGCTGGCCCTACAACGTCAGGGCAACGCGGCGCTGCGGCCCTGGCGCTCGGCGTAGAGCGCCAGTTCCACGTCGTTCTTGGTACCGGTCTTCTCCAGGATGCGCGCGCGGTAGGTGCTCACGGTGTTGGGCGCCAGGCCCAGCTGTGCACCAATTTCGCTCACGGTCTGGCCGGCGGTGAGCAGGCGGAACACCTGGTGCTCGCGGTGCGACAGCGACTCGGTGGCCGAGCCCCGGCCCAGCGCGGCGGCCATCGCCTCGGCCGTGGCCGGCGAGACGTAGATGCCGCCGGCCGCGGCCTTGCGCACGGCGGCCACCATGGCGTCCGGGTCGGCGCTCTTGTTGAGATAGCCGGCCGCGCCCAGCTTGATGCAGCGCACCGCGTACTGGCGCTCGGGGTAGGTGGACAGCATCAGCACCGGCAGCGCGGGCCAGGCGCGGCGCAGCGCCTGCAGCACCTCCAGGCCGTCGCGTCCGGGCAGGGCGATGTCCAGCAGCACCAGGTCCAGGCCGGCCGGCCCGCCCATGACCTCGACCTGCCACAGCACCTCCGGCCCGCTCTGCGCCTCGGCGCAGACGCGCATCGCGGGCGGCCCGTTGGAGGCATCGGCCAGCACCTGTTTCAGGCCTTCGCGCACGATGCGGTGGTCGTCGCCGATCAGGACGCGGATTTCGGTGCCCATGGTCACTGCTGCGCCCCGGGCAGCGGCAGGCGCAGGCACAGCCTGGACCCACGGCCGATGTCGCTATGAATCTCGATATGCCCGCCCAGGTGCAGCGCGCGCTCGCGCATGCCCTGCACGCCATAGGCGTCGTGCGCCTCGAAGGCCTGCGGCGGGGCGCCCCGGCCGTCGTCCTGCACGCGCAGCTCCAGCATGCCTGCGCATTCCCGCAGGCAGACCGCCACGCGCCGCGCGAAGGCGTGCCGGCCGATGTTGCTGAGCATTTCCTGGAAGATGCGGAACACCGCCATGGCGGCCGGCTCGGGCAGCTCCAGCGACTCGTCCACCTGCAGGTCCCAGTCCAGCGCCAGCTCGGCCGACTGCACGAACTCGTGCGCCTGCCATTCCAGCGCGGCCCACAGGCCCTGGTGGTCGAGGATGCTGGGCCGCAGGTCGGTGATGATGCGGCCCACGTTGTCCACCGCGCGCTCGATCAGGCCGCTCATGCCGTGGCACTTGCAGCGCATCTCCAGGCGCATCGCCTGCGCGGCATCGGGGCTGCGGCCGGGCTGCTCGCCCAGGCGCTTGTCGAGCCAGTTGACATCCATCTTCAGCGCCACCAGCAGGCTTCCCAGTTCGTCGTGCACCTCGCGCGCGATGCGGGTGCGCTCCTGCTCGCGCACCGACTCCATCCAGGCCGACAGCTCGCGCACCTGCGCCAGCGCGGCGCTCAGCTCGGCCGTGCGCTCGGCCACGCGCTGCTCCAGCGCATCGCGCGACTGCTGCAGCGCCTCGGCCGCGCGCCGCCGCTCGGTGATGTCGACGAAGGTGATGACCGCGCCGCGCACCTGCGCGCCGTCGAGGATCGGATGGCTCGAATACTCCACCGGGAAGGCGCTGCCGTCCTGCCGCCAGAACACCTCGCTGTCGATGCGGCAGGGCAGGCCGCGGCGGAAGGCGTTGAAGATCGGGCAGTCGGCGTCGGCGTAGGGCGTGCCGTCGGCATGCGAATGGTGGGTGACGTGGTGCATGTTGCAGCCCAGCACCGCGCCGGGCTCGACCCCCAGCATGCGCGCGCCGGCACGGTTGATGAACATGCAGTGGCCGTCCAGGTCGACGCCGAAGATGCCCTCGCCGGTGGACTCCAGCAGCAGGTGCAAGGGCGGCTTGTGCAGCGGCTCGCCAGCCGGCACGCGCAGGGTGTCGGGGCCGCGCGCGGCAGGGGCAAGGGTGAGGAGGCCAACGGACATGCCCCCGGTTTAGCAATGGCCGTGCCCGGTGCGTCCCCCGGGGCCGGCGCCCGCAGCATGGGGCCGAGCGGGTCCGCGATGGCGCCCGCGCCCTGCGGACCGTACTGGCGCAGCCGCAATCCGCCCGGCGTCCTGCACCGCCGCGCGGAACGCGCAGCAGCTTTTTTCAGAAGAAAAGTACCCGCAGCCCAGGCAGTGCCTTGGCCTTCAGCTATCTATTCGATAGCTTCAAGACCGCGCGCCTACAAGCCCAGTTCGTCCAGGCCCGGATGGTCGTCCGGCCGCCGCCCCAGCGGCCAGTGGAAGCGACGGTCGGCCTCGGCGATCGGCAGGTCGTTGATGCTGGCAAAGCGGCGCTGCATCAGGCCCTGCGGGTTGAACTCCCAGTTCTCGTTGCCGTAGCTGCGGAACCAGTGGCCCGAGTCGTCGTGCCATTCATAGGCGAAGCGCACCGCGATGCGGTGGTCCGTGAAGGCCCACAGCGCCTTGATCAGCCGGTAGTCCAGCTCGCGCGCCCACTTGCGCTGCAGGAAGCCGCGCACCGCCTCGCGCCCCACCGGGAATTCGGCACGGTTGCGCCACCGCGTGTCCTCGGTGTAGACCTGCACCACGCGGTCCGGGTCGCGGCTGTTCCAGGCGTCCTCGGCCATGCGCACCTTCTGGGCGGCGGTCTCGGCGGTGAAGGGCGGCAGTGGTGGCTTGGTGCTCATGAAGGGGCTCCGAAAGTTCAAGGGGACCGCTCTTTTTGGGGTCGAATTGATATGACTCGCACGCCCCCTAAGATCGGTCGTTTCGACGTTGCATCAGTCTCCCTCAAAGGCCAACGGCTGACACGTTCATAGTTGACAGCTAGAATTACAGGCTTTCTGTTGCGTTGCATAGGCAGTCGATCAGCAGCAAGAACAGCTAAATAAGCAGTCTTTTTGATGCTTTGTTGATGACAACTTGATGTTACTTTTAGCGCTTGTTGTGTTCTATCGTGCATTGCACAATGTTATTTCAGTTGGTCCCCAAGGAGTGTTGCCATGATCATGGATAGCGTTTTGTCGATGAAGACGAGCGCAGGGCTCCTCGACAAAGTTCGGCGCGCCGCAGCCCGAAAACTTTCCCCTAATGAACTGATGGAACAACGAGTGTCCTTCGTATTTGGGTCCATGGACTCTGACAACGGGGTAACTAAAGACAAGGTGCGGAAAGTCATCCTTGCTCAAGTCGGCAGTGTGGAAGGCATCGACAGGTGATAATTTTTGAGATTGTTGGTGGCACCGAACAGCATCCGGTTTACCAAGATCTCGAAATTTCCAATGGGACGAGGCAGTACGACTTCCTCCGCTCATTGGTTGATGCAAGTTTGGCGGTGCAGCGACCGTTCATCTCTTCGCACATCATCAAGGCACTGAATTTTCAGGCCATCACTTGCTTGCATACCAACGCAGGCGAATATCGTCCATGTGCAGTCACGGTTGGCAACCACCTCCCTCCGGAGCACTATCGCGTTCAAGCGCTGATGGATGACTTTGTGAACACGGTGAATCGCAACTGGGAAACGGCTGACCCGGTTGGTTTAGCGGCCTTTGTTCTGTGGCGGTTGAACTACATCCATCCATTCATCAATGGAAACGGCAGAACCGCACGTGCAGCTAGCTATTTTGTTCTTTGCGTCAAAGTACAAAATTGGCTCCCTGGTTCAACAATACTTCCTGAATTGCTTCGTCGAGAGCGGGGTCGATACGTTGCAGCGTTGCAAGTTGCAGATGCCTCCTTGACTGCTGGTTCGCCGGATTTAAGCGCTTTGCATGCCCTGATGGGTGAACTACTGGCAGAACAGATTGGCTCGCCATCGGACGGCGGCGAAACGGGCGGTGCTGCAGCGACCTCTCCCCCCTCCCCCTGAGTGCAAGAGGCACAAGGGCCATGCGAATGACCACGTAGGGCACTCTAGGTCGATAAAGCCGAGGGGATGGTTCAGCCTCTCAGGTCTGGTGCGTCGACTAGCGTAGACAGCGGCAGCGCCGCCAGCTCTTGCAGCAGCGCGGCCAACTGGCTGCCTGCGGCCTGCACCAGGGCCGCGCCTTTGTCCGCCGTGGCGGCGGCGGCATTGCCGGCCGCGCCCTGCGGGTTGTAGTCCTGCATCTGCCAGGCGAACTTGGCGCTGCGGCCGTTGCCCAGGATCGGATAGCGCGCGGCGCGGTCGGCCGAGGTGGAGGGGAAATCGCGCGCGGCCTCCATGTGCACCAGGCCCGGCCGCAGGTGCAGCATCATCGATGTCTCGATGTCGCCCGCGTGGATGCCGAAGCGGTGCTCGTGCGGCGGGAACTGCTGCTCCACCTCCGGCGGCAGCGGCAGCGCGAACCAGCTGGTGGAGTACACCAGCAGCCCGCAGCGCGCGCGCAGGTCGCGCGCCACCAGATCCATCGCCCCCACCTGCCCGCCATGGCCATTGAGCAGCAGCAGCCGGCGGATGCCGGTGCGCGCCACGGCCTCGCCGATCTCGGTCCAGATGCGCAGCAGGGTCTCGGCGCTGAAGCTCAGCGTGCCGGGAAAGGCCGTGTGCTCGGGGCTGAAGCCGACCGCCTGCGTCGGCAGGAACAGCACGCGCAGCGCCTCGGGCAGGTGCGGCAACGCAGCCGTCACCACGCCGTCGACCAAGGTCATATCCACGCTGAGCGGCAGGTGCGGCCCGTGCTGCTCGGTCGCCGCCACCGGCAGAACCGCCACCGTGGCGTCCGCCAGGCCGGAGCGGCGCAGGTGCGCGAAGTCCGTGGTGCGCCAGTCGGCCCAGTAGCGGGAGGAAGGGAGGGGTGCGGCGGCGGTCATGGGCGCCATCTTAGAGGCGGCGGACCCTTGGCTGAAAGCTTGCAGAAAGCCTCGTTTTCCTACGCTCGCAGCGCGGAAACCGGCCCGCATCCCGCCGGAGTATGGAGACAACATGAAATTCAAGATCAGGGCCGCAGCTGCGGCCGCGGCTGTCGTGGGCGCAACGACCATGGTGGCCTGTGGCGGGGGCGGTGGCACGGGCGCGGACAGCAGCGCGCACGACATCCGCATGACCTGGTTCGGCATCACCAACTGGCACTACCAGATCGGCAAGGCGGGCATCCTGCTCGATGGCGAAACCAAGAGTTCGGGCTCCTCGCCCGACGTGGCCTCGGTCACCAAGGCCCGCAACGCCCTGCTGCGGCGCGGCAGCATCGACGTCATCCTGGTCGGCCACGAGCACGTCGACCATGCCGTGCAGATTCCGGAGTGGGCCAGGCAGACCGGCAAGCCCGTGTATGCACCGCCCGCCGTGTGCGCCAAGGTCGTGGCCTATGGCCTGCCGGCCAGCCAATGCACCTCGCTCAAGGGCGGCGAAACCATACGCGTCAGCGACGAGGTCACGGTGCGCGTGGTGCGCTGGGTGCACAGCGTCTCGGGCTGCACGGCCTTCGGCAATGGCACCAATACGCCCGAGACGTTCGCCTACCTGATATCGGCAAAGACCAGCTCCCGCTTCGCACCGCTGCAGCTGTTCGTCTCCGACAGCGGCGCCGGCGGCAAGGACCTGACCACGCCTCGGGTGGCCGACGGCGTGACCTATGGATCGCCGCTGGCCAACCTGCAGGCGGCCATGACTGCCGCCGATGCCGGGGCGATCGACCTCTGGCAGGCCGGCCCCGAATCCCGCGTGGTCACGCAGGCGCGCCTGGTGGTGCCGACCTTCCGGGTGAAGGCCTTCATGCCGCACCACCTGGGGGTACGCGCCAACTCGGTCTCGTCCTTCAATCTGGAGTACGGGCTGCACTTCCCCTATTTCCCTGACGAGCAACCCCGGCTGCGCGACTTCCTGAAATCCGCCCATGTGCCGCAGATCGTCCCCGTGAACTACTGGGACGCCTGGACGCTGAATGCCGATGGCGTCAAGACGGTTGCCAGTGCCGACCAGAAGGCGGACTATGGCCTGCCCGCCACCGGCCCCGGCCCTGGCGTGCAGGGAGAAAACCCGCGCGCGGGCGAGCTGGAGTGCGAAAACGACTGACAGCCTTCCGAAAGGAAGCTTGCGGCAGCATGCCGCCTTCCCGCATCGGTACAAACGGAGACGATCATGCATTTCACTTCCTCGGGCGGTTTCGCCCCCTTGGCCGCGACCACCCGACGCCAGCTGCTGGGCAGCGGCGGCGCGCTCGCGCTCGGCGGCCTGCTGCCGGGCATGGCGGCGGCACAGTCCGACTGGCCGAGCAAGTCGCTGCGCTTCGTCGTGCCCTTCGCGCCGGGCGGCAGTTCGGAGATCGTGGCGCGCTCGACCGCGGCCGAGCTGTCCAAGACCCTGGGCCAGAACGTCTACGTGGACAACAAGCCGGGCGCGGCCGGCAACATCGCCATGGCCGAGGTGGCGCGCAGCGACGACCAGCACACGCTGATCCTGGGCCACATCGGCACGCTGGCGGTCAACCCCTACATCTTCGACAAGCTGCCCTACGACGCCAACCGGGACTTCAAGCCGGTCAGCCTGCTGGCCAAGGTGCCCAGCCTGTACGTGGTGCACCCCGACGTGCCGGCGAAGAACCTGAAGGAATTCCTGGAGTACGCGCGCAAGCAGCCGGGCAAGCTGAGCTATGGCTCGGCCGGTAACGGCAGCGCCGGGCAGCTGGCCTTCGAGTACCTGAAGATGAGCGCCAACGTGTTCATGCTGCACGTGCCCTATCGCGGCACCGGCCCCATGCTGACCGACCTGCTGTCGGGCCGGCTCCAGGCCTCGGCCGTGGGTGCCGCCGCCATGCTGCCCTTCATCAAGTCGGGCAAGGTGCGCTGCATCGCCACGGGCTCGGCCCAGCGCCTGGCGCAGCTGCCCGACGTGCCCACCGTGGCCGAGCAGGGCTTCCCCGGCTTCGAGATGACGCAGTGGTACGGCATGCTGGCCCCGGCCAACCTGCCCGCCGCCCGCCTGGACAAGCTCGCCGCCGAAACCGCCAAGGCGGTGAAGGCGCCGGCCTCGCTGGAGCGCCTGAATGGCGACGCGGCCGAGGCCATCGGCAACACGCCTGCGCAGTTCGCCCAGTTCATCGCCGCCGAGCAGGCGCGCTGGAAGACCGTGATCGCGCGGGCGCAGATCAAGCCCGACTAGCCGCGACCACCAAAGGGCCGGGCCACTGGCCCGGCGCGGCCTTTCAGGGTCTTGATGGTTGGCGCCCTGCTGATGCCTGCGCGCGCTCAGCCCATCCCCGGGAAAGCCGCGTGGCGCGGGTACTGGCCTCCCCTTAGCATCCGCCGATGCGCATTCTGTTGGCTGAAGACGAACATACCCTGGGCACCTGGCTGTGCAAGGCGCTGGAGCACGCCGGCATACAGGTCGAGTGGGTGGATGACGGCCGCCTGGCCGACCGGGCGCTGCAGCAGCACGACCACGACGCGCTGGTGCTCGACCTGGGCCTGCCCGGGCTCGACGGCCATGCGGTGCTGGAGCGGCTGCGCGCGCGCGACCAGCGCCTGCCGGCGCTGATCCTGACCGCGCGCGACTCGCTCGACCAGCGGGTGCGCTCGCTCAACGCCGGCGCCGACGACTTCCTGGCCAAGCCCTTCGCGCTGGCCGAGCTGGAGGCACGCCTGCACGCCCTGGTGCGCCGCGCGCGCGGCAACGAGCACCCGCGCCTGGCCTGCGGCCCGCTGGTCTACGACGGCGCACGCAAGCAGTTCCTGCTGCAGGGCGAGGCGCTGGCGCTGTCCCCGCGCGAGCAGGCCGTGCTGCGCGTGCTGGTGCAGCGCAGCGGCGAGCCCTTCTCCAAGCAGCAGATCCTGGAGCGCGTGTTTCCGGACGACGAGGACGTGCACCCCGAGGCGGTCGAGGTCTTCGTGCACCGGCTGCGCAAGCGCCTGGAAGGCAGCGGCGTGCGCATCACCACGCTGCGCGGCCTGGGCTATGCCCTGGAAGCATGAAACACCCCCAGGCTTCGCGCACTGCGTGTCGCTGCGCCAACCCCCTTGCAGGGGGCACCGCCTGCGGCCTGGCAAAGCCAGTTCCGCGGCGGTTTGCGCATGGCCTGCTCCGCGGCCTTCTGTCCCAGCCAGTTTCATGCGCCGCGGACGGGGCATGGCGCAGTGGGGCATTGAATTGAGCTGGCTGCGCCGCGCCAGCCTGCGCCAGCGCCTGGCCCTGCTGCTGCTGCCGGTGCTGGCGCTGCTGACGTGCGTGGAGCTCTGGATGACCCGGCACGACGCGCTCGAGGCCGCCAATGCCGCCTACGACCGCTCGCTGCTGGGCGCGCTGAAGTCGATCGACGCCAACATCTCCACCGCCTCGGGCGGGCTGTCGGTGGAGCTGCCCTACCGCATGTTCGAGTTCTTCGAGCTGACCGCCAGCGGGCAGGTGTTCTTCCGCGTCGCCAGCTCCGACGGGCTGGTGGAGCTGGGCAGCGCCGACCTGCCCGCGCCGCCCGGCACGCTGGTGCCCGAGGTGCCCGTGTTCTATGACGCCAGCTACTTCGGCGAGGCGGTGCGCCTGGTCGCCTACCAGCGCGAGCTGGACCGCGCACCGGCCGGCAGCCGTGCGCGCAGCGTGCTGGTGCAGGTGGCCGAGAGCACCCGCTCGCGCCAGGAATTCACCCGCCGCTTCGTGCAGCGCTCGGCGCTGCGCGACGCGCTGGTGCTGGCGCTGCTGCTGCTGTGCACGGTCGCCGCGCTGGCCGCGGCGCTGCGGCCGCTGGCCAGGCTGGCGCGCGAGGTCGGCAGCCGCCGCCCGGAAGACCTGACCCCGCTGAGCGAAGCCGACCTGCCGGCCGACGTGCGGCCGCTGGTGGCGGCGGTCAACCAGCAGATGGCGCGCACGCAGGGCCTGGTGGCGCAGCAGCGGCAGTTCCTGGACGACGCCTCGCACCAGTTGCGCACCCACCTCACCACGCTGCAGATGCAGGCCGACTACGCCCTGCGCGCGCACGACCCGGGCCAGGTACAGGTGGCGCTCGCCGCGCTCGCCACCGAGATCACGCGCGCCACGCGCAGCACCCAGCAGCTGCTGGCGCTGGGCCGCAGCGACACCACCGCCGTCGACATGGCCGGGCTGGACCTGGCCGCGCTGCTGCGCGAGGTGGCGCTGGACCTGCTGCCCCAGGCGCGCGCCAGGCGCATCGACCTGGGCGTGCATGCCGTGCCGCCGGCCTTTCCCGCCGTGGCCGACCGCCAGCTGCTGCGCGAGGCGCTGGCCAACCTGGTCGCCAACGCCATCGCCTACACGCCCGAGGGCGGCACCATCACCCTGCTGGCCGGAGGCGACGCGGCGGGCTGGAGCGTCGGGGTCGAGGACAACGGCCCCGGCCTGAGCGAGGAAGAGCGCGGCAGCCTGGGCCAGCGCTTCCGGCGCGGTACGCGCGCGGTGGCCGGCGGCTCCGGGCTGGGGCTGGCGATCGCGCGCTCGATCGCGCAGCGCCACCGGGGCGTGCTGCGCCTGGAGGCGCGCGATGCAGGACCCGGATTGCATGCGGCCCTGTGGTGGCCGCGGGGAGACACATGAAACGCCGCCAGACCCTGGCCAGCCTGGCCGCCCTGCTCGCCGCGGGCCGCGCCAGTGCGGGCAGCGACGACCCCAGCAACGCCGCCGCCGAGTGCGTGATCCCGGCCAAGGCCGGCGGCGGCTTCGACCTGACCTGCGCACTGGCGCGCGACGCGCTGCAGGCGGTGCGCCCGCAGCGGCCGCCGCTGGCGCAGCGCTACCTGCCGGGCGGCATCGGCGCGCTGGCGTTCGACCGCATCGCCACCGGCCGCATGGGCGGGCCGGGCACGCTGGTGGCCTTCTCCAGCGGCTCGCTGCTCAACCTGGCGCAGGGCCGCTTCGGGCCGCATCCGGACTCCGCCGCACGCTGGATCGCCGCGCTGGGCACCGACTACGGCGTGATCGCCGTGCGCAGCGACTCGCCCCTGCGGCGCCTGCAGGACGTGGTCGCCGCGCTGCGCCAGGACACGGCGCGGCTGGCCTTCGGCGCCGGCGGCACCGTGGGCAGCCAGGACTGGATGAAGGCCGCGCTGCTGGTGCGCGCCGCCGGGCGCGACCACAAGGCCATGCGCTTCGTCTCGTTCGAGGGCGGCGGCGAAGCGCTGGCGGCGCTGCGCGGCGGCCATGTCGACCTGTTCCCTGGCGACGTGGCCGAGGCGCAGCAGGCCATCGCCGCCGGTGCGCCGCTGCGCCTGCTGGCGGTACTGGCCGACGCGCGCCTGCCCGGCGCCCTGGCCGGCGTGCCGACCGCGCGCGAGCAGGGCGTGGAACTGGTCTGGCCCACGGTGCGCGGCCTGTACCTGAGCGCCGACGTGCCGGCGGCCACGGCCCATGCCTGGAGCGAGGCCTTCCGCCAGGCCATGGCCGCGCCCGGCTACGCGGCGCTGCGCGAACGGCTGGGGCTCTACCCGTTCTCCCTGACCGGCGCAGCGCTCGACGACTTCGTGCAGCGCGAACTGCGGCACTACCGGCAGCTGGCCTCCGAGCTGGGCCTGCGGCGCTGGTAGCGCCTGCGGGCTACCATCGCCCGGCGCCAGCGGCCGGAACTTCCCGGCCCGCGGCCCGCTCCCACCCGCACCATGCCGCCAGCCCTCCTTCGCCTGCCGCGCCTCGCCCTGCCAGCGCGCGGTACCGCAAATGCTCTGTTTCTTATAGCTCTATGCCTAGGATCCACAACGGCTAGCGCCCAATTTCTCTCCAAGCCGGCGGCCGGCGGAGTGGCGGTGGTCACCACCCCGCACGTGCGGGCCGAACTGGTGGCCCATGCGCCCGAGGGCGTGGCCCCGGGCCGCGCCGTGTGGGCCGGGCTGCGCATCACGCACCAGCCCGAGTGGCACACCTACTGGAAGAATTCCGGCGACTCCGGCCTGCCGACGCAACTGGCCTGGACGCTGCCGGCCGGCGTGAGCGCGGGCGCGGTGGACTGGCCGCTGCCGCAGAAGATCCGCATCGGCGCGCTGGCCAACTATGGCTACGAGAACACGGTGCTGCTGCCGGTGCCGCTGCAGATCGCGCCGGACTTCCGTCCCGCGGCCGGCCAGGGCAGCATCACGCTGCAGCTGCACGCCCAGTGGCTGGTGTGCCGGCAGGAGTGCATTCCCGAGCAGGGCGACTTCTCCCTGGCGCTGCCGGTGCAGAGCGCCACGGCGCTGGACGGCGCCGATTTCGAACAGGCGCTGGCAGCACGGCCGGTGGCGCTCGCCGGGACGGCCACGGCCCGGGCCGAAGGCGACGCCATGGCCTTCTCGGTGCAGGGCCTGCCCGCGGCGCTGCGCGGCGCCACGCTGGAGCTGTTCCCCGAAGCCCCGGACCTGCTGGACCACGCCGCCAACGTCACCAAATCCTGGAATGGCGCGACCTGGAACGGCAGCGTGCCGCTGTCCTCGCTGCGCACCGAAAGCCCCTCCCGGCTGCCGCTGGTACTGGCCGCGACCGGGCCGGACGGGCGGCGCCAGGGCTTGCGCGTGGAGGCCCGGGTCGAGGGCGGCTGGCCCGCGCCGCCGCACGCGCCGGCCGCGGCCGAGCTGTCGCCGGCCCTGGCCAAGGCACTGGACGCCAACCGCGCCGCCGCGCCGCCGCCGGCCGTCACCGCCGCCCCGCTGCCGACCTGGCTGGCGGCGCTGGCCGCCGCCCTGCTGGGCGGGCTGATCCTGAACCTGATGCCCTGCGTGTTCCCGGTGCTGGCGATCAAGGTGCTGGGCTTTGCGCGCCAGGGCGAAGACCGGCGCGGCCACCGCATCGCCGGCCTGGCCTACAGCGGCGGCGTGGTGCTGTCCTTCGTGGCGCTGGGCGCGCTGATGCTGGCGCTGCGCGCGGCCGGTGCACAGCTGGGCTGGGGCTTCCAGCTGCAGTCGCCGGCCGTGGTGGCGGCGCTGGCGGCGCTGTTCACGCTGCTGGGCCTGAACCTGGCGGGCGTGTTCGAGTTCGGCCTGCTGGCGCCGCGCGGGCTGGCGGCCACGCGGCTGCGCCACCCCGCGGCCGATGCCTTCCTGTCGGGCGTGCTGGCGGTGGCGATCGCCTCGCCCTGTACCGCCCCCTTCATGGGCGCATCGCTCGGCCTGGCCGTGGGCCTGCCGGCCGCGCAGGCGCTGCCGCTGTTCGCGGTGCTGGGCCTGGGCATGGCGCTGCCCTACCTGGCCGCCAGCTGGCTGCCGGCGGTGGCGCGCGCGCTGCCGCGCCCGGGGCCGTGGATGGAGGTGTTCCGCCGGCTGATGGCCTTCCCGATGTTCGCCACCGTGGCCTGGCTGGTCTGGGTACTGGGCCAGCAGAGCGGCATCGACGGCGCAGGCGCGCTGCTGGTGCTGCTGGTGGCGCTGGCCGCCGTGGCCTGGACGCTGTCGCTGCGCGGCCGCACGCGCGCCGTGCTGGCCACGCTGTCGGTCCTGCTGCTGGCGGGCCTGGCCGCCGGGCTGGGCCCGCACGTCACGCGGCCGCTGCCCGAGGCTGGCCTGGCGCAGGCCGGCGCCGGCGAACGCTGGCAGCCCTGGAGCGCGCAGCGCGTGGCCGAGCTGACGGCCGCCGGCCAGCCGGTGTTCGTCGACTTCACCGCCGCCTGGTGCGTGACCTGCCAGGTCAACAAGAAGGCCACGCTGTCCGACGCCGGCGTGCTGGCCGCGCTGGACGCCAAGAAGGTGGCCCTGCTGCGCGCCGACTGGACGCGCCAGGACCCGGCCATCACCACCGCCCTGCGCGCGCTGGGCCGCAGCGGCGTGCCGGTCTATGTGCTGCATGCCCCGGGCCGTGCGCCCGTGGTGCTGACCGAATTGCTCTCGCGCGACGAGGTGAAGGCCGCGGTGGCCGCGCTGTAGGGCGGCGCCATCCGGCCATGCCGCCGGCGCGGTGGGCCAGGCACACGCCTCACCGAACCGGCTATTTCTCGCGCGGGCTGTAGACGTCGCAATTCGCCGATATCTCGCACTGCTCCATGAGGCTCTTGGCCGCGGAACGGTACACATCGAGCTCGTACTTCGCCAGGTCGACCGCACCGAACTTGTTGCTGGTGCCGTTGATGCTGGTGCTGGAGAACGTGCGAAGAGGAAACTGGCCGGAATTCCTGGGAATCACCCCCGCCACCGCGTAGGCGGAGTAACCGCCGTCGGTGAACCCGAAGATGTAGGAGTGCACGAATATCTGGTACCTGGCAGCCGGATATTTCGCGACGAACTTGTCGGTGACGACGTCCGAAATGACGGACGCGCATTTCTGGAGGTTGTCGTTCTTGTAGGAGCAACTGACCGAAAACTCTCCTGCATGCACCAGCTGCGTGGCCAATACGGACACGACACCCGACAAGACATAGGCTGCGGCTCTGGTGATCACTGAGATTCTTCTTTCTGGGGGTTGGATCATGAAAACGGAACAGGCCCGCCGGCACGGGCCTGCATCTGGCCGCGCCGCGGCGGGAGCGGTATTGTAAAACCCTTTGTTACAAACACCGGCTGCGGCCCCGCCGTCCCGGCGCCCGGGGTGGCGGGACGGCAGGAGATCGCGCCTCCCCGGCAAGGGGCCATGCCAAGCCCCCTGCGACAATCCGGGCCATGTTTGCCCCCCTCCAGAACGACACCTTCCTGCGTGCCTGCCGGCGCCAGGCGACCGACCACACCCCCGTCTGGCTGATGCGCCAGGCCGGCCGCTACCTGCCGGAATACCGCGCCACGCGCGCCAAGGCCGGCAGCTTCATGGGGCTGGCCACCAACACCGACTACGCCACCGAGGTCACGCTGCAGCCGCTGGAGCGCTACCCGCTGGACGCGGCCATCCTGTTCAGCGACATCCTGACCGTGCCCGACGCCATGGGCCTGGGCCTGTCGTTCCAGATGGGCGAGGGCCCGCGCTTCGCGCACCCGGTGCGCGACGAGGCCGCCGTGGCCGCGTTGCAGGTGCCGGACATGGCCAAGCTGCAGTACGTGTTCAACGCCGTGGCCTCGATCCGCAAGGCGCTGAACGGGCGGGTGCCGCTGATCGGCTTCTCGGGCAGCCCCTGGACGCTGGCCTGCTACATGGTCGAGGGCGCGGGCTCGGACGACTACCGGCTGGTCAAGACCATGCTCTATGCCCGGCCCGACCTGATGCACCGCATGCTGGCCGTGAACGCCGACGCGGTGGCGGTCTACCTCAACGCCCAGATCGACGCCGGCGCCCAGGCGGTGATGATTTTTGACAGCTGGGGTGGCGTGCTGGCCGACGGCGCCTTCCAGGAGTTCAGCCTGGCCTATACGGCACGCGTGCTGGCGCAACTGAAGCGCACCGGGCCGGACGGCCAGGACGTGCCGCGCATCGTCTTCACCAAGGGCGGCGGCCTGTGGCTGCAGGAGATGGGCGGACTCGACTGCGAGGTGCTGGGCCTGGACTGGACCGTGAACCTGGCCAAGGCCCGCGCGGCCGTAAGCGGCGCCGTGGGCGGCCCGGGCAAGGCGCTGCAGGGCAACATCGACCCCAACGTGCTGTTTGCCCCGCCCGAACGCATCGACGCCGAGGTGGCCAAGGTGCTGGAGCGCTTTGGCCGCCCGCACATGGACCGCAGCACGACCGGCCCGACCCACATCTTCAACCTGGGCCACGGCATCAGCCAGCACACCCCGCCGGACCACGTGTCCACGCTGGTGGAGGCGGTGCACCGGCACTCGCGCCGCCTGCGCGCTTGACTTTTTGGTGCCGATCCGCTGATGCGCGTATTTGGTTATGCACAAATCTGGTGGTGCGGCACTGCAGCATGAGCATCCGGGTGGATATCACGCTATCAAAGGCATAGTAGCGCTAAGTCCTTGATTCATAAGGATCTGACAATTTGCTTTTTTTGCGGGCAAACTGGCGGAAGCCTTATTCCATGCGGCCTGGAGGGGGTGGCCACAGGACTATCAACAAAGTTATCCACAGAAACCGGGCATGCGCCCCAAAGGGCTTGTGAATCAATCACTTAGCTTTCCTTTCGCCAGCAAACGCGAGCATTGCGGGCGCAGTCAAGCATTTTTTCTCCTCTGGTCGGGATTTACCCGGGGGTACCGGCCCCCAGCCAGCCCCCACAAACGCCGCGCTCCGCGCAAAGCCGCTCCAGCGCTGGGTTTGCGGCAGGGGCTCCCGGTTCGCCGTTCCGCGCAGCGGGTGTCAAGAGAAAAATTAGTTTCCGGGATCTTGCTTATGCACAAAAAACGTGATCCAGGTTTTTGCACCGGGAAAAGGGCGCTCCAGAGCAGTGCGGCCTGTAAGGGCGTCGTAAGTCCTTGATTCATAAGGACTGCGGCCCATGCCTTTTTTCTGGGCAAAACGTGCGGAGCCCCAAGGGGCGCGGCTTCGGCACGGCTCGACACGGCCTATTAACAAAGTTATCCCCATCGAAATGGGACAAACCCTAGGATGCCGGCGTAAAAGCACGCCGGAAGGCCCGCCACGCCTCGTTTCCCGACGGAGCGCCCCGAGGTTGTGCACAGCTGCGGGGTAGCGGGTGGGGCACAATCGCAGTTCGACCAGCGCCTGTGAACATTATCGTAACTCATTGATTTTTATATAAATTTCTACAAAACTTGATCTGTACCCCCGGTAAGCTGCCCGTCGCAGCCGGGAATGCCGCCCTCGGCTGCCCAGGCCTGTCAACAAACTTGTCCACAGGCCGGCGGCAATACAGAAACCTCTTTGCGATCAACCCCTTGCACGCCGATTCGACAAATCCACTTCAGCTTGCGACACCGTATCGCGTGGCGGTGCTGGTGCAGATGCCCGCGCACAGCGCGGTGGCCGGGCCGCTGACCTATGCCGCCGCCAGCGCGCTGGCGCCCGGCACCCTGGTGCGGGTGCCGCTGGGCAAGCGCGAGACGCTGGGCATCGTCTGGGACAGTGCCGCCGAGGCACTGGAGCCGCCCGGCGCCGGGTTGCGCGCCGTGGCCGGCGTGCTCGACGCGCTGCCGCCGCTGGCCGCGGGCTGGCGCCGGCTGGTGGACTTTGCCGCGCGCTACTACCAGCGCTCGGCCGGCGAGGTGGCGCTGGCCGCGCTGCCGCCAGCGCTGCGCACGCTCGATGCCGTGCAGCTGGGCCGGCGTCTCAAGCGCAGTGCGGGCGCCGAAGGGCCGGCGGGCATCGCCTTTACTACCGAATCAATAGCACCAACCCAAGACCAATCCTTGGCCTTGGCCCGATTCGAGGCAGAAGCAGGCCCTTTCCTGCTGTTTGGCGCCACCGGCAGCGGCAAGACCGAGGTCTACCTGCGCTGCGTGCAGGCCGCGCTGCAGGCCGACCCGGCGGCCCAGGTGCTGGTGATGGTGCCGGAGATCAACCTCACGCCGCAGCTGGAACAGCGCTTCCACGCCCGCTTCCCCGCCACCGGCGACGCGCCGGCCGTGGTCTCCATGCACAGCGGCATGACGCCGCCGCAGCGCCTGCGCAGCTGGCTGGCCGCCCACAGCGGGCGCGCGCGCATCGTGCTGGGCACGCGCATGGCGGTGTTCGCCTCGCTGCCGCACCTGCGGCTGATCGTGGTCGACGAAGAGCACGACCCCAGCTACAAGCAGCAGGAAGGCGCGCGCTACTCGGCGCGCGACCTGGCGCTGTGGCGCGGCCATGCCGAGGGCGCCAAGGTGCTGCTGGGCTCGGCCACGCCGGCGCTGGAGAGCTGGCACGCCAGCCGCCCGGCCACGGCCGAAGACCCGGGCGGGCGCTACCAGCGGCTGGAGATGCCCCAGCGCGTAGGCGCCGGCGCCCTGCCCCGCGTGCGGCTGGTGGACATGAACCTGCTGCCGCAGAAAACCGTGTTCTCGCCCCAGTTGCTGGCCGCCATTGGCGAGCGCATCGCGCGCGGCGAGCAGGCCATGGTCTTCCTCAACCGGCGCGGCTACGCCCCGGTGCTGACCTGCCACGACTGCGGCTGGAAGAGCGAATGCCCGCACTGCAGCGCTTTCCGCGTGTTCCACAAGATCGACCGCACCCTGCGCTGCCACCACTGCGGCTACACCGAGCGCGTGCCGCGCGCCTGCCCGGCCTGCGGCAACCTCGACATCGCGCCGCTGGGCCGCGGCACCGAGCGCCTGGAGGAGCACCTGGCCGAGCTGCTGGCCGACCTGCGCCGCCCCGACGGCGGCGCGGTGCGCATCGCCCGCATCGACGCCGACACCACCAAGGCCAAGGGCGCGCTGGAGGCGCAGCTGGCCCAGGTGCACGCGGGCGATGTCGATGTGCTGGTCGGCACCCAGATGATCGCCAAGGGGCACGACTTTCGCCGCATCACGCTGGTGGCCGCCGTCAACCCGGATGGCTCGCTGTTCTCCAGCGACTTCCGCGCGCCCGAGCGCCTGTTCGCGCTGCTGATGCAGGCCGGCGGCCGCGCCGGCCGCGATGCCGCGCAGAGCGCCGCCAGCGAGATGTGGGTGCAGACCTTCCAGCCCGCGCACCCGCTGTTCGCCGCGCTCCAGGCGCACGACTACCCGGCCTTTGCCGCCCAGCAGCTCAAGGAGCGCGAAGCGGCCGGCATGCCGCCCTTCGCTGCGCAGGCGCTGGTGCGGGCCGAGGCGCGCAGCCAGGACGTGGCCCAGGGCTTTCTCACCGCCGAGCGCGCTGCTGCCAGCGCCGCAGGCCTGGACGCCAGCGGCGAGGTCGTCGCCTTCAGCGCCGTGCCCATGGCGGTGCAGCGCGTGGCCAACGTCGAGCGCGCGCAGATGCTGCTGGAGAGCTCCTCGCGCCAGGCGCTGCAGCGCTTCCTGGCGGCCTGGCAGCCCCTGCTGCACAGCACCCGCGCCGACCCGGCGCACAAGGGCGTGATCCGCTGGGCGGTGGATGTCGATCCGCTCGCGGTGTAGGGGTCATCAAAACATATAGCACAAGGCCGGCGTATATCCTTGATTTCAGACAGTTTTCTATCTGAAACCTAGGATATACGCCGGCGTCCAGCTATTTATTTTGAAGGGCCGCCGGCGCACCGACCCACAGCACCGCCGCCGAAAAGCTCACGAACGCCAGCGTGGTCGACACCAGGATGACGCGGGCGATGCGCCCGTTGTGCGCACCGAAACGCTCCGCCAGCATCGACACGTTGCTGGCGCTGGGCAGCGCCGCCACCAGCACCAGCGCGGTCAGCGCCAGCGGATCGAGCGGCCTGCCCAGCAGCCGGGCGACGGCACCCACGGCCAGCACCAGCAGCGGGTGCAGCAGCAGCTTGGCCAGCGCCAGCGGCACGTAGCTGCGCCAGGGCGTGTGCTCGGCGCGGTCCATGCCCGAGCGCGCCAGGACCGCACCAATGGTGAACAGCGCGACCGGCGATGCGGCATCGGACAGCAGGCCGACCGTCTGCTCCAGCGGGCGCGGCAGCACGAAACCCGCGGCCGAGGCCAGCACGCCCAGCACGATGGACCAGGGCATGGGATTGCCGGCCATGCCGCGCAGCGCGCGCCGCAGCGCCACGGCCACGCCGTGCGCACCCGCACCATCGAGCCGCGACAGCGCAATGCAGAGCGAGGTGGTCAGCACCATGTCGATCGCCATGGTCTGGATCACCGGGCCGGCCGCGGCGGCGCCCAGCAACGCGGTCAGCAGGGGCACGCCCATGAAGCCGGTATTGGGGAAGGCCGCCACCAGCGCGCCGAAGGCCGCATCGTTCCAGTGGGTGCCGCTGCGCCGCGAGGCCAGGACGGTGATCCCCACCATCAGCAGCGCGCAGGCCAGGTAGACGCCGGTCACCCGCGCGTCCAGCAACTGGTGGATCGGCGTGCGCGCACCAAAGCGGTAGAGCATGCAGGGCAGCGCGAAGAACAGCACGAAGCCGTTCAGGCCGGGAATAGCCGCCAGCGGCAGCATGCCGCGCCGCGTGGCCAGGTAACCGCACAGGATCAGCGCAAAGAACGGGAACGTGGTGGCGAGGATGGCGAGCACCGGCGGATTCTCGCAGGCGCTGCCGCGCCGGTGGCTAGGCCGCGGCCACGCGCCCCAGGCGCCGGCGCAGCGCAAACGCAGCCGCCAGCGCGGCGAACACCGCCACCCCGAACACCCAGCCCGACAGCGCGCCGGCCATGGTGCCCGACAGCAGCGTGCCGATGCTGCAGCCCAGCCCGGTCATGGCGCCCCAGCCCAGCAGCACGCCGCCCGCCAGTCCGCGTGCCGCGTCGCGGCCGGTCGGCCGCCGCGGCGCCCACTGGCCGCTGGCCAGCGCCGCGGCCAGGGCGCCGGCCAGCAGGCCCGCCAGCAGCACCGCGTGGGGCGTGAGCCATTCCGCGCCGGGCAAGGTGGCGCAGCCGGCAAAGCCGTCCAGGCCCTCCAGCCGCTCTGGCACCCAGCCCTGCCGGGCCAGCGCGCCGCGTGTGGCGCTGCCCAGCGTGGTGGTGACGCCCAGCGGGCGCATGCGCAGTACCGTCAGCACGCCGATGGCGCCCACCAGCAGGCCGCCGCTCCAGTAGGTCCAGCGCCCCTGCCACAGGCGCTGCCAGGCCTCGCCCAGCGGCGGCGGCGCGGCGCCCGCGCTGGCGGCAGCGCCCCTGAAACCGCGCCACAGCCAGGCCGCGCAGCCCGCCAGCACGCCCAGTTGCAGCAGCAGCGCGCCGCCATAGCCCAGGTGGGCCGGCAGCCAGACCACCGGTGCCTCCGCCACCGCCAGGCTGTAGAGCGGGTTCCAGCTCAAGAAGCCCAGCCCGAAGCCCGCTGCCGTACCCAGCAGCGCGAACGGCGCCACCGGCGAGCCCTCGGCCAGCCGGTACCAGTGCGCGCTGATGCACGAGCCCGACACCGCCATGCCCGCGCCAAAGGCCAGGCCCGCGGCCACCAGCACGCTGCTGACCGGGCCGATGTGGATGTCCGGCGGCAGGCGGCCCGGCGCGGGCACCGGCAGCCAGCCGCCCAGCACCACGGTGTAGCCGACCAGGCCCACCGCCAGCGCCAGCACGATGGCCAGCAGGCCACGCGGATCGCGCTGCTCGAACCAGTCGCGCGCATGGCAGTAGAAGCAAAAGCGCGTGCGCTGCAGCACCAGGCCCAGCACGGCCCCTGTCCACAGCGCAAAGGCCAGCGTGCGGCCGCCGGACTGCCCCTGCAGCAGTGGCGTGGCCAGCGCCAGGGCCAGCAGCAGCAAGGCGGGCAGCGCCCAACGCAAGGAGATCATCGGTACATCCTTTCCACGCGCATCGCCGGCGCGTGCACATAAAAAAAGGCCCGCACGCGGCGGGCCCCAAAGGGGAGACACATCCCCAGCATCCTCTCAACCTACCTACGCACTCTCTCCTACTTGGAGGCCCATACCGTGCCGGCCGGGTTCTTCACCGGCACACCCACGGCATTGCCGTATTCGGTCCAGGAACCGTCGTAGTTCCTGACGCTGTAGCCCAGGATCTTGCTCAGCGCGAACCAGGTATGGCTGGAGCGCTCGCCGATGCGGCAGTAAGTGATGACCGGCTTGCTGCCGTCAATGCCGGCGGCGGCATAGAGCTTCTTCAGTTCCTCGGCCGACTTGAAGGTGCCGTCCTCGCGCACGGCCTGGCCCCAGGACACGTTCACGGCGCCCGGAATATGGCCGGCGCGCACGGCCAGCTCGGCCGCGCCGGGCGGGGCGAAGATCTTGCCGCTGTACTCGTCGGCCGAGCGGATGTCCACCAGCTTTGCGTCGCTGCGGCCCTCGGCCACGGCCAGCGCATCGGCCAGGCGCGCGCGCAGCGCAGTGTTGGGCGGGCTGGCCTTGTAGCGGGTGGCGGTCAGCTCGGGCGCGCGGTTGTTCAGCGGGCGGTTCTCGGCCTCCCACTTCTTGCGGCCGCCGTCGAGCAGCTTGACGTCCTTCACGCCGTAGATGTCGAACACCCAGGCGGCCCAGGCGGCGAACCAGTTGTTGTTGTCGCCGTAGAGGATCACCGTGGTGTCGGGCGCCACCGCCGCCGTGGACAGCAGGGCCTCGAAGGCCTCCTGCCCGACGATGTCACGGCGCACGCGGTCGTTCAGGTCGTTGTGCCAGGAAAGGTTCACGGCGCCCGGGACATGGGCGCGTTCGTACAGGCCGGGATTCACGCTGACCTCGATGATGCGCACCTTGTTGTTGTCAAGATTCTGGGCGAGCCAATCAGTCGAGACCAGGGGACCGGCGGGAATCGGCGTGGCCGCGAAGGCCGCGCCCGACAGCAGCGCCGCAACGCCCAGCGCGCAGGCGCCGGCAAGGCGGCGGATGCGGGTCGGGCGAGCGGCGGCGGGAATGTGCTGTGGCATGGAATTCCTTTCAGTGCAGGGTCCGTAGAGCCCCCTGCCGGCGGCAGGGGTAGCGGCACTCTAGGGTCGGCACCGGCAAACGCGAACCAAGGAAATCGCGCCTGCTTATCCGGGTGGCGCATAAGCCCGGAGCGCCCGGCGCCGGGGCCCGTGCGGTAAGCGCGTGTTACATCTTCCGCCGGCGGCCAACACCTGCCCGCTATCATTGCCCGCGCCCCGCACACCCCGTGCCGGCGCCCGTCGCGCTCCCGCCTCTCCCGCTCCCACCCTGCACGCCCCCATGTCCGCCGGTCTGAACCTCGCCCAGCAAGAAGCCGTGAACTACCTGCACGGCCCCTGCCTGGTGCTCGCCGGCGCCGGCTCGGGCAAGACGCGGGTCATCACGCACAAGATCGCGCGCCTGATCCAGTCCGGCATGCCGCCCAAGCGCATCGCCGCCATCACCTTCACCAACAAGGCCGCCGCCGAAATGCGCGAGCGCGCCAAGGGCCTGATCGGGCGCCAGGCCAAGGAGGTGGTGGTGTGCACCTTCCACGCGCTGGGCGTGCGCATGATGCGGGAAGACGGCAAGGTGCTGGGCCTGAAGCCCCAGTTCAGCATCCTCGATGCCGACGACGTCACCAGCATCCTGAAGGACGCCGCCGGCGGCACCGCCGACGCGGCCACCGCGCGCCAGTGGCAGTGGGTGATCAGCAAGTGGAAGAACATGGGCCTGAACGCCGAGCAGGCCATGGCCCTGGCGGCGGACGACAACGAACGCATCATCGCGCGCGTGATGGAGCTCTACCAGGAGCGCCTCGCCGCCTACCAGAGCGTGGACTTCGACGACCTGATCGGCATGCCGCTCAAGCTGCTGGCCGACTACCCCGAGGTGCGCGCCAAGTGGCAGGCCACGCTCGGCCATGTGCTGGTGGACGAGTACCAGGACACCAACGCCACGCAGTACGAAGTGCTCAAGCACCTGGTGGGCGAGCGCGGCCACTTCACCGCAGTGGGCGACGACGACCAGTCCATCTACGGCTGGCGCGGCGCCACGCTGGACAACCTGAAGAAGCTGCCGGTGGATTTCCCGCAGCTCAAGGTCATCAAGCTGGAGCAGAACTACCGCTCCACCAGCGCCATCCTGCGCGCGGCCAACAACGTGATCGGGCCCAACCCCAAGCTGTTTCCCAAGACCCTGTTCAGCGAGCTGGGCGAGGGCGAGCCGGTGCGCGTGGTCGATGCCGACAGCGAGGAGCACGAAGCCGAGCGCGCCGCCGCCCGCATCATGGGCCTGCGCGAAACTTCGCAGCACAAGGAGTGGCGCGACTTCGCCATCCTCTACCGCGCCAACCACCAGGCCAAGCCCTTCGAGAAGGCGCTGCGCAAGTACAACATCCCCTACAAGGTGTCGGGCGGCACCAGCTTCTTCGACCGCACCGAGATCCGCGACCTGTGCGCGTGGTTCCGGCTGTGGGTCAACAACGACGACGACCCGGCCTTCCTGCGTGCCATCACCACGCCCAAGCGCGGCATCGGCCACACCACGCTGGGCAAGCTCGGCGAGTTCGGCAGCAAGTACAGGCTGAGCCTGTTCGCCTCGCTGTTCTCGGCGTCGCTGCCCGGCATGCTGCCCGAGCGCGCGATGGACGGCCTGCGTGAATTCGGCCGCTACATGAACGACCTGGAATACCGCGCACGCCAGACCATGGGCGCCGAGGCCGCGCTCGCCTTCCTGATGGAATGGCTGAAGGAGATCGGCTACGAGCAGCACCTGCTCGAAGGCGAGGACAGCGAGAAGGTCGCCGCCGCGCGCTGGGGCAACGTGATCGACTTCTGCGAATGGATGTCGCAGCGCTGCGGCGGCCAGATCGACGACGCCTCCGGCGCCAACCCGGTGCTGGCCAACGAGACCAAGAGCCTGATGGAGGTGGCGCAGACCATCTCGCTGCTCTCCACCATCAGCGAGCGCGAGCAGGACCAGGACGTGGTCACGCTCTCCACCCTGCACGCCTCCAAGGGCCTGGAATGGCCGCACGTGGTGCTGGTCGGCGTGACCGAGGGCATGCTGCCCTTCAAGCTGGACGACGACGGCGGCCGCCAGAAGATGGTGAGCGACGAAACCGCCCAGCGCCTTCAGGAAGAACGCCGCCTGATGTACGTGGGCATCACCCGCGCCCAGCGCAGCCTGGCCGTGAGCTGGACGCGCCGGCGCAAGAAGGGCCGCGAGATGGTGGCCGTGCAGCCCAGCCGCTTCATCGCCGAGATGGCCCTGGACAAGGAAACCACCCGGGAAGACCCGCGCGAGAAGCTGCGCGCGCTGCGCGCCGAATTTGCAAAGAAGGCCCAGGCCGGCGCCGCTGCAGCCGCCGCGCTGGAGTCCCGCATATGACTGACATGAACAAGCTAGTGCATTCGATCCTGCTCGCCTGCGCCCTGGGCAGCGCCAGCGTCCACGCCGCCGACGCCCCCGCAGCCACCGCCACTCCGGCCTGCCCGGCCGCCGACAAGGTCGGCCAGGCGCAACTGGTCGGGCGCTGGGAGGCGCGCTTTGCCGACCGCAGCGATACCGGCACCATGGTGTTGAACCCGCACCCCGATTTCACCAACGCGGTGCGCGGCACCGTGAGCTATGGAGACGCCACGGCCCAGGTGGCCGGCGACGTGGACGAAGGCATCTTCGCCCTGGACGCCTCTTCCACCGGAAAATCCATCACCGCGCTCTGGGAAGGGCACGTCACCGCCGGCAGTTGCGGCAGAAAGATCGAGGGAACATGGACCGACTCCGCCACCGACAGCAAGCGCGCCTTCGTGCTGCGCAAGCTCGCGCCTTGAACATCGACCGCCGCTCCGGCACCCTGGCTGCGGCGCTGCTGCTGTCGGGCACCGGCGCCATGGCACAGGCCGCCCCGGCGGCCGCCACGCCGCTGGCACCGGTGACCGAAGGCCGCATCGCCAGCACCACCGCCTGGCAGCAGTGCACCGCCCTCACCGACAGCACCGGCCGCCTGGCCTGCTTCGACCAGTGGGCGCATGCCCAGCAGAAGCTGGTCGACGCGGTGGAGTCCCGTGCCAGCGCGGCGGCCGCAGCCTCCACCACCCTCGGCAGCACGCCGCCACCGGGCGCTGCCGCCTCGGCGATCCGCGCCGACGTGGCCGCCGCGCTGGCCTCGGCCCAGCCGGCCACGGCGCCCGGCACCAGCACGCCCACTGCCTCGGTGGGCATCGTCGGCGTCGGGCTGGAGCAGGGCTGCAAGGACCGGCAGTTCTCCGACCTCTCTCGCTTCTGGGAGCTCGAGTCGGGCAGCAGCTGCCCGACCTTCAGCTTCCGCGGCTTCCATGCCAACAGCCTGTCGGTGGCCTTCGGCAGCAACGTCAACCGGCTGCCGACCTCCGGCAACCCGGCCAACAACGCCACCACCGCGGTCGACTACGAGAAGCAGGAGCTGCGGCTGCAGCTGTCGGTGCGCACCAAGGTCGCCAGCGGCATGCTCACGCCGGCCAACTCCACGCTGCGCGATTCGCTCTGGGTGGCCTACAGCCAGCAGTCGTACTGGCAGTTCTTCAACAGCGATCTCTCGCGCCCGTTCCGCAGCACCGACTACGAGCCCGAGGTGATCTACGTCTACCCGACCACGGCGGCCCTGCCCTTCGGCTGGAACTGGCGCTACAGCGGCGCGGGCCTGGTGCACCAGTCCAACGGCCAGAGCGACCCGCTGTCGCGCAGCTGGAACCGCTTCTACCTGATGACCGGCTTCGAGCACGGCAATGACTACAGCGTCAGCGCCCGCATCTGGAAGCGCCTGAGCGAGTCCGCTCAGAACGACAACAACCCGGGCATCAGCGACTACATCGGCCGCACGGAACTCCAGGGCGTCTGGCACCCCGACCGCAAGAACTCGCTGGTGGGCACGGTGCGCAGTTCGCTCGGCAGCACCAACCGCGGCTCGGTGCGGCTGGAATGGCTGCGCTCCCTGGGCGATGGCATGGGCAACAGCTACAGCGGCCTGCGCCTGCACACCCAGTTGTTCAGCGGCTACGGCGACAGCCTGATCGACTACAACCACAAGCGCACGGTGCTCAGCGTGGGGCTGAGCCTGGTGGACTTCTAGCCCGCCCCCAGGCTACGCACTCCGTGTCCTCGCCTTCCCCCTTCCGGGGGCGACACCGGTGGACTGGCGGAGCCAGATCCACGGTGTCCTTGGCTACGGGCATGCTCTGCTCTATAGGGCGGCGCTTACCAAGGGCTGGCCTGCAAAGAATGCGGCCAGGTTGTCTTCTACGCGCTGAGCCATGGCGGCGCGGGTTTCGTGGGTGTTGCTGGCCACGTGCGGCAGCAGCACCACGTTGTCCAGGGCCAGCAGGGCCTCGGGCACGTGCGGTTCGCGTTCGAACACGTCCAGGCCGGCGCCGGCGATGCGCCGGTGCACCAGCGCATCGACCAGCGCGGCCTCGTCCACCACGGTGCCGCGCGAGATGTTGATCAGGTAGCCCTTGGGGCCCAGCGCCTGCAGGACCTCGGCCGACACCAGGCCGCGCGTCTCGGCGCCGCCGGCGCTGGCGATGACCAGGAAATCCGCCCACTCGGCCAGCTCCTTGAGCGTGGCGGCGTAGCCATAGTCCACGTCCTGCAGCGGGCGTCGGTTGTGGTAGCGCACCTCCATGTCGAAGCCGCTGCTGCGGCGCGCGATGACGCGGCCGATGCGGCCCATGCCCAGGATGCCCAGGCGCTTGTGCGAGACCTGGGTGGCCAGCGGGAACTGGCCCTTCTTCCAGTCGCCGCGGCGCACGAAGCGGTCGGCGGCGCTGGTGTTGCGCGCCACGTCCATCAGCAGCGCAAAGGCGGTGTCGGCCACGCAGTCGTTGAGCACGTCGGGCGTGTAGCCCACGGCGACGCCGCGGGCGCGCGCGGCCTCCAGGTCCAGCGTATCGAGCCCCACGCCGAAGCTGGAGATGACCTTCAGGTCCGGCAGCGCCGCGATCAGCGCGGCGCTGGCGCCAAAGCGTGCCGAAGTCGCCAGCCCCACGACGCCGGCGCCGTGCGCGGCCAGGAAGGCGCTGCGCTCGGCTTCGGCCTGCGGCAGGAACTGGACGTCGTATTGCGCGGCCAGGCGGGATTCAAGGGCGGGCAGCAGGGCGCCCTGCTGCAGGAGAACACGGTGTCGCATGGTGGGAGAGAGAGGGGGAGTGGAAAGTGGGAATGGCGAGTACATCACTCGGGCTGGATGCCCGCGTCCTTGGCGACCTTGGCCCATTTGACCATCTCGCTGCCGATGAAGTCGGCGAACTGCGTCGGCGAGCCGCCGCCCGGCTCGATGCCCGCGTCCTGCAGGCTCTTGCGCACGTCGGGCAGCTGCAGGATGCGGTTGACCTCGGCGTTGAGCCTGGCCACGGTGGCCGGCGGCGTGCCGGCCGGCGCCAGCAGGCCGCCCCAGGTGCTGGTCTCGTAGCCGGGCATGCCGGCTTCCTGCAGGGTCGGCACCTCGGGCAGGATGGAGGAGCGCCTGGCCGTGGTCACGGCCAGGGCGCGCAGGCGGCCGGCCTTGATCTGGGCATGCGTCGCGGCAACGGTGTCGAACATCAGCGTGGTGCGGCCGCTGATCAGGTCGGGATGCGCGAGCGTGCTGCCCTTGTAGGGGATGTGGGTCATCTCTATCCCGGCCATGCTCTTGAACAGCTCGCCCGAGAAATGCGGCGCGCCGCCACTGCCGCTGGAGGCAAACGTGAGCTGGCCGGGATGCGCCTTGCCATAGGCCACCAGCTCCGCCACGCTCTTGAAGGACTGCGTGGGCGACACCACCAGCACCAGCGGCACCACATGCGTGAGCACCACGGGCGCAAAGCCCTTGACGGTATCGAACGGCAGCTTCTTCACCATGCTCGGGTTGATCGCATGGCTGCTGGCCACCAGCGCCAGCGTGTGGCCGTCGGGTGCGCTCTTGGCGACGAAGTCGGTGCCGATGATGCCGGTCGCGCCGGTGCGGTTGTCGATCAGCACCGGCTGGCCCCAGGCCTCGGTCAGCTTGTTGCCGATCAGGCGCGCGGCCAGGTCGATGGCGCCGCCCGGCGAGGCCGGCACGACGATGGTCAGGGGCTTGCTCGGGAAGGCCGGCGCCTGCGCGTGCAGCGGGCCGGCCAGCGGCAGGCTGGCCGCCAGTGCAAGGGCCGCGCGCAAGGCGCGGCGGCGTGTGGTGGACCGTTGGGGGTGGGACATGGCAGGTCTCCGTTTTTTTAATGAAAAGTGGCTATAGCCCAGTACGAACCTAGGCATATAGCTATTATTTTTATAGCTCCACGTCCGGCCCTCCGCCTTTCAGCGCTGGGCGCGCCAGGCGGCGTAGGCGGCGCGGGTTTCGGCGTTGGGCGGATAGGTGCCGGCCAGCTTGGCGCCGCCCTCGACCTTCTCCAGGATGAAGACTTCCATCAGCTCCTGCTCGGCAGCATCGGCGGCCACCTCGGCGGCCAGGTGCCGGGGGATGACCACCACGCCTTCGTCGTCGCCCACCAGCACGTCGCCCGGGTATACGGCCACGCCGCCGCAGGCGATGGGCACGTTGAGGTCGATCGCATGGTGCTGCAGCAGGTTCAGCGGCGCGCTGCCACCGGCGCAGTAGACCGGGAAATCCATCTCGGCGATGCGGCCGCTGTCGCGCACCGGGCCGTCGGACACCAGGCCGGCAGCGCCGCGCACCTTGAGCCGCGTTGTGAGGATCTGCCCGCCGGACGCCACGCGGGTTTCGCCGCGGCAATCCAGCACCAGCACATGGCCGGGCGGCACGCTCTCTATGCCCTTGCGCTGCGGGTGGTTGGGATCGTCGAAGGCGCTGAGCTGGTCCAGGTCCTCGCGCGCCGGGATGTTGCGCATGGTGAAGGCCGGCCCGACCAGGTTGCCGCCCGAGGGCGTGGTGAGGCGCGCGATGCCCTGCAGGAACACGTTGCGGAAACCGCGCTTGAACAGCTGGGTGCAGAGCGTGGCGGTGCTGACCTTGCGCAGTTGCTCAAGGGTGGTGGGAGAGAGTTCGGCGGTATCGGTCATGGGAGTTGGTGGAGAGAAGAAATGGAAAGGCGTTGGCGCCTCACAAGCTACGCGGGCCTTGCCAGGAACACCGCGGAACCGGCTTTGCCGGGCCGCTGGTGTTGCCCCCTGTAAGGGGATTGGCGAAGCGACACGCAGTGCGCGAAGCCTGGGGGTTAGCCAGGCTCCGCGCCGGATTTGCGGACGAGTTCGCCCCAGCGCGGGATTTCCTTTTGCATCAGCGCGGCCAGCTGCTCGGGCGAGCCGGCGACAACGTCCATGCCCAGCTGGTTGGTGAGCTTGTCGTGCACGTCGGGCTGCTGCAGGATCCTGGTGATCTCGCTCGACAGGCGCTGCGCGATCGGCTTGGGCAGGTTCCTGGGCGCATAGACCGCCTGCCAGGACGCCATCTCGAAGCCCGGCACACCGGCCTCGATCATGGTCGGCAGCTGCGGCGCGAGCGCCATGCGCTTGGCGCTGGTCACGGCCAGCAGCTTCAACTTGCCGGCCTGAACCAGCGGCAGCGCGGCGGTCATCTGGTCGAACATGAAGGTGACCTGGCCGGAGGACACGTCGAGCATCGCCGGCGGCGTGCCCTTGTAGGCGATGTGGGTGAGCTTGATGCCCAGCATGTCGCCCAGCATCTCGCCCGCCAGGTGGGTGGACGTGCCCGGCCCGGAAGAGGCGAAGGTGCGCCGCGCCGGATCCTTCCTGAGCAGCGCGATCAGCTCGGCCACCGAATTCACACCCAGGCTGGGCGCCACCATCAGCACATTGGGCAGGAAGGCGACCAGCGAGATCGGCTCGAAGTCCTTCACCGGGTCATAAGACAGGTTCTTGTACAGGCTGGCGTTGATCGCGTGGGTACTGATGGTGCCGCCAAACAGCGTGTAGCCGTCGGGCTTGGCCTTGGCCACATAGGTTGCGCCCACGGCACCGGCCGCGCCGGGCTTGTTGTCGACGATGACCGGCTGGCCCAGCACCTCGCCCAGCTTCTGCGCGATCAGCCGGCCGATCACGTCGGTGGAGCCGCCGGGCGTGAAGGGCACGACATAGGTGATCGGGCGCGACGGCCAGGCGGCCTCGCCCTGGGCCAGGGCGCTGTCGGCCCACAGGGCCGGGGCGGCCAGCGCCGCGGCACCCCGCAGCAGGGTACGGCGCCGCGCGGCACTGAAGGACGTTAGCGTTAACATGGGATTCTTTCGCTCTGTCGAAAAAGGGATGCAGCTCATTCCACGCGCACGTTGCCGGCCTTGATCACGCGGCCGTAGCGCTCCTTGTCGGTGTCGATGACCTTCTGCAGCTCCGCCGGCGTACCGCCGCGCGGCGTGGCGCCCTGGGCCACCAGCGCCTGGCGCACCTCGGGCCGCGCCACCACCTCCTGGATGCCGGCCGACAGCTGCTCGACGATGGCCGCCGGCGTGCCCGCCGGCGCCAGCAGCGCCACCCAGGACCCCGACTCGGCGTTGGGCACGCCCTGCTCGGCGAGCGTGGGCACGTCCGGCATGGCAGGCGAGCGCTCGGCGCTGGTGACGGCCAGCGCGCGCAGCTTGCCGCCCTTCACATAGCCCGAGGTCTCGAGGATCGAGGCGAACAGCATGTCGACGTGGCCCGCCATCAGGTCCGCCATGGCCGGGCCGCCGCCCTTGTAGGGCACGTGGGTGAACTTCACGCCGGTGGCCTGCTGGAAGATCTCGGCCGTGAGGTGCGGAGAGCCACCGCTGCCCGAACTGGCGTAGGTGTACTTGCCGGGCGCGGCCACGGCCAGCGCCACCAGCTCCTTGGGCGTCCTGGCCGGTACCGCCGGATTGACCACCAGCGCAAAGGGCAGTTCGGCGAACAGCGAGATCGGCGCGAATGCCTTGTCCGCGTCGTAGGACAGCTTGTAGAGCCAGGGGTTGATCGACTGCGTGCCGACGTTGGCGATCAGCAGCGTGTAGCCGTCTGGCCGGGCCTTGGCGACAGCCTCGACCCCGACCAGGCCGCCAGCGCCGGCGCGGTTCTCGACCACGATCGACTGGCCCAGCTTCTTGCCCAGGTGCAGGGCCAGCAGGCGCGCGGCGATGTCGGTGCCACCGCCCGGGGCAAACGGCACGACGAAGGTGACCGGGCGGCCGGGATAGGCCGCCTGGGCCTGCGCGCCGAGCGGCAGGCCGGCGCACAGGGCCAGGGCCAGCAGGCCGCGGCGCAGGCGGGGGGAATGCAGTGTCTCCATTTTTCTCTTTCTGTTGCGCCAGGCCACGCGGGTCTGGCGCCGGGTCTTGATGTTAGCGCTGTCATTTGATGGTAATCGCCGCCGCCGTGGTTCGTCAACGGGGGAAACGGTGGGATCGGACGCCACGGCCTGTGCCGCAGCCGGGGGCTCAGACGCTGCCGCGCTCGACGATGGTGAAGCCCATGTCCACGATCCGCGGCTCGACCGGCCTGCCGGCGGCGCGCTCGACGATGAAGCGCGCGGCCTGCCGGCCAATGGCCGTGCCGTCGACGCGCACGGTGGTGATGGCCGGGTGCGCATCGCGCGCGAAGGCCAGGTCGCCAAAGCCCATCACGCCCAGGTCGCGCGGTACCTGCAGGCCGCGCGACTGCGCCTCGATGATGACGCCATGGGCCAGGCCGTCGGAGCTGCAGACCACCACGTCGCAGCGGGGATCGGCCTGCAGCAGGTCGGCCAGCGCCGCACGCCCATGGCCCAGCGTGGTGGGCGCGGCCACGGTCCGGACCTGCACCGGGGCCATGCCCAGCTCGGCCATGGCCTGGCTGAAACTGGCGCTGCGCTGCGCCGCGCGCTGGTCGTCGCCGGCCACCACCGCGGGGCGCCGGTAACCCCGGGCCTGGAGGAAGCGCGCGGTTTCCTGGCCCACCTTCTCGTGCGAGAAGCCGACCAGCATGTCGATCGGCGTGGGCGTGAGGTCCCAGGTCTCCACCACGGGAATACCCGACGCGAGCAGCCGGCGCCGGCCTTCTGCCGACCGCATGATGCCGGTCAGCACGATGCCGTCCGGCCGCCGGCCGACGATGGCGTCGATCAGCGCGTCCTCGCGGTCGTTGTTGTAGCCGCTCTGTCCCAGCATCAGCTGGTAGCCCTCGCCGGCCAGGGCCTCGGTCAGCGACTGGATGGTCTCCAGGAACACCGGGCCGGCGATGGTCGGCACCAGCGCCGCCACCAGCCGGCTGCGGTTGGAGGCCAGGCCACCGGCCAGCAGGTTGGGCACGTAGCCGGTCAGCTCGACCGCGCGGCGCACCTTCTCGCGCGCCTCGGGCGACACCATGGCAGGCGTGTTGAGCGCGCGCGAGACGGTGATGGCCGACACGCCCGCGAGCCGGGAGACGTCGTTGAGCGTGATGCCGCCGCTGCCGCGGCGCGCGGGACGTGAAGACGCTTTCTGCTGGGGCACGGTCGGGTGGGTGAGGGTTCAGGGCCGCGCCGGCAGTGGCGCCCGGCCATTATCACGGTGCGTCACCATTGCACACACGGGCTGCTGGCGCTTTCCTACAATGGCGCCCGGCTGCGCGGGTCCTGTCGTCCATCGGTCCAAAGGGGCGAGAAAGGCGGGTTTTGCAGCCCTTTCCCCCGCCTTCCAGCGCGGGAGCCCCTTCGACAATCCGCACAAGGAGATTCGAGAATGGACCTGCAATACCAGCTCAGGGCGGGCAGCTACTACCTGTACGACATGCGCGAGCCGCCAAGCCGCGCCACCGGGGAACGCCGCTTCCGGCTGAAGACCGACACGGTCGCGATCGCCTTCGACGCCAGCACCGGCGTGCTGCACCAGCATGGCAGCCCCAGCCGCATCCAGTCCTGGGCCATCGGCGCACGGCGCCGGCTGCGCGCGGCCGGCGCGCAGGACGCGGCCAACGACATCGTGGTCGTCTCGGGCCCGCTGCCGGTGGAAGAGATCAACAACTGCCTGCACATCGCCGGCTACTGCCGCCGCATGTTCAAGCGGCTGGCCAGCGTGCCGCATGGCAAGATGCCCCGCGCGGCCAAGGCCTCCGCGCGCACCGCGCACTGATTTGCCGCGGGCCCGGTCGCCCGCAACATCCGGGGGCAACACCTCCTGCGACAGACGGACATGCCCCCTTCGACATTCGATCCCGTGGTCCACGCGCTGGTCCAGGCGCGCCGTGATGGCACCGCGCCTGCGGCTGCGTCGCTGGCCGCCCTGCTGCAGGACGCCGACGACGCCTATGCGGTACAGGAAGGCGTGGCCCGCCAGCTCGGCTGGTTCGGGACCGCGCCGCCGCTTTGCTGGAAATCGGGCGGCCCCTCGCGCGATGCCGGGCTCAGCCACGCACCATTGCCGCCCGCCGGGGTCTGCCAGGGCGCGGCGGACATCGGCCGGTGGCCCTGGTTGCAGCCGCGCGGCATCGAGGCCGAGATCGCACTGCGGCTGGCACACGAGGTCGATGCCACGCTCGCGGCCCGGCTCGGTCCCGGCGATGCGCCGGCACTGGTCGATGCCATGGCCGTGTCGATCGAGATCGTGGATTCGCGCTGGCAGGAGGCGCTCGATGCGCCCGCGCTGTACCAGCTGGCCGATCAGCTGTGCCATGGCGCGCTGGTGCTCGGCGACTGGGCGGCCTTCGCGGCGCGCGACTGGGGCCTGCAGGAGTGCCGCGTGCAGATCGGCGCTCGGCCGCTGGTGTCGCGGCGCGGCACGCACTCGCTGGGCGACCCGGCGTTCCTGCTGCCCGCCTGGCTGCGCCACGCCACGCGCGGCGGCCTGCGCCTGCCAGCCGGCACGGTGGTGACCACCGGCAGCTGGGCTGGCCTGCTGCCGGCGGCCCCCGGTGAAAAAGTCACCGCCGAATTTCCCGGCATAGGGCACGCCTCGGTGCAGCTGTAGGCAAGGCGGCCGGCAACAGGATCACCGGCCTCCCGGCGTGCAGGTTCAACGCGATAATCGAACGATGGCGGCCCGCCCCTGAGCCAGGGGCCCGCCCCTACCCACCGCCCTATCCGAGTGAATGCCACCGCCCACATCGCAGTCCTAGACGACGAAGCCGACATCACCCTGTTGCTGGCCGGCTACCTGCAGAGCCATGGCTACCGGGTCACGCAGGTGCACAGCGGCGCGTCGCTGATGGCCTTGATGCCCCGGGACCCTCCGGCGCTGGTGCTGCTGGACCTGGGGCTGCCCGGCGAGGATGGCTTTGCCATCGCCCGCCAGTTGCGCGAACACTGGCAGTGCGGCCTGGTCATCGTCACGGGCCGGGGCGATGCGGTCGACAAGGTGGTGGGGCTGGAAGTGGGCGCGGACGACTACGTGACAAAGCCGTTCGACCTGCGCGAGCTGGTCGCCCGCATCAAGGCCGTGCTGCGGCGCATGGCCCCGGGCCGGCCCCCGGCGCCGGCGGTACCGCAGGACAGGCTCTGCTTCGCCGGCTGGCAGCTCGATGTCGCCGCGCGCCGTCTGGACGCGCCAGGCGGGCAGCCGGTGCCGCTGACCACCGGCGAATTCGACCTGCTGCTGGCCTTTGCCCGCCATGCCGGGCGCGTCCTGTCGCGCGACTTCCTGCTGGAGCAGACGCGGGGCCGCGAAGCCGCTCCCTTCGACCGCACCATCGACGTTCAGGTGGGGCGGCTGCGCAAGAAGCTCGAGGCCGACGCCGAGGACCCGCAGATCATCAAGTCCGTGCGCGGCGCCGGCTACATCCTGGTGCCGCCGGTCACGGCGGGGTAGATGGCGCCCGCGCAGGCACTCCCGCGGGGCGTGGAAGAGCATTCGGTCTTCCGCTCGATCTTCGCCGCCTACCCGGACTCCCTGCTGATCGCCGACCAGGCCGGCACCATCGTGCTGGCCAACCCGTCCGCCGCGGCCTTGCTGGGCTACACGTTGGAAGAGCTGGTCGGCCTGAACATCGACGCGCTGGTGCCCGACAGCATCCGCCCGCGCCATGCGTCCTACCGCGCCGCCTATGCACGTGCGCCCCGCCCGCGCCCCATGGGCACGGAGATGGACCTGGTCGCACGCCGCAAGGACGGCAGCGAGGTAATGGTCGAGATCGCGCTCAGCCCGCTGCAGGACCAGGGGCTGCCTTTCGTGGTCGCGGCCATCCGCGGCATCGAGGCCTACCCGCGCGTGCAGCAGGCGCTGCAGCGCGCGCGCTACAGCGAACACCTGGCGCAGTTCGGCCGCCTGGCGGTCGACGTACGCGACCCGCAGGTGCTGCTGGACGACGCGCCATCGATTGCGGCCGAGGCCTTGCAGGTGCAGACCGCCATGGTGGTGCTGCTCGAGAGCAACCAGCAGGCGTTCCGCGTGGCCAGCGGCGTGGGCCTGGTGTCCGACGAAGAAGTCGGCGCACGGATACCCGCCGGGCCGGACACCTCGCCCGGCTTCCTGCTGACGCAGGGGCGGCCGGTCATCGTCCCGGACTACCGCACCGAGCAACGCTTCTCCGTGCCACAGTCCTACCTCGACGCGGGACTGGTCAGCGCGCTGGCCGTGCCGCTGTTCGACCGCGGGCGCGTCATCGGCACACTGGCCGTCCGGTCGCGCGAGCCCAAGCGCTTTGGTGACGAGGAACTGCGCTTTCTTGGCTCGCTGTCCAGCCTGCTCTCCACCAGCCTGCAGCGCGCGCAGACCGAGGACGCCCTGAACCACGCGCAGCGCCTGGAGACCGTGGGCCAGTTGACCGGCGGGATCGCGCATGACTTCAACAACCTGCTGACCATCATCCAGGGCAACCTGCAGGTGCTGGAGGAACTGTCCAGCATCGGGCGCGACGGCCACGCGGCGCAGCTGGTGGGCGCCGCGATGCGCGCCAGCCGCCGCGCCGCGGAGCTGACCGGCAAGCTGCTGGCATTCTCGCGGCGCCAGGTGCTGCAGCCGGCGGCGGTGGATGTAGGAGCCCTGCTGCAGTCGCTGGTGGACATGCTGCGGCGCACGCTCGACCAGCACATCCACATCGAGGTCGAGGTCGCGCCGGGCTGCCCTCCCGTGCAGGCCGACCCGGGCCAGCTCGAATCGGCCTTGCTCAACATCGCGATCAACGCGCGCGATGCCATGCCCGAGGGCGGCACCCTGCGCTTCAGCGCGCAGGCCTGCACCGGCCTGCCGCCCCGCGTGCAGCACGAGCTGGGCCACGCCGGCGGCGCGGGCGAGCGCTTCGTCGCCATCCTGATCGCCGACACGGGCATCGGCATGCCGGACGCGGTGCGGGAGCGTGCCGTGGAGCCGTTCTTCACGACCAAGGAAGCCGGCCGTGGCACCGGGCTGGGCCTGAGCACCGTGTATGGCTTCGCCCGGCAATCCAGGGGTGCCCTCGCGATCGACAGCGTCCCCGGCGCCGGCACCACCGTGGCGCTCTACATACCGCAGCCGTTGGCGGCCAAGCCCTCTGGCGCCCCGGGTCCCCACGCGAGCGATGCGGTGCCGCCGGGACTGAACGTTCTGCTGGTGGAGGACGATGCCGAGGTTCGCAAGGTCGTGCATGCATTCCTGGAGGCGCTGGGCTGCCGGATTGCCCTGGCGGCCAACGCGGAGCAGGCCCTGGCCGTGCTGGGGCACGAACAGAAGTTCGAGCTGCTGCTCACCGACATTGCGCTCGGCCCGGGCATGCGCGGCACGGCGCTGGCCACCGAGGCACAGGCGCGCCTGCCACGGCTGCCGATCCTGCTGATGTCAGGTTTCTCCAGCGAACTGCTCGACGCCGACCGCCATGCTCCGCCCGACTGGGAGCTGCTGCGCAAGCCCTTCACGCGCCAGGAACTGGCCCAGGCGATCGTCAGCGTCTTGCGATGAGGCCTTGCACAGGCCTGGCGCACCGCTGGCCGTGCACAACGGAGAAGGGGAAGGAAAGTGCCTCCAAGGAGGCCGGGCGGCCTATTGCAGCAGCGAGGGCGCAGGCGCCAGGCAGCGCTGCACGAAGCTCGAGAGCGCCGTGACGTCCGGTATCTGCACGTCCCGCCGTCCCTTGCGGGCAAACCCGATCACCTTGTCGCGTGCCAGCCGCGAGAGCGCGCGGCTCACGGACTCCAGCGTCATGCCCAGGTAGTTGCCGATCTCCGCGCGCGTCATGCGCAAGGTGATCTCGTCCGTGCGCATGCCACGCTGGTCCAGCCGCTCGACCCATTGGCGCAGGAACTCCGCCACACGGGCATCGGCCGGCAGCGTACAGACCGACATCAGCGACTCCCGGTCGCGGGTGATCTCGCGGCTCATCGCCTCGTGCAGCACCGACAGCAGCGCGGGCGTCCGGGCACAGGCGGCCAGCAGGGCTTCGTAGTGGATGACCCAGACCTCGCCCGTGTCCATGGCTATGGCGTCGCAGGCGTACCGGCCCTCGGCAATGCCGTCGAAGCCGAGCCAGTCGCCCCGGAGCTTGAGACTGACCAACTGGCCCCTGCCGTCGGACGACAGGCTCATGATCTTGAAGAAGCCGGAGTTCAGCACGTACAGGTTTCCGAAGCGCTCGCCGGCCTGGTAGATCGCGTCACCGGCATGTACCACCCGGCGCTGCAGGACCAAGTGCTCGCTCAACAGCGCCAGCGTGTCGGCGATCTTCCGGCCAGGGGACAGCGGCGCGCCCGCTGGCGCAGCCGGTGGCCAGGCCGGGGGGCTATCGAAGGTGGCGGGACTGGGCATCTTGTACTCCTGGAAGACGGTTGCACGGGCGCATCGGGAGTCCATGCTAGGAAGCCAGCGGCAATGCAGGGACAACCACGGGCGTCACTCGGTAACGCCGGGTGAATGGCGTGTATCAACCGGTCTTTCTTCGGCGTGCCGGCCGCCCCATTGACGGGCGTCAAGGCGGCGGGAGGCCGTTTCGCTACGCTTGCCGGATCGTGTACCCCTCCTCCGCGCCCCATCCGCCCGCCATCGCCCTCTGCCTGTCGCTGCAGGAGGCACGTGCCGTGCTGTCGCATGCCCACATGCTGCAGGACGCGGCGCGGGAAGGCACTACGCGCCCCTGGCTGCGGGGCAAGAATCTCGCGCTGCTGTGCGAAGACGGGGATGCAGACGAACAGGTACTGTTCCAGGAGGCAGCAGCCGAGCTCGGTGCGCGGGTGGCCCGCATCCACCACGGGCTGGCGGGACTGGACACGCCGCAGGAGCTACGCCATACAGCCCGCCTGCTGGGGCGTCTCTATGACGCGCTGGAATGCCAGGGCATGGCGCCCGCCCTGGTGCAGCAGCTCTCGGCGGGGGCCGGTGTGCCGGTCTACGATGGCCTGGCATCGTCCCTGCACCCGACAGCGGCACTGGCCACCCAGCTGGAAGGGCTTGCGCACGCCGAGGACAAGCGCCGCTTCGTGCTCCAGGCAATGCTGCTCCACACGCTGACCTGAAGCGCCGGCGCCATCACTGGATGGCTCCGTTGTCCCGGGCACCAGCGCCCCCAACGCAGCGGTCAGTGGGCCATGAGCACGGGCAGTGTCATGGACTGCAGGATCGAGCGCGTGGCGCCGCCCAGCACCCACTCGCGCGCCCGCGTGTGCCCATAGCACCCCATCACGAGCAGATCGGCGCGCAGGTCCGCGGCCAGGGACAGCAGGTTAGATCCGGCCTCGCCCTGCCCGGGACCGCCAGGGTGCAGGGTTGCGGCAATGCCCTGCACCATCAGGTAGTCGCGCAGGGATTGCAGGGGAGCGCTCGCCTGCTCGCCGTAGCACACCACATGCACGCTCTGCGCCCGTGCCAGCCAGGGGAGCGCGGCGGAGACGGCACGCGCGGCCTCGCGTGTCTCCTTCCACGCCACCAGCACGGTCTGCCCGATCGGCCAGACCGGCCCGGCATAGGGCAGCACCAGCGCCGGACGGCCGCTCTCCACCAGCAGGCTCGGCAGGAAATCGGAAGGGAGCTCGTCCACCGCGGGGTCGTCGCCGTTGCGCTGGCCCAGGATCATCAGGTCGGCATACAGGGCGCGCCGCGCGAAGCCCCAGGGCGAATCGCCCATCGGGTCGCTCCAGTGCAGGCGAGCCGAGCCTGCGCTGGCCGCCGCAAAGATGGCATGGGTCCTGTCGCGGCATTCCCTGTCCATCTCCAGCATGACGGCCGCGGCTTCCGCGGCGCCCTGCAAGGCAAACGGATAGCGCAGCATGGCAGACATGGTGCAGGGCAGCGCCGTAACCTGTGCATCGAAGATTTCGGCGACCTGCCGGGCAACGGCGACCCGCTCTGCGGTCCGGGCAGTGCTGTCCAGGTGCAGGAGGATCGATCGGGGAACATGCATGGCGGCTCCTTCAACGGTCACGGGATGGCGCCACCCTAGCCCCATCGGAGGGAAGCCACCTTGCGCAGGCGCAAGCCAAGCGCGCGGAGTTCCCGTGCACCCGGCGCGCAGGCCCCGCGCCACGTCCCGCCGGCGAGCCCCTGTCTTGATGCGCGTCAATACGCGGCAGGCCGCGGCCGCCTATCGTGCAAAGCAGCCATCGACATCGCCATGCCGGCCGCCGAAGGACTGCTCCATGGCCACGACCGATCCCGCTTCCCGGGAGGACGTTGCCCATGCCCGGGCCGTGCCCTCGATCGCCCCGCACCCGGTTGCCGCCACCGCTCTGGCGGCCTGACCCACCCTGGAAGGAGTGCTCTCATGTACCAGCGAATTCTCGTGCCCGTCGACGGCAGCCCGACCTCCCAGCGGGGCCTTGACGAGGCCATCCGCCTCGCGACCATGACCAGGGGGCGATTGCGCCTGATCCATGTGGTGGATGACCTCTCGTTCGCCCTCAGCATGGAGGCCGGCATGGGCTATGCCGGGGACCTGATGAGCGTGCTGGTGGAGAAAGGCACGCAGCTCCTGGCACAGGCCAAGGCCCGCGTGCAGGCCGCGGGCGTCGAGGTGGACACCGTGCTGCAGGACAGCTTTGCAGATTCGGTCCAGGCGCTGGTGACGGCGGAGGCCCGCACATGGCCTGCCGAGCTGATCGTCATCGGCACGCATGGTCGGCGCGGTGTCGGACGCGCACTCATGGGAAGCAGCGCCGAGAGCATCCTGCGCTACTCCACCGTGCCGGTGCTGCTGGTGCGGGCGCAGCCGGACGCGCCGCCGCACGAAGTGCAGCAGAACGCCACCACGCACGTCCGCCTTCCTTCCGCTGCCTTGTCCATGGAATAGGGCGACGCATCCCCGCACGCACGCGGGGCATCCGCCAGCCGCAGCGAATGGCGGCAGCCGCGCTTGATACACATCAACACGATTGGGAGGGCCGCGTTGAAGAATGGCGGCATGCACCACCGTGACCGCCGCCTGCTGCGCCATCTGGGGCTTGCAGTGGCCATCAAGCTGGTGCTGCTGGCCCTGCTGTGGTGGGCCTTCGTGCGCGACCACCGTGTGCACGTCGACCCGGGGCGCATCGAGGCGCTGCTGGGTCCCACGATGCCATCCCCTGGAGAACCCAAGTGATTTCTGAACAGCTGGTCAACCTGTCGCGGCTGCAGTTCGCCGCCACCGCGATGTACCACTTCCTTTTTGTGCCGCTGACGCTGGGCATGGTGTGGCTGCTGGTCATCATGGAAACCGTCTATGTCATGACCGGCAACGTGGTGTGGAAGGACATGACGCGCTTCTGGGGGAAGCTGTTCGGCATCAACTTCGCGCTCGGCGTCACGACCGGAATCACGCTGGAGTTCCAGTTCGGTACCAACTGGGCCTACTACTCCCACTACGTGGGCGACATCTTCGGCGCGCCGCTGGCCATCGAAGGGTTGATGGCGTTCTTCCTCGAGTCCACCTTCATCGGCCTGTTCTTCTTCGGCTGGGATCGCCTCACCAGGCGCCAGCATTTGCTGGTCACCCTGCTGATGGCGGTGGGCACCAACCTCAGCGCGCTCTGGATCCTGATCGCCAACGGCTGGATGCAGAACCCGGTGGGGGCCGAGTTCAACTGGACCACCATGCGCATGGAGATGACGGACTTCTGGACCATCGTCTTCAACCCGGTGGCGCAGGCCAAGTTCGTCCACACCGTGTCCGCCGGCTACGTGAACGGCGCGATGTTCGTGCTGTCGATATCGAGCTGGTACCTGCTCAAGGGCCGCGATGTCGAGTTCGCCAAGCGCAGCTTCCGGGTGGCCGCGGCCTTCGGGCTGGCCTCGGTGCTGAGCGTGATCGTGCTGGGCGACGAGTCCGGCTACACCGTGGGCGAGGCGCAGCAGACCAAGATGGCTGCGCTCGAGGCGATGTGGGAGACGGAGCCCGCGCCCGCGGGGCTCAAGCTGGTCGCAGGCATCAACGAGGCACAGGCCAGGAATGACTGGGAGATCGAGGTGCCCTGGCTGATGGGCCTGATCGGCACACGCTCGGTGAGCAAGCAGATTCCGGGCATCGTCGATATCAAGGCGAAGAACCGGGAGCGCATCGTGCGCGGCATCCGCGCGGTCGCTGCGCTCGAGGCCCTGCGCCAGCAGCGCGACGACCCGGCGGCCCGGCAGGCGCTCGAGCGCGACCAGGCGGACCTTGGCTTCGGCCTGCTGCTGAAGAAGTACGTGGCCGACGTGCGCCAGGCCACCCCCGACATGATCGAGCGCGCCGTGAACGACACGGTGCCGCGGGTCACGCCCATGTTCTGGAGCTTCCGCGTCATGGTGGGCCTGGGCTTCGCGATGCTCCTGCTGTTTGCGCTGACGTTCTGGAGCACCCTGCGGCCGCACGCCCATCCGCGGTGGCTGCTCAGGTGGGCGCTGTGGATGCTGCCGGCGCCCTGGATCGCCGCGGAGCTGGGCTGGTTCGTCGCCGAGTACGGTCGCCAGCCCTGGACCATCTACGGTGTTCTGCCCACGCACCTGAGCGTGTCCACCCTCAGCGTCGGCAGCCTGTATGGCTCGCTGGCGGGGTTCGTCGGCTTCTACACGGTGCTGCTGGTGGTGGAGGTCTTCCTGATGACCCGTTTCGCCCGGCAAGGGCCGGGAAGCCTGGGAACAGGCCGCTACCAGCACGATGCCACTTCCTCCCTGACCCACGCCTGAGGCCACAGACATGCTCGACTATCCCACGCTGAAGATCATCTGGTGGCTGCTGATCGGGGTGCTGCTGATCGGGTTCGCCATCATGGATGGCCACGACATGGGCGTTGGCACGCTCCTGCCCTTTGTCGGCAAGGGCGACGACGAGCGGCGTGTGGTGATCAACACCATCGGGCCGCACTGGGACGGCAACCAGGTCTGGTTCATCACCGGCGGCGGTGCCATCTTTGCGGCATGGCCGCTGGTCTACGCCGCCGCCTTCAGCGGCTTCTACTGGGCCATGCTGGCCGTGCTGTGGGCGCTGTTCCTGCGTCCCGTGGGCTTTGACTACCGCAGCAAGATCGCCGACCCACGATGGCGCAGCAGCTGGGACTGGGGCCTGTTCGTGGGCGGCGCCGTGCCGCCGCTGATCTTCGGCGTGGCCTTCGGCAACCTGCTGCAAGGCGTGCCCTTTGCCTTCGACCAGCTCATGGTGTCCAGCTACAGCGGCACGTTCTGGCAATTGCTCAACCCCTTCGCCCTGCTCGCGGGCGTGGTGTCCAGCGCCATGATCACCATGCACGGCGGCGTGTACCTGGCGCACCGCACAGAAGGGGCCGTGCAGAGGCGCGCCATGCGCGGCGCATTGGGCGCGGCGACCGTGATGGTGCCGGCCTTCCTCGCGGCGGGCCTGTGCCTGCGATTCGGCGGAATCGACGGGTATGCCATTGCATCCGCGGTAGACCCTGCCGCACTGTCGGACCCGCTGGCCAAGACTGTCGTGCGGGATGCCGGCGCATGGTGGGCCAACTACCGTGCCCAGCCGCTGCTGTGGCTGCTGCCCTCCGCGGGCGTCGGCGGCGCGCTGCTGGCCATCGGGCTCATGTATGCCGGCCGCACGGGTTGGGCCTTTGTCGCATCGGCCGCAGCGATCGCTGGCGTGATCGGCACGGCCGGGGCGGCGATGTTTCCCTTCGTCATGCCCTCGTCCACCATGCCCAACGCCAGCCTGACCGTATGGGACGGCGTGTCCAGCCACCTGACCCTGGGGCTGATGTTCTGGGTGACCCTGATCTTCATGCCCTTGATCGTCCTCTACACCTCCTGGGCCTACCGGGTGATGCGCGGCAAGGTCACCGTTGCCCAGATCCGGGCCAACGACCACACGGCCTATTGAATGCACGGGGTGCCGCCGGCGCCCTGCCGATCCGAAGACAATTACCGAGGAGTGAAAGCATGTGGTACTTCGCCTGGATGCTTGGAGTGGGTTTCGCGGTACTGCTGGCCGTGATGAATGCGATGTGGGGAGAGATGGAGTCGGCGCGTGCGCAGGCACGCGGCGGGGCGGAGTCCCCATGAGTACCGGCGCCGCGGCGGCCGGGCCGCAAGCACCACGCATGCACCTGGCCAGCCTTGCCGCAGGGCTGGCCATCATGGTGGGGGGTACCCTGTATCCGGCGCTGATGTCCGACGCCACGGGCAAGGCCGACCATGCGCTGGCCAGCGCGCTCTTCTGGGCCATGAGCGCCGGCTTCGTGCACGGCGTGGGCTTCGTGCCCCGCTGGCGGCTCTGGCGCTGGCTGTTTTCCGGCTGGGCCTGCGTAGCCGCTCTGGTGGTGGCGGCCATCCTCCGTCTCGCCTAGCCGGACAGGCGCGGGCAGGCGCTCCGGCGCCAGGGGGTCGGTGGCGTATCGCCTGCGCCTCTGGCCCGCCACTGCATCCGGGCCTATAGTGCGGCACAGCCAATTCAGCCTTCCGCATTCGCCACCATGGCCGACAAGGACCCGTTTCCCGCCTGCATGCCACGAACGGTTTCGGCATCCGGGCCGCGCGTTGCCGCCCACCAGGAGTACGGCCCATGAGCTCCTCCCGCAGCAATACGCGGCTGGCCGACCTGGTCGCAGGCCTGTCCATCGCAGGGCTGCTGTTGCCCGAAGCCGTGGCCTACTCAGGCATTGCCGGCCTGCCACCACAAGCGGGGGTGATGGCGCTGCTGGCCGGGCTGCTGGTGTACGGCCTCTTTGGCAGCAGCCGCTTCGCGATCGTCTCCGCCACCTCGTCATCGGCCGCCGTGCTGCTGGCAGCAACCACGTCCGTCCCCGGCACGGATGCCGCCACCCGGATGGCCCTGGGTGCCGGTATCGTCCTGCTGGCCGGCCTGCTGTTCCTCATCGCGGGCATGGCGAAGCTCGGCGCCGTGTCCAGCCTCATCGCCAAGCCCGTACTGCGCGGCTTCGCGCTCGGGTTGGCACTGACCATCGTGGTCAAGCAGCTGCCGAAAGTGCTGTCCGTGCAGCCGGCCCACAGCGACTTCTTCCGTCTCACCGCAGACCTTGCCGCCAGCTGGCAGCACTGGAACCTTGCAGGCGCTGCCATGGCGCTGGCAGCGCTGGCTCTGCTGCGCGGGCTTGCACGCTGGCGCGCGGTGCCTGCCGCCCTGCTCGTCATCGCGGGCGGCATCGCGCTCGATGCCAGTGGCCTGTGCCGTGCCTGGGGTGTGGCCGCGGTGGGCCCGATTTCGCTCGATTTCGCCATGCCGCGCGTACCGCAGCTCGACCAGGCCCAGTGGCTGGGCCTGTGCGAGCTCGCGTTTGCATTGGCGCTCATCCTCTACGCCGAGTCCTACGGGTCCATCCGCACCTTCGCACTGCGCCATGGCGACAACGTGTCGACCAACCGGGACCTGCTCGCACTGGGAGCGGCCAACCTGCTCTCGGGCCTGTTCCAGGGCATGCCCGTCGGCGCGGGCTACTCCGCCACGTCGGCCAACGAGGCCGCGGGAGCACAGAGCCGCATGGCCGGACTTGTCGCAGGCGCTACGGTTCTGCTGGCCGTGCTGACGCTGCTGCCCTGGATTGCCCATACACCGGAGCCCTTGCTGGCGGCGATCGTGATCCATGCGGTCAGCCACACGCTGAATCCAGCCGCACTGCACCCCTACTTCCAGTGGCGGCGCGACCGGATTGTCTGCCTGGTGGCGATCGCCGCAGTGCTGGTGCTTGGCGTGCTGCAGGGCCTGCTGGCCGCCATCGGCGTGAGCCTGCTGCTGCTGCTGCGCGGCTTCACCCGCACCAGCGTAAGCTGGCTGGGGCGCCTGGGCCAGACCCACGACTATGTCGACACGGCACGCCATCCGGCCGCCGTGGTACCGCCCGGCGTGCTCATCGCACGCCCCGAGGTGCCGCTGTTCTTCGGCAATGCGGACGCGGTGTTTGCCGTGATCCGCGGCCGGATCGCCGCGACGCCCGCGCTGCGCCGCATGGTGCTGAGCCTGGAAGAATCACCGGATCTAGATGCCACCAGCATAGAGGCGCTCTGCGACTTCGCCGCTTATGTACGCGCACGCGGAGCACAGCTGGAACTCGCCCGCGTGAAGGACAACGTGCGAGACCTGCTGGGCCAGGTGAACTCGCCGGACCTGCCGGCGATGGTCTACGCGTCCTGGAGCGTGGATGATGCGGTGCAGTGACACGCCGGCCCCGATGTCGCCTGCCTGATGTCCGGGCCGCCCGCAGCCCGGAAAGGCGGACCGGTGGTGCAGGGAGGACCGCCGCAGGCCTGGTGCGTGGCGACAGCGCCCCAGGCGTGAAAACGCCCCGGACCCCGCAGAGGGCGCCAGGGCGCTTGCACATTGGCGTTTGGGGCGGGTCGCCAAAGTCCCGCCACCCGCGCCAACGCTTATTGCGGCAAATCCCCAGCCGGACGTTTGAGCCATTTCAGCGACAGCCGCTCCACCTCACCCGAGCTTCGTGCCTGGCGGACGATCTGCTCCACCCTGTCGAGCAGCGCGGTTTCCCCCTTTGGCACGCCGATGAAGTTGGGACTCAGGCTGATCGGCAGCTTGTATTCGATAGCCATCTGCGGACTGCGGCGCAGCAGGGCCTCGACCGCTGGCTGGCTGATGCCCACCGCCTGCACCTGCCCCGATGCGAACGCCGACATCGTCGCGGCATGGTCTTCGAAGCGCAGGATCTTCGCGTCGGCCGGCAGCATGCTGGTGACGTTCTGGTCTTCGATGGTGCCGCGGGTCACGCCTATGCTCTTGCCAGCCATGTCGGCCATGCTCTTGATGCTCAGGTCCTTGCTGGCAAACACGCCGCTGATGAAAGGCGAATAGGCGGTCTTCGTAAAGTCTATGACCTTCTCGCGCTCGGCATTGCGTGCCAGCGTGGAGACCATGATGTCGACCTTGCCGGTCTGTAGATAGGGCACGCGGTTGGTGCTGGTCACCGGCACCAGCTCTGCCCGCGCACCCAGGGCGGCCGCGATGTAACGCGCCATATCGACATCCAGGCCCTGTGGCTGCATATCCGGTCCTACGAAGCCGTAAGGCGGATAGTCCGCCGGGATGCCGATGCGCACCACCTTGGTCTTGCCGATCTGCTCCAGTGCGGACTGCGCATGGGCTACGCCCAGGCCGGCCAGCATGAGGACCAGGAAACCGCGTCTGAATCGCTGCATGAGATTCCTCAACGAGAAAGTGGATGAAATCGAATCAGGTGCCAGATGCGATGCGGCGGTCGAACAGCCGGCCGTAACCCGGCCGTGCGCCGCCGACCCCCAGCACTTCCAGGCAATGCCAGAAGGACGCCTGCACCGCCGAGATCACCGGCTTGCCGAGCTCCGCCTCCAGTGCCGCAATGACGGCAGCCGAGCGGAAGTTGGTGCAGCTGATGAAGATGGCGCTGGCGTCCGGATGGTCGACCGAACGCACCAGGTCATAGACCTTCTCCAGCGGCACCTCGGCCAGGGCGTGGTCGCTGTCTATGCCCAGGTTGGCATGGCGAACCACCTCGTGGCCGTTCTCCTGCAGGAAGCGGATGGCCCGCTCGTGGATGGCGGAGACATAGGGCGTCGCCAGCGCGACCTTGCCTGCGCCCACCTCGCGCAAGGCGGCCAGCGTGGCGGTACTCGCGGTGGTGATGCGCGGACCGGGCACCCACTGTGCCAGCTTCGCCATCAGGGCCTGGTCGTAGGCGGTTCCGTGCAGGAACGATGCGCTGGTGCCACCGAAGCAGAGTACGTCGATAGGCGCCGAGCCGACCAGCCGTGCGGCCTGCTCCAGTTCGGGCGACTGCATCATTTCCTCGATGCCTTCGACCGTCACCTTGGGCAGCTTGAGGCGTGTCGTGTGCACCGCTACGCCGGGTGCAGACATGGCGACCATTTCGGCATCCATCACGATGCTAGACGCGATGTAGATCAGGCCGATTCTTGCAAGCGTGCCATTGCCATCGGGTTGAAAGACTGGATAGGAAATGGTCATGGTCGGAAGGAAGTCGAAGAGAGGAAAGCGCTCCGTCGGCCTGCGGGAAGCGGGCGACCGCTCAACAGGATGTCGAGCTCGCCAGGATGCAATCCACCCGCTGCCAGTTCAAAGCTGCGAAGGCCATTCATCAGCCCTCTGGCCATGGAACAGTAGAGTCGCTGCACGTCCAGCCATGTCCATCGAGGAGAGCGATTCATGCGCGTTGGCCTTTCATCCCGGAGTGAGTCGTTGAACACCAGCACGAAGCGTGCCCCGGCGACCCGATCAATGGCTGTCCTCGATGTTGAGGATCTTCCCTAGGCCCAGGAAGTAGTTGGCAAAGGCAAGCACACCGGCCGTCACCGCGATGTAGATGACGGAAAGTGCCGCCAGAGTCGGGTCCGCGAACTCCCGCACATAGTTGTACATGGCCACCGGAAGCGTCTGCGTATCCTGCGTCGTGACGAAAAGCGATGCGGTGAATTCACTGAAGGACATGATGGCCGCGAACAGCCACCCGCCGAAAAGCCCCGGCGCCAGCAGCGGAACCGTGACGGTGAAGAGCACCTTCACCGGTGATGCGCCCAGGCTGGCCGCCGCCTGCTCCAGCCGCTCGTCCAGGTTCTCCATGGACACATAGACGCTCCGCAGCACAAAGGGCAGCACCAGCATCACATGGCACAGGATGACGATGCCGTACCCGCGTTGCATGGAAGCTTGCGACACCAGGATCAGCAGCCCCAGCCCCAGCGTGAAATGCGGCACCACCAGCGGCGAATGCAGAACAGCCAGCAGGGTCTGCTTGCCCTTGAACTCCAGCCGCTTGACGGCAATCGACAGGCAGGTCCCGATCACCAGGGCCAGGAAAGAGGACCATCCGGTGATGATCACACTCGCCTTGAAGCCTGCATGGAAATCCGGATAGCTGAAGGCGCGTTCGAACCATTTCAGCGAATAGGACTCGGGCGGGAATGCGATGATCGCCTTCTCGTTGAACGAGGCAATGGTCACCACCACCACCGGTAGCAGCACGAAGGCCAACAGGAGTGCGATGAGCACCGGGCCGGCGATACGCAGCGGCAAGGGAAGGGAGCTTTGGATCTTCATTTCTCAATGGCCTCCAACGGCCTTCAGGCGCCTGGTCAGCAGGCCCAGGGCAAACAGCGCCGTGGCCGTCAACAGCAGGCCCATGACACTCAGGCTGGCCGCCAGCGGGAAATTCATCGACGAGAAACCGAGCTGGTAGACCAGCGTGGACACCGTGGGCACGCGGCCGCCGCCGATCATCTGGGGCGTGGCGAAGGCACTGAAGGTCCACGCGAAGGCGGTGGTGATGCTGGCCAGGATGCCGGGCATCGACAGCGGCAGTGTCACGGTCACGAAGGTACGGACCGGGCCCGCGCCCAGGCTCTGTGCAGCTTTTTCATAGTCCCGGTTGATGTGGGAAATGGCCGTGGCCAGCATCAGCACCACCACGGGGATCGTCACATGCACCAGCGCAACCAGCACGCCCTGGTGGGTGAACATGAGTTTCAACGGCTCCTCGATCAGGCCAAGCTTGCGCAGCGCACCATTGATGAAGCCGTTGGTGCCCAGCACCGCGATCCACGAGTACGTGCGAACGATCTCGCCCAGGAACAGCGGCGTGATGGACACCACCAGGATGAATGATTTCAGTGCCCGGTTCTTCACCCGCACCAGGGCATAGGCCAGCGGATAGGCGACCAGCAGCGAGAACACCGTCGTCTCCACGCTCAGCAACAAGGTGTTGGTGAACGCGCCGACATAGATGGACTTGCCCATGCCGGTGAAGTTGGCGAAGGTGAATCCGCCGACGTCCAGCGAACCGGGCACGAAGGCCCGGAAGCTGTACTGAAGAACCGCGAGCAGGGACACGGCGATGCCCACCGCAACAATGACGGCCGGGGATACCAGCCAGGCCCGTAGATCGGAGCGCATTCCTAAACCTTCTTCCCAGATGCTCAATCGGCGAGGGAGGACTCCCGCGGCGTCTGCCGGCAAGGCTCCTCTCCCTCTTTTCTTCTGCCCCACTACGGGGTCAGTTCATGATGTTCTCGGTGAACCACTTGCGCCATTCGGCCGTCTTCTCGGCGCGCAGCTTGTTGTCGATGACGATGGTCTGGGTGTCCCACTGCTCCTTCGTGGTGAACACGCCCGGCAGCTTGGCGTCTTCAGCCGACACCGTCGCGTTGTCGATCACGGGGCTGGCCTTCTTCGACGCCACGATCTTCGACTGCACATCGGCAGACAGGGCAATGTTCAGGAACTTGTAGGCGAGATCGGTCTTGCTGCTGCCCTTCATGATGGCCATGGTGTCCACGCCCAGCACCGCGCCCTCCTTGGGCATGGCTACCTTGATCGGCACTCCCTGGCTGGCCATGTGGTACGCATTCATCGACAGGATGACTTCAACGGGCGTCTCGCCGGTGGCGATAAGCTGCTGCGCGTTGGCGTCGTTGGTATAGAAGGCCTTGAAGTTGGGCTTGAGCGCCTTGAGCTTGTCCTGGCCCTTTTCCCAGGTCTTGGCATCGCCGCCCGACAGCATGGCCGATACCGCGATAAGGTGGCTGGGGTCGAAATCAGGAGCGCTGATCTTGCCTTTCAGGGCCGGGTTCCAGAGGTCGCTCCAGCTCTCGAACTTGACGCTGGGCGGGATCAGATCGGGGCGGTAGCCGATGGAATAGATGTAGGCCCAGCTGCCGATGTGGTACGGGCTGATCTTGGCCCGGTCGACCAGGTGGCTGATGTTGGGGATCTTGCTGGTGTCGAGCTGCTCGAACAGGTTGCTGCTCACGTAGAGCCAGCCGACATGCGAGGTGGTGAAGGTGATGTCGCTTTCGGGCTTGGAGGCGAGCTTGGCCTTGTTCAGGCGGTCGATGGTGCCGCCGGTCACGTACTTGACCGGCACGCCGGTCTGTCTGGTGAATTCCCTGCCGATGTTCTCGTCGATCAGGTCGCGGAAACTGCCGCCCCAGGTACTCACCACCAGGGCGTTGTCCTGCGCCCACGCCGAAGTGCCGGCCAGCGTGGCACAGACCGCGCACAGTGTCAAAAGCTTGCGAATCATGGAAGTCCTTCAATCGAAAAGTTGAACATCGGCCAGAACGGGGAATCCGTTGGCGAGCTGCCTGGCGATGCAAGCATCACGCCAGCACCGCATCGACTCACTGCATCGGCCCGATGATGTGAAACCCGCGCCTAACGGCCAAGTCGCCTTTTACTTAGAGGTGCCTCAAATTTCCCGATGGGGCGGCCTGGAGAGCCGCGCTCGGAAATTCCTAAACGGTCGCCCGGAAAATACAAATGGCGCCAATGGCCGGCGCAGATGAGCATGGCCACTCCTGATGTCATCTGCCCCCAAAAGCGACCATGAAGCACACCCGAATCCGCCCTTTCAATACCAAGGTCACCTACCCGGAACAGAAGCTCGACAACGACCTCTGCCAGGCCGTCGTCGCCCGGGGCGCCACCGTTTTCCTGCGGGGGCAGATCGGCCAGAACCTCGACACCTCCGAGAGCGTGTGCATCGGCGATGTCAGCGGACAGGCGGAGCAGGCCATGGCCAACATCGCGATGTTGCTCAAGGAAGCCGGTGGCGAGCTCCAGGACATCTGCAAGATCACCATCTACATCATCGATCCGCGTTACCGCGAAGCGGTATACCTCGTGGTGGGCCGCTGGCTGAAGGGCGTTTTCCCGGTATCGACCGGCATCGTCGTGTCGGCCCTGGCACGGCCCGAATGGCTGGTGGAAATAGACGCCACCGCCGTCATCCCCGACTGAGCGCCCATGACCTTCTCCATCATCGCGCGCTGCCCGGCCACCGGGCAGTTCGGTGCTGCAGTGGCATCGTCGTCGCCCGCGGTCGCGGCGCGCTGCATCCGCGGGCGCAAGGGCGTGGGTGCGGCGGCCAGCCAGAACATCACCGACCCGGATCTGGGCCCGCTCGCCCTGGACCTGCTGGCCAGTGGCCGGACGCCGGAGCAGGCCGTGGCTGAACTGCGCCAGCGGCCCTTCATCGACTACCGCCAAGTGATGGCCATCGATGCGCAGAACCCGCCGGTGGTCTTCACGGGAGCCCAGGCGCTCGGGACGCTTGCCAGCGTGGTCGGTACCCATGCGGCTTGCGCCGGCAACATGCTGCGTACCCGTGGCGTGCCCCAGGCGATGCTGTCGGCCTTCGAGGGCACCGAGGGCTCGCTGGCCGAGCGGCTGATGCGGGCCCTGCTCGCCGGCCAGGACGCCGGCGGCGAGGAAGGCCCCGTGCATTCGGCCGGGCTGCTGGTGTACGGAGACCAGAACTGGCCCATCGTGGACCTGCGGCTCGACTGGGTGGAGCAGGACCCTGTGCAGGCCCTCTACGCCACCTGGAAGGTCTACGAGCCGCAGTTGCAGGCCTACATCACGCGGGCGCTGGACCCGCGTGCAGCCCCCAGCTTCGGGGTGCCTGGAAACCTCTGAAGGGCCGCCGCTACACTGGACCGCTGACCTCCAGCGCCTTTCCAGCGCGCCTTCTTTTACTTCGCCATGCTCAACCGCGTTTCCTTGCGCCAGATGGAGTATTTCGTCGCCACGGCGAAACACGGCAGTATCGCCGCGGCGTCCGCGCAGATCCATATCTCCTCGCCCTCGATCTCCGCGGCCATCGCGCATATCGAGACCGAACTGAATGTTCAGCTGTTCGTACGCCATCCGTCCAAGGGCCTTGGGCTGACCGCCATCGGCACGCTGGTGCTGCGGCAGTGCGAGGACGTGCTCGACCGATCGTCCCGCCTGTATGAGATAGCCTCGGATTCGAGCGACGTCATGCAGGGCTCCCTGCGGGTGGGCAGCTTTCAGTCGCTCACGGCCATGATTGCGCCGGAGGTCATATTCGGATTTTCCCGGGCTTTCGAGAAGGTCGAAGTGCAGATGGTCGAAGGCGACCAGGAGGTCTTGATGAACAAGCTCCATGCGCTCGAGATAGACCTGGCCATCACCTACGACCTGCACCTGGGCGACGACATCCAGTTCGAGAGTCTGGCGACGCTGCCGCCCTATGTGCTGGTGAGCGAACTGCATCCGCTGGCGCAGCAGACAGCCGTCACTTTCGAGGAGCTGGCGCCCGAGCCTTTCGTGCTGCTGGACCTGCCCATGAGCCGGGAGTACTTCACCTCGCTGTTCGCCAAGGCCGGCGTCACGCCGAACATCGTGGCGCGCTCGCGGTCCGAGGAAGTCGTGCGGTCCATGGTGGCCAACGGCATCGGCTATGCGCTGTTCAACGTGCGGCCCAAGTCGAATCAGTCATTGGATGGCAAGCGCATGGTGCGGGTGCGCCTGGCGGGTAACCATCGGCCGATGCTGCTGGGCCTGGCGACCTACAAGCCGATGAAACAGTCGCGATTGGCGCGCGTCTTCATGGAGCGCTGCCGCGCCTACATCTCCGACCAGTACATCCCCGGCATGAGTGCGGCGAGTTTCTTCGATCCCCATATTTCTGCGCCCTGAGGCGTCCATCGCATTGGCCATGAACCCAGCCCAAGCATCGTCTGCGAGCGTCTCCCTTCTGGAGACCCTCATTGCCTTCCCCTCGGTTTCACGCAAGCCGAACAGCGGACTCATTGCCAGGGTCCAGGAGGTCCTGGCGGACGCCGGCATCGCATCCACGCTCGCGCCGGACCCGCAGGATTCCAGCCGGACCAACCTGTTCGCCTCTGTCGGCCCGCAAGGCGTTCCGGGAGTGCTGCTCTCCGGCCACACCGACGTGGTTCCGGTGGAGGGTCAGCCCTGGACTTCACCGCCGTTCGAAGCCACGCACCGGGACGGCCGCATCTACGGACGTGGGTCCGCCGACATGAAGGGGTTTGTCGCCTGCGCGGTCACCGCCATGGTGGCAGCGGCCCGGCGCCCACTGGCGCGCCCGCTGCAGCTGGCCCTGTCCTTCGATGAAGAGATCGGCTGCGTCGGCGTTCGCCACCTGCTGCGCCGCCTGGAGAACAGCCTTCCCGCCCCCTATTTGTGCATCGTTGGCGAACCCACGCTGATGCGCATCGGCACCGGCCACAAGGGCAAGGCGGCCTACCGCGCGGTCTGCTGCGGCCAGGCCGGCCATTCGGGCCTGGCGCCCCGGTTCATCAATGCCGTCCACATGGCCAGCGACCTCGTCGCGTCGGTGCGCGACGTGCAGCGCGAGCTGTCCGAAACCGGTCCGCGCGAAGACGGCTACGGCGTGCCCTACTCCACCGTCCACGTCGGCGTGATCCAGGGCGGCCGGGCCTTGAACATCGTGCCTGCCGAATGTGAAGTGAGCTTCGAGATCCGAAACGTTTCGCAGGACGATCCCGAACAGATCCTGGACCGCATCCTCAGGCGCCTGGTCGACCGGGTGGCCGCCGATGCGGTGCATCCCGGTGCGCCCCTGCCGGAGATCCAGCTGACCAACAGCTATCCCAGCCTGAGCACCCCCGAGGATGCGCCCGCCGTCGGCCTGCTCGGTTCGCTGCTGCCGCCGGACACCCCCTGCACCAAGGTCGACTACGGAACCGAGGGGGGCTTGTTCAAGCAGAGCTGGAGCCAGACCCCCGTGCTGGTCTGTGGCCCGGGCAGCATCGAGGTAGCGCACAAGGCCGACGAGTACGTGGAGTTGTCGCAGCTCGATGCCTGCGACCGGATGCTCGCAGGCCTCGTCGACTTTCTCTGCCGATAGGCGCTACTTCATGCGCAGGATGTCGCGGTCGACCCCGCGAATATCCGTCTTGCCGCAGAAGGCCATGGAGAGGTCGAGCTCGTTGCGGATGATCTCCAGCGCGGTGCTCACGCCCTTCTCTCCCTGGGCGCCCAGGCCGTACATCATGGCGCGGCCGATATAGGTGCCTCGCGCCCCGAGCGCGATGGCCTTGAGCACATCCTGTCCCGACCGGATGCCGCCATCCATATGCACCTCGATCTGCTGCCCGACGGCTTCGACGATGCGCGGCAAGGTGGAGATCGATGACGATGCGCCGTCCAGCTGGCGCCCGCCATGGTTGGAAACCACGATGGCATCTGCGCCGCTCTGCACTGCCAGCCGCGCATCCTCGGGATCCTGGATGCCCTTGACGATCAGCTTGCCGATCCAGCGCTTCCTGATCCATTCGATGTCCCGCCAGGACAGGCGCGGATCGAACTGTTCCCGCGTCCACTCCACCAGCGAGCCGATGGTGTCCACGCCCTTGGCGTGCCCGACGATGTTGCCGAAGTGGCGATGCCGGGTGCCCAGCATGTTCCAGCACCAGCGCGGCTTGCTCGCCAGGTTCAGGAGGTTGCGCAGCGTGGGCCTCGGCGGCGTGGAGAGTCCGTTCTTCCTGTCCTTGTGCCGCTGGCCGAAGACCTGCAGATCCATCGTGACCACCAGCGCGGAACAGTTGGCGTTCTGCGCCCTGTCGATCAGGTCCTCGACAAAGGCCCGGTCACGCAGCACGTACAACTGGAACCAGAACGGATGCCGCCCGGTCGCAGCGGCGACGGCCTCGATCGGGCAGATGCTCATGGTCGAGAGGGTGAACGGTATGCCGAACTTCTGCGCGGCCCGCGCCGCCAGGATTTCACCGTCGGCATGCTGCATGCCGGTCAGGCCCGTGGGCGCAATCGCCACCGGCATGCTGACCGGCTGGCCCACCATGGTGCTGGCAGTGCTGCGCTCGGTGATATCCACCGCCACGCGCTGGCGAAACTCGATTGTCCGGAAATCTTCTTCGTTGGCGCGGTAGGTGTATTCCGTCCACGAGCCGCCATCCACATAGTCGTAGAACATGCGCGGCACGCGTTTGCGCGCCAGGCAGCGCAAGTCTTCGATGCAGGTGATTTCGGCCATGCGGGCTCAAGCCTTTTCGTAGGTCCGATAGCCTTCCTGCGTCACGATATGGTCCGCGATGTACTTGGCGTCATGCCACACGCCGTAGATGAAGGACGATGCCCGGTTCACCAGGTTGGGCAAGCCGAGGAAATAGATCCCGCTTTCGGCCGAAATACCCCGCTTGTGGAAAGGCTCGCCCTTTTCGTCGAAGGCATTCACCTTCAGCCAGCTGTAGTCGAACGTGAAACCGGTGGCCCAGAGAATCGTCGTGATACCGGCTTTTTCCAGGTCCAGCCACATGATCGGATTCGTCAGGCAATCCGGGTCCGGCAGCAGCTTCCAGGCTTCGGGTTCCGGCGGAAACGGCAGGCCGTTTTCCTCGATGTAGGCATCGGCCTCGCGCAGCACATCGAAATAGGCCTGGTCACCCGCAGCGATGTTCTCCGCCAGGCCCTCCTCGAACTCGACCACGCCGCCCTCGTACGACCTGGTCAGTCCGACGAGATGGATGCCCATGTGCGCCAGCCGGCGGAAATCCACCGTCTTGCCGCCCTCATAGCCACTGACGGCAAAGGCCACGTGCTTCTTCTTGGGCTTGATCTTGACCTCGTCCCACAGGCCCAGCGCACCCAGCCACCAGCAGTAGTCGCGTCCACGGTAGGAGCGCGGCGGACGGTAGTGCTCGCCCACCGAGAGATATACCGTCTTGCCTGCCTTGCGCAGTTCTTCGGCGATCTGCGAGCCGGAAGCCCCTGCGCCCACCACCAGCACCCCGCCCTCGCGCAACTGGCCCGGGTTCTTGTAGACCGAGGAATGCAGCTGCTGGATCCGGTCGGACTCCGGAACGATCTTCGGATAGACCGGAACCTGGAAAGGGCCTGTGGCCGAAACAACATTGATCGCGTCGATCACCCCTTCGGACGTGGTCACCTTGAAGCCAGGGCTGCCGACATGGCGCTCCACCTGCTTGACCTCCACCCCGGTGCGCACCGGTGCCTTCAGCATGGCGGCGTAGTCCTCGAAATACTGCGCCATGCGCTCCTTCGCCGGAAACGCCTCCGGCGAAACGTCGCCGAACTTCAGGCCTGGAAAGCGGTCATGCCAGGCCGGGCCATTCGCCACCAGGGAATCCCACCGCTCCGAACGCCAGCGCTCCGCGATCCGCTTGCGCTCCAGCACGATATGCGGCACGCCCATGAGCGAAAGATGCTCGCTCATCGCGATGCCCGCCTGGCCAGCGCCGACCACCAGGGTATTGATTTTTTCCACTGACATTTGAGCTTCCTAAAGATAATCGCTCCCGATGGTTCTCGCCCAGGCAAGCTGGTCACATCAGTCGTCGATGCAGGCGAGTCTGAAGAAGCCCACCGTGTTTGAGAATCACGTTTTTCGGACTCAGGGCTTAGGAAAAAGCAAAGCGCTGGCGGCCTGCCCGCCGCATGCGCCCGCGCTCTCAGGACGTCGAGGCATTTCGTTTTTTCCGAGGGGCCACATCAATTTCGGCAAAGGCCCGATGCGGGCCGATTGACTTATCGTCCAGGTGTGAACGTAGTCAACTCCGCGCCCACCGTGCAGCCCAGCCTTTCACAGCCGCAGGCCGATGCCGCCGTCAGTCTCGAAGGCGTGGTCAAGAAGTACGGCGACCAGACCGTGCTGCACGAGGTCTCGCTGAAGATCCGGCGCGGTGAATTCCTCACCCTGCTGGGCCCCTCTGGCTGCGGCAAGACGACCCTGCTCAACCTGATCGCCGGCTTCGCCGAGGCCGACAACGGCGAGATCTTCATCGACGGCCAGACGGTGACCAGCGAGCCGCCGCACAAGCGGCAGATCGGCATCGTCTTCCAGAACTACGCGCTGTTCCCGCACATGACCGTGGAGCGCAACATCGGCTACGGCCTGCGCATGCGTGGCATGCCGAAGGACGAGGTGGCCCAACGGGTGAAGGAGGCCATGGCCATGGTCAAGCTCACCGGCCTGGGGCATCGCAAGCCGCGTGAACTCTCCGGCGGCCAGCAGCAGCGTGTGGCCCTGGCGCGGGCTCTCGTGATCCAGCCCAGGGTGCTGCTGCTCGACGAGCCCTTCTCGGCCCTGGACAAGAGCCTGCGCGGCTCGATGCAGGTCGAGATCCGCGAGATCCAGCGCCGCCTGGGGCTGACCACGGTCTTTGTCACCCACGACCAGGGCGAGGCGCTGGCCATGTCCGACCGCATCGCCGTGATGTCGGCAGGCGTCATCCGCCAGATCGCACCGCCAGCCGACCTGTACCAAAACCCGAAGGATCCGTTCGTGGCCTCCTTCCTGGGGGATGTGAACATCCTTCCAGCCCACTATCACGGCCGGACCGCCACGGACATCCTGTTGCGCCTGGGCTCCGGCCTGCTCAGCCTGCCGCAGGCCCGGCTGGTGGATGCATCGCACGAAGGCGAACGGCTCGACGTCTATGTGAGGCCGGAGCACATCCGGCTGGAGAGCCTGCATGCCGGCTCGGTGCTGAGCGGCACCGTCATCAACCATGTCTTCCAGGGCGACCACATCAATACCTTCGTCGATGTGGATCTGCCGATGACGGCCCGCCAGGTCGTCACGGTGCGCAGCGCCGGGCTCGGCGCCTTGCAGCATTGGCCGATCGGCTCAGTCGCGGGGCTCGCGCTCCCCGACGAGGGCATCAGCGTTTTCAGTCCCCAAAAGTGAGAGACAGAGCAACTCCATGACCGAAGCCCAGACCGTCCTTCCTGCATCCATGCAGGCCATCATTGCCCGGGAACCCGGCGATGCCAGCGTGCTGGTGCTGGCCGAGCGCCCCATGCCCGTGCCCGGCGCAGGCGAAGTGCTGCTGCGGGTGCTCGCCGCCGGCATCAACCGCCCCGACATCATGCAGCGCCAGGGCATCGCCAAGCCCGCGCCCGGCGTCACCGACGTGCTGGGCCTGGAAGTGTGCGGCGAGGTGGTCGCGTGCGGCCCTGGCGCCGACAGCAAGCTCATGGGCCAACGGCTCATGAGCCTGGTGCCAGGCGGGGGCTATGCGCCCTGGTGCACGGCGTCGGTCGACCACTCTTTCGTGGTGCCTGCCCATCTGTCGGACGTGGAAGCGGCAGCCTTGCCGGAAGGGCTGTTCACGGTGTGGCACAACCTGTTCGAACTGGGCCGCCTGTCCATGGGCGAGACCGTGCTGATCCACGGTGCCGCGGGCGGCATCGGCACGCTGGCGGTCCAGATGGCCCATGCGGCCGGCTGCACCGTCATCGTCACGGATAGCGATGAAGCCCGATTCCACGAACTGCAGGCCCTGGGCGCCGACCTGGTGATCTGCTGGCCCACCACCGATTTCACCCAGGCCTGCCTCGACTACACCGATGGGCGCGGGGTTGACGTGGTGCTCGACATCGTCGGCGGCGACTATGTGCGCCGCAACCTCCAGGCGATGGCATTCGGTGGCCGGCATGTCAGCCTGTCCTTCATGCAGGGCTCCGCGGTCACGGTGGAGCTGCTGACGCTGATGCAGCGCCAGTTGAGCCTGCACTCCTCCACCATGCGCCCCCAGAGCCACTACGAAAAGGCCCGAATGGCCCGGAGCCTGGTCCACCACGTGATGCCGCTGCTGAGAAACGGGCGGATCGCCCCGCGCATCCACGACACCTTTGCGATGGCGGAGGCCGCCGCTTCGCACGCCCTGCTGGAAAGCGGGCAGGTCTTCGGAAAACTGGTCCTGGTGCCCTGAACCATGAGGCTCCTCTTCGCCCCGACATCACCCTTCGTGCGCAAGGTCATGGTGTGCGCGCACCTGACCGGGCAGGCCAGCAGCATCGAGCGCCTGGACAGCGCCGCCCATCCGGTGCGGCGCGACCCGCGCATCGCCGCCCACAACCCGCTGGCCAAGGTGCCGACGCTGATCCTGGAAGATGGCCAGGCGCTGTACGACAGCCGGGTGATATGCGAATACCTGGCAAGCCAGGCGGGCAATGGACGCATCTTTCCAGCCCCAGGCGCCGCGCGCTGGACGGCGCTCACCCGCCAGGCGATGGGCGACGGCCTGCTCGACGCCGCGCTGCTGGCGCGCTACGAGCTGACCGCGCGCCCCGCCGAATTCCAGTGGCCCGCCTGGCGCGAAGCCTTGTTGACCAAGGTCACGGCCTGTGTCGACTCGATCGAGGCCATCGCAGCGGAACTGTCCACCGACCAGCCCACCATTGGCGAGATCGCCATCGGCTGCGGCCTGGGCTACCTGGACTTCCGCTTCCCCGACCTGGACTGGCGTGCCCAACACCCAAACGCAGCCCGCTGGAACGAAGCCTTCCAGGCCTTGCCCGCCATGCAGGCTACCCGCCCCTACGACGCCTGAGAGCAAGACATGAGCGACACCGCAACGCCCCCCATCGCCGTCTGGTTCCTGAATGGCCCCAACGCCAACCTCTACGGCCTGGACGCCGACAAGACTTACGGCAGCGACAGTTTTCCCTTCCTTCAATCCCGCTGCGAGCAGAAGGCGGCCTCGCTGGAGGTGCGCCTGCGTTTCCTGCAGTCCAACTACGAAGGCCAGTTGATCGACTGGATCCAGGAAGCGCGCGGAGTGGCCGACGGCATCATCATCAATGCGGCCGGCCTGACCTACACCTCGATCCCGATCCTGGATGCCCTCTTGTCCTTCCCCGGAAAGGTCATCGAAGCCCACATGAGCAATATCTGGAAGCGCGAGCCCTTCCGCCACCATTCCTACATTTCAAAAAGAGCCGATGGCGTGATCGCCGGGCTCGGCGGTGACGGCTACGAACTCGCCATCGAGGCGATCGCTCGGCTGGTGCGCAAGGACCTTTGAGATTCTCTGGAAAATGACGATGCACAAGGCGACAACTGTTGGCACCCTGGCCTTCTACAGCGATTTCGACGATTTCGTGACATGGAAGAATGCTTTGCAGGCCGAGCTTCCAGGCCTGCAGGTGCTTCACTCGAGTGAGATCGACCGCCCGGAGGCCATCGATTACGCAATGGTCTGGAAACCGCCGCTGGGCTTCTTCGAGCAGATGGCCAACCTGCGGCTGATCATCAACTTGGGCGCCGGCGTGGATTCCCTGGTGGGCAGACACGACCTCCCCAGCAACATCCCCATCACCCGGATCACCGATCCACAGATGGCCAGAATGATGGCCAGCTACGTGTTGTTCGCGGTGATCCGGCATGCGCGCGACATTCCTTTCTTCGAGCAGGCACAGAGCCGGGGTGAATGGGCCTATCGCCACCCACGCTCGCCAGGTGAAACGACCGTTGCGGTGCTGGGGCTGGGGCAGTTGGGTGCCAAGGCCGCCCATGAGCTGCAGCGCCAGGGCTTCAGGACGCTGGGCTGGTCGCGCAGCCCTGCCCAAATCGACGGCGTGGAATGCTCCATGGGCATGGAGACGCTGGATCACGTGCTTGGCCAGGCAGATATCGTTGTGCTGATGCTGCCGCTCACGCCGCAGACGAATCAGCTTTTCCACCGCGAACGGCTGCAAAGAATGCGGCCCGGCGCTGCGCTGATCAACGTTGCCCGAGGCGCACTGGTCGATCAGGTCGCCCTGACCGATTTGCTGGAAAGCGGCCACATCGGAGCAGCAACGCTGGATGTTTTCGAGCGCGAACCCCTGCCGCCCGGGGACGCGCTATGGAGCATGCCGAATGTGCTCATCACGCCGCATCTCGCGTCAGTGGCCATTCCCTCGTCCTCGGCCAGCCAGATTGCGGCGAACATCCTGCGGATCACGGCCGGTGCATCGCCTGAAAACATCGTCGATCCGTCACGAGGATACTGAGGGCTCTGCCACAGGAAACGCAAAGACGCCCCAGAACCCGCAAAGGGCGCCAGGCTTATCCACAAGTTCCTGACCGCTTGTGAAGCTGCGAATGGCCATCCGACACCATCGCGAGGTGAGTGCTTGGCCCGACAGCCGTGGCAAGGCTCAGCGGCAGCGCACCACGCCAGCCTTAGCTCGACGAATGTTGGATGGCATTCCGGCGGCTTCAGTACCGGAACCAAATCTTGAGCGTCACATACACCGCATAGCTCAGACCAAGCACCATCCATGCGAGGAAAAACATGTTCGCCCAGTAGTCGCCCGCATGTGCCGCCAGGGTGTAGACGTGCATCTTGCAAGCCCTGCCGATGCAAGGCACCTCGCCCCTGACCAGGGCGCGCAACAACGCGAACAGCAGACAGCAAGCCACGGCAGCAGTCACGAGCAATCCCACCGGCCCCACAAGTCCTTCGGTGCGTTGGTCGTTCTCATCGCGATACCCCTTCTGGAGCAGGTTTTGCCCGAATCTGTACCAGGCAAATCCGAGCAAGAGCATCAGCAGGTAGTAGAGCGCGGTGAACATGTCCTCGAGTCGTTTGCCTGTAAAGGGGAAGAACGGGGAATTGGGTCGTCAGGATGGTATCCGAGCAAGAGAGTGTGCGTTGAGGGCGTCGTTCAAGCGCGCAACACGATGAACAGGCAGCGGCATCACGTGGTGTCCTAGATGCTGAGTACCACATCGTGATGCGCGCATGCGCTCCATGCTGATGCCCACGTGCGACTGCCGCGGCGCTTGCCAGTCGCTTCGGGGCAAGCCGCGATGAGCAGCCTGGTCTCGTCCAGCCGTTGCAGGCATTGGCGATGCTCTCGGTGGGTTTGCCTGCCCCCAACGATTTGCGAGTTGTTCAGGTGGACTATTTGAATTTTGATGAGATCAACTGTTGCAATGCGCCGAAATTCGCCTGCGACTGACTGCGGATCTGCATCGGCGATTTTCCCCAGAATTTTTTAAACTCCGTGGAAAAGTTGGCCGGGTTTGCATAGCCAACTTCTATTGCAACATCCGCCACCGCCAACGTGCTTTGCGCGAGCATCAGTACAGCCCTGCGCATACGCTCCTGGCGTATGAATTCGAATACCGAGATGCCATCGCAGGCTTCAAATACGGCATTCAAGCGTCGCGCCGACACGTCCAAACTGGATGCCACATCTGAACTCTTTAATGAGGGCTCATTAATATGATTCAAAATGAACTCGGTTGCCGCCTTCCTCAGCAGTGAAGTTGCGGGCAGCAGATTCAACCGATCCCCATCACTGCGAGGGAGATCGACATCGACACTCTCAATGATTGGAGGTATTTTCCTCTGCGTGAGCGTCAAATGTATACGCGTACGTTCCAGTATTTCATCAACACAAAATGGCTTGCTGATGTAATCCACAGCACCAGCTCTCAGGCCGACCAATCGCTGATGATCCTCGGACAGAGCGGAAAGAAAAATAATCGGAATATGCTGGGTTGCAGGATTCGTCTTGAGCAGGCGTGCGATTGCAATGCCATTCCGCCCAGGCATGCGCACATCCAATAGAATCAGGTCCGGCAGCATTACCGTCGCGCGTGCATAGCCTTGGTCGCCATTGAGTGCTACGCTAACGCGATATAACGTACTGCGCAGAGCCGCCACCAACAGGCGAAGCTGATCCGGATCATCATCCACAATCAGTATGTGCGGCGCCTGAACTTCACCATTGCTCATATGCTTATTCTGGCTTATAGCAATCTTGACGGATTTGAATTGTCACTTATCCGCACCAAGTTTTGTTTGTTTTTTATCTTTTTTATTTGTTTTTTCCATCACCCGAGTCCAGTGTAAGCACATTTTCAGCGCGCATGTTATTGAGAACAATTACGCGTCTGAATAGTTGACATCCCATGATTCCAGGACTCGGATCTGCGACAAAAGACGGCGCACCCGGTTGGGCCTAATGTAGGTGTTCCGCTGTTGCCCCATTGCACCGCGCTCAGCCGTCGCGACCAAACCCTGGAGGTGGCGACGCTCGTACTGCACGACTCCGCCGAGGCGATTCACCCTCCAGACGACAGCACCAGGCTGAAGCTGTTTGGCAAGGGCGAACAGAAAGTTCGCGGGCTCGGCTCGCGCCGAGCGCCGCACTTGGCGTGAGCGGCACTTGGGCATGGACGTGAAGAATGACCAGACATGCGAGATGCGGCTCACGCACCGCAATGTCGATAACGTCCGCGTCCTGCCCGAACTGCTGTAACGCCAGCGCAACGAAGCCATCGATTCCATTGCACAGAACACATCGAGCCTCATGGAGGCGTGTCAACGGCTTCCACGACGGTACTTACCACTAGCCAGCAATCCGCGCGCACCGCCTGAACACCGAGGAAAGGGGCATTGCGCCAAGCGCTGGAGGCTCTGGGTGAGTAGTGCAACAACGCCGCACGCGGCACGAGCTGCTGGTCTCAGCTAACGCCCCAATGTGGGAACGTGAATCCAAGGACGCCCGAGGCGGTCACGGCAGCTCTTAGCAAGAGCGTCCGCTGGATCGAGTCCTGTGCAGCACCTGCACCTATCGGTGCTTGGCGCAGATTTTCTTGGAAATTCTATTGCGCCCAAGCGAAATACAAATCAATTTGCAAAAAATCAAATAAGTCAGAGTTGCGCCTTCTGTACAAAGCATCTTGATCATTCTTGTCTTCGCTCTGGCTGCAGAACAAGACGGCAGACGGAGTTGCATCCTTGGCTTTTAGAACACGTCCTGGAGCTCCTGACGTTTGCTGCAGCAGGCAGGCCGATTCTTGCTTCGTGCGCAAACCTCAGTGGCCTTAGCTCTGTTTTCATTCCATTGTGCGAAATTTCAGGAACGCGATTCTCGTTGGTCCAGATGAGCGCAATTACAGGGGTTCCGATGATGGGATAAAGGACGTCAATGACCGTGCGGCCGCAAGCGATGTCGGCTTGCATTGCATGCACATGAACGGGCGGAACAAGGTAGATGAAGCGCGGGCTGCTGCAGCGGCCAATAAGTTCTGCCGGAACCTTCCATCTATTCAGCGGCGGACGGTGTTGCGTAGGCTTAAAGCAGGAGTATGGAGGCCGGACGATTTTTATCGTCCAGGCCGGGAAGGTCTGCACAAAACAGGAGCAAACGAGGTAGTTCGTTGACACGAGTGCCAATCGGTCGTGGCTCCTTCATTGGCATTTATTAAATTTTTTCTACCAATAGGTGAGGTGCCAGCTGAAACTACAGCTTGCACCTTAGAGCAACAGATAGCCAAGGAAGACACGATGCATAAGATAGTTTCAGCCCTCGCGGCTACTCTCGCCATTGCTGCGCCAATTTTCTCCATGGCCGCTTCGTTGACAGGCTATGTCGCGTATACCGGGGATCCAGTGTATTCGGGGACATCGAGTGATCTGCAATATCCGGATGGAACGCCTTACAGCGACCTGCCGGTTCTGCTAATTTGCATCGATCATACGACACAGGCGCCGCTCAATGTCCAGACAAGTTTCTTCAGTGAAGCAGGAACCAGTGCAATTAAGGGCAGCTCGGGCGCCGCTGGCATTTCTGCGATCCATTGGCTGCTTGACCAGTATTATATGACTTATTACAAAAATGGAAGTGGACAGCAGCAACGAGCCCTGCAATATGCACTATGGGAAATAGGAAACGACTACGACGGCAGCGCCAGCAGCATCAACACCACTCTGGGTACCTCACACCCAGGAAGTAATAACGATGTCATTTATGCCAATGATCCAGCATTCATCACCGCCTACCAAGCCCTTTACCAATCGATGGCGGCGACATTGCCCACCCTTCCTACGACGTACCGCTCTACCACCTATACCCTGGACCTTTTCAAAAACCAAAACCCCGCGTTGCAAAACATGGTGGCTCTGATTGAGCGAGCACCACCAAATGCAGCTCCAATGGCGATTCCGTCGATCGCAGGTACAGCCCATGTAGGATCTTCAGTTACAGGCACATATACATACACCGACAACAATTCAGATGCTGAAAACCCAAACGGCACAACATACCAATTTGTAACCAGTCCAAACCCAACAATTGCCAGTTCCAGCGATGGCACCGTTGTGGCAAATGGCACGACAGGCGGTGCCGGAAATGGTGTCACCTACACCCTCCAGCCGTCGGATCTGAACAAGTACATCTATTTTTGCGTCACGCCTGCTGCGCAAATTGGCGCAACTCCAGGACTGGAGGTGTGTTCTGGTGCTGTGGGGCCTGTAGCAAATATAGCTTCGCCACAAACGCCAACGCCGGTACCTAGTTTGGGTCAATGGGCGCTGATGGCACTAACGTCTATCCTGGCTTTGTTTGGCATGGCGAGAGTTCGCCAACGCAGGAGTTGAATCGGCATATCGCCTTCGGACGGTTTTTCCTTGTCTTGCTAGGTCCGGATGGTGAGCAATGCTGCTGATGGCCTTATGGCGTCGAAGCAAATCCGCTACGCTGATGCATCACTCGGACCATGGCAGCCAATGCACCAGCGATGAGTTCCAGCAATTGTTCAAGAGCCAGAACATCACCTGCAACATGAGCCGACGCGGTGAATGCTGGGACATCGCGGCGATGGAAAGCTTTTTCTCGACATTGAAGACCGTGCGCTGCGCTCGCGCGGTCTACCGCGCCATGGAGCAGACCAGGGCCGACGTCTTCGGTTACATCGAGCGGTTCTACAACCCGCTCAGAAAACACTCGAAATTGGACTACCTCAGCCCGGATCAATTCGAGGAGCGACAGCGCCTAAAGGGCTGGGCAAACCGTTCGGGAAGCTGGGGTAAGCCCATTGCAATGAGCATCGGCACTAACGCGCTCGCGTCCTACAAGATACGTAAGCGTCCGGCAATCCGCGGCGAAGGCAGGCTATTCACACTTGGCACGATTGGAACGTTTTTCTGGACAATCCATCTAGCTGGGTATGGCTGATCTTTGATTCTTCGCTGCATAGACTCAAACCTACGAGTACGCTTTTCAAGGAGATCGACATGACAGACCATTCCATCAGAGGCAAGACCGTAATCATCGCAGGCGGTGCCAAGAACCTCGGCGGGCTTATCGCGCGTGACCTGGCCAAGCAAGGGGCCAAGGCGGTGGTCGTCCATTACAACAGCACGAGCAGCAAGGCTGATGCCGACGCGACTGTTGCCGCCGTCAAGGCAGCGGGAGCCCAGGCCGTGGCGATTCAGGCCGACCTGACCACGGCGGGGGCCATCAAGAAGCTGTTCGCAGACGCTATTGCCGCCGTCGGCAAGCCGGACATCGCCATTAACACCGTCGGCAAGGTGCTCAAAAAGCCCATGGTAGAGATCAGCGAGGCCGAGTACGACGAGATGACGGCAGTCAATTCGAAGACCGCCTTCTTCTTCCTCAAGGAAGCCGGCAAGAATCTCAACGACAACGGCAATATCTGCACCCTGGTCACCTCGCTGCTGGGTGCGTTCACGCCGTTCTACGCTGCCTATGCTGGCACCAAAGCGCCGGTCGAGCACTACACCCGTGCAGCGTCGAAGGAGTTCGGCGCACGCGGCATCTCTGTGACAGCGGTTGGACCCGGGCCAATGGACACGCCATTCTTCTATCCTGCCGAAGGCACTGATGCGGTGGCTTACCACAAGACGGCCGCGGCGCTCTCGCCGTTCAGCAAGACCGGTTTGACCGACATAGAGGATGTGGTGCCGTTCATCCGCCATCTGGTCAGCGACGGCTGGTGGATCACGGGCCAGACCATCCTGATCAACGGCGGCTACACCACCAAGTAAGCCAATCCCTCACAGGGGGCGCATCGCCATGGCCAACCGATTCCAGTCGATCCTCGGCTCACAGCAATCGCAGTTGCTCAGCGCCGCCACCAAGTCCTGCGAATGGCGCCTCGACCAGGCCGACGGCATGGAGCGGATGCTGTGCGATCAACAGGAAGAGTTCTGCGCCGCGCTCTGCCAAGACTTCCGCAAGCCGTCATTCGAGTCGCTGTGCCATGTCAAGCATTCCCTCGAGAACCTCCATGCGCTGATGGCGCAGCAGCCGGCGGCCATTCCCAAGGGGCTGGAGGCCAGCGGCGGCCTTGTTGGAGGACATGCTCCGCCTCGGGCTTGCCTTAGGCCAACACCTGCAGGCAGGAATGGCGGTCCGTCGTTCGCTGCTTAAATTTTCAGAGATAAAGGAGATTCGACATGCATGTGCTGCTGGTCATTGGTGGAGGCTTGGTCCTCCTGGGAGTTTTCCTCCTGTTCGGCTGGCTCTGGGGTGCGAGCGCCGCCGGCATGGCGCTGGCCGCCAAGGTATTCGTGCCGGCCTGGCTGTTGGTGGCGGCCGTCAACATGTGGGTGGGCGTCGCCCACGCGGGCTACAGCGCGCGCGAGGAGTTCCCGATCCTGCTGCTGGTCTTTGCCCTGCCGGCCATCGTGGCCGCCATCGCTGTCTGGCGCCTGTCGCAGTCGTGAGGCAAGAAGCTATGACGATGTCGAACAAGCCGGAGTCAGTCCATCCTCTGCTGCGGCGTCGCGATGGCCATCACGCGCGCGTGACCTACGAAGAACTATTCTTCGACCTTGTCTACGTCTTCGCGGTGACCCAACTCAGCCACGAGTTGCTGCACAACCTCACGGTTTTCGGTGTGGTCGAGACGTTGATTCTGTGGTTCGCTGTCTGGCTGGGTTGGCAGTACACCTGCTGGGTCACCAACTGGTTCGATCCCGAGACGCCACGCATACGCGGTCTGATGTTCACGACCATGGCGCTCGGGCTGGTCATGGCGGCCAGCCTTCCGAAGGCTTTCGGTGACCGCGGACTCATCTTCGCAGGCGCCTATGCTGCGATGCAGGTCGGGCGAACCGCATTCATCGCACTGCAATTGCCCGCCGGCCATCCGCTGGCACCAAACTACCGTCGCATGCTCGGCTGGGTGTTGATCTCGGCGGTGTTCTGGATCGCCGGGGCGCTAGCGCAGCACGAGACGCGCGCGTTGCTCTGGCTGATCGCCGTTCTTTGCGAGTACATCTCCCCGATGTTCGGCTTTGCCTTGCCTAGGATGGGACGCTCCAGAACGCAGGAATGGACCATCGAAGGCGGTCACTTGGCCGAACGCTGTCAGCTCTTCGTGATCGTAGCGCTGGGTGAGACGGTACTGGCCAGCGGCGCCACGCTGGCCGACGCCGGGACCTGGGATGTACCGGTGATGCTTGCGCTGCTGGCGACCTTCGTCGGTACGCTGGCCATGTGGTGGCTGTATTTCGGCACGTCGAGCAAAGATGCGACGGCGGCCATCACGCACTCGAACGACCCGGGGCGTATCGGTGCTTATTTCCACTACGTCCATGCCATCCTGATCGTCGGCGTTATCGCCTCCGCGGTCGGCAACGATCTGGTGCTGGCCCACCCGCATGCGCATCCGGCTACGGCTCAGATCACAGTCCTGCTCGCAGGGCCGGCGATCTATTTACTGGGTAGTGCTATCTACAAGCGTGTGGTCTATGGCGCCTTACCGGCATCTCATCTGGCTGGCGTACTGATGCTGCTGGCGCTGGCGCCAGTGGCCTTTGTCACCGACATGCTGGTCATGGGCTGGCTCACCACCGTGGTCGTGCTGTTGGTGAGCTTCTGGGAAGGGCGCTTGCAGCGGGGCCGCCGCAGCAAGACGTACGCGTGAACGCTGCCGCTGGCTTCCAATGAGCACGTGCCCACACGTTGGCCGATGCGCGACGTACTGCGGTCGATGCCATCGAGGTCTTGCGCTTCTGGCGCGAGGCCCATGCGGAAAGGTACCGTGACATCATCGGCCGCTTTCCGCATCGAAACCCGCTTTTTTTGCGCGAGACCACGGCGCAGGAACAAGCCTGCCTGGACCAGGGTGGGTTTGCAGGGTTGGCGCCATTCATCCAGCCTTGAAGCGAATCCATAGGCAAGCCCGGCATCGTTGCCAAGACTAGTATTCGAGATGGATAAGCTCGATCAATACCGCGTATTTGTGCAGGTGGCCGAGATGGGTAGTTTCATCAAAGCCGCTAACGCACTGGAACTGCCGCGTGCGTCGGTGTCCGCTGCCGTCCAGCAACTCGAATCGGCCATGGGCGCGCGCTTGCTGCATCGAACGACGCGACAAGTGCGATTGACTGCAGATGGCGTCCAGTTGCTGGAGCGCGTGCGCATGTTCCTCGCCGACGCGGAAGATATCGATCAGTTGTTCCACACGAGCCAACGCAGGATTTCAGGGCGGCTCAAAGTAGACGTGCCCAGCCGTATCGCCCGCCGACTGATTGCCCCCGCGCTTCCGGGCTTTTTGCGTCGTTACCCCCGCCTTCAACTAGTACTGGGCTCGACGGACCGCTCTATCAACCTTGTGCATGAAGGCGTGGACTGCGCCGTGCGGATTGGCACTCTGCATGACAGCAGTCTGGTCGCTTTACCCCTTGGGCATATCTCACTGATCAATTGCGCCAGTCCAGGCTACCTGCATGAGTACGGTGTGCCCACAAGTCCAGATGATCTAACGCGGGGACACTGGTCAGTGGGATACGCATCGGCGTCGACAGGGCGGGAACTGCCCTGGGAGCACTTCGCCTCGGGCAATGAGAGTCTAGTTTCCATGCCCAGTCGGGTGGTAGTCAACAACGCCGAAAGTTACATAGCATGCTGTGTGTCGGGGATGGGGTTGATCCAGATCCCACGCTTCGACGTCCAGCACCTGCTCGACAGAGGAGAGTTGCTGGAGGTCATGCCTGAATTCCGCGCAGCGCCCATGCAGGTGTCGCTCATCTACCCAAGCCGCAGGCAGCGCTCGCATCGACTCAATGCATTCATCGAGTGGTTCGAATCCTTGATCCGACCCCACCTCGAATTGTGATGGAGCGCAAGCTAGCGGCTTTAGGTTGAAGCGCCGACACGAACGATATGCTGATTCAGGCAATTGCAGATGCCTCCGGTCTGCATCTGCGGCATTTTGCAGTGCTTCGGCGCAATCGCTTCCATGCCGCTCTGGAGGATGCGCAGCCCGCCTATGACCGGCACATCTACCTCTTGGACGAGGTAGCTCAGCCTGACGAACTGAAGGCTTTGGAGCCGCAGCCCAGACTTCGGCTGTGGGCCATGCGCAGACCTTCGAAGGCGCGCCCCCACTGCGAGTGCAAAATCGGAAAGGCACGCGCCCTGCTGTATGTCAAACGAGCACGTATGAATCTGTGCCGTCCGGCCAAGTCGTCAGTACCTCGTAGCCCTCCGAAGTGACTGCCACCATGTGCTCCCACTGGGCGGACAGGGACCTGTCCTTTGTCACAACAGTCCAGCCGTCTGGCAACTCCTTGGTTTCGCGCCCACCTGCATTGAGCATTGGCTCGACGGTGAACACCATGCCAGGCTCCAGCTTCAGCCCTTCTCCCCGCCGCCCGTAATGCAGCACTTGCGGTTCGTCGTGGTAGACCCGGCCAATGCCGTGCCCGCAGTATTCGCGCACCACGCTGAAATGTTCCCGCTGCGCGACCGTCTGGATCGCATGCCCGACATCACCCAACGTCGCCCCGGGCTTGACCTGCTGGATTCCGGCAAGCATCGCTTCGTATGTGGCGTGCACCAGGCGTCTGGCCAACACACTCGGCTCCCCGACAAAGTACATGCGACTGGTGTCACCAAACCAACCTTCCTTGTTCACGGCAACATCGATGTTGATGATGTCGCCCTTCTTCAGGATCTTGTCGGTCGACGGGATGCCGTGACAAACGACCTGATTCACGGAAGTGAGGATGGTCTTCGGATAACCGTTGTACCCGACGTTGGCTGGAAGCGCGCCTTGAACGTTCACGATGTAGTCGTGACAGATGCGGTCGAGCGCTTCAGTGCTTACCCCCGGCACGACGTATGGCTCGATCATTCCCAGAACCTCCGCAGCCAGCTTGCCAGCTCGCCTTGCCATCTCCATGTCCTCGGCGGATCTGATGGGAATGTTGTGCGCCATCAGTGTTTGCCCCCCGAGCGCGCACGCGACCTAACAGGAGATTGCGGTGTGACAGCCGCGACGATGTCCAGCCCACCCGCAAGTTCAGCCCGGATCAAGAGTTGGCAGATTTCACGGTGGTCCAGTTCAGGGTGCATTTCCGTAAGCATGCCGACTCGCATCCAGTGCTCTGCCTGCGCATTGATGGACCGGCTAAGGGCACTGCCTGCGATGCGCAGGTTCTCATGCATCAGGTCCGAAATCTTGACAATGCCCACTACTACACCTTGATATGAAACATGTATGAAGTATATACATACTCTATCTTGGCGGTTTTCGGGGTTCCCGAGCGCGACGGGATTCTCAAGGAGGATTCGGGCGCGGAGCTGCATCGAGCATTCCATAGCGAACGTCGCATTCCGTGGCGAAGTGAAGTCGAGTGCAGCGTTGTAAACACCGGCTTGGGCCCGAACAGGTTGTTGAATTTTCCCCCGGAGTAAACTGGGTTTGCTGAGCCAGCGTTGTGGATATCTGGTCCTGCACCAGTGCCTGCAGTTCCCATCGCGACACCCCAGGCCGCTTCTCCGCCACCTTCAAGGTCCTGCACTTCCAACGAAGTGATGCTTCGCATTGAGGCATCGCTGTCCTCCCAAAGCAATGCAACTATGCGCGGTCCGAGTGACCAATGAATGCATGAACACTCGCCTAAATCGGCAGGTGGTTCTGGGCTGCAAGGGACGGGTAAATTTGCGCAAGGTTCAACATTTTTATTTAGACGATCTATATCTTCTTCTGGCCGAAGTCTGCCTTGCTCCTGATCAGTGAGACAAAATGTCCAGTACTGCCCACTCACTGGTTTGCTACGATCACGATAGATAGCATTAATTAATAGCAAGAAAAAGCTCAAAGATGGATTTGGTCCCTATAGTCTTCATTGCGTTCAAGGTTCTTGTGTTCGGCACGGGCATGTTTTTCGCCATCAAGTGGCATTACGATCAAGGGAAGAAGAAGAAAAACGAAACCGGCGGACAGTAAGCGCCTGCAGCACACATCCTTGACGCCTCAGATTGACTTTGACGCACCCATCCATCCGAGAGCGAGCCCCCCAACCCCGAGTTCGACTTTTCCGACGTAGTCACGGTGATTGAGCATGCTTTGGATGCAAGTGGCGGCGGCTTGATCTGTGTCCCTGCTGAAGGAGTTTTTGACAAGGCAAAGAAGCGAGTGACCCGCGGGCTACCGACGTCCGCTATGAGCACACAGCGGCCGCCTGAGCTTTCAGGCTGAGCATCGCAACACAGACTAGTCGGACGCCCGGTCAACGCGGCCGGACAGCTGCTCTTGGCCGCCTGCAGCCGCTCACCGCTCTGTGTCGTTAGTCCGTTTCCCAACCGTTGCCGAGCCAACGAGCTCAACAATGGTCGACAGACCAAGGAAAAAGACTACCGCTCCGGACGTTCCGACAGCGAACAGGGCAAGCGCCAGAACGACACAAGCTATCGAAAAGCAGTGAACGAGCGTCAAGTGCTGCCTCCGGTGGAACTTGGAGCCAGTATTGTTCAGCAAGCAAGCGCTTGCACCAACTTCCGCATCTGGCCGACCCTGGCTGTGTGCCGCGAAAGCACTCCGACCGGGCCAACCACGCCCCCGGGGCCCGAGCGATGGTGAACAGGTTCGGCGCCGAACCCTCAGCAGCTCCATCCCAAACGATGGGCCGAGCCCCAGACGTGAAAACGCCCCAGAACCCGCAAAGGGCGCTGGGGCGCTTGAACACTGGTGGCCTGGGGCGGAATCGAACCACCGACACGCGGATTTTCAATCCGCTGCTCTACCAACTGAGCTACCGGGCCTGAGCCTCAAAGTATAACACGGGCTTTGAGGCGGTTTGCAAAAAAGCCTTCAACCGGCCGAGCGCCGGCCACGGGACAGGTCGACGCCCAACTGGCGCAGCTTGCGGTACAGGTGGGTACGTTCCAGGCCGGTCTTTTCCGCCACGCGCGTCATCGAGCCGCCCTCCTGCGCCAGGTGGAACTCGAAGTACGCCTTCTCGAAGCCATCGCGGGCTTCCCGCAAGGGGCGGTCCAGGTCGAAGGTCTGGCGGTTGCGTGCCGCCGATTCTGGCGCCACGGCACCGTCGCCAGCGGCGGCGGCAGACACCGCCTGCGCCGCTACCGGCGATGGCGTGGCGGGTGCCGCAGCAGCGGCCTTGCGGCTCTCGCCGCGCGACAGGCCCTGCTCCACCGCCTTGAGCAGCTTCTGCAAGGTGATGGGCTTTTCGAGGAACGCGTGGGCGCCGATGCGCGTGGCCTCGACGGCGGTATCGATGGTGGCGTGCCCGCTCATCATGATGACCGGCATGGACAGGGTACCTGCGGCGGCCCACTCCTTGAGCAGGGAGACGCCGTCGGTGTCGGGCATCCAGATGTCCAATAGCACCAGGTCGTAGGTGCCCCGATTGCGCGCCGCGCGCGCCTGTGCCGCGTTTTCGGCGAGTTCGACGGTGTGGCCTTCGTCGTTGAGGATTTCCGAGAGCAAGTCGCGGATGCCCAGCTCATCGTCGACCACCAAGATGTTTGCCATAGCGGAATGCGCGTGGACCGTGCCAGCGGTGCTTCGTAAGTAAACGCCCGCCAGCCGGCTAACCGGCGGCAGACGAGGCGAGGGGCAATGATAGCGACACTTGCGCCCCCAACGTTTCGCCATTTTCCACGCGATTGGCGATGTCGATGCGCGCGCCGTGTTCGTCGGAGATCTTGCGCACCACGGCCAGCCCTAGCCCGGTGCCCTTGGACTTGGTGGTGACGTAGGGCTCGAAGGCGCGCTTGAGGATGCTCTCGGAAAAGCCGGTACCGCCGTCGATCACAGTGAGCCGCACGCGCCCGGAGGTTTCGCTGAACCGGGTACGGATCAGGACCGGCGGCACCGGATCGCGCCGCGCGGCTTCGGTGGCGTCCTGGGCGTTCTGGACCAGGTTGTGCACGATCTGGCGCAACTGCTGGGCATCGCCGCGTACCGGGGGGCAGCGCGGATCGAATTCACCCAGCACCGGCACGCCGCCGGCATGGTCGTGCTCGTAGAGGTGCAACACGTCGGCGACCAGCGCATTCAGGTCCACGGGCTTGAGTTCGGCCGCGGGCAGGCGCGCATAGTCGCGGAATTCATTGACCAGGCGCTTCATGGCATCGACCTGCTCGACGATGGTCCGCACCGACTTGTCCAGGATGGCCTGCTCCGGAGCACCGAGCTTGCCGTCGAGCTTCATCTGCAGCCGCTCGGCCGAGAGCTGGATAGGCGTGAGCGGGTTCTTGATCTCGTGCGCCAGGCGCCGCGCCACCTCGCCCCAGGCCCGGGCGCGCTGGGCCGAGACGATTTCAGAGATGTCGTCGAACACCAGCAGCCGTGCGGCCCCCGGCAGCTCGGCACCGCGCGCGACAACGGTGGTGACATCCTGCTGCGGGCCTGAGGCGCCCGCGTGCAGTTCGAACGAATGCTGCCAGTGGTCGATGCCATGCTGCTCCTGCTCGCTCAGGAAGGCATCGAACTGCGCCTGCACGCCGCGGCCGAACTCCTCCAGGCCGGGGATCTCGGCCAGCCGCCGCCCCTCCGACGCCGCCAGCGGGGCGCGCAGCACCCGGGTGGCCCCCGGGTTGGACGACATGATGTGGCCACTGCCGTCCAGCACGATGACGCCCGCCGTCAGGTTGTCGAGGATGGTCTGCAGGTTGGCACGTGCGGTGTTGACCTGCAGCATGCTTTTGTCGACGGCGGAGCGTGCATCCGCCAGCTGCTGCGTCATGTCGGCAAAGGCGCGGGTCAGGCCGCCGAGCTCGTCCCTGCCCTGCAGCGCCGCCTTGGGACTCAGGTCGCCTGCGGCGACCTCGCGCACGCCTTCGGCCAGCACCAGCAGCGGCCGCGCGAGCTGGTTGCCGAGCAGGATGGCCAGCAGCACAGCGCCGAAGACCGCCAGGAACAGGCTCAGGGTCAGCGTGCCGATGTACATGCGCCGCAGGCCCTCGCGGGCCAGCGCGCGCTCCTGGTATTCGCGGTAGGCCTCCTGCACCGCTATGGCATTGGCGACCAGGGTCGGCGGCAGCGGCTGCGTGGCCTGCAGGTAGCGGGTATCGGTGGCCAGTTCCATGCCGCTGCCGGAGACCAGCACCGTGGCACGCACGCGGGCGCGCGAGACGTCGGCGTTGGGCGAGAGATCGTCCAGCCCTTCGATCTGGGCCACGGCGCGCTGGCTGCGTGCGGTGCGCAGCAGCTGGGTGCTGGGCCGTTCAGGGTTGAGCTGGAAGCGCGACTGCCCCGCGCTGGCGATCAGGTGTCCCTGGGCATTCCACAGCACCACGTCGCTGGCACCGAGCTGGTCGCGGATGCGCTCCAGCGCCAGGCCGGCCGAGGCGTCCGGCAGGCTGGCGATCTGCGCGCCGGCCGCGCGCGTCTTCGAGGCCAGGTCATTGGCCAGGGCGTCGAGCGTGGCGCGGCCCAGGCTCAGGCCCGCATCCAGGGCGCCCTCCACC